>OLPF01000056.1_pt1 | contig 118207 bp, 125 predicted proteins | sample 1673121 | NCBI WGS metagenome assembly OLPF01 (sample SAMEA3136756, study PRJEB25190) | human gut metagenome
ATAATAATAATAATATAAACACACACACCGCGGGCGCGTGCGAGGAATCTGCCGAGGCTGTGGAAAACTTCACAACGTCGGAGGCCGTCCCTCTGCCTGAGGAAAAGAACGGCAGGGCAGAGGCTGCCACTATTCTGTGCGGCCCGAATAAGAATGTTAAATTGACGCCGGCGCAGCTGGAAGAGCTGGAGAACAGAATCCCGAACCAAATCACGCGCTACATTCACCGGCTGAGCCGCTACAAGGTTGGCCGGGAAAACGCGGCCATGATGGACGACTATCAGTGGCTACTGGGCTGGATTTCTGAGGACCACGCTGACCGGAAGGAACGGGAGCTGGAAGCAATCCGGCAGGCAGAGGCAGAAGAGGACCGGCGGGAACTGGAAGAGCTACAAAGCAGAATTCTGAAACGGAAAGGACGGGCGGACCTATGCGGATAGATATTGACGATGTGCGGGACATGATTAACCAGCGCCTACAGTTCGCGACCGAGGACTACGAGGACGACCGGAAGCGGAACAGGAACGGCATGAAGTGCTTCCACCAGGGGCAGGTGGATGCCTTCCAGGAAGTGCTGGAAATGCTGGAAGAGTTGGAAGAAATGGAGGGAGAAGAGTGAACAAAGACTGGAACTATGCGCTCATGTGGGACACGATACGCCGATCGCTGGAAGAATCTGCCATCCAAGGGCTAGAATTCACGGCGCTGAATGTGCTTAACGGTATGATCATGCTGGAAGAACTGGAAGAGCAGCGCCGGAAAGAGCGGGAAGAACTGGAAGAGCGGCACCGGAAAGAACGGGAAGAACGAGAATAGTGCCGGCAAGAAAGGGAAATGCAGACGATGTTCGACGGAAAAATAGAATTTTACCCAGACGGAAGAATAGAATTTTGCGCAACGGAAGAGGGGGCGAAAGAATGAGAGTAGTTTTCCACGTTCCGGGCCGTCCGGTTCCGAAAGCCCGGCCACGGGTGACAAAAAAGGGATACGCCTACACGCCCCGGAAGACGATGGCCTTTGAACAATCCGTTGTGCTGGCGTATAGGAGAAGCAAGGCCGCCGGGGAACAGTTCCCGGAAGGGGTGCCGCTGCTGATGGAACTAACGTTCACGTTCGCCCCGCCGAAAAGCTGGAGCAAGGCACGGCGGGAAGAGGTGATCCGCCGGGGAATGTGCCCAACCTGCCGCCCGGATTTAGACAACCTGATGAAGGGCGTGGCGGATGCCCTGAACGGCGTGGCCTATAAGGACGACGGCCAGATTGCCGGGGCCGTAATCCGGAAGCAGTACGGGCGAAAAGATAACACCAGAGTTATAATTGAGACGATGGATAAGCAGGAAGGATAAGGCAGAGGAATGACGGACGAAGCATACGCAGCACACAAGCGGTTGATGCAGCTGGCAGAGGCGAGAACGCAGATTTCCATTCTGTGCAACCGCATCGAAGAACTGAAAACGATTGCAACAGCAGCGGGCACCAGCGGAACGGGTGAGCGTGTGCAGACTAGCGCAGAACACGACCGCATGGATCGCACAATCATCAAATTGATGGAGGAAAAAGACAAACTGGAAGAGCGTGTCCGGGATTGGATGCAGCTGAACCGGGACATCCTGGCCGAGCTGGAAAAGCTGGAACCAACGCACCGGGACGTGCTGGTGGCCTACTACATGCGCCGCGATCGTGACGACGTGACCGGCGACCGCCTAGGGTATGCGAAGGACTACGTTCGCCAAATCCGCCGGAAAGCACTTGAAGAGTACGCAAAGCGCAACAACCTGCCGGAACTGAAACCGAAATCTTGAACATGTAGATTTGGTTTCTTGAAAAGATATAACAAAATATTCGAGAAAATGTGCTATAATAATAGCGTGAACATTGGAACATCACCCCCAGATGAAATAATGTGTTTTGACGAAGTACGGCAGGCCGAAAGGCTGGGCCGTATTTTGTTTTATATAAATTTTGGAGAACGAAATGGCAATTAATAAAACGTATGAAGAACTAGTGGAATCGGCAAAGCCAAAATTAACAACAGACGATTGCTACACGCCCGACAATGTTTATAGCGTGGTGCGCGATTACGTTGCGGAACGGTACGGACTGGACCCGGGCACATTCGTCCGGCCATTCTACCCGGGCGGAGATTATCAGGCAGAGGACTACACCGGGAAGGTTGTTGTGGATAATCCGCCATTTTCGATTTTGCGGAAGATTATGGATTTTTACAATGAGAACGGAATCAAGTGGTTTCTGTTCACGCCGGGCATGTCCACGGTGATCGGAACGAACTACCGGGAGAAGATGCACATCTGCCTGGGCGCTGCCGTCACCTACGAGAACGGCGCAACGGTCCGGACGTCTTTCGCCACGAATCTGGAACCTGCCGGCATCCGAACGGATGTCGAGCTGCTGAATGCAATCAATGCGGCCAACGAAGAGAACCGGCAGAAGGCGAAAAAGATTAAGAATATGACATCGTGGAATTATCCGCCCCAGCTGCTGACGGCGGCAAAGATGAATTATCTGGTCAATTACGGCATCGACATAAGCTTCAACCTGGACGATTTGCACCGGATTAACAAACTGGACAACCAACCAGCAAATAAAAGTGTATATGGTGGCGGGTACTTGCTAAGCCCGACGGCGGCGGATAGGCTGGCAGAGGCAGAGGCAGAGGCAGAGGCAGAGGCAGAGAAGCGCCGGCGCCGTGGACGGAATTCCGTGGACGGCATAACAATCGAATTATCTGCCCGCGAGCGGAAATTGTGCGGGATCGATTAAATGGCGAAAGAATACGCAAAGAGCTTTTATCATTCCAAGGAATGGCAAGCCTGCCGGGAATCATACGTGCAGAAGCGTATCAAGGAAGACGGCGGCAGGTGCGAGAGGTGCGGGGCCGTGATTGGCCACGAGGTGCACCACATTGAACCGATTACGCTGGCAACTATTACGGATCCACGAGTTACCCTGAACCATGACAACCTGCAGCTATTGTGCCGTGATTGTCATTTTGCTGTACATCGTGCCATGATACTGGCAGCACACCAGCAGGATGCGCCGGTGCGTGTACTTCAGCGCGGGTGCTATGTGGACGATGATGGCCAGCTTCACAACCAGGCGCGGCACATCGTTAACGGTGCGCCAGGATCCGGCCGGCATGAGTATGTGGCACGGCATCGGCACCCGCTTGATTTGGTTGTGGACCTTGACGCGCTACGGTATGCGATGGGCTGGACCGGGAACCGGAAGGACAACAACCTGCTGGCGTTCTCGATTCGGTTGCGGGATTGGATCTATGAACAAATCGAAGAGCAGGCACACCAGCAAGACACCCAGGCAGAGGGGCAGGACATTGACTGCCGGAACGTCTGGATCATTATCGCGGAACCGATTAAAGGGAAGCGGCAGGAGCTGGCAGAGCGGTTGGGCGCTGACCTAATCGAGATGAGCAGCACGCCGGAAGACTGCCGGGAAAGAATCCGGAAAGAGCGGAGGCGGAACGAGGCCTTCGAAATTGCACTATCCGAAAAATTTTTTGAAAGTTATCAACGATAACCCCCCCAGGGGGCGGGGTGAAGAACACCCCGGGAGGACCGTTGGGGAGGGTACATTAATTTTGACGCGGGACGAATTCTCGCACGAAAGGGGGTTATTATGGCAAGAGGTAAAAAGAAGCCCAGTTTTGCCAAACAATTAGAAAAAATTGTTAATGAGATCCCCGAGGAACAGCGGGTTTTCGGGGAGAAGTTGGCGGCAGAAATTGAATGGATGGCCGGCACACTAACAGAACTGAAAAACATTGTAGACGAACAGGGCGCCGTGATTACGACGACCAACGGGAACGGATTCGAAGTCATGACTGAGAACCCGGCGCAGAAGAGTTATAACACAATGATAAAAAACTACACGGCTGCAATTAAGCAGCTGACGGGATTTCTTCCGGAATCCGCCGAAGTTCCGGAGCTTGACGAATTCCAAAAGCTGACGGGGCTAAAGTGATTGAAATCGAAAAATATTTTTCGGCGGCCCTGGATAATAAAATTCCGGTGTGCGAAAAACTGAAGCAGGCGGCGGACAAGATTCTTCAGGACTACGCACAACCCGGGCGGTTTCATTTCGACCCGGAACTGGCAAACCGGCATATTAATTTTATTGAGTCCGTTTGTAAAAGACCATCCGGCCGGCTGGGTATGCCGCTAGAGCTTGAACTATTCCAGAAGGCACGCCTGCAGGCGCTATTCGGATTTGTTGACGACAACGACAAGAGAAAATACAACGAATGCCTAATTGTTGAGGGGCGAAAAAATGGAAAGACAACGGAGTGCGCTGCCGTCGAACTGGCGATGCTATGCAACGACCGGGAAGGCGCCCCGCAAGTCTACAACGTGGCCACCGCGAAGGACCAGGCAAACCTGGGGTTTACGGCAGCACTTAAGATGCGGGAAATGAGCCCGCTACTAAGGAAGCACACAAGGAAAAGAACCAGTGACATTTACCAGCCGTCGAATATGGGCACAATTCGGGCGCTGGCATCCAATACCAACACACTGGACGGCCTGGACGTACACTGCGCAATCATCGACGAACTGGCGGCCATCAAGAACCGTGATTTGTATGACCTAGTTAAGCAAGGCACAACGGCACGGGAGCAGCCGTTAATATTCTGCATCACGACAAACGGATTTGTTCGAAATGGCATTTTCGATGCTCAATATGAATACGCGGCCGGGGTGCTGGCGGGCGATATTGAAGACGAGAATTTTCTACCGCTCATCTACGAACTGGACAACCTGAAAGAATGGACGGATCCGGAAAAGTGGATGAAGGCAAATCCGGGATTAGGTACAATCAAAAGTTTTGAAAAGCTAAAAGCAAACGTTGAAAAAGCAAAAGTGGACGCAACTTTTAAGCCAACCGTTTTAGTGAAGGATTTCGACTTGAAACAAAACAGCGCATCGGGCTGGCTAACCTATGAGGAACTAAACAACGAAGAATCATTCGAAATCAAATTTAAATATGGAATTGGTGCATTCGATGCGGCAGATACAACGGACTTAAACGCGGCCAAAGTGCTGTTTAAACGTCCGGACGATCCGAAACTATACGTGCGGTCGATGTACTGGATTCCGGAAGAGGTGCTGGAGCAGAACAACGGCAGCCGCCGGGAACGAGATAACGCGCCTTATAAACTATGGGTTGAAAAGGGCTATATGAGAACCTGCCCGGGGAATAAATGCGATAAGCGCATATTTTTAGAATGGTTCGAAGAGCTACGGGAACAAGAAGGGATTTATATCCCATTCATTGGCTACGACCCGTGGCACATTGGCGACGCCGACCTTCGGGAGTACAAGGGCGCATTCGGGCCCCGCTCAATGATGCCGGTGCGGCAGGGTGTCTATACGTTATCGGAACCAATGAAGCAGCTGGCGGCAGAGTTTAAGGCCCACCGGGTAATCTACAACAACAACCCAATCGACAAATGGTGCCTGCTTAATACGTCAGTAAAAACGGACATCAACGGAAACATCCAGCCAGTAAAAGGCAGTGACCAACGGAACAGAATTGATGGAACGGCTGCTTTGTTAGATGGTTTTGTGGTGCTTCAAAATGTGGCCGACAAATACATCGGACTAAATTCAGGAGTGTAATAAATGGGACTTTTTGACAACATCAGGAAGAAAACGAAAATAGAAAAGCAAGTTAAAAATTACTTTGAACTCATGAACGCATACCGCCCAGCCTTCACGTCTTTCGAGGGCGGCGTGTATGAAATGGAGCTAACGAGGGCGGCAATCCACTGCATTGCGACCCACTGTAGCAAGTTAAAACCGGAAGTGACCGGGAAGGGGAACGAGACATTTGCCCGACGAATTCAGCAGGCACCGAACCCGCACATGGTAGCGTCGCAGTATTTGTATAAGCTGGCCACCACACTGATGGTGGAGAACAGCGCCTTCATTATTCCGCTTTATGCGGACGACATGAAGACGGTAACCGGATTCTACCCGGTCAACCCCCGAAATGTGGAATTGATAGAGTATAAAGGGCGGGAATATTTCCGTTTCCGGTTCCCGGCAGGTGTAGCAGCGGTTGAGCGTGAAAAGGTTGGCGTGCTGAATCAGTATTTATATAATTCGGACTTTTTCGGAGAAGATAACCGGGTGCTGCAGCCTACTATGGAACTTATTAACACCAATAACCAAGGAATAGTGGAAGGTGTGCAAAACAGCGCTTTCATTAGATTTATCGCAAAACTGGCCATGACGCTGAACGGCGACGACATCGAAAAAGAGCGCCGGCGCCTAACGGAATCGAACCTATCCAGCGCCAACAATGGCGGCGTGATGATGATAGATCAGAAATATGAGAGTATGCAGCAGGTGCAATCCCAGCAGTTCACCGTGAACGCCGAACAGATGGCGCAAATTAAAGAAAACGTGTTTTCTTATTTCGGCGTCAATGAGGCAATTTTACAAAACCGATTTACGTCCGACCAATGGGCGGCGTTCTACGAGGGCAAGATTGAGCCGTTTGCGCTGCAGGCGTCGTTGGTGCACACGCAGATGGCATTCAGCGACACGGCGCAGGCGTACGGCAATCAAATCATATTCACATCGAACCGCCTTGAATACCTATCCCCGACGGAAAAATTGAACACTGTAACGCAACTATTCGACCGGGGATTTATAACCACAAATCAGGGCTTGGAAATCTACAACATGGCGCCGGTAGAAGGCGGCGACAAACGATACATCCGGAAAGAGTACGCGGAAGCGCAAGAAATCGGAAAAACGGGCGACAACACGGAAGAAGGAGGAGAAGGAAATGCCGGTGAAGAAGGAACGACAGTACAGGACGGCGCAGCCACTACAGACAAGAGCTGACGAACAGGACGGGACAACCGTGGAAGGCTATGCGGCCACTTTTGGCCCATATCTTTTTTTTGAAGATGAAGACGGGCCAGTCTATGAATCTTTTTCCGCTGCTGCCTTTGATGGTTGCGATATGTCCGACGTCATTATGCAGTACGACCATAATGGCCGCGTGTTCGCGCGGCAATCTAATGGCACGCTGAATTTAAAAATTGACGACCACGGATTAAAGGTGATCGCAGACCTGGGAAGCACGGAAGGCAGCCGGGGACTGCTGGAAGACATCCGGGCCGGATTAATCACGAAGATGAGCTGGGGCTTTATCCCAAAGGATGGCCCAACGTATAACACGGAGACCCGGACAATAGAATGGGGTCCGAGAAGCATCCGGAAGGTTTTTGACGTTTCCGCCGTATCGATCCCGGCCAATGATGGCACCGAAATCGCGGCGCGAAAATACATGGATGGAGTAATCCAGAAGGCGGAGGAGTTCCGCAAAAAAGAAGAGAGAGCGCAGAGGAGAGCTGAGCTCCAACGGAAAATTTTAAAAATCAAACTGGAAGAAATCAGAGAGGAGATAATTTAATGAATCTTGAAGAACTGAGAAAAAGATTGAAGGAAATTAATGCGGAACTTGACGGCCTGATTGAGCAGCTGGACGGAGACGACGGCGAAGGCGACGACGGCGAAAGAATGACCGCCGAAGAAATCGAAGCCAGAAGCAACGAACTGGCAGAGGAAGCGAAAAGCATCCTGGCGAAAATCCGAATTGAAGAAAGAAAAATTAATTTAAGAAATGCGGCAGAATTTGGAACCCCGATTTTTAGCCCGCAGAACAATGACCCGCAGGGAGGAGCTAACAAGAACATGACTAGAACAGAAATGATTGCATCCGAAGAATACAGATCCGCATTCTATGCCAATCTGAGAGGCGAGGCAACCGAAGAGCAGAGAAGCACCCTTTTGACTGCCGGAACCGATGCCATCGCAATCCCGAAGGCACTGGACGACAAAATCTGGGATAACATTTACACAGACCACCCTATTCTGGGCGACATCGACATCAAGCGCACCGGCGTGATCCTGGAAGTTACCAAGCACACCAAAGTAAAAGCCGGAAAAGCCGGAAAGGTGGAAGAGGGAACAGCCGCAACCTTGGAGGACAATGAATTCGTGAAGGTGACCCTTGTGGGCCAGGACTACGCGAAGACCGTAGAGCTGAGCTATGCCGCGGCTAAAATGAGCCAGGGCGCCCTGGAGGATTACCTGGCGACCGAGGTGGCCAATTCCATGGGAGAAGCGCTGGCAACTGAAATTTTCGCTAAGATGAAAACCGACCTGGGTGCCGCTGCCGTTACCGTGGCAAAGGGCAAGAACCTGACCTTTGCGGATTTCTGCAAGGCGGTGGGATCCGTGCAGCGCGGAACGAATCTGAAAGTTTACGCAAGCAGAGCAAAGAAATTTGAACAGATTGTGGGAATGGTAGACACTGCCGGCCAGCCGGTATTCCGTGACGGCTGCACACTGGGCTACGATGTCAAGGAAGACGCTGCCGCCGGGGACGATATTTTTATTGTTGATACATCAAAATTTGTTTTGAACATGGTCCAGGATATCATGATTGAGAATGATCGGGATATCAAGAACCACAAAATTATTATTTCCGGATACGCCCGTGCGGAAGGCTGCATGCGTGATGCCGGCGCGGGTGCCTATATCACTTTTGCCACTGCTTAATCTTTTTAGGCGGGGAGCAATCCCCGCCGATTAACTAGGAGGCGGAAAAAATGACAGAAACAGAAAGAATCCGGGCAGCCCTGAGAATCAGCCACACGGATGCGGATGAAGAAATCACGCAAACAATAGCAGCGGCCAAAGCAGACATGGAAGCGGTAGGAATCCGGCAGCAGCCGGAAATGGATCCGCTAGTTATGTTTTGCGTTGAACTTTTTTGTAAATCGGCTTTTGATTTTGGCGGCGATAAAGACTGGTACCAAAAGCGCTACAGAATGCTACGGGATAACATGGCCACCATGCAAAAGTACCAGGAAGGAGGCGGCGCCGGTGTATGATACGCGGATCAAGCTAATACGCCGGACGGAATCCGGCCGGGACAAGTATGGGAACATCATCCACGCCGAAGAAGAAAAAGAACGATGGGCAGAGGTGAAGAGCGTGAGCCGGGCGGAGTATTACCAAGCGGCCACCACCGGAATGCAGCCAACTATGGTTATAGTGCTATCCGATCGGCGGGACTACGAAGGGCAATCCCATGTGGTTATTAACGGCGTGGAGTATGTCGTTGTCCGGACGTACGTAAAAGGCGAAACGATTGAAATAACATTGACGGAGCGTGAAAAAAATGAGTGACGTGGTTGAGGTGGAAGGATTGAGCGCTGTAATAGGCGAAATCCTGGACGAGTATTCGGAGGAAGTAAAAGAGAAGACGGCAGAGGCATCGAAGAAGGCGGCCGCGTATACTATAAGAATGCTAAAAGCGACATCACCGAGGAAATCCGGAGATTACGCCGGAGGCTGGAAGCAGAAAAGCTACCGCGGAGGATTCCGGCTGGTGTACAACGACAAAAAGCCGCAGCTTACGTATCTTCTGAACAATGGCCACACTATCCGGAACGGCATGGGGACCTATGGCTATTATCAAGGTGATGGCCACATCACCAAGGCGGAAGCAGCAGGAAACGCCAAATTCCTTGAGGAGGTGAAAAAACTACTTTGACATTTTACGAAAAAATGGTTTTGAAGGATTTAAAAATCCCGCTTGCATTCGGGAACGCGGAAGACGGCTGGGAGCCGCCTTTTTTGGTTTACCGCGGATCCGGGGCGGAATCCTTCTCCGCCGATGATTCGGACTACTACACGCGGCCCGGGTACGAACTACAATACTACTTTGTGAAGAAGGACGAAGAAGAGGAGCAGCGCATCGAGCGCATTCTTCTGGACGCGGGCTACAGGTTCCAGAAGTCAGAAGATAATTATATTCAAGAAAATAACATGTGGGTTATCTATTACGAAGTAAACTAGGAGGTTAATAATGGCAGGCAATAAAGTAACATTTGGACTTTCAAATGTACACATTGGAGAGTATAAAGTGGGAACGGACGGAGCGGCAACACTGGGCACGCCGATGGCGCTGCCGGGCGCGGTGTCTCTTTCGCTCGACCCGGAAACATTGGAAATTGAATTTTATGCAGATAATGTAAAGTATTACGCCCAGAACGGAGACAACGGATTCAGCGGGTCCCTTGAGGTGGCAATGTTTACCAAAGAGATTAAGTTGGCGCTGATGGGCTACGCCGAAACTGCTGATGGCGGAATCGTGAACATCAAGGGCATGAATAAACCAGCGGTTTATATTGCCTTTGAAGCAAAAGGCGACGCACAGAACAGCCGTGGCCTGCTGCTGAATGTGTCCATGGGACCGATTAAGCACGAGCACAAAACCAACGAGGACAAGGTGGACGTTGAGACCGATTCCGTTGATATTACGGTAACCGGTGACAACAGCACCGGCATGACGCTGGTAGAATATCCGCCGGAAGCGACCGGGTATTCCACACTTTTCACGGCGCCGAAAATGCCAACCCTTAAGCCGGGAAGCCAGAGCGCAAACACGGGAAAAGCAACAGTTTAATTTTTAGGCGGGGAAAATCCCCGCCGCTTGTTTTATTGGGAGAATAAAAAAATGATAAAAGAAATTAACATTTCAGAGAATCAGAAAATAAAATTAAATGCAAGCCTGGGCTGGGTATTACGATACCGGGCACAGTTCGGCCACGACATTCTGCCGGACCTGCTGCCGATGCTGGAATCCGGGCTGGTGCTGGTTGGCGGCGCTATGGACGAATCCGGGGAACTGGAATGGCGCAAGTTGCTGGATTCCGACACCGTTTCAAGTGCCATGATTTCATTCGCCGGCGCCGAATTCACAACGGCGTTAAACATCATCTGGGCGATGGCGAAAAATGCGGACGAATCTATTCCGGCGCCGTTTGATTGGGCGAACCAGTTCGAAAATTTCCCGCTGGATAAAATTGTTCCGGAAGTTCTTGACGCCGTAATTAGTACAGTGGTATCGGAAAAAAACCGGAAGAGGCTGGGGAAATTGGCAAAGAAGAACCAGCCGAAAGCATCGACACGAACGGCATCATTATCGGTGCTATCAGCAGAGGCCTAACCCTTGAAGCGGTGGAAAAAATGACGCTGGGGCAGGTGGTTGATTTTTGTATTGATTATAACAAGCAGCACAGCAGCGCCGAAACGAAAAAAACGGAGCCAAAAGCGAGAAAAGCCACGCAGGCTGATTGGAATGCATTTTTTGGCAGATAAGCAGAAAAAAAAGAGCCGTTCAAATGCCCTCTAAGGGGCATGAAATAAGGCTTTCGAGTATTTATACCTTTGGAAATTTGAACGTGAGAGAGGGGCGAACAGAATGGCCGGCACGGTAAAAGGAATCACAATTAAGTTTGATGGAGACACCACGGGCCTAAACAGGGCCCTGGGGCAAATTAACAAGGCTACAAGGGGGACACAATCTTCATTAAGGGACGTTAACAGAGCGCTAAAGCTGGACCCGACTAATATTAATCTGATTACCCAGAAACAAACGCTATTAAGACAGCGGGTAGACGGAGCAAAGCAAAAGTTGGAGCAGCTGAAAGACGTACAGAACCAACTGGATGCGAAAGGCGTGGACAAGACGTCAAAAGAGTATCTGGAAGTTTCCCGGAAGATTGAGCAGGCAAAGCAGGAGGTGCAGCAGTTTCAGAAGGAACTGAACGCGCTGAAATCTCCAAAGCTGGAGCAGATTGGGCAGAAGTTTAGCCAGGCCGGCGAAAAAATGACGGCGGCGGGCCGGAAAATTGCACCGGTATCCGCGGCAGTTGCGGGAGTTGGTGCCGTGTCCGTGCATACTACGGCACAATTTGACAGCAGCATGTCCAGGGTTTCCGCCGTGGCCGGCGCCACCGGGAAGGATTTCGAAGCCTTACGAAATAAGGCCATTGAGATGGGAAACAAAACGAAGTTTTCCGCATCCGAATCGGCTGACGCCATGAACTACATGGCCATGGCAGGATGGAAAACAGACGACATGCTTTCCGGAATTAAAGGCGTGATGGATTTGGCGGCGGCATCCGGTGAGGATTTGGCCACCACTTCCGACATCGTGACGGATGCCTTGACCGCGTTCGGTCTATCCGCAAAGGATAGCGGGCACTTTGCGGACGTTTTGGCCACCGCATCCGCGAACAGCAACACAAACGTTCAAATGCTTGGTGAATCTTTTAAATATGCGGCACCGGTTGCGGGTTCCCTGGGCTATTCCGTGGAGGACACCACGGAGGCTCTTGGGCTTATGGCAAACCAGGGCATTAAGAGCACACAGGCCGGAACATCGCTCCGGACAATCATGCAGGGGCTGTCAAAGGATTTTACCGTTTCCGGGAAGAGTATCGGAAGCGTACGCATTCAGACAACCAACGCAGACGGGTCCATGCGGAGCCTGAAAGACATCCTGGGGGATACCCGGGACGCATTTTCCGGGCTTTCGGAATCTGAAAAGGTTTCAGCTGCAAAAACTTTAGTTGGAAAAAATGCCATGTCCGGATTTTTAGCGCTTATGAATTCCAGCGACAAAGACATCGGAAAACTTGAAAGCGCTTTAGGCAGCGCAGACGGAGCCGCCGGAAAGATGGCATCCACCATGCAGGACAATTTGAGCGGTGCAGTTACGTCGCTGAAATCTAAGGCGGAGACGTTGGCCATTCGAATCGGCGACAACTTGACGCCGTATGTTCAAGCGGCCGCCGAATGGCTTGGCCGTCTGGCGGACAAGTTTTCGAATATGAGCCCGGCAGCACAGAAGGCCGTCACGGGCGTGGGCGTGTTCGTGGCTGCACTTGGCCCGGCGCTATTAATCGGCGGGAAGATTGCCGGAACCATCGGGAAGTCCATTAGTGGATTTCAGAAACTTTCCGGGGCAATTACCGAACTGGGAGGACTGGGAACAATCGCTTCCGGAATCGGTTCGAAAGTGTCCGGCGCATTATCCGTAATGATCGGCCCGGTGGGCTTGGTGGTTGCGGCGATCGGTGCAGTTGTTGCGGCGTTTGTTTATTTGTACAACAACAATAAACAATTCAAAGAAAAAATTAATCAGATTTGGAGCCAGATAAAACTATCCGTGCAGCAGTTCGTTAACGCGGTGAAGGCAGAGCTGGCACCATTTGCCGGAGAATTCAAAGCGGTTTGCAGCACGATCAAAGCCGTATGGCGGGCAGTTGCCGGGATTCTGGCGCCCGTATTTATAACCGCTTTTGGTATCGTAAAGACCGCCGTGCAATCGGCCTTAAATATCATTTTGGGAATCATCAAGGTATTTTCCGGACTGATCCGAGGAGACTGGAGCACGGTGTGGAGCGGAATAAAGAAGATTACAAAGGGCGCATGGTCCGGAATCAAGGCGGCCATTTCGGCACCGCTGAAATTAATCCGGTCACTTGTAGTTTCAATCTTAAATGCAATCAAGTCCAAAATGATTAGTGCATGGAACAGTGTAAAAAGTAGAACGGCCACAGCGTGGAACTCTATCAAGGAAAAAATCACGGGGCCATTTACCCGGGCCCGGGACAAAATTAAAGGAATTGTGGACAAAATAAAAAGCTGGTTCCCGATTTCCATCGGAAAAATTTTCAAAAATATCAAGCTACCGAGTTTTTCACTTTCGGAAGGAAGCAAGACATACAAGAAGCTGGGCAGTATCAGCTACCCGAAAAGTATGGGCGTAAGCTGGCACCGGAAGGGCGGAATCTTTGACCGCCCGACACTGCTGGCAGGTGGCACCCATGGAGTCGGAGACGGCGGAGCGGAAGCAGTTGTTCCACTGGCCACATTATGGGACCAGCTGGGCCAGAAGATGAATCAGATGGGCGATAATATTACAAATGGAATTATTACGGCGCTGGCCATTCAGGGCGGTAATTCCGGGCAGCCGATTGTGATCCAGAATTTCCTTTACCCGTCCGGTCCGAAACTGGGCGAGACCATTGTGGACCTATACGACACATATAAACACCGGTTAGGATAGGAGGCGAAAAATGGAAGTATACAGCATGATTAAGATCGCGGGGGTGGACATTTTTCGGCCGAAGGATATGGTGGTTGAAAAAACGGCCATCATACAAGCGGAATACACCACCTGCACCGGAAAGGTTTGCGGCGATATCGTCGGGACGAAATACTCCGACGATATGGAATTAACGTGGGATTGCTTAACGGATGAAATGGTGCGAAAACTATCCGGAATGGTCGGGAAAGAAACCACCATGGAATTTACCGACGCAACCGGCACCCGGCAGACCGCTGAAATTCTGGTTTCTGGATTCAAAGGAACGCCCACGAGGGTGACACGCCCGGACGGCACGGCCGTATTCACGGACCTAGCCTGCAGCGTGCGCATGATTGGAGCAGCACAATGAGCAAAACTGACGACGAAAACAAAAAACAGTTCCGGAAGCCCATGAAGATTTTGGCCGGAATTAACGGCAGGGACACCAGGGTGGAAATGACGGCCACACCGTCCGGCGACGGGCTGGCCGTGTTCGACACCATAACAACGGAATACCCCCGCCGGATGGTGGCAGACTTTTCCGGCGGCGGGGTCCCGCTGAACGGCAGCCGAAAGACCGTGCCCAAATCCGGGGAACCGGTGAGCGATGCCACCGGAAAAACCGGGCTGCAGACACATGTGGGCGCGGATCAGAGCGTAACAATTAATTGGGCGCTGAACAAGCAAATCGAAATTGCATCCATTACACTGGTTTTTGATCCGGAATCTTCCGGGACGATAACGGCCAGCACGATGGGCTACTCTATGCCGATCGCGCCCCGCGTGGTTATTCCGGCCGGGGCAAAGTCCGGCACGGTGACAATAACAAACGATTCTGATTCCACCCGGGTAATTCTGTACGATATGGCGCCCGGCATCAGTTTGGATTTCACGGAGGCGGATATTGTTAAAGCGTCGCTTGCACTACGGGCGGACCTATCGGTGGACACGCAAGCAATCCCAACGTCAGAGATTGAACTACAGGTTTACTGGACGCAAGACATAAGCGCATCTATTTCAAATATCAGCGATAACGCAAGTATTTATTATCAGTCCGGATATCCGGGGGACATGTCCGAAACCCGCCATTTCTACTTGTCGGAGCCGGCGACGATGGCGGACGGTCTAATCACGATCAAGGGAGAAGATGCCGCCCGGCACTTGGCCGAAAAAAAGATTTCCGCCCAAGTAATCAATACTAGAACCGGGAACGGATACCAGAAGGCGTGGAGCCTTCTGGAGAATACTATCCGGGGAGGAATCGGCGGTGCTGCATTATCCAGCGACGGCGCCCCGACTGGAAGGAATACCGGAACAGAATCCAGCATCCTAATTCCGGACACCGATGCCCGGACGCTGGCGGCGGATTTGATACACGTGGGAACGGTTCCGGGTGAATACTGGCCGGCGTTCGTGGATGCCGGAATCCCGCGCCTAACATGGCGGCAGCCGGCGGCGAAATGGGACATTTACGAAGAGGACTGCGGGGAGGTAACACGGAGCGTGGACCGGAACCTTGCGGCCATCAAATCCGGAAACAGCGAATACCTGCTGGGGTGCGCTGCCGTAAGGTCCAACACGTGGACCAAGCTGGACGAACGGAAAACGGCAGTGGCTGGGAAGCGTTACAATATTAACCCGTCCGGTGGGCCTTATTGGGCTTATACGGTGAGCAATGCGAAAAACCTGATTTGGGCGCCGGAGCGCCTAAGCTATCAGGCAAAGAAAAAAGCCGGGAAGAAATACGCGTATTACTACCGAAAGAAGAAAAAAGGGAAGCTGTACAAGTGCAGCTATAAAACATACAAAAAGAAAAAATCGAACATGCGGAAGAAAAAAACCGTGTACGTTAATCCGTGCATAGCTAAGGGCAAGAAGCTGAGCGTGTCGGGCGGTTCCGTGACCATCACGGCGCCAACAGGCCGCCCGGGCTACACACTGGAACTGCAGCCGCTGGAAGTTAAAGGCAACATAAAGGCGGGCGCTGCTGTTATCTATCCACGGCACGGCCGGCGGTTCGAAATATCGAACATCACCGGGCAATTTACATGGAAGGGCGACCCACGCATGCAGCCACGGGACGTGGTACGGTTTCACCACACCGAAAAAAACAAACATCTAAACGACGCCGGGGCAGATTATGAGGTTGTGCAAATTTCCGACATCGAATTGACGCACGAGGCCGGAGGCACGCAGGCAAAAATTGCGTACCGGAAAGGGGTATAAATGGACATCCGAACAGACTGGCAGGAATCCGACCTGCTGACGGTGGAAGACATCAACCGGATCGCCAGAAACCTGGCCACACTATCCGGCAGCACTGCCGGCGCCCTTGGGAAAACCTGGACGGCGGATAGTTACCTAACGGCAGAGGATTGGGACACCATCACCGGAACGGCAGACAGGTTGGCGGCCATGTGGGGCGTGGCCATCATCGGCGTATCTACGGTGGACGGTTCCATAATTGCCGAACAAGTTAGATATATTGAACAGGTTTGCGAAGAAGTAAACCGGAAGCAAATCATCATGATGAATAATAAAAAATACCAGAGACACGCCGGAACGGGCTACACCGGAGCCGGCTATTATCTTAGATAGGAGGCGAACAATGGGTTTTATTGATAGGTCCAGCCAGTTCCCGAACCGGGTGACACTGACACCGGTGGACGGGCAGGCGAACACGTACGACATGACACCGGAAGAAGGTGAAGTATACCAGGAAGGCACGCCGCTGGATGCGGAAAACTTGACGACGGAGGTGCAGAACGCGGTGGCGGATGCGCTGAACGGCGTAACAGTTGACGCCGCCGGGAATCTAATCGCGCCGAACATTCAGGCGGGCAAAGGGTCCTGCCCGATAAAAAAAGCAAATACAAACTATTCCGTAACGGTCCAGTTCCCGGTGCCGTTTACGGTTGCGCCGTACGTGGTTGTAACGCCAACAGCAGATGCGCCGAATTCAACGGAGTGGTGCATTTCGTCCGTTACGCAAACGGGCTTCACGTACAGGGCACGACGGACCGGCGCATGGCCGTCGGCATTCCACTGGATCGCGATCGGCAGATAGTAGGAGGCTTTTATGGTAACAAAATTAGAGCGTGAAAATAACACAATATTCTATTTACATAATGCGTGGGCGAACAGCCCGGACGGGACGACAGGTTTCACGCTGGAGGAAACCGAGGACGCTGCCTATATTGGCAACTGTATCAGTATGAGCAGCACGGAAGTTCTGAACCCTAGCAGCTATAACTGGATCGCCGTGGAATTCGAAGCGGTGGAGGAATCAGACACCGCGGAATTAACGGAGCTGGGAGAAGATGTTCCGGAAGACCCGGAAGACGAAGACGACGACTACAGCTACGAGGATTACATGGACGGCGCAGTCCAATCCGCGGCAGACACCGCAACGACGGCGCAGGAATCGGCAGACATTGCCCAGCAGAAGGCGGAAGAGGCTACGGCATCCGCTGCACTGGCGCAGCAGAAGGCAGAAGAAGCGACCGCATCCGCAGCGGAAGCAAAAACAGCGGCAGACACCGCAAGAGAAAAGGCGGAAGCGGCCACAACAGACGCCGCAACGGCAAAGCAGAAGGCAGAGGAAGCCACATCATCCGCTGCACTGGCGCAGCAGAAAGCAGAATCAGCAACGGCAGCGGCCGAGACAGCACATTCCGCGGCACAAGCCGCAACGTCTGATGCTTATACTGCCGGGAAGGCAGCGGCAACGGCACAAGCAGCAGCGGAAGCAGCGCAGGGCGACATCGACGAGCAGAAAAAATATTTCTATCATGATAAATTAGGCGCTCACGTGCTGGACCCGGCAGGCGGAAAGTTCCGGACGGATGTAAAGTCGTCCGGACTGTACATTGTGGACGCATCGAAGGAAAAAGCGACGGCTTATTTCGGCGCAATAAATTGCAAAATTGGAAACGATGAAGGAAGCAACATCAACATTGACGATTCCGGAATTGATATAATGGCAGAAGGCCAGCCACTTGCAAAATTTGGATTGTCGAACGCGACGAAGTATGCGCCGGTCGTATATGATGTAATAAACAAAAATCTAACAGACGGGAAGTGCACGGGACTATCCACGTACAAAATAAATAAAAATTATGCAAATGAAGGCGAATTGAAAACGCACGTTACCGTGAAACTCATATACCACGAAAACGATGATGGCGTATTAGACAACAATGCAATCGTTCCACTAGATGAGTATCATCCGAATTCTTACACATTGGGAATATCAGGCGACCATATAAGCATCACATTCGAGGAGAACGCATTTCAAACAGAAGTAAAACATTTCAGGCCAAGTTATGAGGGCGATTTTTCTGATGTTGATATTGCGTTAACCTATCCTGCTGCCTACGGGTTGGGGATGGCAACAATTGGAAATAGGCTAAACTGGCCCGAATACAATGATACCGGAGACTTTTCGCTAGCTATCGGAACCGGTAATGTTGCCGATGGCTACTCTATGGCCATAGGCGTTTTGAGTTTTGCACAGGCTTATTCAATCGCTTGTGGTAACTTGTGCACGGCGGGCGCCAACTCTTGCGCATTTGGTTATAGTAATCAGGCGGAACAAGGGAACAGTTTCGCTTTAGGTTCATTCTTGCATACAGATGCGCCGAATCAGCTTGTTATCGGCTATAAAAATAAAACAACGGCGGAAGGAATAACGGCGAGGTTTGTTGTTGCGGGAGGTAGCCAAGACGAAGAAGACGAAGAAGAACCGTATAATTCGGCCGCGATAACAGGTGATGGTGACGTAAGAATCAAGGGCGATTTGTATGCGCATTGCAATGATGATTCAGGCGGCGGGATATCCTTCACCAAAATCACAACCGGCACCGGCACCGCCACGGCTACAACCGGAAGCGTATCCATACAGCCGAATTGGTGGAGGTGCGGGAATCTTGTTCAACTGGAGTTCGGTGTTGCCACAACCGCAGCGGTTAATCCTGGCAAGAATTTGGCAACCGGAACCATCACCGGAATCCCGAGACCAATTACAACCAAAGGAATCCGAGCCGTATCCTACTATGGCAACAATGCCAACGTGCTTTTTATATCGCAAGCCGGCGGGTTCACCGTCCGGAATTGTGGCAGTGATGCGTTAGCAAAAGGCAATGACGCCATTGGAATTTTCACCTACATCACGGACGGCTTCATCCTTGGGAGCACGACAGATGCAATCCCGGGCGGCGGAGCGTAGGGCGAACTCCGGATTTCTTAAAAAATCTTGAAAAATAAAGAAAAAAATCCTCCTATCCTATTGACATATACCCGAATCGGGTATATAATAAACTCGTAAGTTAAAGAGTTTGAAATAGAAAGGAGGAAATCATGAAGAAATTCACGGAAGAGGAATCCAGTGATATCCGTACCGGAATAATAATTCTGGTAATCGGGAACATCATCGTGGAAACCTTGAAGTTCCTTTGGAAGTGGTTAATAGGGTAACCACTTCCATGAATTTCAGCAAGGGGTTGGAAACAACCCCTTGTATGTGAATTTTAGCATGAAGTGGAAAACATGACAATAGAATTTCTAATTGGTGCACTTGCGGTGCTGTATGTTTTGCACAAAAGAAAGAGGAGACGCAAATGATAACATGCAAAGAAATCCGAGCATTAACCGGATTGAGTCAGAAGAAGTTCGGAGACTTGTACCGCATCCCATTGCGAACAATTCAAAACTGGGAACAGGGAACAAATGAAGCTCCGGAATACGTGCTGCTGCTACTAGAAAGAGCGGTCAGAGAGGATTTCAAAACAGAATAACCGAAAAGCCACCCGAAAGGGTGGTTTTTTCGTGCCAAATTCAGAAAGGAGCAAGAATGAAATGAGAGAAGAAGAGAAAGGAGGTGATGAAGTGAATACGCAAATTATTATCACCCCGGCGGGGGTGCTATGGGTGGCCGGTGCCATCGTGTCCGTTTCCGCTGCTGCCGGCGTGCTGATTCGGATTTATAAACATTTTCGGAAACCCGGGGAAACCCAGGACCACCGCATTGCGGAACTGGAACGGAAAGCCATAAATGATTATAACAGGCTGAACGACCTGGACACCGGAATGCAGCGTCTGGAAGAGGGCAACAAAATTACCCAACGGGCACTTTTGGCGTTGCTGGCCCATGGCATTGATGGCAACGACGTCGAAGCCATGAAAAAAGCTAAAACAGATTTAACAAACCATCTTATAGAACAATAAGACAGAACACACCGCAGAAGGGCACAGAATGCCCGCTGACGGTGTTTTTTAATTGAGGAGGTATAAAACTATGGACATTAACTTTATTTCTAATTTTTTCGTTCCGTGCATCGTAGCACTTTCCCTTTGCGTTGGTTTCGTGATGCGGAATTTCTTACCAACGGATAACAAGTGGATCCCGCTGGCGCTGCTGATTATTGGCGCCGTTTCCGGTGTGGTCGTTTCCGGATTTAACTATTCCGGAATTGTTTCCGGCGCCGTTTCCGGATTGGCTGCCGTTGGACTGAATCAGGCTTTTAAGCAGGCGCTGGGCCTTAACGTGCGCCCGGACATTGAGCTGACGGACGACGAGGTGCAGGAACACGAACTGAACGAAGAGGAAGACGAAGAAGAAGACAGCGACGACCAGCAGGCCGAAGAGTAGGAGGCGAAAAATGAAAACTATTGCAGTACAGTGTGGCCACGGCGTGAGCCTGGACGGAGCGTGGGACAGTGGATGCGCCTACAAGTCTGGCGGGAAGCAGTACACGGAGGCGGCGTTAATGCTGCCAATCACAAAAGCAGCCGTGAAGTATCTGAGGGCGTCCGGCGTCAAGGTAATCAGCGACGCCGATCACGGAAACAATAAAAACATGATCGAAGACGTACGGTGGGCCAATAGAGTGGGCGCCGCCCTTTACGTTTCCATCCATTGTGATTATTCCGGAGCGCCGAAGGGCGTCATGCCGCTTTATGTTTCCGGAAGCGGGAAGAAGCTGGCCAAAACGTTAAACAGCGCCGTAAAAAAAGGCGTTGGAATGAGGTCGAGAGGCGTGCAGCGTCGCACGGATTTGTTCGAGTTGAACGGGACGGACATGCCGGCGTGCATCCTGGAAACGGGAAGCATCAAGGCTGATTTGGCCACATTGAGGGACCACCCGGACAAGTACGGCAAGGCAATCGCCAAAGGAATATGCAAATATATGGGCGTCAAGTTTTCCGACGGAACCAAAAAGCCGGCAGCATCCGGCGCAGAAATCTACCGTGTCCGGAAAGCGTGGAACAAGCCGGAAACGCAAAAAGGCGCGTTTAAGGACTTGGCCAACGCTAAAAAATGCGCCGATAAAAACGGCTATTCCGTTTTTAACAAAAAAGGGAAGGCGGTTTACAATGGCAAAAAGTAGAAAAATTGATAGGTATTACAAGACAATCAAGGCGGATCCGGTGCGGGTTAAGCCGTCTTACAAATCCAAAAAAATTAAAACGCTGGAGCCCGGGAAAGTAATCCACGCGACCAAGATTAATGGGCATTACGTCTATGTCCCAGCGCTGAAAGGCTGGACCATCTGGAAGGACAGCAAGGGCCAGAAATATGTCCGGCTGTTGAAAGTTGCACCCAGCACCAAGGTGGATAAGCTGCTGGTGGCACTGAAAACCAATGCCGCAAAAATGATTAAGGCGAACGTTCGTTATTCAGCGAACCACGCCTGCAAGAGCCTATCCAGCGCATTGAAGAACAAACGGACGAATTGCGCTACATACGTTTCTTTTGCGCTGCAATCTATCGGCGTGCTTCCTAAAGGAAAATACATTTGGCTTGATACAAAGATTCACGGGTCCGGCAGCTCCCGCATCCGGAAGAAGGCGAAAATTGCATATCCCCGAAAGTCTTGGAGGTATGCAAAACTTAAGAAGGGCGATATTTGCGGCTTTGCCAATAAGCCACACACGATGGTTTACGCCGGCAAAAGTAAACAAGGGCATCCGCTTTGGTACTCAGCAGGCGGTTCCGATGTGAAGGAAAAGAACTACGGGCCGAAAAGAAAAAAATCATATGAGAAACGTAAAATTTACGTGCGGATCCGGTTGAAGTAGTAATGACGAACGAAGTAATCTGGACCAAGTTGGTATTAGAACGATTTATCCAGCTGGCAAACCTAACCGAAGAGGAGGAGATTGTTATCCGGACCCGGGCGGCTGGATGGTCCCGAGTAAAGCAGGCGATGGAGCTAAATATTTCAATTTCTGGAATTGATCGCATCATTTCCAGATTGCGGAAAAAATATGATGAAGTGCAGAGGCTAGACCCAATACTACCACCAAGGAAGCGGAGCGTATACGGCAGTAATCCGGAAGAAATAAGAGAATAAAGCAAGAAAAAAACGGCAGTAATCCGAAAGGGTGACTGCCGTTTATTTTTTTACAATGATTTTGAAAAAAGAGATAGGAGGTGGAGCCGTGTATTATAGCCCATTCAATCAATTTCAAAATTATTCTATAAGGCAAGAATCAATAACACGAGTAACCGGAGAAGAAGGGGCGAAAGCCTACCAAATGGCACCAAACAGTTCCGCCGCCCTATTCGATGGGAACGAAGATATTTTTTACCTGAAAACAACGGATGGAGCCGGATTCCCAACAATCCGAAAATTTAAATTCGAAGAAATACAGGCGAAAACACCGGAACCTGCAGAGGAATCCGACTACATAACCCGGGAAGAGTTCGAACAGTTCAGAGAGGAGATACGGAATTATGGGGAGCAGTATATTCAGAAATCAGCCGAAACAGAACAGCACCGGACTGAGTCCGGCAATCATAGAACAAGCAAGGCAGGCAATGAGAGGCGGACCACAGATGGGGCAAGTGATGAACATGCTAAGCAGTAACGGAGCAAGCCCGGAACAGATGGTTCGGAGAATATGCAGAGAACGAGGAATCGACGTTGACGAATTCCTGAGCAATTTAAAAAATATTGCAAATTTTTAAATTATAATCGTCGGTTAAACTTGCAAGTTAACATATTTAAATTATTTTTTGAAAGGAGAAAAGAAAAAATGGGAGAAATGACACTCGCAGACATTGCAGCAGTGACCGACCGCGACAATAATGCTTTTGGTGGGAATAATGGCGGAATGTGGATTTTCGCTTTGCTGATCTTGCTAATGATGGGCGGAGGCTACTGGAACAAAGGAAACCAGAACGGCGGAGGCGAACCGGTAACGGAATCCGGACTTTGTAACGCCATGAACTTCAACGGCCTGGAGAACAGCGTGGGAAGACTGAACGACAGCCTTCAGGCGGATTATATGGGATTGCAGAACGGATTAAGTAATCTCGGTTATGAGAACCTAAGGAACTTCAACGAGACACAGAACCGGATTTCCGACTGCTGCTGCACGACCCAAAGAGCAATTGACGGCGTTAACTACAACGGAGCAATTAACACCGCGGCAATTAACGCCAACACCACGGAGCAGACGCAGAAAGTTCTGGATGCAATCGCCCAGAATAAAATTGAAGCACTGCAGGCACAGGTTAACCAGTTACAGCTTCAGGCGGCTATGTGTGGGGTAGTGAGATACCCTAACGCAACAACCTACTGCAGTGGATCCAATCCGTTCGGTGGATGCGGATGCGGCGCCGCAATTTAAACCATTTTGACAGCGTTGGCAAAATGATGCAGGCAGAGGAGCCAAGGAGGAGAAAATGAGTTGTAAAAGTGCATTGTATGCAATCAATAATAGTGTTGTATCGTTGCCAGATGGCGGAACATATGCACCGGCTACAATTGTGCGAAGATACGGGCAGAACTATCAACTGCAGGGCAATGGAATCACCCTGACGGGACCCGGATACTATGACATAGCAGCCGGAGCAACGCTGAGCGGTAGCGCAGCCGGAACAATCACGTTGACAGCCTATCAGGACGGCGTGGCAATTCCCGGAATGACGGCATCTCAAACCGTAAAGGCGGCGGGGGATATTGTAACCCTGGGAGTATCTGGAATCATTCGGACCTATTGCACAAAACCAGTATCTACACTAACCATTGTTGTTAGTGGAATGGCAGCAACGGGAACAAATCTAGCGATCGATATAACCAAACAATAACAACAGGAAGCCGGGGCAAGTTTCCCCGGCTTTTAGTTACAAGAAATTAAAATCATCAACACAGACGACGAGCGACAACGGGCGGGCGGTTTCGATATTTTCGAGATGGCCCAAAATTTCAACGGCGGAAGAAAGCGCGGGGGGATCCACGCCGGAAAGCCGGCACGGAAAGAACCCGGATGGGCATTGGAGCGTGTAGAAGCTTGAATTTTGACGAATTAGAAACCCGCATAGATGGACAAAATTAATCATATAGGACTCCTTTCTGCACATTTAATTGTTTTACAATTTTAAAGATTTTTCGAAGCATAAACAACTTAAAAAAGTTCTCAAAATTCAATAAAAAACATGAAAGTTTTTTCACCTTTCATTTCTGCTAAAATTAAAGAGTGAATATTGAAAGGGGGTATATTATGAGGCTAACAACAACAGCGGAAGCACTAAAGCAGGCAAGGAAAGCCGGGGGAAAATCACAGATGGACATGGCGGCAGAAATGGACATCACACGGAGAACGGTGCAACACTGGGAGAACGGAGAATCTGAACCAACGGTGTCGCAGCTGATGGCGTGGATACGGACGGCAGGGGAAAACCCGGTGCCGTACCTTATCGCGTTGGCATATCCTGACCGCGATATAATAGACGGATTGGACGATGAAGGAATCGCGAAGGGGTACGAGACCATATCCCGGAACCTATCCGCCCGGGATAAAAAGTCACTGTATTATATTTTCGGCGGTGACCATGGAAGCGACCCTCATTGCGTGATACAATTAATATTAACGCACCTGCATACGCCACTTTGGGACCGCATTGGAAGCGCTCAGCATATCGTGGCTGATTATGAACTAAATAAGGCAATCGGAAGAATACCGGAAACCGGGTTCAATCCAAATTTGACTATGATTGAGGAAGCAATAAAGCAAGCAATAAAAAGCACGATGGAAGGTAAAAACGACTATACACTAGAAGCACCACAAGAACCCAAAAAATAGAGATAATAAGATACTAGTAAGATACAAAAAACTTTAAAAAACCGTTGATTCAAAGCGTTTTACAACAAGAATCATATAAGTCTAACTTAACAATGGAAATATATTCTTTTACAGGAAAAAGCGGAACCGGAAAAAGCTACAGTGCGGCGAGAATTTGCCGGGAAAAACATATTGATGCCATCATTGACGATGGATTGCTGATCTACCGGGGCGGAATCGCCGCCGGTCGTTCCGCAAAGGAATGCTCATCGAAGGCGGCGGCGATGCGAACCGCACTGTTCAACTACGATGACCACCGGGAAGAAGTTCGAAAAAAGCTCTTGGAATTAAATCCGGATAAATTGATGGTTATCGGAACTTCGGATCGAATGGTGAATTGGATTCTGGATGCCCTGGAACTTCCGGCGCCGGATCACCGCATGTACATCGAAGATTTTACGACGGAAGAACAGCGAAAGGTGGCAGGAGAACATCGGATGCAGGGCGGAGAGCATGCCATTCCGGTACCGATGGGTCAATTGAAACGTAATTTTGCGGGATACATCTTGAATCCAACGAGATTCTTCCGCAGCCGGGCATTACAGGAGGAATCCGGAAAAGAACGAACCATCGTGCGGCCGCCGTTCAGCTATTCCGGAAAGTTTGAAATCCGCGAGGAAGCCATTCGGGATATTATCATGATTGCGGCGGAAGCCCATCGGGGGTGCATTAAGGTGCTGAATTTCTACCATAACGGAAATGTGTCCGGATTCAACCTGGTGGTGGAAGTGCGAATTCGAAAGTTCCCGGGCGCCGGTCGTCACTGCATCATGTTCCAGCAGGAAATCTGGCAGGTGCTTCGCACCATGACCTCCTTCTCTTTGGGACATGTGAATATTCAGGTGAAGGACGTGTACATCCGAAAGAGCGAGCGGGAGAAGCGAAAATAGAAAAATGAAGATAACTTCACATTTTTTCCGAGGAAAGAGGTTGACATCCTAGGAGCAGGTGAGTAGAATAATTCTTGGAAGTTGGCACTCGATTAATATGAGTGCTAACAGACGAAGATAATAGAGGAGGAAACTGGAATGAGTTTAGGAATTAAGCCATTGGGCGCAAGAGTAGTTATAAAGAAGGACGAAGCATTGGAAAAGACCGAAGGCGGATTGATTCTTTCCGGCAGTGCAAAGGAAAGACCTCAGCAGGCGGTTGTTGTAGCAGTTGGTCCCGGAACTGAGGACGAGAAGATGCAGCTGAAAGAGGGAGACCACGTAATTTTCTCTCGTTACGGCGGCACGGATTTGAAGCACGAAGGTGTGGAATATACCATTATGGAACAGAAAGATATTCTGGCAGTAATCGAGTAACTGCCGATTGACATAGGAGGATAGAAAAATGGCTAAAGATTTGTTTTACGGAGAAGAATCCAGAAGAAAGCTTCTGGCAGGTGTGGATAAGCTGGCAGACACCGTTAAGATTACACTGGGACCGAAGGGGCGGAACGTTCTGATTGAGAAGTCTTACGGATCCCCACTGATCACCAATGACGGTGTGTCCATCGCAAAGGAAGTCGAGCTGGAAGATCAGGTAGAGAACATGGGTGCACAGCTGGTCAAAGAAGTTGCCACCAAGACCAATGATGTGGCCGGTGACGGTACTACCACTGCAACCCTTCTGACACAGGCAATCGTAAGAGAAGGATTCAAGAACGTCACTGCCGGTGCAAATCCAATGGTTCTGAAGAGAGGTATCGACGGTGCCGTTGAAGTTGCTGTAGATCATCTGAAGAACAGCGCAAAGAAAGTAGATGACAAGGAGAGTATCGCACAGGTTGCTTCCGTATCCGCCGGCGACCAGGAGATCGGCAGACTGATTTCGGAAGCTATGGACAAGGTGGGCAAAGACGGTGTCATCACCGTTGAGGAATCCAAGTCTCTGGGAACCACTTTGGACGTAGTAGAAGGTATGCAGTTCGACAGAGGTTATCTGTCCCCATACATGGCTGCCAACAGCGAGAAGATGGAAGCCGTTCTGGATCACCCATACATCCTGCTGACCGACAAGAAAATCAGCAACATTCAGGAAATCGTTCCGCTGCTGGAGGATATCATGAAATCCGGAAGCAAGCTGCTGATCGTTGCAGATGATGTAGAAGGCGAAGCACTGGCTACTCTGGTTGTCAATAAGCTGAGAGGAACCCTGGATGTTGTTGCTGTAAAGGCTCCGGGATTCGGCGACAGAAGAAAGGCCATGATGGAGGATATCGCTATCCTGACCGGCGGTACCGTAATCAGCGAGGAGCTGGGTTACGAGCTGAAGGAGACCACCATCGATATGCTGGGCAGAGCGGAAACCGTTAAGGTCAACAAGGATCACACCGTTATCGTCAACGGAAACGGCAGCCGCACCGAGATTAAGGAGAGAATCGACTCCATCCGCGCGGAAGCAGAAGAGACGACTTCCGATTTCGACCGCGAGAAGCTTCAGGAGAGACTGGCAAAGCTGGCCGGTGGTGTTGCGGTAATCAATGCCGGTGCAGCAACGGAGACCGAGCTGAAGGATAAGAAGCTGAGACTGGAAGATGCACTGAACGCAACCAGAGCTGCGGTAGAGGAAGGCATCGTTTCCGGCGGTGGTGTAGCACTGATCGGTGCAATTCCAGCAGTTACTGAGTATGCGGACAGCCTGGAAGGCGACATGAGAACCGGTGCGAAGATTGTTGAGAGAGCACTGGAAGAGCCGGTTCGCCAGATTGCGGAGAACGCCGGTTTCGAAGGCAGCGTTGTGGTATCCAAGGTAAAAGAATCTCCGGAAGGAATCGGATTCAACGCCGCAAGCGACGAGTACGTAAACATGATTGATGCCGGCATCGTGGATCCGGTAAAAGTAACCCGTTCCGCACTGCAGAATGCAGCAAGCGTTTCCGGCATGCTCCTTACCACAGAAGCAGGAATTACGGAAATCAAAGAGGATACTCCGGCACCGGCAATGCCTGCCGGCGGCGGTATGGGCGGCATGATGTAATCTGCCCGCTTTAAAGGACATACGAATACCGATTTATGACAGGACTGTACCCCAATGCGGGACGGTCCTGTTTTTTTATGTTTTTAATTTGCGACACATTCGCATATTGACAAGGAGAAAAAAGAACAGTACAATAATTTGCGAATGAATTGCAAATTGGGTGAGGTGAAGGTGATGGCAAAGTATTTAACACGGCAGCGAAAGCAGCTTTTGCATTTTTTATCGGAGCACACGGATGAACAGATGACGGCTCGGCAGATTGCCGATGCATTGCAAGGGAATCCGATTAGCATCAGTGCGGTTTATCGTAATCTTGCCGCTTTAGAGGAGGGCGGATATCTTAAGCGAAGTATCCGGGAAGGATCGAGGGAGACCTTCTATCAATACATTGCTGCGGAGGAGTGTAAAGGCAGATTGCATTTGTCATGCTGCATCTGCGGAAGGATTGTCCATCTAGGGGAGAAGGAAGCAGAGCAGCTGATACATAGTACGTTTGAGACTACAGGGTTTCAAATAGATACATCCGAAACCGTTTTATACGGTGTTTGTGCCGATTGCAGAAAATAGAAAGGCGGTGAGCAGAATGGATAAGAAAAAGATTACGGCGATTCTCCTTGCCGGGATGCTTGCTGTGGTTATGTTCTATTCTGCTCTTTATATTACGGCGGAGGCGAATCATAATTGTGAGGGCGAGAATTGTCCAATCTGCTATCAGATTAATGCTTGCCGGCATAATTTGAAAAACATTACACCGGCGGTATGTGCCGCAGCACTTGCTGCAGTATTTACATATACTTTTTGCAGGAGAATTTTCTCTCACACAGAAGTTGTTCTGAGATGCACATTGGTTTCGCTTAAGGTTAAACTGACAAATTAAAAAAGAAGAACTATTACAAGGGGGCAGTCTGTCTATTTTAGAAAGAGATGGTACGGTATTACCGTTCCCTTGTATTTTTATGCCTGTTTTAAGTTCTTGAGTAATTTGGAGGTAATAATCCTATGAAAAAAACAACTGCGCTGGTACTCGCGCTTTTAATGATGATGAGCGGTCTCGTTGGCTGTGGAAAAAAGAATGATACCGCTAATGCAGATAAAACCGATAAGTTAAAAGTTGTCACTACCATTTTCCCGGAATACGATTGGGTGAAGGAAATCCTGGGGGAAAAAGCAGGCGATGCGGAAATTACGATGCTGCTGGATAAAGGAGGGGACCTGCACAGCTATCAGCCCACCGCAGATGATATTGACAAAATTGCGGATTGCGATCTCTTCATCTATGTAGGCGGTGAATCGGACGATTGGGTCAAGGACGCGCTGAAAAACAGCACGAACAAAGACATGAAGGTTATTAACTTGTTGGATGTCTTGAAGGATTCCATCAAGACGGAAGAAACAAAACCCGGAATGCAAGCGGAAGAAGAACATGAGGATGACGAGAACGATGAGCACGAGGAAAAAGAATACGATGAACATGTCTGGCTGTCTCTAAAGAATGCCAAACCGTTGGTTGAAAAGATTTCCGAGGACTTACAGGAATTGGATCCGGAACACAAGGAAATCTACGCATCAAACACAAAAGCATATGTGAAGAAGCTGAGCGACCTGGATGCCAAATACCGGGAAACGGCAGATACCGCAAAAAGAAAAACGGTATTATTCGGAGATCGTTTTCCGTTCCGCTATCTGACGGATGACTATGGCTTGAATTATTATGCGGCATTTGCGGGTTGTTCTGCAGAAACGGAAGCCAGCTTCAAGACTGTTTCATTCCTGGCAAAGAAAGTGGATGAGTTGAAGCTGCCGTGTGTGTTGACCATCGAAGGCAACAAACATAAAATTGCGGAAACAATTGTAAAAAATACTGCGGAGAAAAATCAGAAGGTGCTGACAATGGATTCCATGCAGTCCACCACTTTAAAGGATGTGGACAAAAGTGTGACGTATCTTTCTATAATGGAAAAGAATCTTTCTGTACTGAAAAAAGCATTGAACTAAGGAGAAATAACAATGGCTCAGCTCATTTGTCAGAATCTTTTCGCCGGCTACGATGGGAAAACTGTGTTAAAAAACCTCAGTTTTGAGGTTCCTGCAGGCGATTATCTTTGCATCGTAGGAGAAAACGGCTCCGGAAAGAGCACTCTTATGAAAACACTTCTCGGCCTGCTGCCACCGATTGACGGAAAAGTCCTTCTGGGAGACGGGTTGGGAAAAAATGAAATTGGATATTTACCGCAGCAGACGCAGGTTCAAAAAGACTTCCCGGCATCCGTGAGAGAGATCGTTCTCTCCGGATGCCAGGGACGGTGCGGCCGACATCCATTTTACAACAAAGAAGAAAAACAGCTTGTCGCTGAAATTATGAAGAAGCTACAGATAGACAATCTATCCCGGTGCAGTTATCGGGAACTTTCCGGCGGACAACAGCAGCGGGTACTGCTTGCGCGTGCGCTCTGTGCCACGCAAAAAATGATTTTCTTGGATGAACCGATTTCCGGACTGGATCCTCAGGCTGCGGCAGAAATGTATGCTCTTATTGAAAAACTCAATCGAGAGGAAGGGATTACCGTCGTCATGATTTCTCATGATATCGGGGCTTCTCTTAAATACGCCAAGCATATACTCCATATCGGCAAATCCACCTTCTTCAATACAAAAGAAGAATATTTCTGTCGTTTACAAAGACGGTTGCACGAGAAGAGAAAAGGAGGTGCGATGTGATGATTGATGTTCTGGAAAAGCTTGCTATCCACTGGACATACCCCTTTGTCCGATATGCTTTGGTGGCAGGGGTGCTGATTGCCCTCTGTTCCTCACTGCTGGGAGTGACTTTAGTATTAAAGCGTTTCTCATTGATTGGAGATGGGCTTTCCCACGTGGCGTTTGGCGCATTGTCAATTGCCACTATCCTGCAACTCACAAATGAAATGCCGTTGGTGATGGGCATCACGATTGTCAGTGCGGTGCTGATTCTGAGAACCGGAGGAACCACCAAAATCATGGGAGATGCGGCAATCGCAATGCTTTCGGTAGGCGCGTTGGCAGTTGGCTATTTGTTGATGAATGTTTTTTCGGCTTCCGCAAACATCTCGGGAGATGTGTGCAGCACGTTGTTCGGTTCAACGTCCATCCTGACGTTGTCCGTTGTCGATGTGTGGATGTGTGTGGGAATGTCGGTACTGGTAGTGGGGATATTTATCTTTTTTTACAACAAAATTTTTGCGGTAACTTTCGATGAAGCTTTTGCGAGAGCGGTAGGAACAAAGGCAGGTCTGTACAACCTGCTTCTTTCCATCGTCATTGCCGTTATCATTGTGCTGGCGATGAACCTTGTGGGATCTCTGCTGATTTCTGCCCTGATAATCTTCCCGGCCCTGTCTGCGATGCGGATGTTCAAAAGTTTTCGCGGCGTGACAATTTGTGCGGCGGTGCTGTCGGTTTTTTGTGCACTGACCGGTATTCTAACGTCCATTCTCGCCGGCACTCCGGTGGGAGCCACAATCGTTGTGGTTCAAATCTGTGCTTTTTTCCTATCTGGTCTGACAGGTTTTATTTTGGGAGGAATGAAAAGATGAGAAAACGAGTCTGTATGTTTTTAATTGTCATTGCGCTTATTCCTCTTGCTGCCTGCACCGGAAAAAACGGGACAACTGCAAGTAACGCATCAAAGAAGGTGGATGTGGACTTAACCGATCTCAGTGAAACCATGGTGTACTCTGAGGTGTATAATATGACGGTAAAGCCCGAAGACTATACCGGAAAAACCGTTAAAATAAAAGGGAAATTTGCATATTATAAAAATCCGAATACGAAAAAGGAGTACTTTGCCTGTATTGTTTCCGATGCGACGGCTTGCTGCACGCAAGGGCTGGAATTCATTCTGGACGGAACCCACCGCTATCCGGACGATTATCCAAAGGTGGATAGTGAAATCACGGTTGTGGGAACTTTTGACAGCTATGAAGAAGATAAATGCCGGTATTGCAGACTGCTAAATGCATCCATCGTGAGTTAGAAAGAACCCCTTTTTCTGTTGTCAATTTCGTCGGGGGGTGATACAATATCTTGTATTAGATTTTAGATGCAAGACAGATGAAACGACAGGAAAGGGGTTTCGCATGGGCGGTTTTTTTGCAGCGACGTTGAAAGAAGATTGTGTGTTTGATTTGTTTTTCGGAACGGATTATCACTCTCATCTGGGAACCAGACGTGGCGGATTGGTAGTGTACGGAGAGAATGGATTTGATCGGGCCATTCATAATATTGAAAATGCTCCTTTTAGAACGAAATTCGATGCCGATGTATCTCGCATGAAGGGCAACATGGGCATGGGATCCATTTCGGATTATGAACCGCAGCCTTTGACGGTGCGTTCCCACCACGGAACCTTTGCCATCACCACCGTTGGAAAGATCAGCAATAAGGCGGAATTGCTGCAGAAGCTGTTCGATAACGGAACGACCCAGTTCATGGAAATGGGAGACGGAGACATCAATACCACAGAACTGGTGGCAGCCCTGATTAACGAGAAAGATAATATGATTGACGGCATCCGCCATGCGCAGGACGTGATTGAAGGATCCATGAGCATGCTGATCATGACCAAGCGGGGAATTTTCTGCGTGCGGGATAAGTTGGGTCGTACGCCGTTGGCCATCGGAAAGAAGGACACCGGATACTGCGCCAGCTTCGAGGAATTTGCGTATTTGAATCTGGGATACGAAGATTACAAGAACCTGGGTCCGGGAGAAATCGACATCATGACCAGCGACGGTGTGACCGTTCTGGCAGAACCGGGAAAGAAGATGAAGATCTGCACGTTCTTGTGGGTATACTACGGTTATCCGGCATCTTCTTATGAAGATATTTCCGTGGAGGCCATGAGACATCGCTGTGGTGCGGCAATTGCCCATCGAGATACCTTGAAGAGAGAAGATGTGGATATCGTTGCGGGCGTTCCGGACTCCGGCGTGGCACACGCCATCGGATATTCCAATGAGGCCAGACTGCCGTATTCCCGTCCGTTTATCAAATACACTCCGACTTGGCCGAGATCTTTCATGCCGACCATTCAGACCAAGCGGGATTTCATCGCAAAGATGAAGCTGATTCCGGTTCCGGAACTGATTAAGGATAAGAGAATTGTGCTGATTGACGACTCCATCGTCAGAGGAACCCAGCTGGCGGAAAAGGCCAAGTACCTCTATTCCTGTGGGGCGAAAGAAATTCACGTTCGTCCGGCATGTCCGCCAATCCTGTTCGGCTGCAAATATCTCAACTTCTCCCGTTCCCGCTCTGCGCTGGAACTGATTGCCAGAAGAGCCATTGATGAGCTGGAAGGCCGTCACATGGAGGACGATGAATTGGGTGATTACCTGAATCCGGACAGCGAGAAATATCAGAATATGATTGAAGTGATTCGGAAGCAGCAGGGATACGATACCCTGCAGTACAACCGCCTGGAGGATATGCTGGAATCCGTTGGCATTCCGGTGGAAAACCTGTGCACCTACTGCTGGGACGGAAAAGAAGAATAATCGTTCGATACTTTTTGGCGTTGATGACGGAATAAGGATTCCGTCATCAACACTTTTTTTCAAAAATGAAGATCCAGGAGCGTTCAAATTGCTCAGAATGTATTAAAAAAAGAACATGACTTTTTTATAACAAATGGTATAATCCTTTGTTGGCTGAAGATAAATTTTTGTGGTAAATAAAGGAGAAATTTGGTGAAAAGTATAAAAGAACGCATTCGGGATTATATTATTATTACAATTGGAACCATTATCGCTTCCTTTTCGGTGTTTTTCTTCCTGACTCCAAGCCATTTGGCGGTAGGAAGCATCTCCGGTCTGGCAGTACTGCTTGCGAAGTTCGTTCCGATGACGGTAGGTACCCTCCTGATTATTCTGAACGGAATCTGCTTGCTGCTGTCCGCTATTTTTGTGGGAAAGGAGTTCACATATCGAACTCTGTATCCGTCCATTCTGCTGCCAATCGTGATTCGGATTCTGGAGAAATTCTACCCGAACATGCAGTCACTGATGGGCGATCAATTCTTGGATATGCTGGGATACCTGTTCCTCTATGCACTGGGAGCATCCCTCTTGTTCATGAACAACGCATCCTCCGGCGGACTGGATGTAATTACCAAAATTATGAATAAATATTTCCATATGGAGCTGGGAACTGCGATGTCCGTCTGCGGAATGGCGGTAGCAATCCCATCCATTTTCATCTACGATATCAAGACCGGATTACTGAGTATTCTGGGAACCTATTTCCAGGGAATCATCCTGGATCACTTCCTCTTTGGTTTCAGCATCAAGAAGAAGGTGTGCGTGGTATCGGATCATATTGAAGAAATTCGGGATTACGTCATCAACGTGATGCACAGCGGTGCGACCTTCTATGAGGCAACCGGTGCATTCGACTACCGCCATTACAAGGAATTGAACATCATCGTAAATCGTCAGGAATACGTTACTCTGATTAATTTAATCGATAAGGTGGATCCGGATGCCTTCGTTTCGGTGTATAATGTAAGTGAAATTATGAGTCACACATGGGGCCGAAAGGGAGGAAGTCACAATGCTTCTGGAAAGTGAGAATAAAAAAAGCCGGCATGTCCTGATTGCAGAGGGAACCGGAAGCGGAGGAGAATCGTTGGTGCGTGCTTTTACCGATCGGGGAGCCACCACCGCCTTTTTCTGTCGGGATCGATATAAGGAAGCGCTGGAACTGAGCCGGGAAACCGGGGCGCTGAACATCAAATGCAACGTGTTTAATCGGAATTCCATGGAGTTTGCCGCAGATGTGGTGAAAGAATTCATGGAGGACCGGTTGGATACGTTGGTGTGCAACATTCTCCCGGAACTGAATCGAGAACAGCCGGCAGAAGATTGGAGCAAAGACCGGGAAAGCTTAATGAAGAATTTGGATGCCGTGGGTTTCTACCTGCAGACCATGCTGCCCTTGATGGGGGAAGGGGGAAGCGTGATTGTTCTGCTGCAATCCGCGGATTCGGATCGGGAAACGTCCGAACCGATGTCTTTGGCGGAGAACATGCTGCAGTCGGCCCTGAAGGGGATGATTCAGTCCCTGGCTCGTTCGCTGCGGGATAAGCGAATTCGTGTGAATGGATTGCTTCTTTCGAACCGGGAAGAAGCGGAACCGAAATTGGGCGGTACGATGCGATTCCTGGCATCTCGGGATGCGGATGGAATCACCGGACAACTGATTCAGATGTAAGGGGTAAAACGGATGAAATATACAAAATCTTTTGAGACAAGGTCTTATGAAATCGACCGTCACGATGCGTTGACGCCGACGGCACTGGTGCAGTATCTCCAGGAAACGGCAGATCATCAGATGCATGATACGGATAAAGACTACGGATTGATCTACCGGGAAGAGCGGAAAGCTTTTGTGGTTAGCCGCATGAGCGTGGAAATAATGCGGCCGGTATGCAAGTATGCCCATGTGGATTGCGATACCTGGGTCGTTCCGGCGAAGGCGGCGAATTTTCCACGGGCGTATGAGCTCTATTTGGAAGGGGACCTGGTGGCGCGGGCATACAGCAACTGGGCGCTGGTGGACGTGGATACCCGGAAACTGGTGCTTCAGAGCGAGTATGATATGTCTTCCTATCCGGAGGATCGGGAACCGGAGATGGGAATCCCGACGAGATTTCGGATTCCAAAGACGATGGAATGGAATGACGGCGGAACGGTGCCGGTAACTCTAACGCTGACCGACATTAACGGGCACATGAACAACGCCCGGTATTACAACTGTTTGTACGATTGCATTCCGAATGTGGAGGAATACTGCATCACTTCCCTGAACATGCGGTTCGTTCACGAGGCGCCTTTGGGCAGTGAACTGAAAATCCTTCGAAGTGATTTTTTGGAACCGGGAAAACTGGACCCGCGTGCGGATAAAATCGTCTATTTCAAAACCGAAGCGAACGGGGAAGACAATGTCCATGCGGTATTCGGATTGAAACGTTGGGAATAACGGAATATGCAGAAGTGCGAGAATCGCTGCAGCAATGCGGCGATTCTTTTTTTATGGAAAAGGGGGGAGGAAATATGTTTTTTGGTGGTTTTTGTTGAAAAGTGGGGTGAAGTGGTTTAAAATGGAGCATATATTAAATTACAGTCGAGACGTGTATGAAAATTTAGGAAGGCAGCTATGTTCACGGGAACTTATGAAAATTCTATTGACAATAAAAATAGAATGATTGTTCCGTCGAAGTATCGGAATCAGCTGGGCGGCAAATGCATGCTGGCCCGTGGTTTTGATACCTGTCTTTACATTTACACCATGGAGGATTGGGACGAGCTGGTGGCAAAGATGCGAAAGCTTCGTCAGACGGATCGGGATATGCGGCGGTTCATCCGGGAGTTCTTCTCCAATGCCAGCGAGTGTCAGCTGGACTCCCAGGGACGGATCCTGATTCCCCAGAACCTCAAGACCTACGCTTCCATCACGAAGGACCTGATTACTTTGGGCGCTATGGATAAGATTGAGGTGTGGAGCAAGGAGGTCTACAACGACTCCGAAAGTGAGAACATGTTCAACGACGAAGAATTTATTGCAAAGTTAGAAGAATACGATATATAGAGGCGAAAATGACATTCAGACATGTACCGGTACTATACGACGAAGTAATGGAATCCTTGAACATCCGGCCGGATGGGTTCTATGTGGACGGAACCACCGGCGGCGGCGGGCATTCTTCCGGAATTTGCGAACGGTTATCCGAAGTGGGCACACTCCTGGCAGTGGACCGGGATACGGCCGCGCTGGAAGCCTCCCAAAAGCGTTTGGAACCTTATTCTTGTAAAAAAATATTTCTCCATTCCAACTATTCCGAGGTGGATCGAATTCTGGAAACGGCAGGACGGCCGGTGGACGGAATTCTGTTGGATCTGGGCGTATCCTCGTTTCAGCTGGATACGGCGGAACGGGGATTTTCTTACATGCACGATGCGCCGATGGATATGCGGATGAATGAGGACGACAGTTTTACGGCATACAACGTAGTCAATGAATACGATGAAAAAGAACTCCACCAAATCATCAAGGAATATGGAGAAGAACGGTGGGCATCTCGAATTGCACAGTTTATCGTTCGCCGCCGAGAGGAGAAGCCGATTGAAACCACCGGGGAGCTGGTGGAGGTGATTAAAGCGGCCATTCCGGCTTCGGCAAGACGAAACGGGCCGCATCCGGCAAAGCGGACGTTCCAGGCCATTCGAATTGAGGTAAACGGAGAACTGGAACATTTGAAGACGGCGGTGGAGCGCCTTCCGGATATACTGGCTCCGGGCGGCAGATTGGCCATCATCACCTTCCATTCACTGGAAGACCGCATGGTAAAGGAAGCCTTTAACGCTCGGCTGAATCCATGCACCTGTCCGCCGGAATTTCCGGTGTGCGTGTGCGGAAAGAAGCCGGATGTGCGAAAGGTCACTCGAAAGCCAATTGCCCCGGGAGAACGGGAACTGGAGGAGAATCCGAGAGCGCGGAGTGCGAAGCTGCGCGTCATAGAGAAAATATAGAAAGATATCAATACTATGCAGGAGGAAGCAATGAGTACAGCGGTAAATACCGGCCGAAAAGCAGTTGTAAGACGAAGAACAAAGACGACGACACAGGCAGCTGCAGCACAATACAAAATCGCAATTAAATATATTCTGTGCGGTGCTCTGCTGCTCCTGGGAATTGTTTTTATGGCAGCGTATTCCACGAATCTGCAGCAGCAGAACAACACCTTGGCAGCACGAAATGACGTTCTTCAGGCGGAAATCGATTCGCTGAACGAACAGATTAACGATGCCACCAGCATTGAGAAGGTGGAAACGATTGCCACGAAAAAGTATGGGATGGTTCAGCCGGACGAGAGCAACTACATCACCATTCGGGATGAGAAGAAACAAGGAAGCAGTCTGGCGGACACGATAAAGAAAGAAGCCTATAACTAATTTCATGGATAATTGAAACCACACTCCGTCTTTTCGGGGTAGTGGTTTTTTGTGGATATAAGGAATGAGCAACAAACCCCGTAAAAGTACGAAGAAAAAGAGAATAGATGAGGCCATGTCCCGGAGAACCGGGGTGGTGGATGAGAACCGACGGCGGCTGGGCATCGGATTCATGCTGGTGGTACTGATGTTTTCGATTCTGACATTCCGGCTGGCCTATTGGCAGATTGTTCGGGGAGACGATTTGAACGAAAAGGCCACGGAGATGCAGGATCAGGATACCACCATCGATCCGGTGCGGGGAACGATCTACGATGCCAATATGAATCCGCTGGCACAAAGCGTAACGGAATACGAGCTGTATGTGTATTCCCAAAGTCTGTACAAGGATAAGAAAATTACAGAGGACGAACGAAAGAAAGTCCTGAAGAATCTGTCGAAATACACCGGGCTCAGCGAGAAGGAGCTCAAGAAAAAATTTGAAAATAAGGACAACCTGATTAAGCTGGCGGACGGCCTGAGGAGAGATGATGTAAAGGCGCTTCAGAAACTGTACGATGACAGCGTGGTGGTGAAGACTTCCATGGCCCGGAGTTATCCGAACAAGGACTTCGCTTCGCACGTCGTCGGTTTCGTGGATTCCAACAACAGCGGAAGAAGCGGGCTGGAGTACCAGTACAACGCACTGCTCACCGGTGTGAAAGGACGGAAACTCAGCACCACCGACAGCCAGGGGAATACCCTGTTCAACGGAAATCGAAAATACTATCAGGCGGAAGACGGCAAGAGCATCGTCACCACCATTGACGGAGTGATTCAGAATTACGCAGAGGAGGCGGTGGCGGCCGGAGAGAAGAAGACCCGTGCCGAATCCATCAGCTGTGTTATAATGAGTCCGAAAACCGGCGATGTGCTGGCCATGGTGAACTATCCGAGTTACGATCCGAATAATCCGTATGAACCGTCGGATCCGTATGCATTAAAGCAGTTTAGCGAACTGTCCGATTCCAAGCAGAGTGAATACCTGAGCCGGATGTGGACGAATCCGATTATCAGCGGGGTCTACGAACCGGGTTCCACCTTCAAGTTGGTAACGGCAGCCTCGGCTTTGGATTCCGGCAGTGCAAATCGGAAATCCCGGTACAAGTGCCCGGGGTATATCGTGGTAAACGGAACGAAGATCAACTGCTGGGGAACGGCCCACGGCACAGAATCCCTGAAGCAGGCGGTGGGAAATTCCTGCAACCCGGCAATGGCTCGGGTGGCCCTGAACATGGGATCCAAGAGATTTTACGACTATATCGACCTCTTTGGTTTCGATGACAAGACCGGCATCGATTTGCCGGGAGAGGGAAATTCCATCGTAAAGAATCCGACCAATCTGGGAGATGTGGATCTGGCGACCACCGGCTTCGGCCAGGGTATCGCCATCACGCCGATTCAGCTGATGTGCGCCATCAACGCTTTGGGAAATGACGGAAACCTGATGAAACCGAAGGTAGTTCAGAAGATTTTAGACAGCGACGGAAAGACGGTGCAGACCATAAAGGATGCCAAGGTTCGAAAGGTGGTATCTACGGAAGTGGCGGATAAGATGCGGGAAATCATGCAGTATTACGTGGAGAAGGGCGGCGGCGGCGCAGCCTACATCCCGGGATACCGTATCGGCGGCAAGACCGGAACGGCGAATATCGCATCCAACGGCGGATACTCCCACGATACGGTGGCTTCTTTTATCGCAATGGCACCAATGGACGACCCTCAGGTGACGGTGCTGGTCATGGTGACCCGTCCGAAGGGAAACGAATTCGGTGCGGTGAATGCGGGCCCAATCGTGAAACGGATTATGTCCGGTGTACTTCCGTATCTGGGCGTCAGCAAGAAATACGCCAAGAATGAAAGAAGAGATCAGGAGACCAAGGTGATTGTTCCGAAGGTCACCGGAATGAACAGCAAGAGTGCCATCAATTATCTTTCCGCAAGGGGATTGAAATACAAGGCGGTACCGGCGGACAGCGGGAAATCCTTCCACGTGGTGGATCAGTATCCGAAATCCGGAACGAAAGTATCCCCGCACAGCACGGTATATCTGTACAGCAAATAAAATTTTAAGAAAAAGGAACGAAAGAAAATGAAGCGAACGAATCTGGAATACATTGCAGAGGCGGTAAAAGGAAAAATCTACGCAAGGGCAGAGGGAAACCGACACGACAGCGTCACCGCCGTGTCCATTGACTCCCGGGATATCCCGGCGGAATGCCTGTTCTTTGCCATCATCGGAGAGCGAGCCGATGCACACCGGTTTCTGCCGGATGTATATGAGAAGGGATGCCGGAATGTGGTGGTGTCCGATTCGGAATGGGCGGAAAAGATGGGTGCGAAGAAAGATGTAAATGTCATTCTGGTACCGGATACCCGGTTGGCGCTGATGGACCTGGGCGAAAAATATTTGGATGACTGGAGCGGTCTCCGAAAGGTGGGCGTGACCGGAAGCGTGGGGAAAACAAGCACAAAGGAATTTCTCTACAGCGTGCTGCGAAGCCGCTACCGCACGGGCAAGACACCGGGAAATCTGAACAGCGAATTCGGAATTCCTCTGACGGCATTTTCCTTTGCGGAAGATATTCAGGTTGCGGTCATCGAAATGGGTGCAGGCTACGGCAGTGCCATGGGTGACCTGTCCCGGATTGCGAAGCCGGAGGCAGCCGTAATCACCAACGTGGGCACCTCCCACCTGGAGGTGTATGGCACTCGGGAGAAGCTTCTGGAAGAGAAACTTCGAGTATCCACCGGATTCACTCCGGAGAATACATTGGTAATCAATACGGATTCCGATATTCTCACAAAAGAAAATGCGCAGCGCCATCAGCCCTCCGATGCGAGAATCGTTACGGTGGGTTCGAAAGGCGGCGAGGATTATCATCTTTCGGATATTCGTGACCGGGGCATTGAGGGCGTTCAATGCGATGTGACCCACGGTGACGAGACGGTTACCCTCAAACTGCCGGTTATCGGTGCCCACAACCTGGGGAATGCGGTTTTGGCTATGGCTATCGGAGAAGTCTTTGGAATAACCATGGAAGAGTCCGTAGAAGCGCTTCGCAAGGTGGAGACGAACGCAAACCGGCTCAGCGTGGTGAAAGGGACGGACTACTCTGTCATCAACGATACCTACAATGCCAGTCCGGAATCCATGAAGGCCGGAATCGACGTGCTGGTGAACAGTCCGGGAAAGAGAAAAATCGCTGTATTGGGAAGCATGTTCGAGCTGGGAGATCACTGGGAACAGCTTCACCGAAGCGTAGGGGAATACGCGGCTTCCAAGCCGGTGGATATTCTGGTGGCCATCGGTGAGAACGGCAAAGCCATTGCAGAAGGGGGAGAATCGGCATCTTCGGATTTGCAGGTTCTGTATTATGAGAACCGGGAAGATGCTGCCAAAGCAGTTCGCCCGATGCTTCAGGCCGGCGATTTGGTCTACGTGAAGGCATCTCGTTCCATGGAACTGGAAAAATTTGTCACAGCAATCACAGAGTAGTACAATAGGAACGGAAATAAAATAAAGAAAAGGATAAAAAGAAAAATGACACTATTGGACGTAATTCTATATTTCGTTATGCCCCTGGCGATTACTGCACTGATGACCTACGGATTAATTCCGTACTTCCATCGGAAACAGTTCGGTCAGTATATCCGGGAGGAAGGCCCGAAGGCTCACCTCAAGAAGCAAGGTACACCGACGATGGGCGGAATTGCCATCTTCATCGGCATTACAGCCGGAATGGCGATATTCATGGTTCGGGTTTCAGACCCGCTCAAATCCTGGGCAAGTCCGCACCTGGTGCGGGACGCGGTGGCCATCGTTCTGACGATGCTTGCTTTTGGAGCAATCGGATTTATCGATGACTTCAACAAAATCGCCAAGAAGGAAAATCTGGGATTAACGGCAAAGCAGAAGCTGATCATGCAGGCCGTGTTCAGCATCGGCTTGGCATTCTATATGATGCGGACCGGACGGGAAGACCTGTTCATTCCGTTTCTGAAGATCGGCGTAAGCTTTGGACTTCTGTACATTCCATTTGTAATGTTCGTGGAAATCGCCATGTCCAATGCGGTGAACCTCACCGATGGCCTGGATGGACTGGCTGCCGGCGTGACTGCCATAGTGGGAATTACCTTTGCCGTCATCGGATGGAAGGATGAAGATACCATTTTGACCGTCAGCGGAACCGTGGTGGCGGGTGCATTGTTCGGATTTCTTCTGTTCAATCACTATCCGGCGAAAATCTTCATGGGTGATACCGGTTCCATGGCACTGGGCGGCGTACTTTCCGGAATCGCAGTGGTAACGGGAAAAGAATTCCTCCTTCCGCTGGTAGGATTAATCTACGTGCTGGAAGCCCTTTCGGTAATCATCCAGGTGGCGTACTTCCGGAAGACCGGCGGGAAGAGATTTTTCCGAATGGCTCCGCTGCACCATCACTTCGAGTTGGGCGGAATGAAAGAATACAACGTAGTGTATATGTTTTGTGCAGTAACAGCGGTTCTGGGTGTGATTGCATACTTCGGAACGATTTAGATAAGGAGGCGCAGAGATGATGAGAGATGAAGTGAAAGGTAAAAAAATCCTTGTAGTGGGAATGGGGAAATCCGGCAAGGCGGCGGTTCAGGAGCTGCACAAGCTGGGCGCACAGGTGGTGGCACAGGATGTGCACACGGTGGATGCCGTGGACCCGAAGTTTGCAAAATACCTGGAAAAAGAGGGCATTCCTGCGCTCTTTGGATGCAATCCGGATAACATGGGCGAATATGATTTGGTCGTAATCAGCCCCGGCGTGTCACCGGACCTGTCATTTCTGCAGGAAGCGAGATTATCCGGCGTCGAGGTCATCGGTGAGCTGGAGTTGGCGTATCGCCTGAGCAAGGGAACCTTCATTGCCATTACCGGCACCAACGGAAAGACCACCACGACGACCTTGGTAGGCAAAATCTTCGAAAAGGCACGCCGCAAGACGGCAGTCGTAGGAAATATCGGTGTGGCAGTGGTTTCAAAAGCACTGGAATCCACGGAGGATGAATGGATGGTGACGGAAGCCAGCAGCTTCCAGTTGGAGACGGTGAAGGAATTTCATGCAAAGGTCTCGGCGATCCTGAATCTGACACCGGATCATCTGAATCGCCACAAGACCATGGAAGCTTACGGAGCGGCAAAGGCGCAGGTGTTCCGAAATCAGGATGAAAACGATTATCTGGTGATTAACTACGATGACAAGACTTGCTTCGCCTTGGCGGAAAAATGCAAAGCCACCGTGGTTCCTTTTAGCCGAAAAGAAGAACTGAAAATGGGTGCCTTCCTTCAGGATGACGAGATGGTCATCCGAGATGAAAACGGAATCGTTCGGCCGATTTGCAGCATTCACGATCTGAAGATTATCGGCGATCACAACGTGGAGAATGCGTTGGCAGCGGCGGCAATCAGCTTCTTTGCCGGGGTGGATTCGGAGTCCATTCGGGAAGCCATCGTGGAGTTCCCGGGCGTGGAGCATCGAATTGAGTACTGCGGTCTGGTGGATGGCGTGAAATTCTACAACGATTCCAAGGGAACCAATGTGGACGCGGCAGTTATCGCGCTGAAAGCGCTGAAGGAGAGAATTATCCTCATTGCCGGCGGAGACGGAAAGGCGCAGGACTTTACGGAACTGGCAGAGAACCTGCAAGGACGGGTAAAGGCACTGGTACTTCTGGGCCGGGATGCCAATCAGATTGAGGCATGCGCAAGAAAAGTCGGATTTGACGCGATTTATAATGAAAAAGATATGAATGCTTGCGTGAAGAAGTGCATGGAGTTGGCAGAAGAAGGAGATAAGGTGCTCCTTTCGCCGGCATGCGCAAGCTGGGATATGTACGATAATTACGAGCAGCGGGGAGATCATTTCAAGGCCTGTGTTCAGCAGCTGCTTCGTTGAAAGATGAAATGGAGAACGGAAAGTAGATGGGTGTGATCAGCCGGAAGAAGCAATCGAATAGTGGAAAGAAGGAGAAGAAAGTCCGCAGAACACCGAAATGGAACGTGGACAGCATGCTGGGTTCTTTAGCGGTGAACTACGATGCATCGGTGGCTCTGATTTCCGGAATCCTGATTGCCTTCGGCATCGTGATGGTGTTCAGTGCAGGGTACTACACCACTACCAATTTCTACAACGATCCGTACTACTACCTGCGGAGACAGCTGGCCTGGGTAGCGTTGGGAATTTGCGTAATGGCGCTGTTCACCCGATGGGATTACCACAAATACGCAAAGTACTGCTGGGTGTTTGCGGTGGTGTCCGTTGGAGCGCTGGCGCTCTTGTTCACACCGCTGGGCGTTACGGTTAACTTTGCGACACGATGGTTTCAGCTGGGACCGCTGAGAATTACGCCGAGTGAATTCTCCAAGCTGGCTATGATTATTTTCACCGCCGGATACGTGGCGGAGCGGCCGAGAAGAGTTCGAACCATCTACGTGTTCGTCCTCTTCGGCGTAATGATAGTGCATCTGGGACTGATTATCAAACAGCCGAACCTGTCCACGGCAATTGTAATTGCCGCCATCATGATCGGCATCATGTACGTGGCGGGCATGTGGAACGGATGGCTGGTGCTGGCAGCATTGGCCCTAATCGGCGGATTGATATTTATCCTGATGTTCTACCCCGACTCCCACTGGTACGCACGAATGACCAACTTTATCGATCCGTTCAAGGATGCTCAGGGAGAAGGATATCAGGTATCCCAAGGACTGATTGCACTGGGAAACGGAGGGCTTTGCGGTCTGGGACCGGGTAAAAGCATCACCAAGAACCTCTATCTTCCGGAACCCCAGAACGATTTCATTCTGGCGATTATCGGAGAAGAATTGGGATTCGTGGGTCTGGTGGTACTGTTGTCCGTATATCTTCTGCTGATCTATCGATGCTTTGTCATTACCGTTCGGGCAAAGGATAAGCTTGGATTCTATCTGGGCGCCGGAATTACGGTCATGATGGCACTTCAGGTAATTCTGAATGTGGCCGTTGTAACCGCCTCCATGCCGGCAACGGGAATTACGCTTCCATTCGTCAGTTACGGCGGAACGTCGCTGCTGGTGTTCATGGCGTCGATGGGAATTATGCTGAATATTTCAAAGAAAAATCGAGGGTAATAACATGAGAATTATTTTAACGGGAGGAATTACCGGAGGCCATATTTATCCGGCACTGGCCATAGGCGATAAATTCAAGGAAATGGATCCGGAATGCGAAATCCTATACATCGGAAATGAGCGGGGAATGGAGAACGAAATCGTTCCGAAACACGGTTTTCCCCTGGAAATCGTTTCCTCCAAAGCGGTGGATCGGTCCAACATATTTAAAATGGCGGAGACCCTGGCGGTAACCGGCAGGGGGAAGAGTCAGACCTACCGGATTATGAAGAAATTCCGTCCGGACATCGTCATCAGCACCGGAAGTTATGTCAGCGTTCCGGTGGTGCTGGCAGCACATAAATACGGTGCAAAGGTATTCATCCATGAACAGAATGCGTATCCGGGAATGGCGAATCGATTCTTGTCTCAATATGCGGAGAAGGTGTTCCTGGGCTTTGAGGATGCGGGAAAATTCTTCAAGCAGAATCGAAAACTGCAGTATTCCGGAAATCCGGTTCGGAAGGATTTCTACGGAAAGGATAAGAAGGAATCCCGGAAACTGCTGGGCATACCGGAAGATGATTTTGTGATTATGACCTTTGGCGGCAGTCAGGGTGCTACCGCCATCAATGATACGGCGATTGAACTGATTCGTGCCTACGGCGACCGCCCGAACATCACCATTCTGTTCGGCACCGGCAAGCGATTTTACGATGACGTACAGCATAATCTGGAAGTGATGGGACTCTCCGGCAAAAGCAACGTTCGAGTGTCTCCGTACATTCAGGATATGGCTAACACTCTGGCGGCAACGGATGTGGCCATCAGCCGCTCCGGCGCACTGTCCGTTTCGGAGATTACCATGTCGGGCTGTCCGGCCATCTTCGTACCGTCTCCGAACGTAACCGGAGATCATCAATACTACAATGCGAAAGCGGTGGTGGATAACGGCGGAGCGATTATCGTCCGGGAGGATGGCGATACGCCGAACCGAATTGTGAACATATTGAAAGAACTCCTTGCGGATCCGGATATCGTTCGGCGGATGGCGGAATGCAGCCTGAAGTGCGCTCCGGTAAACGCTACCGACATTGTGTATGAAGGGATTATGGATATATGGACGAAAAACAAATAAACAACGATAATTCGGAAACTTCCGCGGGAATGGATTTCGGATTAGACGATGAATTCGTATCCATTGACCAAGCGATTGATGAACTGGCAGCGGAGATGGTGGATGTGGACGGTTCGGAAGAGGCATCGGAGGAACCCCCTTCGGAGTTGGACCGGCAGATTGCGGCGAACATCCTGAAGCGTCAGAAGAAGCGAAGCCGTCCCAGTCCTTTTAAGGTGGCATGCGGCATCATCATTCTGACCGTTGCCATGCTGATATTCATGAGTACCGGGGTGTTCACCATTGATTCCATTCAAGTGGATGGAAACGATTACTTTACCGATGAGGAAATCATCAACATGGCCCACGCCACTACGGGAAAGAACCTGTTCTACCATTCCGGAAGCCGTGAAATTGTGAAATATCTGGAAGGCAGTCCGTACATCGAGAAGGCGAAGGTATCCAAACGGATTCCGGGTACTCTGGTGATTCGGGTGAAAGAACGGGAACAGATTGCCGCAGTGGTATATAACAAGGAATACTTGGTGGTGGATTCGCAGGGATTGCTGCTTCGACGATCTAAAACGAAACCGAAGGTGACCATCGTTACCGGAATCAAGATCCGAAAGATGGAGCTGGGTGAGAAATTAGAGGTGACCAATTCCAAGGAATGGAAGAGTGCGCTGCACATCCTGAATGCCATGAATGACGGAGACCTGTACTTTAAGAAATTGAAGGTCTCCGACGATACGGCTCGGGGATACGTATACGATTCAATGGTTTGCAAGGGACGTGTGGAAACCATGATTGAATCCATCGAAAAGGAGCGGCTGCAGAAAGTGCTGAAGGCACTGTTCAAGAAAGGAATTAAGCGAGGAACCGTCACCTTGACGGAAAGCGGCTACGCTTCCTTCGAACCGAAGGTATAGGAAACTAAAATAGACATAGGAAGTGCATTTTTGAATGCAGAAGTGTTGAAAAAATGTGTAGGTTAACAAGAAAAACTGTAGAAATAGAGTGCATTTCGGTAAATCTTATGGTATTATAAATTAGATATAAATATAGGAGGAGCTTTATGATGGAATTTGTTTCTGACTTTATATCAGATCAGGACAGAGCTGCGATTATCAAGGTTGTCGGTGTAGGTGGCGGCGGATGTAACGCAGTGAATCGAATGGTGGACGCACAGATGTCCGGCGTTACCTTTATTGCCGTAAATACAGACAGACAGGCTCTTGCAAAGTGCAAGGCAGAGGTGAAGATACAGATTGGTGAGAAGCTGACCGGCGGAAGAGGTGCCGGCGCGAATCCGGAGATTGGCCAGAAAGCGGCGGAAGAAACTCTGGAAGAAATTACCGGTTATCTTCAGGATGCAGACCTGGTATTCATCACTGCAGGAATGGGTGGCGGTACCGGTACCGGTGCAGCACCGATTATTGCAAAGGCAGCGATGGATTGCGGCGCATTGACGGTAGCTGTAGTAACCAAGCCATTTTCTTTTGAAGGAAAGATGCGTTGGAACAGAGCGCAGAAGGGTATCGAATATCTCACGAATTTCGTAGATTCTCTGGTAATCATCCCGAACGATCGTCTGATTGACTCCAGCGAAAAGAACACTTCCTTCATGGATGCGTTTGCGATGGCAGATGATGTACTGAGACAGGGTGTTCAGGGTATTTCCGATCTGATTTCCAAGGAAGGATATGTCAACGTGGATTATGCGGATGTCAGAACCACGATGGAAGGTCGCGGCGTTGCACACATGGGTGTGGGCGTTGGATCCGGCGACAACAAGGTAGAAGAAGCGGTTCGAAATGCAATCGAGAGTCCGCTGCTGGAGACATCGGTGGATGGCGCAAGATCCATTCTTCTGTACGTTTCCGGTGGTCTGGATATGGGAATGCTGGACATCAGCAAGATTGCAGAGAAGATTCAGGCGGAGGCAGATCCGGATGCCAATATCATCTTCGGTGCATCGGTATCGGAAGATATGGCAGACAAGGTATCGGTTACCCTGATTGCAACCGACTTCCAGTCGGAGGGAATTTCCGGTTCCAAGATTGAGTCGCCTAAGATCAGCGCTCAGAGTTCAAGCAGAAAGACGGTTTCCAGAGACGGTCTGGAAGGCGTTGAAGTAACGCTGGATGAGCTGATGAGAAGAAACAGCGACCCGGCAGAGAATTCCGCTGCATCGGAATTTGACGTTCCGGATTTCCTGCGTTAATCGATTTCAATTATGAGTGAAGTGATTTGTTCAGAAAAAAATCCGCTGATTAAGCGCATTCGGAAATTACAGCAGAAGAAAAAGAGAGACGCTTCCGGTCAGATGATTATTGAAGGAAGCAACTTGATACGAGAAGCTGTTCAGAAGGGCATCTGTATGGATGCTCTTCTGATTTCGGATATCTATCCTTCCGAACCTTGGATGGAGGAGCTCTCCACGCGAGGCGTTCGAGTAGAACGGGTGGATGCGTTCCTTTTTGAGAAGATTACGGATGCGAGAAACGGTGTCGGCCTTCTGGCAATTGTAGATCGACCGGTTGTGGATGAAAGTCAATTCGAAAACTGTTTTCGACCGGGCAGCAATTGCGTGGTGCTGGATCGCCTTCAGGATCCGGGTAATATCGGGACAATCATTCGGACCGCAGTGGCAGCGGGATATGATGCAATAGTGACCATGAAGGGGACGGGCGATGTGTATTCTCCGAAAGTCCTTCGTGCGACAGCGGGCATGATTTTTGATGTACCGATTGTTCCTTTATCCGATAGCCGGGAACTGGTGAAGTTGGCACAGGATTACGGAAAACGCATTGCGGTGACCACACCGGACGGCGGAATTCCGTATTACGATTGCGACCTGAGACAAGATGTTTTTCTGGTAATCGGAAATGAAGGAAACGGCATCGGGGATGAATTGATTGAAGCCTCGGATATACGGGTGACGCTGCCCATGTACGGTGGAATCGAGTCCCTGAACGCAGCTGTATCGGCGGGCATATTGATGTACGAACGAGTGCGCAACATATAGAAGAATACAAGTTATTGATAAAGAACAGAGGAGCAGACTATGGACAAGTGCAGAGCGGATGTAACGATTTGTGGCGCTGATTACGTGCTTTCTGGAGAGAAGAGCGAAGATAAGATTAAGGAAATTGCCAAGTTCGTGGATGATGAACTGAGACGGACCAGTCGGGCACTGAATTCCAATCCGAATTACAAATGTGCCGTGCTGACAGCAATTAATATTGCGGAGAAACTGATGGAGAACAGCGATCTTCTGCTGAAGCTTCAGACAGAGAATCACCAGTTGGACAACGATGTTCAGCATTACATTACCCTTTGGGAAAATGCGAAGAAACAGGTGACGGATCTGAAGGAACAGATGAACGATGATTCCGACAGACAGATTCAGGACAGCGAGAAGTACAAGAATCTTCAGGCGAAATGCACCGAGATGGAGAATGCATACTTCGATCTCCAGATGGAAAATGTGAACCTTAAGAATGAGCTGAGAAGCTTGAAGAAGTTTAGGGAAGAAGATGAACAGTAGAACGATTAAGCTGCTGGAATACAACAGAATATTGGAGATGCTTGCAGAACAGGCCGGTTCCGAACTGACGAAGGAACGAATTTCTAAGCTGGAACCGATGACCCATCTGCATGCAATTCAGGACGCACAGACGGAAACTACGGAAGCAGTTTCCGTTATTCTGTATAAGGGAAATATTCCGGTGGGAGCATTTCCGGACCTGAGCCGCATTCTGAAGATGGCTCGAAAAGGTCGGGTGCTGAACATGCGGGAACTGTTGCAGGTGCGGGTTTGTCTTCAGATTGCCAGAGAGGTAAAAACATTTCTGACAGAAGACGTTCCGGAGATTCCGACCCTTCAGGAAATCGGCAATCTGCTGGAACGAGTGGATGAACTGGAAAAGGACATCGACCGCTGCGTTTTGTCGGAGGATGAGATGGCGGACAGCGCTTCACCGGAACTGAAACGTATTCGAAAAGAAATTCGCAATAAGAATGAAAGCATTCGGAATCGGCTGAACAAGACCGTGAGTACCTCTTCCGCACAGAAATTCCTGCAGGAAGCGATTGTCACCATGCGAAACGGCCGATACGTCATCCCGGTAAAGCGGGAGTATGCGAACATGTTTCCGGGATTGGTCCACGACCAGTCCCAGAGCGGATCCACCTTATTCATCGAACCGCAGTCTGTTGTAAATATGAACAACGAGCTGCGGGAATTGGATCTGGCGGAACAGGCAGAAATTACCCGAATTCTGGAGATGTTCTCCGGCCGGGTATCGGAACATTTCCACGGATTGAACAATAACCAGAAGCTTCTTCTGGAGCTGGATTTCATCAGCGCAAAGGGAAAGCTGTCCCTTCAGATGAATGCCTTTGAGCCTCGGATGAACACAGAGGGGATTCTGGAAATATATCATGGCCGCCATCCGCTGATTCCGGCGGACAAGGTGGTTCCCATCAATGTATCTTTGGGAGAAAATTGGAAAACCCTCCTGATTACCGGCCCGAACACCGGCGGTAAGACGGTCACCTTAAAGACCATCGGACTCTTTATTTTAATGGCACAGAGCGGCCTGCACGTACCGTGTTCCGAGGAAAGCCGGCTTCCGGTGTTGGAGGAAGTGTTTGCGGATATCGGAGATGAGCAAAGCATCGAGCAGAGTCTCAGTACGTTTTCTGCTCATATGAAGAACATCACGGAAATCTTTCGGACGGTAAATGAGAAGTCTTTGGTACTGCTGGATGAGCTGGGTTCCGGAACGGATCCGGCAGAAGGTGCGGCGCTGGGTATCGCCGAGCTGGAAGAACTTCGGAAGCGCGGGGCTTTGGTGGTGGCTACTACCCATTACACGGAGCTGAAGAAGTATGCGCTGAGCACCCCGGAAGTGGAAAACGCCTCCATGGAGTTCGATGTGGAGACGTTGTCTCCCACCTATCACCTTCGAGTCGGCCTGCCGGGAAAGTCCAATGCATTTGAAATTTCGCGAAAGCTTGGCCTGGAAGAGAAAATCCTCCGAAGAGCGGAAGCCCTCCTGGGAGAGAACGAGCTGAATTTCGAGGATGCGGTAACTCGGGTAGAGGAAGAGCGAAAAGAAGCGGAACGGATTACCGAGGAAGCCAATCGGATTAAGGAGGAAGCGGAGCAGCGGCTGCAGGAAGCGGAAGCGCAAATTCGCCGGGCCGAGAAAGAGAAGGCGAAAATCCTGGAGGATGCTCGAAATCAGGCGAAAGGCATCCTAAAAGAAACCGAGGACACGGTGGAGGATATCCGGGAAGAGCTGAAGCGGATGAAAGACGAATCCAAGGGTCACCAGGTGAACAAAGTGGCGGAAAGCCGGCGGAGACTTCGGGAAGCCGAAAAGAAGTACCGGGATAAGCCGGCGGCAATTCCGGCAGAGAAGGAAGGAAAGCCGATTCGCCCGGATCAGCTGAAAATCGGAACGCGGGTGAAGGTGATGTCGCTGAATCAAAATGGCGAGGTGGTATCCCTTCCGGACAATCGCGGAAACCTGATGGTGCAGATCGGCGCCTTGAAGACCGGCGTGAACGTGAAAAACCTGACGCTGATTGAGAGCGAAAAGACCGGAAACAAGGAGCGAAAGAAGAGACAGTATAATCAGATCAAGACTCGGAAGACGCGAAGTGTGCCGATGAGCATCAATCTGATTGGAAAAAATCTGGATGATGCTCGAATGGAAATGGAGAAATATCTGGACGATGCATACCTTGCAGGTCTGCGGAGTGTGACGGTGGTTCACGGCAGAGGAGAAGGTATTCTGAAGAAGGGACTGCGGGATGCTTTGAAACACAACCGATGCGTAAAGAGCTTTAAAGGCGCTCCGTACAATCAGGGCGGAGAAGGCGCGACGGTGGTAGAGCTGAAGGAGTAATGCATGTATATTATCAGTAAATGTCTTCTGGGAGAGAACTGCAAGTATAATGGGGGTAACAATCGCTCGGAAGATGTGGTAAAATTCTCACATGAACATTCTTATTTCGGCGTGTGTCCGGAATGTGCCGGGGGGCTTCCCACTCCGCGGGTTCCGGCGGAAATCGTGGAACAGAACGGAGAATGCCGAGTGGTGAACCGAAACGGTGTGGACGTTACCGCCGAATACGTCCGAGGAGCGGAGATTTGCTTCCGGGATGCGCAGAAAGCCGCTGAACAGATGGGGGAAGCCCTGGAAGGGGCCATCCTTCAGGCGAGAAGTCCTTCTTGCGGCGTGGGGCAGATTTACAACGGCCATTTTGACGGGACCTTAATCCCGGGGGATGGTATTTTTGTCCGATTGCTTCGGGAAAACGAGATTCCCGCAGGAACAGAAAATGTAATTAGAGAGAACGGAGAACAGTAAATGATCGATTACAAAAAGAAAATTGCTGAAATTATTGCAGAAGACGAAGCGTTGAATATGACACCGGAGGAAATCCTGGAGTGGATTGAAATTCCGGGAGACACCAAGATGGGAGACTATGCGTTCCCTTGCTTCCGTCTGGCGAAAACATTGCGGAAAGCACCGCCGCTGATTGCACAGGATGTGGCTGCAAGAATCGAAGGTGCCGGCATTTTTGAAAAGGTTCAGCCGGTAAATGCCTATGTGAACATGTTTCTGGATAAGAAGGAATATGCGCAGACTCTGACGGAGGATGTGCTGACTCAGGGCAAGGATTACGGCAGATCGGAAGTGGGACAGCATCGCCCGGTAATCGTGGAATACTCTTCCCCGAACATCGCAAAGCCGTTCCATATCGGACATATCAGAAGTACCGTTATCGGTAATGCAATCTACAAGCTGTACGATGAAATCGGCTATGACGTGATTCGAATCAACCATCTGGGAGATTACGGAACTCAGTTCGGCAAGATGATTGTGGCATACCGCAAGTGGGGCAGTGAAGATGAACTGGAAAAGGATCCAATCAAGGCACTGCTGGGGTACTACACCCGTTTTCACCGGGAGGCAGAAAACGATCCGTCTTTGGACGACGAGGCGAGAGAAGCTTTTGTGAAACTGGAAAATGGCGAGGAAGAAGAGGTTCGTCTCTGGAAGCGCTTCCGGGAACTGAGCCTGCAGGAATTCAACCGCGTGTACGATATGCTGGGAATCACGTTTGATTCCTATGCCGGAGAGAGCTTCTACTCCGATAAGATGCCGGCGGTTATCGAAGAACTGAAGGAAAAGAAGCTGCTGGTAGAATCCAGAGGTGCTCAGATTGTAGACTTAGAGCCGTACGGAATGACACCGGCAATCATCACCAAATCCGATGGTTCCAGCCTGTATGCAACCAGAGATATTGCCGCAGCGATTTATCGAAAAGAGCACTACAACTTCGATAAGTGCATCTACGTGGTAGCATCTCAGCAGAACCTCCACTTCAAGCAGTGGAAGAAGGTCCTGGAGCTGATGGGAAAAGAATGGCAGAAGGACTGCATCCACATCCCATTCGGTCTGGTAAGCCTGGAAGGCGGCGCGACCCTGTCCACCCGTAAGGGCAACGTGGTATTCCTGGAAGATGTTCTGAACGAAGCGGTTCAGAAGACTGCGGAAATCATGAAAGAGAAGAATCCGCAGGGAATCGATGTGGACGAAGTGGCAAAGGAAGTCGGTATCGGTGCCGTAATTTTCCAGGAGCTGTCCAACAACCGCATCAAGGATTATGTATTTAACTGGGACAAAGTGCTGAACTTCGACGGTGAGACCGGTCCGTACGTTCAGTACACTCATGCCAGAGCTTGCAGCGTCCTCCGCAATGCCACCGAGGAGGAAATGGCACGGATTCGCAAGGGGGATTTCGATGCGAAGTACATCACATCCGACAGTGCGTATAACCTGATTAAGCTGATTTACCGCGTACCGGAGATCATTCTGGATGCAGCGGATAAATATGAACCGTCCATTCTGACCCGTCATCTGGTGGATGTGGCACAGAGCTTCAATAAGTTCTACCACGATGAACACATCCTGGTGGACAATGAAGATGAGAAAGTGGCGAAGTTGGCCCTGGTAGAGTCGACTCGCATCGTTATTGCAAATTGCTTGAACCTTCTGGGCATCAAAGCACCGGAAAGAATGTAGGTGATATCCATGAGACTTCTTCTTACAACAATTCAAAATGATTGCATTCACACGAAGCTGTCAATGAAGTACCTCTACAGTGTTGTGGAAGAGGCGCCGTGCCAGACGGATGTGGTGGAATATAAATCCACAGATCATGTGGGATATATTTTCCGGGAAATCCTTCGGGGCGAATACAATATTGTATATTTCCATTGCAATATGATGAATGTGGATAAGGTTGCAGAAGTCGCAGAGATGGTGAAGAAGGCCGTTCCGACATCGATTATGGTGATGGGCGGAACGGAGGTCAGCTTCGGTACCCGGGAGTTCATGGAACAGCACCCGGAAATCGACTACGTATTCCGAGGCGAACCGGAATCGGTGCTGTACCAATTCCTTCGGACGATTTTTACCTACGAGTTTGATTTTGAAAATATTGCCGGCCTAGCATATCGTCAGGACGACCGGATTCAGGTGAATCCGATGGCGGCGCCGGTGGATTTCGAGACACTTCCGTTTCCGTATGAAAACATGGAACTGGAGCCGAGCGATACAGCATATTATGAAAGTTTCCGAGGCTGTCCGGATCGATGCGGCTATTCCCAATACTATCCGGGAAAGATTCGCACTTTGCCGTTGAATCGGATTTGTACGGAACTTCGGTATTTTCTGGTGAAGAACGTACAGCGCGTCGTGTTCGTGGACAAATGGTTTAATTACAGCAGGGACCGGGCCTATCGCATTTGGGAGTATCTGATCAGCAACGATAACGGAATCACCACGTTTGAATTTGATGTAAACGGAGATCTGTTGGATGAGGAAACCGTGCGCCTTCTGGGAACAGCCCGGGAAGGTCAATTCCGATTCAATGTGGATGTGGAAAGTACCAATGCGGAGGCGCTGGCGGCAGCCGGACGAAAGGCGAACATCTATCAGCTGATGTACAACGTATCCCGTCTTCAGGAATACGGAACTGTTGAGATTACAACGGTGATTCGGGCCGGACTTCCTTGTGAGACGCCGGCGCTGTTCGCTCGTTCTTTTAATAAGATTTTTGATTTGAAGGCATCGCGCATGGAATTGAAGGTGCTTCGTCTGAAACGGGGAACAGAGCTTCGAAGAAACGCCCAGCAGTACGGTTACGCTTATCAGAGCCGGGCACCTTATGAAGTCATCGCAAATGATTTTATGCCGGCGACGGAATTGATCCGAATCGAGAATATCGGAAAGCTTCTGAATCTGTTCGTGAACAGCGGGGGCTTCGAAGAGTCCATTCAGAAGATTCTGCTGGACGGACGGATGAAACCGTACGCATTCCTGGAGGGGTTGGAGGCCTATATTTCCAAGAATCAGATGGAGAAGCTGATGTACAAGGAAGAGAATCTCTATCGGATTCTCTATGCGTATGCGACGGAGCTTTACGATACCATGAATGAGACGCTGAAGCTGCCGGTTCTCCAGGAAATTCTTCACAGCGACATGGAACAGAATCTTTCTTATGAGAAAGTAAAAATATTCGATCGAAAGGGATGGGACATTAATGCATAATATGGAGTTGGATTTATCGGATAAGATACGTTCGTTTCTCATTGAAAAGAATAAAGATTTGCTTTTCGATGAGCTTTCGGAACGATTTTTGGAGTCCGGCAATCTGAAGGATATTCTTACCGGGATTCCGGTGCCCATTACGGGAGATGCGACGGATAATTTTACGAATCTGACCATTGCCATGGGCATGGCTCGGGTTATCGGTGCGGATCCGGATTTTCGGTATGCGGAAGCGTACCGGGCTTGTCTTCGTCGGATGTACGGAGAGAATGCGGAGAAAGTGCTGATTTCCGAGGGAGCGAAAGCCGGCGGCAGCGGCGATTACGAGATGGCCTGCATCTATTTCCGAACAGCCCTTCAGCTGAATCCGGGGAGCCGGGATGCCCTGTACCTTTACGGAAGAGCTTGCAGCGATGCATATAACCGGGAGGATCTCGAGGAGGCGTATGTGGGAATGTTCAAAGCACAGGCATTTGACATTTTCGAGGAGCTGACCATCCGCCATCCGGACTTCGATATGGGATATTATTTTCTGGGCTACAGCTATGCCAATATGGGACAGTACACGAAAGCTCAGATTACCTGGCAGGAGTTCATGGAACTCAGCCGGGATCGAAAGGATGATGGGGATTCCTCCATGGACCCGATTCCGGCAGATGAGATGCAGGAGATGCGGGAAGAAATCGGGAATCGCCTGGAATCCATGGAGCAGGCGGTGGAAATCGAGCATGCGGTGAACCGAATCCTGTCCGGGGACTTCCAGCACGGAATTGATGTTTTGACCCTGTATGAAGAGAAATACAGCGAATGGTGGCCGCTTTGGTATTACCTGGGCGTGGCCTATGCCGGCATGGAACAAGGGGAACAGTCCGTGGAAGCCTACAAGCATGCCCTTCGGCTGAGTCCGAGCAACATCCAGGTGATGACGGAGCTGGTGGAAGTCTTTCAGTCGCTGGGGGATTGGAAGAACGCCGAGAAGTACATTGAGAAAATCCGGGTAGTCCAAAAGGGAATGGAAGAAGAAGCCCGGGAGCAGAATGAAGAATAATTAAATCGGGAGGAAATAATGTTCGGACTCTCCATCACTGAGCGAGGGCACCGAATTCTCCGAGAGTATATCCGAAAGGGCGATGTCGCCGTGGACTGCACCGCAGGACATGGACTGGACACGCTCTTTTTGGCTGAGTGCGTGGGAGAAGAGGGTGCGGTGCACGCATTTGAAATACAGGTAAAAGCAATCAACGAGCTGCAGGAGAAATTCCGGGAGAATCCAAGGGTGAGGATACACGGGGACTCCTATGTGAATCTGTCGAAATACGTTTCGGGGGCCCGGATTATCATGTACAATTTGGGATATCTGCCCGGCGGGGATTGTGACCTTACTACAAAAACAGAAGAGACCCTGCGGTCGCTGGAGCAGGCCTGCCAATTGGTTTTACCCAAAGGCGTGATCTCCGTCGTGGCCTATCCCGGCCATCCGGAAGGAGCGCGAGAAGCGGCAGCGGTGGAAGAATATCTGAAAGCGTTGCCCGGGAGTGTTTTTGAGGTGTTGACCTTGCGTCAGACCAATCGCAGCGCGAAGACGCCGGTGCAGCATTTCGTGTTCCGAAATCGATAGAAAAAAATATTTTTTCTGCCTGTATTGTGCGTAAAAGCGTGCCGTTATTGGGTTTAAAAAAAAGAACGCGAAATATAGGGAATTTAAACAATTGACATACAACATCATGGGTAATATAATACCAAAGGAAACAATATGTTGTGGTAGTAAGTACCGAAGAGCACCCTACATGTAGAGTGCTTATTAAAATGGTACATATATATGCGAAAGAAAAGAGGAGATTGTCGTGAACGTAATCAAGAGAAACGGAGCGGAAGTAGAATTCGACATCGATAAGATTATCCATGCCATTCAGGGGGCTAACCGTCAGGTGCCGGAAAAGAAAAGAATGACCGAGGTGCAGATTCGCCGAATTGCAGAGAGCGTGACCGTTGCCTGTGATGACTTGGGACGTTCTCCGGCGGTGGAAGAGATTCAGGATTTCGTGGAACAGGCCATCATGCAGCACGGAGCCTACGAGGTTGCGAAGCAGTACATTACCTATCGGTATACCCGTTCCCTGGTTCGTCAGTCCAACACCACGGATGACAAGATTCTTTCCTTGATTGAATGCAACAATGAGGAAGCGAAGCAAGAGAATTCCAACAAGAACCCGGTCATCAACTCCACACAGAGAGACTACATGGCCGGAGAAGTGAGCCGGGATTTGACCAAGAGAATTCTTCTTCCGGAAGAGATTACCGCCGCTCATGAAGCGGGAATCATTCACTTCCACGATTCCGATTATTATGCGCAGAAGGAACACAATTGCGATTTGATTAACCTGGAGGATATGCTGCAGAACGGAACGGTCATCAGTGAGACTATGATTGAGAAACCGCACAGCTTCTATACCGCCTGCAACATTACCACCCAGATTATCGCACAGGTAGCCAGCAACCAGTACGGAGGACAATCCTTCTCCATGGCACATTTGGCGCCGTTCGTGGATATCAGCCGGAAAAAGCTCCGAGAGCATGTGATTGCGGACCGGAAGGCCTGCGGCGAATCCATGGATGACGAAATCATCGACAAGATTACCGAGCGCCGCCTTCGGGAAGAGGTGAAGAACGGTATTCAGACCATTCAGTATCAGCTGATTACCTTGATGACCTGCAACGGACAGGCACCTTTCGTTACCATGTTCATGTATCTGGACGAGGTACCGGAAGGACAGACGAGAGACGATTTGGCGATGTGCATCGAAGAGGTGCTCCGTCAGAGACTTCAGGGTGTTAAGAATGAGAAGGGTGTGTGGATTACACCGGCATTCCCGAAGCTGATTTACGTGCTGGACGAAGATAATATCACGGAAGATTCCAAGTATTGGCATCTGACAGAACTGGCAGCGACCTGTACCGCAAAGAGAATGGTGCCGGATTACATTTCTGCCAAGGTGATGAAGGAACTGAAGAAGGGAGAGGTATACACCTGTATGGGATGCCGTTCCTTCCTGACGGTGGAGGACAATCAGCTGCTGCCGAACGGCAAGCATAAATTCTACGGACGGTTTAACCAGGGTGTGGTTACCATCAACCTGGTGGACGTGGCTTGTTCCTCCGACGGAAATATGGACCGCTTCTGGGAAATCCTGGACGATCGTCTGGAGCTGTGCCACCGGGCACTGCGTCTCCGTCACGAGCGCCTTCTGGGAACGCCGTCGGACGTGGCACCGATTCTGTGGCAGTACGGTGCAATCTCCCGATTGAAGAAGGGGGAAGTTATTGACCCGCTGCTGTACAATGGTTATTCCACCATCTCTCTGGGATATGCCGGACTGGCTGAGATGTGCTATCGCATGATTGGAAAGAGCCATACTACAGAAGAGGGAAGAAAATTCGCTCTGGACGTAATGCAGCGCCTGAACGATAAGTGTGCATACTGGAAGGCGGCGGAACACATCAGCTACTCCGTATACGGAACGCCGATGGAGTCCACCACCTATAAGTTTGCGAAGTGCCTGCAGAGACGATTTGGCATCATCCCGCATGTAACGGACAAAAACTACATTACCAACAGCTATCACATCCATGTAGAGGAGAAAATCGATGCCTTCAGCAAGCTGGCGAAGGAAGCGGAATTCCAGCAGCTTTCTCCGGGCGGAGCCATCAGCTATGTGGAGGTTCCGAACATGCAGAACAACATTCCGGCCGTGCTGGAAGTGATGAAGTTCATCTACAACAACATCATGTACGCAGAGCTGAATACCAAGAGCGATTATTGCGCTGCCTGCGGTTACGATGGCGAGATTAAGATTGTAGAGGACAGTGACGGCAAGCTGGTATGGGAATGCCCGAATTGCGGCAACCGGAATCAGGACTTGATGTCCGTGGCTCGCAGAACCTGCGGTTACATCGGTACCCAGTTCTGGAATCAGGGCCGGACTCAGGAAATTAAGGATCGTGTACTGCATCTGTAATGATGATGAAAAGAAATTGGCCACTCCTAGGAGCGGCCGATTTTGCTAGGAGGAAAAAATGCATTATGGCGAAATAAAAAACTGTGATATTGCAAACGGCATTGGCGTACGGGTGTCCCTGTTCGTTTCCGGATGCACGAATCACTGTGAAGGCTGCTTTCAGCCGGAAACCTGGGACTTTAACTACGGAAATGAGTTTACGGAGGAGACGGAAAACCGGATTCTGGAAATGCTGGCGCCGGATTATATCTGCGGTCTGACGGTGCTGGGGGGAGAACCCTTCGAGCCGGAGAATCAGCGGGTGCTGGTGGATTTTCTCCGCAAGGTGCGCCGGAAATATCCGGAGAAGAGCATCTGGTGCTTCACCGGATTCACCCTGGAAATGCTGGAAACGGAAGGCACCCATTGTCACTGCGAAGCCACCGAGGAAATGCTGTCGCTGATTGATGTATTGGTGGACGGACGTTTTGATAAAAACAAAAAGAATATTTCCCTGCGTTTCCGGGGTTCCGAAAATCAGCGTTTGATTGATTTGAACTTAACACGGGAATGTGGTACGCTTACACTATGGAATGAATAGAACTTTTACGGCAGTGAAAGGAGGATCTCTATGAGTAAGGAAAATACGAAACCGCAGGGTGAGAAGCGGGCAGAGAGTCTGAGTAAAGCAGTTCTGGGAATGCTGGCCGTAGGATTGGGCGGCGGCATCGCATTAATCGCTGCGGCGAAGAAAGTGGGGGATGCCTTCCTGGCCGAAGAGGATTCGGCGTTATCGGAAGACGAGAAGGAAAACGATACGAAGTAGATTTGATTTGGCAGAAGGGCGTGGAACGGGCTCCTTCGCCACGAGATGGACAGAAATGAAGAATGAATAATTACACATCCATTAAACCGGCGACAAAAGAGAAAAAATCGGCGACCAAGAACAGCATCATGCGCGTTTTTCTGGTGGCCGTGGCGATTTTGCTACAATGCTATTTTTTGTATCTGGTACTGGTTCAAATTGAAAAAAATTATGAATGGGTGGATCAGGTAGCCCGCATGGCGGCATTGCTTCTCTGCATTGCCCTGTTTAGTATGAACAAAACGGCATCCATGAAAATGCCGTGGTTTATTTTGATGCTGACTTTCCCCATTGCCGGGACCATGATTTACCTGATTGTGGGTCTGAACGGATCCTCTCGGCGAATGCGGCGGCGTTTTGATGAGATCGATGCGCGCCTGTTTCCGTACATCTGGCAGGACCCAAAAGTCATACAGAAAATGGAAGAGAAGGACCATACCGTGGCCAATATGTCCCGGTATATCGCCCGGCATGCCCCGTTTCCGGTATACGATGACAGCGACATCGAGTTCTTTTCCTGTGCGGCGGATGCCTTGGAGGCGCAGAAAGAGGCGCTTCGAAAGGCGGAAAAATTTATCTTCATGGAGTATCATGCCATTGAGAATGCCGAATCCTTTGCGGAAATCAAGGAGATTCTCACGGAAAAGGCGGCCGAAGGACTGGATGTGCGAATTTTCTACGACGATATCGGCAGCATCGCTTTCATCAACACGGACTTTATTCGGGAGATGCGTTCCCGCGGAGTTCAGTGCCGGGTGTTCAACCCGGTCATCCCTTTGGTGAACGTGTTCCTCAATAACCGAGATCATCGGAAGATTACGGTAGTGGACGGCAAGGTGGGATTTACCGGCGGCTACAACCTGGCCAACGAGTATTTCAATATCACCCATCCGTACGGTTATTGGAAGGATACGGGCGTAAAAATCACCGGAAATGCGGTGCGTAATCTCACCATGATGTTTCTGGAGATGTGGAATGCCATCCGCTCGAAGGATAAGGATGATGAGGATTACGAACCTTTCTTTCCGGAGCTGGAGTACACTCAGAAGGAAGAGGGGGCACTGATTCAGCCCTATGGAGATACGCCACTGGATTCGGAGCATGTGGGCGAGAACGTGTACCTCAATGCGATTTCTTCCGCAGAACGCTATGTATGGATTATTACGCCATATCTGGTGATTACGGATGAAATGAACCGGGCGATGGGCTTGGCGGCAGAGCGAGGAGTAGACGTTCGGATTATCACGCCGGGAATTCCGGATAAGCGGACCATCTATACGGTGACCCGTTCCTACTACCAGCGGCTGGTTCGAGACGGGGTGCGAATCTTTGAGTACACGCCGGGCTTCTGTCACGCCAAGCAGCTCATTGCGGATGACCGTGTGGCGCTGTGCGGAACCATCAACTTCGATTTCCGAAGTCTCTATCATCACTTTGAAGACGGCGTCCTGTTCACCAACTGCAAAGCGGTGCAGGACATGAAAGCGGACTTCGAACACTGTTTTCCGCTGTGCATGGAAGTGACGAAAAAGTACAAGAAAACACGGAATTTACTTCAGAGAGGCTGGAACAGCATTCTTCGGTTGTTCTCCTCGTTACTGTAAAAATAGAAGCTGAGGCGCAATGTGATCCGAGAGAATGCGGATTATGTTGCGTCTTTGATTTTAGGAGGTATCGAGTTTTTGACGCAAACGGAAACGTCGGATTTTGTGTTGTACTATTTTTCACGTCAGTACGCTTGGAACTTTTTCCCGGAGAAATCCAAGGAGTTCATCCAACAGGCAGAGATCTTCAGATAAAAAAGTGGTTCTTCTCTTTTATGCTACAAAAGTGAAGAACCATTTTTCCTATGGGGTTATACTAATATCTCCAACAGGTGTTCATTTGATAATTAGAATTTGATAAGTAGATATAATAAAATATGCCTGGATTTTCGGGGTGACTTCACGCTAATTTTACAATTCGTGCTAATCAGCGTGAATATTTTTTTGTTATACACGGTTTTGACATGTAATTCTCTTCGTGCAAGCCACCCTTTAAAAAAAGTTCACGCTTTTGGGAGGAAATTCCCATTTTGGCGTGAATCGCCAGTTGTAATTAGTCGTTTCAAAATTAGAGTTTTGCAAAAGCGGCGAATTGCGTTCACGCTAAATCCGCATTTTCTGGAAAAAAGCGTGAACCACCTTCAATTTCCTAGGCATATGGGATTGTGCGAATGAATATTAGACAATATTATTAGACTTAAATTCGGACCGCCGCCGGTGCACAGGTGATACGTCACGGATTCTCTATCCCGCAATAATTCGCAAATACCCTGCAAATGCTTACCGCTCCTGCGGAAGCAGCTTCCGGGCAATCAGCGCCACAATCATGGTGATAAGGATGTCCGGGAAGGTGTTGCCCAGCACGAAGTCCACCGTCATGAGGTAGCGGTAGAGGCAGAATCCCAGAAGCCAAACCAGCAGGTTGACCCACTGGAAGTCTCGGTCGCTGTCATCTGCTTTTACCAGGAAATCCGCAATCATGATGGCAATCATCGGAGCGAAAACGGAGCCGATGAAGTACAGGAAATTGGTGATGTCGTCCATCGGGAACAGCATGGCACCCACGGTTCCGATGACGGCCACAAAGATTCCCATGTTTTAGATGTAAGGGACTCCGCAGAGATACCTGCGGAATAGGCATCCAGGAACGTGGTGGTTACAGTGGAGAAAACCACAATCAGCAGGCCTGCCAGTCCCAGTCCGGCGCGAACCATGATCAGGGAGATATCCGTGGTGCCTGCAAAGAGCGCTGCCCCCATGCCGATGATGTACATCCAGCAGCTGATGATGCCGTAGGTGACAGAGCTGGTAAGGGTTGCGGCGAACGGCTTTTCCGCTTCCTTGGTGTAATCGCTGATCAGCGGCATCCAGGAAAGGGGCATGGCCACCGCCATCTCCACAGCGGCTCCGAAAGTAAGTCCACCTTCGGAAATCGGTGCGGCACTGCCATTACTGAAGAAAATCACCTTGCACAGAACCAGTGTGAGGATGAACAGCGCAGTCATGGTCACCGTGTTGATTTTACCCAGATTGGTGATGCCGATTTTAATCCAGAGAATAATCAGCAGGCCAATCACCAGCGCCCACAGCCAGATGCCGGTATTCCAGATGGCGTTGGCGGACAGCGCGCCGTCGCAAATCATGATGGCCGTCCAGCCAATCAGCTGAATCACGTTCATCAGAGCGAAGAACAATCCGCCTTTCTGTCCGAAACTCATCTTGGTGGTCTCCATGGCGCTCTTTCTCGCTTTTCCGCCGATGTATCCGGCGAAAAAAAGAAGGGTGCAGCCAATAAGGTGTCCGATGAGTATGGTGAGGAGGGCGTTCCGAAGTCCCAGAGAAGCGAAATAGGTTCCCGTGAGAATTTCCGCAATGGAAACGCCGGCCCCGAACCATATCATGCCGTTTTCCAATAGATTTGTCTTATGCTCCATATATTAATACTCTCCTTCCACTGCAAACGCGTGATCCATCGGACCTTTTCCCTTACCCAGATCCAGCATAGCCGCCAGGGCTCCGGAAATGTAGCGCTTCGCCTGATCTACAGAATCTTCCAGAGACATGCCTTTGGCCAGATTGGAGGCGATGGCGCTGGAAAGGGTGCATCCGGTTCCGTGGGTGTTCGGATTATCGATTCGCTTTCCCCTGAACCATCTCAGTCCATCGCCGGTGCACAACAGGTCGTTGGCATCGTTCAGGTCGTGGCCGCCTTTCAGAAGCACGGCACAGCCGAACTCATCGTAAATTCTTCCGGCGGCCTTTTCCATATCCTCCGGGGAATGAATTTCCATTCCGCTGAGCACTTCGGCCTCCGGAATATTCGGTGTGCTGAGGAGTGCCAGGGGCAGCAGCTTTTCCTTAAGAACGGCAATGGCATCATCGGAAATCAGGCGGGCACCGCTGGTGGCCACCATTACCGGATCCACCACGATGTTCTTCGCATCGTATTCCGTAAGCTTGTCGGCAATGACCTGAATCAGCTCCGCCGAGGAAACCATGCCGATTTTCACGGCATCCGGGTAGATATCGGTGAATACCGCATCCAGCTGATGTGCCAGAAATTCCGGCGTGGAATTGAGAATATCCGTTACGCCGGTGGTGTTCTGTGCGGTCAATGCGGTAATGGCGCTCATGGCGAAAACGCCGTTTACGGTCATAGTCTTGATGTCGGCCTGAATTCCGGCACCGCCGCCGGAATCGCTTCCGGCAATCGTCAATGCTGTTTTCTTTTGCATAAGTGTCTCCTTCATAAATTACTTATTTACAATGTGCTTGGTCACGGTGAGCAGTCTGCGGGCGGCGGTTTCGATATCCTTCTGCCCGAAAATCGCACTGATTACCGCAACGCCGTCAATCCCCGTTCCGGCAAGATCCAGCGTATTTTCCTCCGTGATTCCGCCGATGGCAACCACCGGAATGTTCACTGCAGCGGTAATTGCTTTTAGGGTATCCATGGTCAGGGCACGGGCGTCGTCCTTCGAGTCCGTCGGGAAAATCGCCCCTACGCCCAGATAGTCCGCCCCCCGCGCTTCAGCCTGTTTGGCCTCTTCCACAGTTCCGGCGGAAACGCCGATAATCCGCTTATCGCCTAGGATCTCTCGGACGTTGCCGGCCTCCATATCCGACTGTCCCACGTGTACACCGTCCGCGCCGATTTTCGCCGCGATTTTCACGTTGTCGTTGATGACAAACGGGACATCGTATTCCCGGCAGAGCTTCTGAATTTCCAATGCTTCGGCCATAAAATCAGCTTCGTCCAACTGCTTTTCCCGGAGCTGAATGAATGTTGCGCCGCCATCCAGGGCTTTACGAACCACATCCGGAATCCGTTCGCCCTCCTGAAGCCAGTGGCGGTCGGTGACACCGTATACGAGAAAATCCTCCCGGCGAAGGTTATCCCGGTGGATGCTCTTGCGAGGGGATGTAAGATTATCGAAGTTCATAACGTGCTCCTTTCTTCAGTTCTGTTCCGGTCATGTTGCAGATGGCATCGATAATTCGGTTGCGGTAGGTGGAATTCCCGTCGGATGCCTGCATGTGGCTCCAGCCGATTTCGCCTGCCAGCCCCATTGCCGAAACCGCCGCTGCGGCGGCATCCAGCATGTTGTCCGGATTTGCGGCAATGAATGCGGTCATCATTCCGGATAACTGACAGCCGGTTCCCGTAATCCGGCCCATTTCCGGCCGGCCGTTTCGAATCACGTAGCAACGGTCGCCGTCGCTGACAAGGTCAATGGCACCGGTGACTGCGACGATGCAGCCGCAGGAAGAGGCGAAGGATTTTACAAATGCGATGCTGTCATCCAGGTTCTCTTCCGTCACAGCATCCGCTACGTCCGCATCCACGCCCTGGGTGCTACCGCTTCCCTGTGCCAGGGTCTTAATTTCCGAAATATTTCCGCGAATCACATCCGGATGGATTTCATCCACAATTCTGCGTGCGGTATCCGTGCGAAGCGTGCTGGCGCCGGCACCTACCGGGTCCAGAAGAACCGGGTGATTCAGTGCTTTGGCCTGTTTACCGGCGGCAAACATAGACGAGACAGTTCGTTGATTCAGCGTGCCGATGTTGATGTTCAATCCCGTGCAGATGGCGGTGATTTCCGCCGCTTCTTCCGGTTCATCCGCCATAATTGGGCTGGCACCGCAGGCGAGAATGATGTTGGCCACATCGTTGACGGTCACGTAGTTGGTGATATTGTGTACCAGAGCACTCCGCTGCCGGAGCCGATCAAAACAATTCTCGAACATTTTATTTCTCCTTTCATGATGAACGACCGAATAAAGCACAAAAGGCTGCGCCATAATTTGACGCAGCCTTCCAAATCCATTTCCCTTCGTTGGCATTACCCAAATCAGGTCAAGGGTCTAAGTCGTTCCTTACTCTCAGCCCGGATTGGGCTCCCCGTCGTTCGATATTCGGTTATTCCTCTCTCATTATACTCTCCGGGAGCTAAAAAGCAAGGTTAACGATACCGATCGTATTCCTTCACGCGGCACCCGGCTTCTCGCGCTGCCTGAATGGCAAAGGCGGAATCCTCATAGACCAGCGCGTCTTCCGGAGGAACGCTCATTTCCCGGCATACCACCCGAAAAATTTCCGGATTGTCCTTGGAGATGCCCAGTTCCTGGGATACAAAGAGCCGACTGAAATAGTGCCGGATTCCGGTTCGCTGAAGTCCGGCTTCCACGAACTCCCGAGGGGAATTGGTAAGGATAATCATCGGCTCTCCCGTTCGGGACACCGTTTCCAACTCCTCCTGAATTCCCGGAAACAGCTCCAGGTCGTTCTCGTAGTGCCACAGTACCCGGTCCATCAATCCCCGGGAGGTGTTTTCGTAGCCATCCAGGTCAAAGTGATCTACCAAGTACCGGACGCTCTCCGGGAAGGTGAGGGGATCCAGAATTTCTGCCAGATCCGCCGGAGGCTGAATGCCCAGACTTCGGAGATAATCGCTGCTGATGTTGTCCCACATTCGCATGGAATCCAGCAGCGTACCGTCACAATCAAAGATATGAAGTGCGGTCATCGGATTATTCCTGTTCTCCAAAGATGCGAATCAATTCCCGGATGACCTGAATGGACTGATCCATTCCTTCCAAAGTGATGTGCTCGTAAGGACCGTGGTATGCATGTCCGCCGGTTCCCAGGTTCGGGCAAGGCAGACCCATGAAGCTCAAGGTGCTTCCGTCAGTGCCGCCGCGGACCGGCAGAATCAGCTCTTCTACACCGGCTGCTTTGCACGCCTTCTTCGCATTTTCTACGATGCTTGGGCACTTCTCGATAACTTCTGCCATGTTCCGATACTGAACCCGAATGTCCAGTTCCACGGTTCCGGCACCGTAACGTTCGTTGATGAACTTCGCTGCCTGACGCATGGTCTTCTGGCGGTTGTCGAAAACATGGGCATCGTGATCCCGAAGAATGTAGGTCAGGGAGGCATCGGAAACGCTGCCTTCCATGTGGGTCAGGTGATAGAAGCCTTCATAGTCCTCGGTTCTTTCCGGACGTTCTGCAGCCGGAAGCAGAGAATCGTATTCCATCGCTACCAGTGCCGCATTTACCATGATGTTCTTTGCGGAACCCGGATGCACGTTGGTTCCGTGGAATGTTAATTTTGCCTGAGCGGCGTTGAATGTCTCAAACTGAATTTCGCCTTCCGTATCACCGTCCAAGGTGTACGCGTAGGTCGCACCAAATCTCTTCACATCGAAGTGAGATGCGCCGGTGCCGATTTCTTCGTCCGGGGTAAAAGCAACGCTGATCGGTCCGTGAGGGATGTCCGAAAGATCTTCCACTGCGGTGAGAATCTCGGCGATTCCCGCTTTGTCATCGGCGCCCAGGATGGTGGTTCCATCCGAGGTGATGAGGGTGCGGCCCTTCAGTGTCCGAAGGTGCGGGAACATTTCCGGGGAAAGGGTCAGACCGCTGTCGCCCAGTGCCAATGCCTCTCCGTCGTAGTTTTCATGTACTACCGGTACGATATCGTGATCGCAGAAGTCCGCAACCGTATCCATGTGAGCGATAAAACCAATGGCGGTGCGGTTTTCATATCCCGGAGTTGCCGGAATGTGACCGTATACATAGCACTGATCGTCAACCTCAGCATCCTCAATGCCGATGGCTTTCATCTCGTCCACCAGAACGTGGGCCAGGTTGAACTGGCAGGAAGAGGATGGGATGGTGCTGCTGTTTTCGTCACTCGGTGTGCGCACGGTAACGTACTTGAGAAATCTTTCGTAAGCTTTCATTTCTATAGTTCCTCCTTAATGAACATAAACAATCTTCTCTTATTATATTTCCCGTGCAGTGTATTTTCAAGAGTGCAAAAAAAGTGGAATATGCTTGACTCACACGGCTTTTTACGTTATACTCGTCGGGCAAGATTGTTTTTTCTACACCGGACGACATGTCGGGTGTTTTTTATTGGAAGGAGGAAATGCGATGAGTAAAACAATGAAAACTGTAACAGATCTGGTACAACTCGTTCTTGGAAATGCGATGAGCGCTTGTGCTATGGCATGCTTTGCGCTTCCTTATGACATGGTAGTTGCAGGGGTGACCGGTGTGGGAAGAAGTGCGAACCACTTCTTTGGATTCGGTGTGACCCCTACCGTATATGCAATTAATATTGGGTTGTTCGTAATCGGATGGATTCTTCTGGGAAAAAAATTTGCCGCTACAATTGTGGCCGGAACATTCCTGTTTCCGTTCTTCCTCGGATTGTTTCAGAACATCGATGCGCTGCAGCATCTGGTAGACGATCCGCTGATGGCGGCAATCTGTGCCGGCATTATGGATGGTGTGGGAATCGGTATGGTAATTCGTATGGGTGGTTCCACCGGTGGTGTGGACGTACCGCCGATTATTTTAAACCGAAAATTCGGCTGGAAGGTAGCGCCGGTCATGTCTGCACTGGACGTATGTATTTTTATCATCCAGATTCCGATGACCAACACCAACGGAATTATTCTGGGAATCTTCTATACGCTGATTTACAGTGTGGTTTTGAACTACATTCTGGTAATGAACCAGGGTGGCGTACAGACCATGATTTTCAGTAAGGAAAAGAGCCGATCCATCAACGAGAAACTGTTGGAACTGGGATACGGCACTACTATTTTCCCGGCAAAGGGCGGATACATTCAGGAAGATTTCGAAGTGATTTCCAGCGTCATCAGCAGCCGCAACCTGAACCGCGTGAAGAGAGCGGTTCTGAATATCGATCCGACGGCGTTTATTACCATTTCCAATGTCAGTGAAATTAACGGAAACGGTTTTACCACCATGTTCGGCGACGAAGAGTACGTGCCAATCGTATCGCAGCGCCGCGAAGGTATCAAGGTGATCGAAGATGAGGGAAAAAATTAATAAAGAAAAGCCAAAAAACCATTGGAAAATGGCTCATTTCCCTGTATAATGTAGTGTGACTAATTTAAAGGAGTGAAAGAATGGGAAAAGGAAAACAGCGTCCACCACAGTTTAACCGTCAGTCAAAAGGTTATCAGCAGAATATGTATAAGAATCAGATGAAGGAAAAGGGCGTAGAGATGCCGAAGCAGTTGGATATGGAGAAATGGTCCAAATTCAACCGTGTAGCCGGCATTGTCTGGGTTGTTGCCGTGATTCTTCTGGCATTCCTGGTAGGCTGGAAGGCTTCCCTGATTGTTGCAGTTCTGGGATTCGTGTATCTGGGCGGCTTTATGCTGTATATGAACAATTACATGAAGAAATACCTGGGTGCGTACAAGAAGATGGGTGTTCCGAAGGAAATGTATTTGAAGCAGCTTCGTCGAAACGGAACAGACGAAAAGCAGATTCAGAGAATGTCCACCATGTGGGACAAGGTGAAAGAGGACTAGTTCCGGAAACTGAATTGAAGTCGAAAGTGCAGGTGCAACTGCACTTTTTTTTGTAAAAAAATTACAACCCATATTGAAACCCCTTGTCGCGGTGTGATAGTATATCTTAAAAATGATGAAAGAGCTTCTTGTACCGTAAGGCAGATAGAGAGACGAAAAGAGGAAGGATATGAAACAGGAAGAGCTGATAAAAATTATGATTGGCGTGGCGAAGGGCATCGCAAAGGTGGAAGGTCGGGACACGGAAGTAGCGGTACATGACCTTCACGAGATGCAAATGGTGTTCATCGCCAATGGCAATATTACCGGGCGGGAAGTGGGGACCCGCATGGATAAGTCCATCTATAAAATGATTTTGCGCCAGTCCGACGCTGACGGTCATATGATTGCATACCGCACGATGTCCGAAAAGGGAAAACTCCTTCGTTCTTCCCATTTCATCATCCGGGATGAAAAAGGGGAACCGGCGGTGCTGATCTGTATCAACCAGGATGATTCCAAACTGGAAGAACTTCGGGATTACATCAACTACAAGATTCACGTGAATACGGATGAAGAAGAATGTTCTCCGGGGGACAGCGGCGGAAATATTATTCAGAACGTGGCGCAGAACGCGATTATGAATTCCATTTGGAAGATGACGACCGGAGATCTGGATACGAAGGAAGGAAAGATTACCTTGCTCAAGGAACTGAAGCGTCAGGGAATCTTTGACGTTCGAGCAACGACGCCGTACATTTGCAAGGCGCTTTCCATCTCTCAGACTACGCTGTACAACTACCTTCGGGAGATTAAAAATGAAGGGGAAGATGACAGCACACCGTTAAGGCTGAAATAACCGAATATCGTTTTATTGAAAAAATCAATAGACACCCTCTTTGCCACAAGACGTATGGGGAGGAGGGTGTTTTGTTTGATTTTTTATACAAGATTTTCACGATAATTTGTTGATATGTAAAAAAATTAAAATGTGTAAAAAAATCGCAAAAAAAAGTTGACCCCGGCCAAGTGCGGTGATATTATCGAGTTGTAAAGAAATTTCAATTTGAAATTTATTTGAATTGATTTAGGAGGTAATTAGATGGCCGAGAAAGTAATTATGTCGGGTAACGAGGCAATTGCCCGCGGAGCTTATGAAGGTGGCTGCGTATTCGCATCTGCTTATCCAGGAACTCCAAGTACAGAGATTCTCGAGAACATGCCGCAGTACAAGGAAAACGTGTACTCGGAATGGGCTCCGAATGAGAAGGTTGCGGCAGAAGCAGCAATTGGTGCTTCCATCGCCGGTGTTCGTTCCTTCTGTGCAATGAAGCACGTTGGTCTGAACGTAGCAGCTGACCCAGTATTCACCGTAGCATACACAGGTGTTACCGGTGGTCTGGTAATCATTTCTGCAGACGATCCGGGACAGCACAGTTCCCAGAACGAGCAGGATAACAGAAACTATGCAAAGGCAGCAAGACTGCTGATGCTGGAACCGTCTTCCAGCCAGGAATGTAAGGACTACATGAAGATGGCGTTCGCACTGTCCGAGAAGTTCGATGCACCGGTTCTGTTCCACGTGACAACTCGTGTATGTCACTCCAAGGGAATCGTTGAGCTGGGTGAGCGTGTTGAGGCAGACTACATCCCTTATGAGAAGAAGATTACAAAGTATGTATCTGCACCGGCAAACGCAAAGAAGATGAGAGTCAATCTGGAAACAAAGCTGCAGATGATGGAAGAGTATGCAAATACTTGCGAAATCAACCAGCCGGAATGGCATGACAAGAAGATCGGTGTGGTAACATCCGGAATTTCCTATCAGTATGCAAAGGAAACCTTCGGTGAGAACGCATCTTACCTGAAGCTGGGTATGACCTTCCCGCTGCCAACTAAGCTGATTGAAGACTTCTGCGCACAGGTTGAGAAGGTATATGTTATTGAAGAAATGGATCCGTATCTGCAGGAATTCCTCCAGATTCACGGAATTGAGTGCGTTGGAAAGCCGGTTATTCCGACCTTCGACGAACTCAACACAGATATCGTAAGAGAAGCACTGACCGGTGAAGTTCCGGAATCCTATGAATCCGAACTGAAGTCTGTAGTAAGACCTCCATCACTGTGTGCAGGATGTCCGCACAGAGGATTCTTCCAGGCAATCAAGAAGAAGAAGAACCTCATGATTAACGGAGATATCGGTTGCTACACACTGGGTGCCAACGCTCCTCTGAACGCACTGGATACCGCAATCTGCATGGGTGCCAGCCTGTCCATGGCTCACGGTGCATCCCAGGCATATAAGATGGTTGGTGCAGAGACAAAGGCAGTTGGTGTACTGGGTGACTCCACATTCTTCCACAGTGGTATCACCAGCATCATGGATTCCATCTACAACCAGGGTCACAGCATCAGCGTAATTCTGGACAACAGAATCACCGGTATGACCGGACATCAGCAGAACCCGGGTTCCGGATTCACTCTGATGGGCAAGGAAGCACCGGAAGTAGATATTCCGGCTCTGCTGAAGGCTATCGGTATGAAGGAAGAGAATATCCACACTGTTAACCCGAACATCCTGGAAGAGGTTGATAAGGCATTGGATGCTTGCATCGCTACCGACGAACCAAGCGTAATCATCACAAGATGGCCGTGCGTTCTGAAGAAGTTCAGCCAGCAGGATCTGGATGAATTCCCAACCATGAACAAACATCAGTGTGAAATCGATCAGGATAAGTGCAAGAACTGCAAGATGTGCGTAAAGACCGGATGCCCGGCTCTGATGTCTACCAAGGATAAGGTAGAAATCGATAAGACCAGCTGCAACGGCTGCACAATCTGCAAGCAGGTATGCCCATTCAATGCAATTTCGGAGGTGACAAGATAATGAGCGAAGTAAAGAATATACTCCTCGTAGGTGTCGGCGGACAGGGGACCATCCTCGCCAGCAAGATCCTCACGAGCGGCCTTATGGAAGCTGGTTATGACGTTAAGATGAGTGAGATTCACGGAATGTCTCAGCGTGGCGGAAGCGTAAGTACTCAGGTACGTTATGGAGATAAGGTTCTTTCTCCAATCGTTGGAAAGGGTTCTGCAGACGTTATCGTTGCATTCGAAACCATGGAAGCTCTGAGATGGCTGCCATACCTGAAGAAGGGCGGATCCATTGTAGTAAACGATTTCGTAATTAACCCGGCACCGGTTAACCAGGGTCAGGCAGAGTATCCGGAAGGAATTATCGAAGACCTGGCAGCAAAGGTTAAGGTTGTATCCCTGAAAGCCGGAGATATGGCTGCTGAGCTGGGCAACCCGAAGGCAATGAACGTCGTTCTGCTGGGTGCGCTGGTTAAGGCCATCGGTACACTGGACGATGTAGACTGGATGAAGCACATTGAGAAGAATGTGAAGCCGAAGTTCGTTGAACTGAACAAGAAGGCTTTCCAGGCCGGATACGATTTTAAGTAATAGGGAAAGAGCGGAATAAGAATGGGGATGCAGTCTCCAGACGAATCCGATTACCTCTAAACAACAGAAAGGCGAGTCGCAGGACTCGCCTTTCTGTTGTTTTTTGAGATTCTTCCGATTGAAATTCCGGCGAGGGTATTTCCTCGTTTGCATAATTCGTGTATAAACTTTGATACAACCCATATTTTTATGAATGTTTATTGACAAGTATGAATAATTATGTATAATAGAATACATCAACGAAAAAGAAAAGGAGTATTTGTCATGAAAAAGGAAGAGATTAAAAAAGTAGTACTTGCATATTCCGGAGGTCTGGATACCTCCATCATCATTCCGTGGCTGAAGGAAAACTACAATAACTGCGAAGTCATTGCCGTATCCGGCAACGTAGGACAGAATGATGAGCTGGATGGTCTAGAAGAGAAGGCCATTAAGACCGGCGCATCCAAGCTGTATGTTCTGGATCTGACGGATGAATATGTGGATGATTTCATCATCCCGACCATGAAGGCCGGTGCAATTTACGAAGAGTACCTGCTGGGAACCAGTACCGCAAGACCGTGCATTGCGAAGGGGCTGGTAGAGGTAGCGAAGAAGGAGAATGCCGATGCCATCTGTCACGGATGCACCGGAAAGGGAAACGATCAGGTTCGTTTCGAGCTGACCATCAAGCACTTCGCACCGGAGATGCCGATCATCGCTCCGTGGCGTGAGTGGGATATCAAGTCCCGTGAAGAGGAAATCGATTATGCGGAAGCGCACAATGTTCCGCTGAAGATTAGCCGTGAGACCAACTACTCTAAGGATAAGAACCTCTGGCACCTGAGCCATGAGGGCCTGGATCTGGAAGAGGTGGAGAACGAGCCGAAATACGAAGAGAAGGGATTCCTGGAAATGGGCGTATCCCCAATCGACGCACCGGACGAACCAACCTATATCGAACTGGATTTTGAGCAGGGAACACCAGTGGCATTGAACGGTGAGAAGATGACCGCGAAGGAAATTATTTTAGCCCTGAACGAGCTGGGCGGAAAGAATGGTATCGGTCTGTTGGACATTATCGAGAACCGTCTGGTGGGTATGAAGTGCCGCGGCGTCTATGAGACACCGGGAGGCACCATCCTGTACAAAGCGCACGAGTATCTGGAATCCGCTACGCTGGACAAGATGACTCTGCACGAGAAACAGAAATTGGCCATTACCTTTGCCGAAGTGGTATACAACGGTCAGTGGTACACTCCGCTGAGAGAGGCGCTGTCTGCTTTTGTGGACAAGACGCAGGAGAATGTAACCGGTAAGGTTCGCATGAAACTGTACAAGGGCAACATCATCAAGGCCGGACTTTGGAGTGATTATTCCCTCTATTCGGAGGAAATCGCAACGTTCGGTGAGTCGGATTACGACCAGACCGATGCCAACGGATTCATCAACCTGTTCGGACTGCCAATTACCGTACAGGCGATGGTCGATCAGAAAAACAACAAGTAATAGATTTTTAGGAGATATATAATATGAAGAAAATGTGGGCCGGCCGTACTGCCGGAGAGTTGAACAAAATTGCCGATAAATTCAATGCGTCGATTCCTTTCGATCAGAGACTGTACAGACAGGACATCACCGGATCGATAATGCATGCAGAAATGTTGGCGGCAAAGGGCATCATTCCGGCTGCGGCTAAGGATCACATTATCGAAGGTCTGGAAGGAATCCTGGAGGATTTGGAAAGCGGAAAGCTGGAGGTGGATCTGACCGCCGAGGATGTGCACATGTTCGTAGAAGGGGCGCTGACCGAACGCATCGGAGCGGAAGGAAAGATGCTCCATACCGCAAGGAGCCGAAACGATCAGGTGGCCCTGGACCTTCGGATGTACGTAAAGGAAGAGATTGAAGAGCTGCAGCATCTGGTGCTGGAAATGGTGGAAGCGCTGACCGACAAGGCGGAGGAATACAAGAAGACCGTGATGCCGGGATATACGCACCTGCAGCGGGCCCAGCCGATTACCTTCGGGCATCATCTGATGGCGTATGCCATGATGTACCTGCGGGATTTGGACCGTCTGAAGGATGTGTATAAGCGGACCAACGTATCCCCGATTGGGTGCTGCGCTCTTGCAGGTACCACTTACCCGACGGATCGCCGGATGGAAGCAAAAGGTCTTGGATTCGATTCCATCTGTTTGAACAGCTTGGATGGGGTTTCCGACCGGGATTACAGCGTGGAATTGCTCAGTGCACTATCCATTCTGATGATGCATTTCTCTCGCCTGGCCGAAGAAGTGGTTCTCTGGTCCAGCTGGGAATTCAAATTCGTGGAGTTGAGCGACAGCTTTACCACCGGTTCCTCCATCATGCCGCAGAAAAAGAATCCGGATATGGCGGAGCTGGCCCGGGGGAAGACGGGGAGAGTGTATGGCGATTTGATGTCTCTGCTCACCGTGCTGAAGGGCATTCCGCTGGCATACAATAAGGATATGCAGGAGGATAAAGAGCCGGTGTTCGATGCCATCGACACGGCAAAAATATGCCTTCAGGTATTCGCTCCGATGATTCGGGAGATGAAGGCCAACGAAGAAAATATGATGCATGCGGCACAGAAGGGATTTATCAACGCGACGGATTTGGCGGATTACCTTACCAAGAAGGGCATGCCGTTCCGCGAGGCGTACAAAATCACCGGAACCATCGTTTCCGACTGCGTGAAGAGCGGAATGGTATTGGAGAACCTTCCGCTGGAAGAGTATCGGAAGTACTCGGATATGTTTGAGCAGGATCTGTACGATGCCATCGATTTAATCAACTGCGTAAAAAGAAGAAATTCGGAAGGTGGGACTTCCGTGGAGTCTGTGGAAGCGCAGATTCAAGCAGTTCGAAATATACTAGAGGAAGAAAAGGGAGAATGGGAATGAGTATTAATCTGAAAGGAAGGGATTTCCTGACATTGCTGGATTTTACGCCGGAGGAGATTCAGTATCTGCTGGATTTCTCTGCGGAATTGAAAGCAGAGAAGAAGGACGGAAAACTCCATAAGACACATGAGGGAAAAAACATTGCACTGATCTTCGAGAAGAGCAGTACCCGTACCCGTTGTTCCTTTGAGGTGGCGGCCAGCGATCTCGGAATGGGAAGTACGTATCTGGCCAGCGGATCCCAGATTGGTGTAAAAGAAACTTTGGCAGACACCGCTCGGGTTCTGGCGGGAATGTTCGATGCCATTGAGTACCGCGGATTCGAACAGAGCCGCGTGGAAACCCTGGCGAAGTATTCCAAAGTTCCGGTAATCAACGGCTTGACCAACGAGTATCATCCAACGCAGATTCTGGCGGATTTTCTCACCATCGAAGAGCATTTCGGTAAGCTGAAGGGCATCAAGCTGGTGTACATGGGCGATGCCGGTTACAACATGGGCGATTCTCTGATGATTGGCTGCGCGAAGATGGGACTTCATTTCGTGGCATGTGCACCGGATGAATATTATCCGCCACAGCCGCTGATTGATCGGTGCCGGGAAATCGCCAAGGAAACCGGGGCAATCATCGAGATGAATGCGGATCCGATGGATGCGGTCAAGGATGCGGATGTCATTTACACCGACGTATGGGTGTCCATGGGCGAACCGGAGGAGAAGTGGAACTACCGTTTCAAGGATTTGTATCCGTATCGTGTGACACAGGATCTGATGGATGCGGCGGGACCGGATTGTGTCTTCATGCACTGTCTTCCGGCATATCACAACACCGATACACAGGTGGGAAAAGAAGTTTGCAAAAAATACGGAATCGATTCGCTGGAAGTGACCGAGGAAGTCTTTGAAGGTCCGCAGTCCATCGTTTTCCAAGAAGCGGAAAATCGCATGCACACCATTAAAGCAATTATGGCAGCGGTAATCTAGTTGCCGACATATAACACTTACTCTTTTTCGAAAGGGCTGCTGTAGGAATGCGGCGGCCCTTTTGGTATTGAAAATATTTGGAATTCTGTTATAATAAAAACGATTGAACTATGTTATAGAACGTAGTCAAAATGGCCGTGGGAAAGGACTCACTGCCAAAATCATGGAGAACGAAATGGAAAAAGAAGAAAATATCAAAGAACGAATCATCCGCAAATCCTGGAACTTGTTTTCTCAGAAGGGATTCGAAAAAACAACGCTGAACGATATCATTATGAGTGCCGGAATATCTAAGGGTACTTTTTATTATTATTTTCGCAGTAAAGACACATTACTGAACACGTTATCTGTTATATTTGATGAAGAGTACAGAAATGTGGAAGAACAGATGCCGGCGGATTTGGATTCCTTTGAGAAATTGATGTACTTAAATTATAGAATTCATACCTATATCGGAGAGAACTTCGACTACAGATTGATTGCGAATCAGTATGCGGCTCAGCTGACGAAGGAGGACGCTTCCAACCTGCTGGACAAGAATCGATTCTACTTTTCAATTCTGAATCGCATTATCGATGAAGGTCAGAAGAACGGGGAACTGCGGGACGATTTGACCGTCACGGAAATGGTGAAGCTGTACGGAATCTGTGAGCGTGCGCTGGTAACCGATTGGTGTATGAATAATGGAGAATATTCTCTGGGAGAATACAGCAAGAAGATGATGCCTCTGCTGTTCGGTCAGTGCCGGAAGAAATAACGGCAGGTGCATCCGGTAAAGGAGTACTATGTATTACAGAAATAATAATTTTGGCTGTTTCATTTTGCTGCTGCTGGTCCTCTTTACGATGGGCGCTTTTCTGCGGCTTCTGTTCACACCGGTATTTTGGATTGTGGTGGGCATTGTCGCACTGATTTCTGCGGTGCAGAAATACCTGTACAAGCGAAATCATGAAGATGAATACGAGCCGGAGTATGAGAGAAGCAGAACGTACGGCAATTCCGGAAACAGAAGGTACCCGGAAGAGGATGTGGATTATTCGGAGGGTACGGATGATCCGAATCGAATGGAACAGGTCTACGAGACAAATGCCGTGGATGTGGACGATGTGGAAGTGACTCGAGACGATGATTAGCAGAATTATGTGAATAAGGATGGCGTTCCGGAAGGGATGCCATTTTTTCTTGCGGAGATAAAGATTATGTGATGAAAAGTTCGTTAATAATTCGAACAAAGTTTTTGTTTATGTGTTATAATTTATTTACAGATTGCAACGGCTAGTGAAGAGGAAAGGTAAATGATATGACACAGGAAGAACGAATTAATATGCTGTCCAATATCGCAAAAGGTCTTTCCAAGATAATGGGAAGCGATACTGAAGTTGCGGTTCATGATTTGCAAGAAATGAAACTCAGTTATGTTGCAAATGGGTATGTGACCGGCCGAAAGGCAGGATGCCCTCTGGATGAAGGCGTGGGCCAATCCATCGAGAAATTGTCCGATGAGGACGATCATCTGGTGGGATTTGAAAGCCATACCGGAAAAGGAAAGAAGCTGAGAGCTTCTCATATGCTGTTCCGAGATGAAAACGGAGATGTGGCCGCCATGCTTTGCGTGAATCAGGATACCTCCACCATCGATGGAATTCTTCAATATCTGGGAAATATGGTTCGCGTGAATCTGCATGAGGGTGAACAGGAGAACATGCTGGGAGAAGAAGATTACATCCAGAAGATGACGCAGGATGTCATCCGTCGTTCGGCTGAGGCTATGAATCCGGTGGAATTGACCACGAAAGAAGGAAAGATGGAATTGATTCGCCGGCTGAGAATTCAGGGTGTATTTGACGTGAAAGATGCGATTCCTTATGTATGCAAAGTGATTTCCGTATCTCAGGCAACACTATACAATTACCTGCGGGATCTTCGAAATGACGATGAGTTGGAACCAATCGAACGGCTTAAGGTAAAGTAATCAGGAGGAGAGAATGGAAAGATACAGTCTTTTGAAATATAAGGACCGAAGAAATACAAATAGCGTAAAGTGGGATGATTTGGAGGAAAAATTTGGCCGCACGGATTTGCTCCCGGCGTGGGTGGCGGATATGGATATCGAGGCACCGGAATGCGTTCGGGAGGCATTGACGGAATATGTGAACTATAACGTTTATGGCTACTATTCGATTCCGGAGTCCTTCACCGATTCTTTTATTCAATGGATGAAAGAACGGCATGGGTATGAAATCAATCCGTTGTGGATTCGATATTCTCCGGGTGTGGTTCCGGCGATTTACTGGATTATTCAGATGCTGACGGAGATTGAAGACAGCGTCGCACTGATGTCACCGGTATATTATCCTTTCGCCAATGCTATTCGGGACACGTCCCGCACACTGGTGGATGTTCCGCTGGTGAAAGATGAAAACGGATACTACACCATGGATCTGGAGAACTTCGAAGCAACGGTGCAGAAGAAGGACGTGAAGCTGTTCATCCTTTGCTCCCCGCATAATCCGGTGGGCCGAGTATGGCGCGAGGAGGAGCTTCGGAATTTATTGGATGTGTGCCGGCGGAATGGGGTCTACGTCATTGCGGATGAGATTCACCACGATTTGATTATGCCGGGACACCGGCAGATTACCGCTGCCGCTACCGGAGATTATGACAGCATTCTGATTACGCTGACTTCTGCATCCAAGACGTTTAACCTGGCCAGCTGCCAGAACGCCATGGCGATTATTCCGAACGATGCCCTCCGGGCAAAATATGATGCCATGACGCGGAGAATCAAGACGCAGAGCGGAAGCAGCTTCGGATACGTCGCTTACGAGGCGGCATTCCGGGGCGGAAAAGAGTGGCTGGAGCAGGCAATCCGGTTAATATACGGAAACTATCAGATTCTGGTGAAAGGGTTGAAACAGAAGCTTCCGGAAGCAGTGGTGTCCCCGCTGGAGGGAACCTATCTGGCATGGGTGGACTTAAGTGCCTATCTGTCGGAACGGGATACGGAGCGAACGATTCGGGATGTGTGCAACCTGGCAGTGGATTTCGGAGAGTGGTTCGGCCGGAATAAGTACGAAAACTTTATCCGCGTGAACCTGGCAACCTCCCCGGACAATGTTCGTCAGATTGTTGCCAGACTGGATCGGATTAATACCCTTTAATGAATCGGGAGGTGTGGCCGATGGGTGACTTAACGAATTGCAGCACGCGGAAACGAATTATCGTTCTGTTGCGATACCTATATCTGAATACGGATGAGCAGCATCCCGCATCCACCTATGATTTGTTGGACTATCTGGAGGAGCAGGGGGTTGGAACCAATCGGAAGACCTTGAAGACAGATATGGAATTCCTAACCGGTGAGGATTCCGTTTATGATATTGTGGAAATTAAGAGCAAACCGAATCGTTACTTCTGGGGTTCGCGGGAGTTCGAGCTTCCGGAACTGAAACTTCTGGTGGATGCGGTATCCTCTTCTCGCTTCATAACACCGAAGAAAAGCCAGCAGCTTATCGAGAAGCTGAATCGATTCTTGAGCGAGAATCAGCGAGATGAACTGCAGCGGCATCTCATCTTCGGAAGCCGCGTGAAAGCGCTGAACGAGAATATCTACTATATCATCGAGCTGATTAACGATGCCATCAGCCGGGAGAAGATGATTCGTTTTAACTACTTTGAGTACAATGCGGAGAAGGAGAAGGTGCTCCGGGGAAATGGAGAACTCTATCGTCTAAGCCCGTACACCTTGTTTTGGAACGATGATTTCTATTACGTGATCGGCTGGTCGGACAAGCACTTGAACATTTCCTCTTTCCGGGTGGATCGGATGACCAATGTGGAAATCGCCGATCTTCCGGCGGCCAAGAAGCCGATGGGCTGGGATCCGGAGGATTATTGCCAGAAGGTGTTCGAGATGTACCGGGGAGAGCTTCAGATTGTGACCCTGGAATGCGAAAACGAGGTGATGAAGTACGTCATCGACCATTTCGGGGAGGACGTACACACGCGGGTAACGGATGAAAAACACTTCCTCGCCACGATGGAGGTATCCATCAGTCCGAACTTCTTTTCCTGGATTTTCCGTTTCGCCGGAAAAATCCGGATTATTTCCCCGTCCGTCGTCCGAGACGAATACATGGAGATGGCGCAAAAAGTGTTAAAAGGATAATCAAAAAAACAGGAGTGACTTCCGAAAGATTCCGGCAAAGGCGCTCCTGTTTTTGATTTTCTGTAAAAACAGAATCGGTTCTAGCAGATGGTTCCGCCGCCGATGACGTAGTCGCCGTCGTATAGAACGACCGACTGGCCCCGGGTGATGGCCCGCTGGGGTTCGTCGAAAATTACATGGACGGTATCCGGTCCCGTTGGGACGATGGTGGCATCCGCCTCTTTGTGCTTGTAGCGAATTCGGGCTTTGGCCCGAATGTCAGAGGCCGGGGTATCCGTGGCAATCCAGTTGAAGCCCTTGGCGTCGAATTCCCGAGTAAAGAGATCCGCGTTGTCTCCCAGGATGACCCGGTTGCGCTCCATATCCAGCTCCTGCACATACATCGGTTTCTTCAGGGCGAGACCTAAGCCCTTGCGCTGACCGATGGTGTAGTGGATGATGCCCCGGTGTTCGCCCAGAATATTTCCTTCCCGGTCGGTGAAATAGCCGGAAGGGTAGGTTCGGCCGGTGTACTTCTCGATAAAGCCGGCGTAATCCCCATCCGGGATAAAGCAGATGTCCTGGCTGTCCCGTTTTTCGGCGTTGATGAAGCCCTGCTCTTCGGCGATTCGGCGAGTTTCCGTCTTGTGGAGGCCTCCCAGCGGAAACAGGGTGCGGGAGAGCTGATCCTGGGTCAGGGAATAGAGCACATAGCTCTGATCCTTGCTCAGGTCGGCGGATTTCTTCAGGAGATATCGTCCGGTTCCCCGGTCCTGTTCGATGATGGCATAGTGACCGGTAGCGATGTAGTCCTGGTCGATTTCTTTTCCGGCGGTGTACAGGTGGTCGAATTTGAGGTAACGGTTGCATTCCACGCAGGGATTCGGGGTAATTCCCTGTTCGTAGGAGTCGATGAAGCGCTGGATGACTTCCTTCTTGAACTCCTCTCGGAAATCGTATACCAGAAAATAGATGCCCAACCGATTGGCCACGCTGACCGCATCGTTAATGCTGTCCAGGCTGCAGCAGGTTTTGGCACTGCTGATACCGATGGTTTCATTATCATAAAGGCGCATGGTGACGCCGGTGGCTTCGTATCCGGCTTCCCGAATCAGGTAAGCCGCAACACTGCTGTCCACACCGCCGCTCATGGCCACGAGAACTTTTTCAGACATTGAATTCCTCCGTTTGTTACTTTTCGTTCATTATATCACAGATTCATGGTACAATGATTTATATATTATTTTTATAAGATACCACTTTGGTAGGCATTTTGCAACCGGAAGAGAAAATCGTTCCGAGATGCAGGGAAAGAGGGAAGCTATGGATCGCTCAGAAATAATTCGAATTCGAGATCTGCAGAATCAATATTTTCTTACCGGCACCACGCTAGATGTGGGACATCGAATTTCCGCGCTGAAAACTCTTCGGGCGGGGATTCGTCGGTATGAGGATGCCATCTGCCGGGCGTTAAAGGCAGATTTGGGAAAGGGCTCCTACGAGAGCTTTATGTGTGAAATCGGCATGGTGTACGACGAGATTTCCTACATGATTCGGAATGTGCGGCACTTTGCCAGGGAGAAGAACGTGCGGACGCCGCTGGCGCAGTTTCGTTCCCGAAGCTTTGTGAAGCCGTCTCCGCTGGGAACGGTGCTGATTATGAGCCCGTGGAACTATCCGTTCCTCCTTACCATGGAACCGCTGATTGATGCGATTGCAGCGGGCAATACGGCGATGGTGAAGCCGAGCGCCTACTCTCCGGAGACCGGATCCGTAATCCGGAATATCATTAAAGTATGCTTTCCGGAAGAATACGTTGCGGTGGTGACCGGCGGACGGAAGGAGAATCAGTATCTTTTGGATGAGAAATTTGATTTTATCTTTTTTACCGGAAGCAAGAGTGTGGGACAGCTGGTGATGCAGAAGTCGGCAGAGCACCTGACCCCATTTGCTTTGGAGCTGGGCGGGAAGAGTCCGTGCATCGTGGACAAGACGGCCAACATTAAGCTGGCGGCGCGCCGAATCGTATTCGGCAAATTCCTGAACTGCGGTCAGACCTGCATCGCACCGGATTACATCTATTGCCACGAGGATGTTCGAGAAGAATTGGCGGAAGCTCTAAAGGCGGAGACCATCCGGCAGTATTCGCCGAATGCATTGCTGAATCCGGACTACGGAAAGATCGTCAACGAGAAGCATTTCCGGCGTTTGAACGGACTGATGGATCCGGAGAAAGTAATTCTGGGCGGTGGTTCCGATCCGGAAACCCTGCAGATAGAACCTACCATCATGGATTCGGTGGAATGGACCGATCCGGTGATGGGAGAAGAGATTTTCGGACCGATTCTTCCGATTCTCACCTACCGCAGCACGGAGGAAGCGGTACAGACGCTGAATCGGCTGCCTCATCCCCTGGCGCTGTATGTTTTTACCGGCAAAAAGAAAGTGGCGGAGTACTTCCTGTCCCGGTGCCGATTCGGAGGCGGCTGCGTGAACGACACCATCATCCACATCGCGTCCAACAAGCTGGGCTTTGGCGGCGTGGGTGACAGCGGAATCGGAAACTACCACGGCGAGTGGGGATTCGATACCTTCTCCCACTACAAGGGAATTGTGGATAAGAAAACACGGCCGGATCTGCCGATGCGGTATCAGCCGTACAAGAAAATGTACGAGAAGGTGCTCCATGTGCTGTTCCGGTAGCGAGAGAGACCGGCTTTCCATTCGGCCGGTGGCATATATTCGTACGGATTTCAAAGAGAAATTCGGAATTCCCCGGCAGCCGGGATTGGTGCCAGGTTTGACGGGCACCGTGGAGTTCGAGCCGGAATTCCGGATGCCGGATGTAGTTCGGGGAATGGAAGATTTTGAATACCTTTGGCTGATTTTCGGGTTTTCGGAGAACTGGGATTATTCCCGGGAAGGAGGGCCGGAACCGAAATGGTCGAAGCTGGTGCGGCCGCCAAGGCTGGGCGGAAAGGAGAAGAAAGGGGTGTTTGCCACTCGCTCTCCCTTCCGGCCCAACGGCCTTGGCATGTCCGCAGTAAAACTCCTTCGGGTGGACACGGAAAACCCGGAGAATCCGCAGCTGATTGTAGGCGGCGCAGACTTGCTGGACGGCACGCCCATCTACGACATCAAGCCGTACGCGGCATACTCCGACGCGCATCCGAAAGCGAGGTCCGGATTCGCCCGGCCGGAGATGAAATTCCTGGAAGTGGTATTTCCGGAAGAGCTTCTTCGGAAGGTGAGCGAAGAGAAGCGGCAGCCTCTAATCGGGGTGCTGGAACAGGATCCCCGGGCGGCGTACGAGAAGAAGCCGGGATACGTGTACGGAATGAAGTTCGCTTCCTACGACGTGCGGTTTCAGGTTCGTGGGGACGTGCTGCAGGTGGTGGATGTGGTTTGCTCGGAAGAGCAACATATTAAGTAGAATACAGTAAATGAGGAAGGATAACGACAGAGATTTATGTTCAAATGGTTCATGCTGGCGGTGTACGTAATACTGCTGATATATACGATGGCGCATTTTCACAAAGGGCTGGAATTCATCACCGGAAAGAAGAGGCGATACCTGGTGGGGATGTGCACGCTGGTGGGAGTGTGCTGCCTGACGATTTTGGTGGGGCGTTTTCTGCCGGCCGGCGGATTTCGTCGCCATATAATTGAATTTTCCAACTACTGCCTGGGCTTCTGGATTTACCTGGTGTTCTTCTTTGCCCTGCTGGATATCGCGCTGATTCTTCGGAAGCGTGTGTGGAAGAAACCTGCTTTTACGTGGCACACGGCAACCTTCGGCATCATACTTCTGCTGTCGGCGGGGCTGACCGTCTGCGGCGGCATTCACGCCAGACACGTGACGGTGAACACGCAGAACGTGACCATTCACAAGTCGGTGGATGGCATGAAGGAGATGAAAATCGTGCTGGTGTCGGACTGGCACCTGGGGTATTCCATCGGCGCTCGGGACATGAAGCGGATGGTAAAAAAAATCAATGAGCAGAACCCGGACCTGGTGCTGGTGGCCGGGGATATTTACGATAACGAATATGAAGCCATTCACAAGCCGGAGGAGGTGGCGAAGGTTCTGAAAGGAATCCGAAGCCGTTACGGAACGTACGGTGTGTACGGAAATCACGATGTGTCGGAGAAGCTGGTGGGTGGTTTCACCACGCAAACCGATGCCAATCCTACGCGAGACCCGCGCATCGACCGGATGATGGCGAAGGCGGGAATCACCATGCTTCAGGATCAGGTGATTTCGGTGGATGGAAAAATAGAGCTGGTGGGCCGGCTGGACGGGGAGAAGACCGGATGCCGAAACAACCGACGGGAGTCCCTTCAGAACTTGATGCAGACGGTGGACAAAAACAAACCCGTGCTGGTGCTGAATCACGAACCGGATCACTTGAAGGACTACAAGGATGCGGGTGTGGATTTGCTGATGGCAGGTCATACCCATGCGGGGCAGTTCTTCCCGCTGACCATCATGCGGTCCTTTGTGTGGGAGAATTACTGGGGCGTGGAGAAGCTGGGCACGACCACCGGGGCGGTAACCTCCGGCGTGGGAGTCTACGGACCGCCGCTTCGCCTTCTGAGCAACAGCGAAGTGATGGTGCTGAACGTACGGTTTACAGATGGAAGATAGATAGGGAGTTCTATGCGTAAGGAATTAAAACGACGGGCGAAGGAAAATCTGAAAAAGCACTATCTTATGGTGCTGGTCATCTGTCTCTTCGCCAGCTTTTGCGGGGTGGAATACGGCATGTCCACCATCCGCTACCATATGGACAATATTGAATACACTTCCTTCGGACAGCTGTACGAAACGATTGTGGTGAATTCGGACTTCAAAGAAACGGTGGACCGGATTGCCAACGGAGAAGGGGATCAGGTCCGGAAGGAAATCCGGGAACAGAAAGAAGATCTCGTAAAGAACGATCACAGCCGGTACCTGGGCCGTTCCAACGGTGTTTTTTCCGGTATTGCCAATTCCTATTCCGCCGGCGGTTTTCGATTCGCCGCAGCAGAGGCACTGCTCAGTCTTTCCGGTTCCCGAACCGTCTCTATTTCCTTGATGATTCTGGGGAGCGTGGCGGTGTACCTGTTTATTTGGCTGTTCATCAAGGAAACCTACCGCGTGGTGATGCGGCGTATGGTACTGGAGGGCCGGGTATATGAAAAGGTCACGATTCAGCGATTGTTCTATCCGCTGGAGACGCGGTCCTGGCCGAAAATCGCCTGGACCATGTTCGTGCAGTCACTGTACCGTTTCCTGTGGACATTGACCGTCGTGGGCGGAGTGATTAAGCGGTATTCCTATGCGCTGGTGCCGTATATTCTGGCGGAAAATCCCACCATGAAAGCCAATGAGGTCATCACCCTGTCACGAGAAATGATGCAGGGTCACAAGTGGGAGCTGTTCAAGGCGGACATGAGCTTCTTGGGCTGGGATGTTCTGGACATTTTCACCATCGGATTGTCCGGCATCTTCTTTTCCAACCCGTATAAAGCGGCGTTCTACGGAGAGTATTACGCAAGAATCCGGGAGGTTTCCAAGGAAGCTTGCATCTCCGGCACCGAGAAATTGATGGACGAATATCTCTACTGTCCGGCGCCGAAGGAGATACTGCGAGAGAAGTATCCGTATCTGGTGAGCCGGATTGAAGAAAATGAGAAGAACGCCGTTCCGGAGCCCACGGGGGTGAGCGGATTCATTGCGAAGTGGTTCGGCGTTGAACTCCTTCCATCCCGAAAGCTGGAGGAGTACGAACGGAATAAGGCGATACAGTATCAGCTGGGATACGGTCAAGCGATTCTGGACGGGGTGGTGTATCCCGGCAGACTGGGACCGTTCTTCGGCAATTTCCAATTTACGCCTCGGTTCACCATGCTGCCGACTCGGAGCTATTCCTTGCTGAGCTTAATTATGATCTTCTTCATGATGTCCTTTGTGGGCTGGTGCTGGGAAGTGAGCCTGCATCTGGTGGAAGACGGGGTCTTTGTCAACCGCGGTGTGCTGCACGGACCGTGGCTTCCAATCTACGGCGTGGGAAGCCTTCTGGTGCTGATTCTGCTGAAGCGTTTTCGGGAGAAACCGGTGCTGCAGTTCACCCTGACGGTGGTAGTCTGCGGCATTGTGGAATACGGTACGGCCTGGTTCCTGGAGACGAAATACGGCCAGAAATGGTGGGACTACAGCGGATATTTCATGAATATAGACGGAAGAATCTGCGCGGAAGGACTTCTGGTATTCGGCCTTGGGGGACTGGCCATAGTCTATCTCATTGCGCCGCTGCTGGACAACCTCCTGAAGAAAGTGAACCGAAAGGCTCTTCTGTTGGCGGCCATCATGCTGATCAGCCTGTTCTCCTTCGATCAGATCTATTCGGTGAAGTACCCCAACACGGGGGCCGGTATCTCCAGCGGAAACACGAAACAGGTGGCTATGAAAATCACCGAATCCAAAGCCGTGCCGAATCGCCGGAAGGGTAAATGGCAAGCATATGGAACTCTGGTAGATAATGAGATACACTCTTTTGACGATTCATTTGACAAAGACGTTGCAGAACAATTAAGGAGCCAGACCATTGAGTTTAAACAGAAGGGCGTTGTAACAATTAACAGTGCATTAGTAACTGCAGATGGAACGTATAAGAAATCCGGTGATTCATACACCGTGCAGATTCCTTTTGATGAGGAAGGTAATACACTAACACTAAATTGTTACTTCAAGGATGAAAACTTGATTGTTGAGCAAGTTTTACCGGATGAATATAAAGATTACGATGTGGGTGATCCAACCGTATATAAAAAGTGAAGATCCAAAAACCTGCACCGGACAGCAAGCTATTGTTGCCCGGTGCAGGTTTTTATTATTCTGCCCAGATTTTGTTATTCTTCCCAGAATTGTTCGATGCGTGCTTTGGCGGCATTTTCGATGCTCATGGCCGTGTGGAAGGCATCGTCCAGGTCTGAGCCCACCGCCACCATGCCGTGGTTTTTCATCAGGCAGCCGAGGTTCTCCCCGATGGCATTCTGCACATTTCGGGAAAGCAGACCGGTGCCGGAAGGCCCGTAGGCGGCGCATTCGATGGCATCGCCGCTGCTGGTGGTAAAAGAAAGTCCGCAGGCGGCATAGACGCAGGCGTACCGCGCATGGGTGTGGATGACGGCATTCACATCCGGCCGATTCCGGTAGATTCCGGCGTGGAAGTCCTTTTCCGAAGTGGGCTTGAGCGCACCCTCATAGGCCAAGGTTTCCAGGTTCACCTTTACGATATCCTCCGGAGTCAGTCCCCGGTAGTCCATCCCGGATGGGGTGCACAGCATCCATTCATCGTCCAGCCGAAGGGAAAGGTTTCCCCAGGTGCCCTGGACCAGTCCGGAATCCAACAATCGGATACCGTATTCCACCACCTGCTCCCGGCACTTCTGTTCTTCCGGTGACCGGTCTTTTTTCGGCAAATCCATCTCCGCGTAATCCGATGCCGCGTCTTGCAGAATCTCTTCCGGTATTTCCGCAGGAGCCTGCTGTTCCAGCCGGTCCTGCCGTTCCATCTCTTTCCGAGAATACTTTTTCAGATAGATTTTATGCTCCAGTTTCCCCATCAGCGGGCACACCGGATGAGCACCGCCGAGGAAATCCGCATCCACAAAGATACCGGCGTTCTTCTCCAGAATCAGGAGTCCGGTGAACACCTCGTATAGGTTTCGCCCGCAGACCATCAGATTGCCTTCCGTGGTGAGAACGGCCGGGGATTTTCTCAGGGCTTTGGCCAGGCGGAGGCGATCCTCCGGAACGATGGAAACTCGGCTTCCGATAATCATGGCCATATCGTCCAGCACGGCCGGAATGCTCAGACCATCCCGGATGCACATGGCGGTATATTCTGTTTTTGCCACCACCATGGCTTCGTAAGGGGAGGCAATCAGTGCGCCTTTGGCCGAGTCGGAAGTGCCGGTGATGTCGCAAATTTCTTTTACCTGAAGATTGGCAAAGTCCGCACCCGGCTCCGTCCCGAAGACCCGATGGTTCTGCTGCACCAGAATCCGAGGGGAATCCCCCAGGGAGAAACCGATGTCCGCAAATTTTTTTCCGTATTCAATTATATTCTGTTTCACTGCGTGGAGTGTCATAAGCTCTGTTCGTTCTCCTTTCCGTTATTCCTGATCCGTCCCTTCAAAGCGGGCGGAGTTCGCTTGGCGGTAGGCTTTTTCCAGCGAATGATAGACGTTCTTGTAATCTTGGAACAGCTTGTTGTAGATGGCGGCGTTTTCCGGGTTCGGGTGGTATTCCCGTTCGATGGGCACGAATTCCTTCGCTGCCGCAAAGGACGGAATGACGCCCAGACCGATTAACGGAATCATGGCGGCACCCACGGCACCCGCATTCCGCGGATCCTTCACCACCGCAAAATGTTTTCCCGTAATATCCGCGATGATCTGCATCCAGCCTTTGTCCAGAGAACCGCCGCCGATGATGCGGAAATTGTCGCACCGGAAACCGTAATCCTGCCGGTAGTTTTCCAGAATCCACCGCAGGTTGTATCCGATGCCTTCGTACATGGCTCGCATGATGTGCTCCCGGGTGTGAATCATGGTCATGTTGAACAGAGTGGCCCGGGTGGTGGTGGAGGAGACGGGACATCTCTCTCCCAGCATCCACGGGGTGCAGATCAGGTGGTCGCTGCCCGGCGGGATGTCGGCCACCACGGAGTCCATGTAGTCATAGATCCCGTCGCCCAGTTCTTCCATCTCCTTTCGGAAAAACTGGTTCTTCAGCCACTCGATGTTGGCGCCGGCGGATTCCGTGATTCCCGCAATCAGGTTCATCTCCTTGTCGGCGCTTTGGATGGCGGCGGCACCGTGTTTGAATTTGTCCGCCATCCGGCTGCAGGCAGCCACCCAGGCAGAGGTGCCTAGATAGATGTGAATGTCGCCGTCGTCGCACATGCCGGAGCCTACCGTCGCCGCCTGGACGTCGTCGCATCCGCCGAACACCGGCGTTCCTTCCATGAGTCCCGTTTCCGCAGCGGCTTCCCGGGTGAGGCCGCCCACGATATCCGTGCTGGCCACCAGCGGCGGCAGCCGGTTCATATCGATGCCCACCAGTGGGAAGACGGACATCCAATCCTTTTTCTTTAGATCCAGTCCGTAGGAGGAAGCTCCGGACAGTTCCGTGACCATGCGGCCGGTGCATTTGTATTTAAGGTAGCCGTTTACGTCCAAAATCAGGTGGGTTTTGGCGTAGATTTCCGGGCGTTCTTCCTTGAGCCAGGTGATTTTGGCGATGCAGTCCTTTCCCATGATCGGGGTGCCGGCGAAGAGGGTGAACAGCTTCTTGCCGCCCACGCGGTTCATGATATGCTCCGCCTGCTTCTGTGCCCGTCCGTCCACCCAGGTGATGTTGGGATAGAGAACGGTGCCGTCCTGGGACACGGGAATGACTCCCTGTGCCTGGGTGGAGAACACGATGCCTTTAATTTGGCTGTTTTGGATGCCCGCTTTTTCTACAACCTCCCGGCCGGTTCTGCATACCGCTTTCCAATAATCCTCCGGATTCTGCTCCACCCATGCCGGCTCCGGATAGAAAGTGGGGTAGGGGGCAGTGGCGGCGGCGATAATCTTGCCGGAAAAATCCACCAGTACTGCTTTATCGGAACCGGTGCCGATATCGTGGGCGAGAATATATTCTTTCATAGCGTTTCTTCTTTCTTACAGCAATCCCTTGTCCGTAGGAACCACGTGCTTAAATACCTCTTCAAAGCGGTTCAGTGCATCGTCGATGACTTCGTCGGTGGTAGCCATGGAGGTGTAGAGCCGGCTTCCGGCTAAAGTCACCAGACCGTTGGCCATATAGGCAGCGCCCATCCGCTCCATGGAATCCTTCCGTTCGTACATCATTTCCTTGTTCCGCAGAAGTCCGACGGCGGATTTCAGGATGTTGAAGGAGGAGAAGTCGAAGCTCATGGCCCCGGTGCATTCCAGGTGGCAGATGCTGCCCTGGTTGTATGCCACGAACGGAAGGCGATACTGCTGAATCAGGGACTTGATTCCGTCGGTCAGCTTATCTCCCGCTTTTCCGGCAATTTCACAGGCATTGGTGCGTTCAATTTCCTTGATGCAGGTGTAGCCTGCCAGTGCGGAAATCGGCGCAGCCGCCAGGGTTCCGCCCACGTATGCCCGATGTTTTCCGCTGGCAACGCCGGCCGCCATCAGCCCGGCGTATTCTTTTTTTCCGCCGACGCCGCCGGCTCCCGGATAACCGCCGGCAACGACTTTGCCGAAGATGGTGAGGTCCGGTGTGACGTCGAAATAGCCCTGGGCGCCGCCGATGGAGGTGCGGAAGCCGGTGACCACTTCGTCGAAAATCAGCAGGGCGCCGTACTTGTCGCAGAGATAGCGAACGCCTTTGTTGTATTCCTTGGAAACCGGACGGGTGCCGCTTTCCGGACCGCACGGCTCGATGATGACCGCTGCGGTGCCGCCGCGGAACTTGTTCAACTTCAGCATGCTCTCCAGCATGTTCAGGTCATTCGGACGAACCTCGTCGGTGAGGGAGTAGAGGCGTCTCGGAATTCCGTGGGATTCCAGCAGTCCGCGGGAGCCCGGAATCTTCGTGCCGTAGACCATCTGATCGCTCCAGCCGTGGTAATCGCCGCCTTCTTTAATGATGCGCTTGTTTCCGGTAGCGATGCGGGCGATTCGCAAGGAGGCCATGACGGATTCTGTGCCGCTGCCCAGCATCCGGAACATCTCCACGCCCGGCATGTGCTTGTGAATCTCTTTGGCCAAAAGAAGTTCGGATTTGTGCAGGAGTCCGGTGACCGGGCCGCATTCGTTGAGCAGCTCGATGACCGCATTCCGAATGACCGGATAGTTGCTTCCCAGAATGGTTGGGCCGCCGGCCTGAAGGAAGTCCAGGTACTTATTGCCGTCCTCATCGTAGAGGTAGGCCCCTTCGGCTTTCCGGAAGGCTACCGGGAATGGTTTGTTGAAGGCCAGATTGTGCTGCACGCCTCCCGGGATGTATTCCTTCGCTTCTTCGTAGATGGCTTTGGAATTGGTGCACTTCTCATCGTAATATTTGAGAATGGTGTTTTCGTAATAGTCGTCATCCACCTCCCAGATCGGTTCTTCGGTCAATGCCTTCAATGCGGCATTAATTTTATCCGGGGAGTCCCATCTGCTGATTCCACAATTTGTCATTTTTGTTCGCTCCTTTCCTCTTCGCGTTGTGCCCGCCGGTTCGTATTCATGCTGTTCCGGTATACCACAAATCGATCGTAAATATATTCAGAAATAAGGTTCGTGGCCATGGTGAGAAAAAGGACGGCGTAGCTGTTCCAGCCGGCTTTTTCCGTCAGCGCATTGCCCCACCAGGTGGAGAGAGGCGTGAAGACGCAGTAGAACAGAAAAATCTGCATCATGGCTTTGGACACATTATTCGCGGATTTAAAGGTGAACTCCCGGTTCAGCGTGAAGTTCCACAGCACCGAGAGTACCAGGGCAATCAGGTAGCAGGGCCAGTATTTCCAAGGGGTCACCATGTCCAGCACCGTAAAAGCGGCGGTTTCAACAATTCCCGCCGATGCGGAGAACAGGGCGAACTTAATAATCTGAATCCTTGTTTCCCTTGCGTTGGGTTTGTACGGTTCGTTCACCGGGTGTTCGTTCATATCGGGCCCCTTTCTGCAGCGACTGCATAAATATTATAAATAGTATATGTTTATTATCTCACCGGGGGCGGCGTTTGACAATAGAAAACAAAGTAGTGACGGGTGTTTTTTGGATGTATTCGTGCCGCCGGAAAGCCGGTTTCGAAAAATGAAAAATTTTCAAGTTTCGAAAGCGGGTTCTTGAATATGCAACGGTTACTCGATACAATAAAAAAACAAATACAACGTGCGAAAGGTGACCGATGAAATGGATGATAGTAAATTGCTGAAGTCTCGGATTGCGGACCGAATCCGCCAGGCAGAGGAAGGCTTCTATATAACGAATACGGATTTTCTGGATCTGCACCAGCAAGCCCTGGCTCGAGAGGAGTGCCGGGGACACTCGGATCTTCGATTCTGGTTTTATGGGGGATATGAAGACGCGGAACGGCGCATTCTGATTATCGCCCCGAAGGATTACGGTGAGACGCTGGAGGATGTGCTGGACATGGAGGAATTCCTGCAGGTGATTCACGTGGAGACCGGCGGCAGCGACCGAAAACTGAGCCATCGGGATTACCTGGGCTCCGTGCTGGGGCTTGGCATTGAGCGGCGAATGATTGGCGACATTCTGGTGGATGAGAAGGGGGCGGACATGATTGTCCGTCCGGACATCAGCACGTTCCTGGAGCAAGAATATCGCTCTGTGGGAAGAACCGATGCCAAAGCCGAAACGAGGCCCATCGGGGAACTGGCGGTTCCGGAGCGGCGGGTGCAGGTCATCCGGGATACGCTCCCCAGCCTGCGGCTGGATAACGTGGTGTCCACGGCGTTCAAGGTTTCCCGGTCCGATGCGGTGAAGGGGATTCGAAGCGGAATCGTGTCGGTGGATCACATGGAGTGCACGAAAATCGACCAGCGGATTGACGAGGGGGCAGTAATCGTGCTTCGGGGAAAAGGAAAGGCGGTGCTGCAGGAAATCGGTGGGGAGTCCAAGAAGGGGCGAATCTGGGTGGAGATTCTGCGGTACGTGTAGCAGCAGCGGCGGAAAAAGTGAAGAACCAAAAACAAAGCGGGAGCGAACCATGAACTTTGGTTCACTCCCGTTTATACAAGTGTCGTTTATCGAATGAATGCACTTACCTACTTCGCAGCGGCGATTACTTCGATTTCGCAAAGGATGCTCTTCGGAAGTTCTTTTACCGCAACGCAGGATCTGGCCGGCTTGGACACGAAATACTTCGCATAGACTTCATTGAATGCACCGAAGTCTGCCATATCGGTGATAAAGCAGGTGGTCTTTACCACGTCTTCGAAGGTCAGGTCGTTGGCCTTCAGAATTTCTCCGATGTTCTTGCATGCCTGCTCCGCCTGTCCCGCAACATCGGTACCGATGGTTTCACCGGTTTCCGGGCTGAACGGAGTCTGTCCGGAAATGAACAGGAATCCGCCGGCAGTGACTGCCTGAGAGTACGGGCCGATTGCAGCAGGTGCTTTGTCAGTGTTTGTATATTTCATCTCTATGTCTCCTTATAATTGGTTGCTTTATTTGGTAATCTCTTCGGTCTGTGCCTTGACGAATTCTGCCAGGTCGCCATCCACGCGTGGAAGCAGTACTTCACGAACCATCTTGTGGTAGTTGTTGACCCATGCCAGCTCTTCGTCGGTGAGCAGAGCCGGGTTGATGGCTTCTCTCTCGTACGGTACGAAGGTGATTGGCTCGTTAATGGTGTTTCCTTTACCGTCGTCCTTCATCAGAACTTCGTTCTCGATACGAACACCGAACTGGTTATCGATGTATACGCCCGGCTCGTTGGACATAATCATGCCCGGACAAATGGTAATCGGAGTCGGTACACGGCGAAGGATATTCGGACCTTCGTGGACGCTGAGCAGGTGACCCACACCGTGGGACAGACCGTGCTTAAAGTCCAGACCTACCGCTCTCATCGGTGCACGGGTGATGGCATCCAAGTCGATTCCGTTCATTCCCGGAGTCAACACGGCATTGTGCATTGCCAGATGAGCCTTGAGAACATAGGTATAGTCATCAATCATTTCCTGAGTCAGCGATCCAACGGCGATGGTACGGGTAATATCCGTGGTACCGTCTGTGTAATGACCACCGGAGTCCAGAAGCAGGAAGCCTTCCGGCAGAATTTCGGCATCGGTTTCCGGTGTCGGTGCGTAGTGGATGACGGAACCGTTTGGTCCGTATCCGGCAATGGTCTCAAAGGACAGATCGAAGAAGCCGTCCTCTTCGGCACGGAACTTCCGCAGCTGTTCTGCCGCACTGAGCTCAGTCTGATGCGGTGTCTTTGCAGCAACATCCTTAATCCACTTGATGAATTTCACCATTGCAACCGCATCCTTCTTATGCGCGTTGAGGGAGCTCTTGATTTCGGTCTCATTCTTAACGGCCTTCATCATAGCGATTGGAGTAGCTTCATCCACCGTCTTCATGCCTTCCGGAATTCTCAGGCACAGAGCGTAGTTCGCGGAACCGGAATCCAGCCACAATGTCTTGGATGCATCCAGAGCGGCAACGTCCTGTTCGATTTCATCATATCCTTTCACGGTAACGAAGGACAGGTCTTCCGGCAGGGAATCCTTTACCGCACCGTCCATTACGTACAGGTTCACAGAATCCTTGGAAAGCAGGATGAAGGAGAAGAATACCGGTGTATAATCGATATCACTGCCTCTCATGTTCAGGAGCCATGCGTTTTCCATCAGATCGGTAACCAGCAGGTAATCCGCATTCTTTTCGGCCATGGCCTTCCGAACATCTGCAAGCTTTTCTGTTGCGGTCTTGCCGGTAGTGGTCAGCGGCAGTTCGTAGATTTCCGATGGCTGAATCTGCGGACGGGAAGTCCATACTTCACCTACCAGGTCTTTATCCCATTTAATGGTAACGCCCAGTTCACCCAGCTTCGACTGAAGCTCTTCACCGTAATATCCCGGAACAACCTTGCCGTCAAATCCCAGCGTATAGCCGCCTTTTTTCTTGGCCAGGTCAATCAGGAATTCTTCAACAGTCGGAACGCCCGGCTCTGCCATTCTCATCAGCTCGATTTCACTGCCGGCCAGCTGACGCTCTGCCTGGAGGAAATATCTGCCGTCGGTCCAAAGATAAGCACCTTCGTCGTCGACGATGAGCTCACCGGATTCTCCGGTCAGTCCGCTCATGAATTCACGAGCTTTAAAGAAATCGTTTACATACTCGGAACTGTGATAGTCGCCGGATGGTACGTAATAAACATCCACACCATTGGCTTTCATCTTTTCCCGAAGCTCTAGAACTTCTTTTTTCATCTTTATTCACCTCTTTGCTGTCAATCCGATTTTTGGATTTCACAAAAATAATATAAAAACTGTCGGTAGAGAACTCTTACCGAACTATTTTTATTATAGCACGTACCCCAAAAAAGTTAAGGGCTTTATTCAAAATAGTACAAAGACCTTCCTGGGGGCATTTGAATTTCAGCGTCGGATTGGTATAATGGTAGGGAATTTATGCAAGCGGAAAGAAGAGGGAGAAATATATGAATGTAACGGTATACTGCGGATCCAGCATGGGGTCGGATCCGGATTACAAGAAAGCGGCGGAGGCACTGGGGCTCTGGATTGCCGGGAACGGGCACACGCTGGTGTACGGCGGCGGCAATATCGGCTTGATGGGAATCATTGCAGATACCGTGCTGGAGAACGGCGGAAAGGTCATCGGCATCATTCCGGATTTCCTGCTGCACTGTGAGCAGGGGCATGAAGGGCTTCACACCTTGGAAGTGGTGCACTCCATGTCCACCCGGAAGAGTCGGATGATTGAACTTGGGGATGCTTTTATCGCCATGCCGGGAGGCATCGGAACCCTGGAAGAAATCGCGGAAGTGCTGACCCTCAAGAGACTGGGACGGACGGAGAAACGGGCATTTCTGTACAATATCAACGGATATTACGAACCCCTTCGTGGTACATTTCGCCAGATGGTGGAGAAGGAATTCCTGCCGGAGGAGGAGATGAAACTGTTTGAGTTCGTGGCAAATGTGGACGAACTGGATGAAGCGCTGAGAGGATAATGGAGGAAAAAATGATAACCGGAGAACTGAAAAATCGGATTGACAGCCTGTGGGATGATTTTGCGGCGGGGGGAATTGTGAACCCGCTGACGGTGATTGAACAGATTACCTATCTGATGTTCATCCACGATCTGGATGAGGCGGATAATAAGGGCAGCATGGAAGCGATGATGCTGGGGATTTCCCACGAAAGCATCTTCAAGGATGAAGTGGAAGTGGAGGGCCGGACGGTAGACGGAAAGCAGCTGAAGTAGTCCGTATTTCAGGATTTCCCGGCAGAGAAGATGTTCGACGTGGTGAAAAATGAGGTGTTCCCGTTCATCATCAATCTTCACAGCGACCGGGAAAGCGCATATTCAAAGTACATGAGCGATGCGATTTTCATGATTCCGACGCCGCTGCTTCTCTCTAAAGTCGTGGAGAAGCTCAGCGATTTGTTCCGGATGATGAAGGAAACAAAGCTAGATAAGGAGGATGTTCGAGGGGACGTGTACGAGTATCTTCTGTCCAAATTAAACACGGCCGGAAGAAACGGACAGTTCCGTACACCGCGCCATATCATCAAAATGATGGTGGAATTGATGCAGCCGAAGCCGGATGAAATCATCTGCGAGGAGACTGTTGCGTAAATGATACGGTGTGCTTTTCGGCACTTCGTTAAGGTGTATCAAATATAAAGTCTTTACTTGCCTTCTGACACCGAGGGGTGTGCAGAGGGTTTTATTTTTTGTCCGCAGACTGCCGTGCTGCCTGCGATTACGGCTCCGAGGGGTGTGCATCCTATAAATTTTGCATACGCCCATAACGAAAAGTCCTGTCCCGTAACGATTGACAAAACACTTCGTTATGAGGGTGTGCAGATTGTCGATTGTATCAATTATCGCTGAATCCCCTTGACTTTTCTGCCTTTCAGAGTGATGTATGGACACTACAACTCGGAAGGAGGAATAGCAGTTGTTTGAAACTGAAGTCGAGTACAGGCTTGCGAAGTGGATTCTCGCTTGTATGAAGCAGGACGGTATCATCAGCGACAACGAAATGCAGAAAGCCTGGAAGGAAATAGCCGAACACTATGAACCGCCGTTTTTGGAGGTCGATGTTGTCGGTGGAGCTATAGGGGATGGGGTGAATGTGGATGGAAGATAAAATCATCACAGAGATCGCTCCGTTACCAAAGCCTGCGACCTTTAAGGAAAGCACCAAGGCAATCCTGCGAGTGGCGGCTTACGCCAGAGTTTCCACAGACCATGAGGATCAGCAGTCGAGCCTTGCCGCGCAGACTGAATACTACGAGAAAAAGATATCGGAGCATCCCGGCTGGCAGTTTGTCCGGGTGTATGTGGACGATGGTATCTCCGGCTTGCGGACGGAACGCAGGGAGGGATTCAATCGGATGATTGAGGACTGCCTTGCCGGAGCCGTTGATTTAGTGCTGACAAAATCCATATCGAGGTTTGCCCGCAACACGGTCGATTCCGTCTCAACAATCAGAAAGCTGAAAGAGAAAGGCATCGCGGTCTATTTTGAAAAAGAGAATATCTACACGATGGACTCAAAGGGCGAATTTCTACTTACCATTATGAGCAGTCTCGCACAGGAGGAATCAAGATCGATTTCCGAGAATGTCACATGGGGACAGCGCAAGCGGCTGGCAGACGGTAAAACAAGCCTCGCCTACAGCCGTTTCCTTGGATACGACAAGGGTAAGGAAAAATACGAAATGGTTGTGAACGAGGAGCAGGCTGTGACCGTCCGCAGGATATTCTTTATGTTCCTGCAGGGGTATACGGCGCACTCGATATCAAAGGTACTGACCAATGAGGGCGTTCCCACGCCGTGCGGATGTACCGTGTGGTATGCGAGGACGATTCAAAGCATCCTGCAAAACGAAAAATATAAAGGGGATGCGCTGCTACAGAAGGAGTTTACCATAGACTTCCTAACACGGAAACTGAAGAAAAACGAGGGAGAGCTTCCTCAATACTATGTCGAAGAAGACCACGAGCCTATTATCAGCCCGTGGCTTTTTGATTATGTGCAGAAACGGCTGAAGGAGCGCGGTGATGTCCCCGGCCGCTATAGCGGAGTGACCGTCTTAAGCAGTAAGCTCGAATGCGGCATATGCGGCTCTATGTACACGCCGCGACCTTGGCATTCGACCAGTTATAACAACCTGGTGTGGCAATGCCGCAATCGGACAAGGAAGGGACCGAAATGTCCTACGCTCAATGTTTATGACAGGCTGCTCCATTTCGTCATCCATGATGCCGCGCGAAATGCCGCTTTCAAGAGAGGAGTTCCACAGATTGTTGCGGATATCGTGATTGCGATTGTCGGCGAAGAAAGAGCGGAAAATGTGCTGCAATGGGTACGCGGCTTCCAAAAGAAAAACGCCTGGAGGATGCTGTCCGATGAGGACGATCTGGCGTTGGTTCTCCGGCGCATTACGGTAATGCCCGACAGGAAACTCAAGATGCGGTGGCTGGATGGGAAACAGACCACCAGCCTCTTGCCAAAATACTATCCAACGAAAGGGATTGATGATTATGATGACAAATAACGAAAAAGAGATGATACGGGAATTGCGGATGCAGGGATTGGGCTACGGCAAGGTAGCCGAGCGGATGGGGCTGAACCTGGAGACGGTTAAGTCATTCTGCCGCCGCCACGGTCTTCGCGGCGAATGCAAAACGCTGGCGGGACTCCCTGACGCAAAATTCAAGTATGTGTATTGCAAGAACTGCGGTACGGAAATCAAACAGGAGCCGAAACGCAAGAAGAAGTTGTTCTGTTGCGATGCCTGCCGTAATCACTGGTGGAAGAAACATCCGTATATGATTGACCGAAAAGCCTACTACGATTTTACTTGCCCGAACTGCGGTAAAGAGTTCAGAACCTACGGAAATAGCAAGCGGAAATATTGCTGCCACGAATGCTACATCGCGCATCGCTTTGGATAATGGCTTAAGGCAATAATTCAGAGTGCCAGAAGCTCAAGCCCTGGCACTCTGAAATTATTTCTTGTTCCATTTCTTGTTCCATCGGTGGAACCGAAAAAGGACTTCCGGCGATTGTGTCGGAAGTCCCTTTGAATCAACTATGTTTGATTTTTGTGTGAAGTTCTTTTATTCGCAAAGAGAATAGATTTTCGGCATACCTCCAGAATCTATCACCTTGCCTATTTCAATCAGCCCAAAAACAATCAACGCTCTTACATAAATGTAAGGGGTATCTGTTTCGGGATATAAGACCTTTACATACGGAGCAAGGTCATCAAACGAACCGACACTGTAATTACTGCCATTACTGTCGGAAACAGCGTATGTGGAGGGGTCAAATTTTCCATAGAAATTTTTCACGGCATATGCAAAAGCGAACTTGGCGGCAGATGTTCCGTGGTCGAATTTTCCTGTTGCAACCAGTTTGTCAGCTACATCGTTAGCAGCTTTTGATAAGCGGAAATTTGTTATATCGTTCATATCTGTCACCTCCGGTTATTGCAGTTCTATTGCTGTATGGAAAGAACCATACTTTCTCAGACGATACTCTTTTTTGAGGGTGCTTCCTAAAACTTGTCTGGCGGTCTGTCCATCAATCTCATCAGTATACGCCAGGAGAATAATCTGATCGGACATCAATGGCAGAGCCTTCGTTATGTTTTTCTTGTGGGTTGGGTCAAGACGTCCAAAAGGAGAGTCCATTATAATGGGACCACTTAAGGGCGCATTTTTGTGCAAAGCACCTATCAGCGATAGAGCAACAATATGCTCAAAGCCAGCGGAGCGGAACGGTATTATTTCGCCGGAACGGTGCTGGATGGAGAGGCCATAGTTATCGTTAATCTTCAGAGCAGTATAGTCAGGATCGCTGCTAATATTGCAGAAAAGCTCCGTAGCATCTCTTTCAACTTCTGTTTTCAGTTTATCGCGGTAAGCGGCGATACCATCGTTAAACAACTGATGGAGTGCTGCACAGATTTCAACTTTTTTCACGGCGAGATTCAAATCTGCATCAGACGTGCCAGCTTTCCGAACTTTTTCTTCAAGGCTTGCCAAGGCGATGTCTGCCTCTTTTATTTTATCCTTAGTTGCCTGGATGCCTTCCTTGAGATTTTCAATCTTCGAGTAGCACTTGGCCAAGCTCTGTGCATTCTCCTTTGCAGCAGCGGTAAGGTCACTTACATTTCCATAGCGGCTAATCTCGTCTCGTAAATCTTTGAGTTGACCTTTTGCATCATCAATCTGTACTAAAAGATCGGCCAACTGGTCTTCATAAACTTTCAGAACCTGGGCATCTGTAGCGCTCTGCATACTTTCCAGAGATGCCTGCCGAATTTGAAGAACTTTCATGCGTTCGGTTTCTTCGGGAGACAGTCCGCCAAATTCTCCCGGTTCTTCGTCAAGTCGTTTTTTCAGTGCAGATACATGAGCCTCGTCTACATCCTGGTCGCAGCATTCACAATGATGCGTTTCTACGATGCGCTGAATGTAACTTATCAGTCGTGCAGCCGACTCATGTGTATTGTGCTTCTGCTGAAGCTCGGATAATTCAGATTTCACCTGAGACAGAATTTCAGAGGTTTGCTTTCCAATCACATATCTCCAGACATCTTTTGTCGCAACAACAATTGACTGCAAAAGGGCATCGCGCGTGGCTTCTTTTGCGGCAATATCGCTCTCCAGATGTTCCATGCTCTGAATCAATGCTCTTAGATGCTCATTCTGTTTTCCTTCGTCCTCAAGTTTTGCCCTGAGATTTTGTGCCTCTTCGTATGCTGCTTGAAGTCGCGTCAGTTCTTTGGTTTGCTCGTCCTTCTTGGCTGTCTCCGATTCAATCTGTGCAGCGTATTTTTCTGTCTGCTTATTCGCTTGCGCCGCTTTCGTTTGCTCTTTCCGATACTCTCCAAGTACAAACGAAGTGTCATTTGCAGCATTTGTCAGAATGGGAACGCCTAAAATCGACTCAATGGATTTCTTGATTTTCTCACCGACAGAGGTCTCGTCTTTCACAAGCTCTTCATATTCCTGCAGCAATTCGCCATCAAACAGGAAGAAACGGGAGACTTCCTCCGGCATTATCATCGCAAGTTCATGCTCTTTGTTGGGCGGGAAATGCCCATCGACCTTCAGAAAAACATCCTGAACATAGTCATCGTTCTTGGACGGAACAGTTACACCGGCACGAACGCTATATTGACGGGTGAGTTCATATTTCTTTCCATCGTGGAGCATTCTCAATACAACCTTAAAGTCGTATTTGCCCGATTTCATACCTTCACGGTTTACAAGTTTTAGAATATCATCTACCGTTTCATGGCGGTATTGGAATCTTCCGAACAAGGCATAACGAAAGAGATTCAAGAGCGTGGTTTTACCATGCCCATTGTCTCCCCAAATAAGGGTAACACCATCACCGTCACCGAAGTCGATTGTCTGCTCACCTTCGTAAGGACCAAAATTATTGATGGTCATACTTGTAAATTTCAACATAACGAACAGCCCTCCTTATCAAACGGTTACAGTTTTCAGAAAATCGTCTATGACTTTCTGCGTATCATGCCTTGCCTTTGTCCTGTCATCCTGAGATGAAAACTCCGCATTTACGATCTCTTGAATCAGCGATGCAGGTATTTCGGGATGCTGCTCGGCTCTGATCTTTTCCAATACGGAAATCAGTTCATTGATTTCGATGTTAGTCATTGTCATCATCCTCCTCTATTCCGGTGTTCTGTAAGCTGTTATAGTCGATTTGGTAGTCAACGGCTATATTTTTCAAATCTGTAACGCAGGCGGGGTTTTCTGCGCCTAAACCAAACTCGATAGCTCTTGATAATTCGCCGATAATTATTGACATAGACTTTGGCGTTTCTTCGGTTTCAACTACTGGAACAGTAATCGCATCATAAAGATGGGCGAAGAGCTTACCGGGTGAGTTTCTCAGGATTCTACCTCTACGCTGAATAAATTCTCTTGGATTCTGTGAAGATGCAAGAATAAGAGCGTGTGTGGTAGAAGGGATATCGACACCTTCATCCAGGCATTTAATAGAGACCAGGACACCACCGTTCTTTGAAAAATAGCGTAGCGTCTCATCTCGATCGCCTTCCATATCTGCATAGTATTCAAATGCATCAAAGCCAGCATCAATCGCTCCGTTTAATACCTTCTTCAATTGCGTAATATTATCGCAATAGATAATCCAGCTTTGACCTCCCACATATTCTCTAAGCAAGAGATTAATAGCCAGCGGAACCTTACCGGAAGCGTTTTTAACAATACGCGCTCTGTTTATCAATAATTGCTTCAAGCGCGTGTTGGAAGTAATGCTTGTATCTGCATTTCCGTTGGATTTCATACGAGCCATAAGCTGGCTTATCTGTTTTGTTACATCATTCCATTCTTCCTGTTCCTTTTGAGTAAGAGTAATGGTCAGCGGATTATAAAAATACTTTGTTAAAACGCCGCTTTTTATTGCGTCATCCAATGTATAAGGTGGTTGTACGAGACCGCCAAAATAATCGAAGAGTGCCGCTGTTCCTTCGGGGTCTCCATATCTGCGCGGCGTGGCAGATAAGCCCAATCTTGCGCCGGCATCTATGTTCAAAGCATTGCGTCTCCGGGGACTTCCCAATCTATGTACTTCGTCAGCCACGACAAAAAGATGCTTACCTTGCGATACATTTTTTACAAAATCTTCTGAACAGGCTGTATCCATAGTTGCGAGAATAATGCGATGGGTTGAACCACCATCACTTGTCCAAGACGATAAGGTACCAGGCTTTTTCCATTCGTTATTGTTATCTCCGCAAAGCAGATAGTAGATTTTATCTTCGAGCAAGGTTTCTCTTAATTCTCGATCCCATTGTTTTAGAAGGTCTCTTGATGGAACTAAAACCAGTACGACTTCATTTCTCTTAAAAGCATCATGGATTGCACACATAGCAGTGAATGTTTTTCCGCTGCCTGTGGCGTGTTCAAAAATGCCTCGGCGATTATTCTTTACCCATGTTTCAAGTGCATTCACCTGGTGAGGACGGGGAGTCCTGCTACCGATATGATTACTGGGTTTCCACTTTTTTGCCTTGCTTTCTTCAACATGGATTTCGTCCAGTAGTTCGTGCCATTTAACTCCCTCGGATTTTGTCCGTAGTATTTCTTTAGAGGCATTCGGAAATTGATAAACAACGATACCGGGAACGGATTCCGACCATAGTTTTTCAAAAAAAGCTGCTGCGTCATCAACTCGTTCCGCATCACGACTATCGAGCCAATTCGGAAATACATCGATGGACTCCATGTTCCCATCGGAAGACAGTCCTTTGTATGTTTCGTTCATTGAACCGCGGAAACCTACTTTGTTTCCATCGGAATCCGTGAAAATACCAACCTTGTCGTGAAACAGTCTCTTAGCGTTCGGTGATTCACTGCCGGTTGGAACGGCGATTTTTACATCGATGATACCTTTTGAAATCATATATGCCAGCAGTTTTGCTGGAGCGGTTAAAAACGGATCATCAAACAAAGCCTGCACTTCTCTTGCCAGCGATTCTGCAAGCAGTTCGTTGTTTTTAGCAGAATAGCCATTGGCTAATGCAGAGGCATCTTCATCGGATACATACGGTGAGCATATCAACCGCATCTTGCCGTTGCTTTCAATAAACTCTCGTAAAGCATCCCAGGCAATAATGTAGATTGTACTTCCAAAATACCCGGAGATTCTGTCGTAATGGTTTGAGTTCCTCATGCAAGGAAGATAAAACATCTCGGCTATATCATGCTCGGCTTTATTGTATGAAGTTAAATAGACCTGCTCCTTAAGTCCCATAATCAGCCTCCAAGCAATTCTTCGTGCATTATATCCATACGGCGAATAATTGCATCATACAAGTATTGCGGTCGGGCACAGACGATCCTTTCATTGTTATTTCTGACTGTTTCAGATACCTTCGTACAAAGAGATTCAACAATCACATCTGCTTTGACTTGCATATTTCCGCTATATGCAAAATCGCTGTGCTTATCTGCGTCCCAAAAAGCAAACGAAACATCGTCCCCATCTCTTACCAATGCACCTATGATGGGCAGTCGTCCATCGGAGTAATCAAGTTGCCCACGTTCTCCGCGTTGCTGACCGGGAAGTATCACTTGTATTTTATATTCATCTAACGCACGACCACCAGGCGGATTTGTGCAGTTCCAGAGATATACACGCAAGCGTAAATTTCTGGGCTGTAAATCCACAAGAAGAGGAGAAGAGGATGTATCGCTGTGCCAAACGACATGATCCCCAAGCCCTTCAACAAAAATGGTATTCAATGCTTGTTTACTAAGTCTCTTGCCCTTTGCCATCATCATTTCCTCCAGCAATAGAGCGAAGTCGAGAATTCGCCTGCGCTACATATTCTTCCACAACATCAAATCCTGCAAAACAGCGTCCAAGAGAAAGTGCTGCATATCCTGTTGTGCCGCTTCCCATCCAGGGATCAACGACCAGGTCATTTTCTTCTGTCGTGGCCTTGATGTATTTCTCCGGCAGATACAATGGCTGTGTCGCAGGGTGGTCATCTATACGAGCCGAGACTCCGCCGCTAATAATGTTTTTTGGTAATGCTCCCAGAGGATTTGGAGCAATTCTTTTGTTTTTGCGGACATAGGTGTTTCCATTTGACCGTGGCTTATACTCGTATGACTCGTATGTCTGAACACTATGCGACTCATATGGTCTGCGAATTGCATCAAGGTTTATGCTCCATTTTGGAGATTTTGAGAACCACAGGTTCTGTTCATAAGCATCTTGACAAGCCACACGCAGTCCCGTTGGCGCAGGGTTTTCCTTTATCCAAATTTCTATGTCAACACAATGAAGTCCCCATGTCTCTTCCATTTCTATCGCGAGTTTTTCTATCACCAAAGAACGTTTTGATGCCACTTTAGCTGTGGATTTTTCTCTGTTTGCTTTGACATTAATCACGATGAAGCCATCGTCTCGGAGTTTTCGGCAAGCAGCGTTAAGAAACGGTGTCATTTTTTCAATATACTCAGACGAACGCCATACTCCATATTCACGCTCAGCATTTGGATATGGAGGTGAGCCGTAAACGAGTTTTATTGATTTGTCTGGCAACAGAAGCATTCCTTCAGCGCCATCGATTTGTCGAACGCTGTATTTGTGTTTATTTATCTCCTGTAGCATCATTCTCGTCCTCTTCGCGTAAGTTTTTTTCATACTCCAATCGCAGAGCCGCAAGCCTACAATAGTCTGAGTTGGCATCAATTCCAATCCATACACGGTTGAGCCTCTGCGCTACAGCAGCAGTAGTGCCGGAACCGGAAAACGGGTCAAGAACAACATCTCCTTCGGCACTTCCGGATAGAATAAAGAATTCAGCGAGCTTTTCCGGGAACCTTGCGGGATGACCGATTCCGTGTTCCTTACAAAGTTTCATGAAATAGTCATTGCTGCTTGTATTTGCTATTTCAATAACAGTTCCTGGGTCGGAGCCACCATTATCCGTCCAGGTTTTCTCACAATCAAAATTATGTGTGCTTGGACGGGTGTTTTGGTTTCTATCCCCTTTGCCTTTGCCTTGGAGATACTTTTGCATATCCTTGCTGTATGGTTTCCTTATAGGGTCCATATTGAATTCCCAAGAATCGCCTTTTGCCAACCAAAAGCAATACTCGTGTGATTTTTTCGTTCTCCCATAACCACCTCTTGAGTAAACATTGGGTGGAGTTGCCGGATTGTACCAAATATAGTCTCGGACAAGATGAAATCCAACATCCTTACACAGTTTCAACAAAAGCTCAAAAACATACAAATGCTGATAGTTGTCCACAACTTTATCGCTGATATTCAAAATGAAGCTGCCGTCCTCCTTGAGGACACGGTAGATTTCTTTTGCTTTAGGAATGAACCAGTCGACATATTCGTCCGGGGGAATCGTCCCGTCAACATCGCCATAATCTCGCTTATCTGCATATGGAGGTGAGGTGAGAACAAGGTCTATGCTTGAGTCTGGCATGGTCTTTAGAATAGCCTCGCAGTCACCACATATAAATTTTCCTCGAAACGTGTTTAGAGTTCTTTTCTTTGCCATTATTGATTACACCTTTTCATCTTCTTCGTTATCAGATTGATCTTCGCCAGCAAACGAAATTTCCATTATGTCTGAAATATCACATTTTAGAGCATCGCATATTCGGAGAAGGACATCAGTTGTTAGGTTCTCGTTTTTTGATAACTTCGCCATTGATGCCGTACTAATGCCTGTAGCTTCTCGAAGGTCTTTCTTCTTCATATCTTTATCAATTAGGAGTTTCCATAGTTTTTTATAACTAACAGTAGACATTCCATGCTCCTTTCACTTTGCAGATGCATAATTCAAAAATCTAATCGTGAAATTTTGCTTTGCGTTCGCATATTATTATAATGGATTTTGAAACATATGTCAATGACCTTGGGAAAGTCCGACCGTTTCGTTCATAAAAATTTTACACCTCTGGAGTTTGCGATTCTCTTGACTTTGACAGAAAAAGACCGTATAATAATGTTAGCTGTGTGGCTTACGGCTTACAGACTAATTAACAGGAGGTGTCACAATGGATAATGGCGAGAGAACATTCGGTGAGTTGCTTACATATCTGAGAGAGCAAAAAGATGTAACGCTGAGAGAGCTTGCCAGGGGAATTGGCGTTTCAGCACCATTCCTAAGCGATGTTGAGAAAGGAAGACGGTCTGCATTAACGGCTGAACGTATTGAAAAAGTGGTGGCGGTGCTTCATCTTGACGAAGACGAAAAAACCGCACTTTACAATGCGGCTGGAAAGCAGAAAAAATCCATACCGCCGGATTTGCCAGAGTATATCATGGAGCATGAATATGTCAGTGCAGCACTTCGTACAGCTCGTGACCTTGATGCAGGCGAGGAAGAGTGGCAACGGTTCATTGACGATTTAAGGAGGCGAAAGGGATAAGTATGTTCAAACCAGAATTGAAATACTCCCGCAGCGGTATGCCGGTTATTTCTAACGAGGATATTGATACTTTGGGCGAACGTATGGCTGTTGACTTTGATCATACATCCCTGTTTAATCCTCATCCAATAGACATAGAGAGATTCGTTGAAAAGTATCTTAAAATGCCTATTGAGTTCATGTATCTGTCACACTGCGGAGTATATCTCGGAACGACCGTCTTTCAGACAACGGACTATCTGCCTGTTTACATACCAGAAGATAAATGCGCAGATTACGCTCATGTCGAAGCCGGAACCGTGGTCATAGATGGGAGTCTTGATAACGAAGATCAAGAACATCGTCTTCGCTTTACCCTCGGACATGAAGGAGGACATGGGGTATTTCATCCCTCGTACTTTCTTAACACAATCGGTTCAAGTGAAAGAGATGACACAGGGATTTATGTGCGCTGCCGTTCGGATTTTAAGGTGTCTGGAAGGGATTTTAGCGGTTTTCGCTCTTTGACGGATGCTGAACGAGCTGAGCAACAGGCTAACAGATTTTCTGCTGCTGTGCTAATGCCCAGGAGTGCAGTAAAAATTCTTCTTGCAGGAAGACCGTATAACCGTACAGAGGGATGGATTATCTCTGCGATGGAGCAAATCAGCGATACATTTAATGTTTCTAAGGAAGCCGCCTTCTATCGTTTGAAGGGGCTTGAAATGATTGAAGAACACGCAAAAATGCCGTTCTAAAAGTATATGGCGGTGTACCGCTATATATTTTTTACCCATAGTGTTAGCTGTAAAGCTAACGGTTATAAAGAAAGGAGCGTAAATGGAGAGAAAGTCAAAACCACTTAAATGTCCACGTTGTGGTAAGCGGGCTTGTGACATTTCGGAAATCCCAAAGGAAAAGATTTTCATCGAAATGAAATGCCCTCAATGCCACAACATAGTAAGGATATGGTGCAATAAGGACTCTTTGAAAACAGCAGCATCATATAACTAATAATTTCATACCGAGCAACGGAGTCGATTGCGAACTACCAAATGGCCGGATGATTTTGAAACGTAAGGTTTCATAGTCATCTGGCCATTTTACGTTTCAAAATCGGCTCTCTGTATTTGTTCCCGACTCCTCTCGGTTACGCCGCAGGCGAGAAAGGAACAAATATGTCAAAGACCAACGAAACAAAGAAACGCAAGAGCGGGTTCAATCCCAACCGTACCTGTTATCTCACGGCTGACGGCAAGTATTACTGCTACGAACGCTGGGACGATGACGCAAAGTGCGTGGTTACGCAGAGGCTTGAGGTCGGCAAAGACCTGTCGCTCGAACTGACCATCATGCTCGATGAGTCCGACCACGACATGGATTTGCAGGATCGCTACGAGGGCGAACTGCGCGATCCCCTGTTTGACGCAAAGGTAAGCAGCTACAAGGCCGATCCCGAAAGCGATGATGCGGTCGGTCCCTGGGACACGCTTGCCGACAAGGGCGGCAGCCCGGAAGACGCCATGTTCGCCGAGCCGGAGCCGGAGAATCCGCAGGCAGCCCAGGCGCGCCGCGTCATTGACGAGGAATGCACCGAATCCCAGCAGGACTTCTTCTTCGAGCATTTCGGCAAGGGTACTCCGCTTGAGGAGATGCGTCAGGCTGAAGCCGAGCAAACAGGCAAGCTGCCGTCCTCTGCGGCAATGACCAACCGCAAGAACAAGATCATCGACAAGGTCGCTAAGTCCTTCGGGGTTGAGCGTGTGAAACGCCACAAGTACCCGAAAAAGGACTGATCCGTGAGCGGCGGCACATACGGCGGTCGGAGTCCTCCCCGGCCGCACCTCTTCGGAGGGTTGAATTTCCCGGTAGTGAGTGAGGAAGGAAATACATCCATCCTCCGCAGCAACGCAGATCAGGAACAGGAGGACGAACCTATGAAGCTAAAACACAAAATAAAAATCAATGTTGCAGACAGGAACGGGCATAAGCAAGAAGTCCTGCAGAGCGAACACAGGAGCATTCCGAAAAGGCTGCTCACCTTTCTCTTCGGAGAATTCTGCGAGGTTCTCGTGCTGACGCCGGGTGAAACCGTGCAGGGCATCGAGATCAAGGAAATGCGAGGTGACGGCAATGAATGAGAATATCGAACTGATGATGCCGCTCAAGGTTGCTCCGTATGACCATCAGAAAAAGGCGTTTGCATTCGCCTGTGACAAGTTCGGTGTATTTGACGAGCGTCTTAAGAGTCGCGGCACGGCACTTCTGATGGAGATGGGCACCGGCAAAACGATAGTGAGCATCGCCGTTGCCGGATGTATGTACCAATACGGCAAGGTCAATCGGGTGCTGGTGGTAGCGCCGCTTTCCATCCTCGGTGTGTGGGAGGAAGAATTCGAGAAATTCGCCGACTTCCCTTATTCGCTCACCATTCTGAAAGGTACATCAGCGAAGAAAAAGGAGCAACTGACAAAACTGCCTGATGAGGGCTTGCAGGTCGTGGTCGTGAATTACGAATCGGCGTGGCGGCTCGAAAAGGAACTGATGGCATATAACGCCGACCTGGTGATCGCGGACGAAGCTCACAAGCTGAAGGAGAACCGTACCTCCCAGAGCAAGGGGATGCACCACATCGGCGATAAGGCGAAGTACAAGCTGCTCCTCACGGGTACGGTCATCACAAACCGCGAACTGGACGTGTTCTCGCAGTACCGATTTCTTAATCCGCAGATATTCGGCACATCTTTTTATGCCTTCCGCAACCAGTATTTTGACATGGGCGGCTACGGCAACCACACGCCGATCTTCCGTAAATGGATGACCGAGGATTTCCTTCGGAAGCTCCACTCCGTGGCGTACCGCGTGACGAAAGCGGAGTGCCTTGACCTTCCCGCGATTACGGAAGAAGTCCGTACCGTGGATTTGGAGAAGGACGCCATAAAACTCTATGACAGCATCGAGGACGAAAGCTATGTCGAACTGGACGAGTCGGAGGTCACCACGGCGAACATCCTCACACGGCTCCTGCGCCTGTCGCAGATCACGGGCGGTCACCTTACCGATGACGATGGCGTGGTCAATACCGTGAGCCGCGCCAAGCTGGACGCTCTTTCCGACATTATTGATTCCGCTATGACCGAGGATAAGAAGCTCGTTATCATGGCTCGTTTCGTGCCGGAACTGGATGATATCCAGGAGCTTCTCGAAAAGAAGAAGATCGGCTATGCCGTGGTTCGCGGCGGTGTGAAGGACCGCGACAATGAAATCCACCGTTTCCAGTATGACGATAGGTGCCGTGTATTCGTGGGGCAGATCGCGGCTGCGGGACTCGGCATCACGCTCACGGCGGCAAGCACGATGGTGTTTTATTCCCTCGACTATAGCATGAGCAATTTCGAGCAGGCGAAGGCTCGTATCCACAGAGCGGGTCAAAAAGAGAACTGCCACTATATCTACCTCGTGTGCCGGGGAACGGTCGACCGCAAGGTCTTATACGCGCTCCGTCAGAAAATGAACCTTGCAAAGATGCTCGTGGACGATTATCGCAAGGGCAAAAATCCCTTTAAGAACTGACCTTTCACGGAGGGGGTTGAATTCCTCGGTAGTAAGTGAAAGGAGGTAGTCACCGATGGAGAACACACAAATCTTTGAAATGGCTGACAGGCTCAAGTCTCTGCAGGAACAGAAGAAAGACCTCGAAGCACAGACCAAGGCCCTGGCTGCGGAGATCGCCGAACTGGACGAGCATCTCTCCGATGCCATGTCAGAAGCCGAACTTGACCGCTTCTCCCGTAACGGCAGCACGTTCTATCTGAAGATCAGACTGTTCGCGTCCCCGGCGTCCGGCCGCAAGGACGAGATGATGCAGGCTCTGAAGGAAAACGGATACGGCAGCCTGGTCGTGGAGACGGTCAACGCAAACACTCTCGCGTCCTTCATCAAGGAACAGCGGGAAGCCACGGGCGAAGACGTCCCGGCATGGCTCGGCGATACCGTAAGCACTTACGAAAAAGTGTCGGTCGGCATCCGCAAGTCGTAGCAGCACCGATTCACTGCACCAACGCAAAAACCACAACTTATTTCATTTCATAGGAGGACATTGATCATGTCAGATAAGAAGAACACCGAGATAGCAGTGAACGAGGGTTTCGCTGCACTTGCGAACAGAGACGTACTGAACGAAGCAATGGCGGACGATTGCCAGGGGCTTGAGTTTTCCTTCGACCGCGTGAAGCTGCCCGCGGGCGGCGGCACGGCATTCGAGATTCCCTCCGCCGAGAGCGATGAGTCCGAGATGGCGAAGGACATCACCGGCGTCATCGTTTACAACCATCCGGCTTACGCCTACTACCGCGACAAATACACGGGCGGCAACAATCCTCCCGACTGCGGCTCTTTTGACGGCGTGACTGGCATCGGTACTCCCGGCGGGAACTGCCAGAACTGCCCGTATAACAAGTTCGGCAGCGGCGAGGGTCAGAGCAAGATGTGCAAGAACAAGCGTATGCTCTACATCCTGCGCGAGGGAGAACTGTTCCCTATCACGCTTTCCCTGCCGACCGGGTCGCTAAAATCCTTCACCAACTATGTGAAGAGCCAGCTTTCCCGCGGACGCAAGCTGAACCAGGTGGTCACGAAGATCACGCTGAAGAAGGCCACCAACGCATCAGGCATCGCTTTCTCCCAGGCGGTATTCGCTTTCGAGCGTATGCTTACCGCCGAGGAGCGCACGGCTGTCGCGGGCGTTTCGGAAACGGTCAAGGCTTATGCCGCGAACCTGACTCCGGCGTCCCTCATTGACGATGAGCCGCTGGTCGATCCCGAAACGGGAGAAATCATCGAACCTTTGAAGTAAAGCACACGAAAGCCCGGAGGGGCGCAATGCTCCTCCGGGTATTTCCCATAGGAGTGACCATACATGAATACAGAATATAAATGTGTGACCACGGTGGACGGGATACAAGATTACATCGGCGGCAGCGGCATTGTCGCTTTCGACTTTGAGACTGCTCCCGACGATCCGTACCGCGAGGAGGACAAGGCGGCTCTCGATCCCGCGAGGGCGCATATTGTCGGATGCTCCTTCTCCGTCAAGGAAGGTACGGGCATCTATGTCCCGGTTGCCCACCGTGTCGGCACCAATATAGACGGGGACGCCTTTTTCGCATTTCTGACGGCGTTCCTCATGAATACAACAACTATTAAGATTGCCCACAACATCGCCTTTGAATCCTCGATGGCGTATGCGAGGGGCATCATTATCCAGGCTCCCGTGTACGACACGATCTGTGCGTCACAGATGAGCCTTAAAAGCATATACGAGTTCCGCAAGCTGAATGAGAGCGGTCTGAAAAGGCTGGCGGAGGAACTGTTCGGAGAACCGCTCCCTTCGTTTTCAAGCGTTACGGACGGAAAGCACTTTGACGAACTGGATGCGCAGGATGAGGAAACCGTGCGTTACGGCTCCGCTGACTCGGATTTTGCCCTTCGGCTCTATCACAAGTTCAACGACTGGTTCGACCGCTACCTTCCGAAACACAGGCACATCGTGGAGGATGTCGAAAGCCCTACCGCCGTGTACCTCGGAATCATGAAAGCGAACGGCATCCCGGTCAACCTCCCGCTCATGCAGGAGCGAAAGACAGAAGCGGAAAACGAGATGGAACGCATTCGCAGGGAGATTGAGTTCATCATCGGCGATGTGAACATCGGAGCGAACTGCTCCACGCAGGCGTTCAAGAATTATCTGTATAAAGACCTGGGACTGCCTATTTTGAAGACCACGGAAACCAACCGCGAGGCGGCGGACGATATGACCATGACGCTCCTTAAGGAATGGTGCGATGAGAACCGGCCGGAACTGTCGGGGCTGTTCACTCTCGTGCAGGAGTACCGCAAATGGGGCAAGATCAAGTCCACCTATATCGACGGGTACTTGAAATACCTCAATCCCGTGACGGGCTGCATCCATCCGGAACTGTTCGCGCTGTCAACGGACACGGGCAGGATGAACTGCCGTAATCCCAATGCTCAGAATATGCCGAGAAAGACCAATGATCCCATCGGCGTCCGCAACTTCATCAAAGCGCCGGAGGGCTGCCTTATCCTGTCGCTCGACTTCTCGCAAATAGAACTGCGCGTGGGCGCGTTCTACTGCCGCGATGAGAGGATGCTCGACACCTACCGCAAAAACGGCGATATCCATGCGGCTACGACCAGCGTCATTTTCGGCGTGAGCTACGAGGAAGCCCAGGACAAGCATTCGGAGAATTACAAGGAACATAGGACGATAGCCAAGAACGTGAACTTCGGTACGTTTTACGGGCTGTTTCCAAGAGGGCTGCAAAAAACACTGAAGTTCAAGGCGGGGGTTGAAAAATCCGTGAGTGAGTGTGAGGAGATACTTTTCAACCTCAAGCACGGATACAAGGGTCTGACCTCGTGGCAGGAAGAGACGAAAGCGGAAGCCGCAAGGCGTATGTATTCCGAAACCTGGCTCGGACGGCGCAGGTACCTTCCCGGCATCACCTCGGATAATTGGGGACAGAAGTCATTCGCAGAGCGGTGCGCTCTGAACACGCCTATCCAGGGGACGGCGGCGGATATTCTGAAGCTCGCCATCACGAGGATACTCAAGGGACTCCCGGAGCGTGAATGGCTCAAGCCCATCCTTCAGATACACGATGAACTGACTTTCATTATCCCGAAGGACAGGCTGTCGGAAGCGGTGGCTTTTATCCGTGCCTGCATGGAAGAAAAGCCCTTCCCGGAGTTTGACCTTCCACTGATCGCAGAAGCGTCTGCGGGACCGACCTTTGGAATGATGGAAGAACTGGAGGACTGATGTATGTATAAAAACAGCGAAGGCTACGCCGATCCGACCGCAGGGTCGGCGATGAGCCAGATAATGAAGGAGTACCGGCAGAAGCAGAAAAAACGCTATGCCGACAAGAACCGCAGAAAGATATATGTGGCTTCCAGATATGCGGGTGATGTGGATGCGAATGTCGCGGCGGCGATCACATACTGCCGCCGTGTGATAGACGAGGGGTATATGCCGGTGGCGAGCCATCTTCTGTATCCGCAGATACTTAATGACAACATTCCCGAAGAACGGGAGCTTGGGCTGCTGTTCGGGCTTGCGCTCCTTGCCGCCTGCGATGAGGTGTGGGTGTTCGGCGAGGTATCGCCGGGTGTCGCACAGGAAATCGAGGAGGCAAAGCGGCTGAAGAAGCAGATCAGATATTTCGAGGAGGTGGGTGCATGAATGTAACGGTGACCGATGTACTCGGTTCTCTCTTTAATCCGACCGATACCGTCTGCTTTCGTGTCTTTGACGATAAGAAAGGCGGCGTGTTCCAGGGGTCAAAGCTCTCCTGCGAATGTGGGAAATACAAAAGTATCGAGGAGACGCTCAAGAACTACAACGCCATGAACCGCGGCATCTTCTTCGTGGTCAACTACGGCGGGCAGGACGATGATTCCATCACAAGGATCAACGCGCAGTTCGTTGAGATGGACAACGACAGCTTTGACGAGCAGCAGAAAAAGATCGATGCGTTCCCGCTCCCTCCGTCAATGGTCATGAAAACGCAGAAGTCCTACCATGTGTACTGGTTCATGGATTCGACTGCAAAGGTGGAGCGTTTCCGCATGATACAGACGCAGCTTGTAAAGCACTTTGACGGCGATCCGATGTGCGTGAACGAGTCGAGGGTCATGCGCCTTCCCGGTTTCATGCACTGCAAGAAGGATACTCCCGTGGAGGTGACCTGCGTCAGCTTCCATCCCGAACGCAAATACACGCAGGATCAGCTGTCGGACGTACTGCCGGAGGTTGACCTTGTACCCGTGGAGCGAAAGAGCGGCACGGAGAAAGGCATCGACCAGGTTATGCGCTCGTGTGTTTTCATGCAGCATTGCCGTGATGACGCCGCGTCCCTGTCGGAGCATGACTGGCATGCTATGATAACGAACCTCGCTCCCTTTGAGGGCGGCACGAAGATGATTCATGACCTGTCCGCTCCCTATCCCGGATACAGCGAGGGCAACACGCAGAAGAAGATCAACCATTTCCTTGAGAGCGGGACAAATCCCATCACCTGCAAGACCATCTGCGAGAAGGGCTTCAAGTGTCCAAAGTTCGCGGCAGGCGAATGCCCGGTGAAGGCTCCTGCGGCGTGGTGCTATCAGCCGTTGTCCGCAGACGATCTGCTTGACGTCCTGCACGGCATACCCGTGACGGGCGAGGCGATAAAAGACCTACAGGTGGCGAAACAGTTCGTGTCGGATTATCTGTATAACCAGGACGTGGTGACGGCGGACGTCATTATCAACCATGAAATCCGCGACCATTTCAAGCTGAAGGCATCGTTCCTCAAATCGCTGAACCAGGTGTTCAAGGACGCAAGCAAGGCGTACCAGGCAAGCAAGTCGGCAAAGCGGGCGAAAGCCGGTACCGCTATCCCGGACTGGTACGAGCCAACCGACAAAGGTCTGCGTTTCCTGCCCGGAGTGCTTGCAAACGATATGTCGGAGCATCAGCAGGTGTTCTACGCGGCGGAGCAGCACTTCAATTACCGGGGCGGCGTGTATGTGGAGATGTCCGAAATGGAAGCGCAAAGGCTTGTGCAGGAAAAGATGCTGGTGCGTGAGACGAAGATGTCGCAGATCGTTGACGCTGAGAAGCAGTGGCGGCTCCTGGTGCAAAGGGACATCCGCGAACTGAATGCAAATCCTTATATCATCAATGTCCGCAACGGCTTATACAACGTGCTGGAGGATACGCTGACGGAACACACGCCGGATTATTACTCTACGGTGCAGCTGAACGTGACCTACGATAAAAAGGCGGACTGCCCGCTGTTTAAGAAGTTCCTTGCGGAGTCGATGGGCGGCGATATGGCGCAGGTCGGTCTGATTCAGGAGATGCTCGGATACTTCCTCATCCCGGTCAACTCGGCGCAGAAGTGCTTTGTCATCGTGGGCGTGGCGTCAGCCGGAAAGTCGGTGCTGCTGCGGGTGCTGAACGATGTGCTTCTCGGCAAGCAGAACGTGTCGAACGTGTCCTGGCAGGCGCTGAACGAGCGTTTCAAGACGGCGGAGCTTTTCGGCAAGCTGGCTAACATCTTCGCAGATCTGCCCACAAAGAACATTGACGATAACGGTATCTTCAAGGCGCTTGTGGGCGAGGACTATCTGACCGTGGAAAAAAAGAACAAGAATCCGTTTTCGTTCCAGTCGAGCGCAAGGCTCCTGTTCTCCTGCAACAGCATACCGAAGAACTATGGAGACAGGTCGGAGGGCTTTTACCGCAGGCTCATTATCATACGGTTCAATCACACAGTGCCGCAGGACAAGCGCGATCCCGAACTGCTTGAGAAGTTCCGCATGGAGGCTGACGGCATTTTCCTGTTCGCTCTGGAAGGGCTGCGCAGACTGATGAATAATCACTATGTGTTCTCCGAGACGCAGGTCAATGCGGACGAGCTTCAGCAGTACCGCGAAGAGTCAGATTCCGTGCTGTCGTTCGTGAAGGACTATTGTGAACTGGACGCTGAATATAGCGCCGGGTCCACGGAACTGTTCAACGCATATAAGGGGTACTGCGAGGAATGCGGGCTGAAACCGTACTCGCAGAAGAACTTCGTGCAGCAGATCACGGCGGCTTTCCCCGATGTGACGAGGGACATCGACCGCATGGCGAAAAGGCGCATTTTAATGGGGATAAGGCTCGGAGATGATGATGATAAAATAAGACTAAATCAA
>OLPF01000057.1_pt1 | contig 117956 bp, 89 predicted proteins | sample 1673121 | NCBI WGS metagenome assembly OLPF01 (sample SAMEA3136756, study PRJEB25190) | human gut metagenome
ACCAACAATTCCGACGCGATCGCCGTTTTTTAAAAAACGGAAACCGCGAGGTGTATTTCTTATTTCCGAAAACGGCGCGCAACCCAAAGTGCGAACGGCGGGGGAATGGGCTTCCGACAACAACCAACTTAATATGAAGCATACAGCTATCGTATGCAGCCGCCTGGGAGCTCATCCCGGGAAAACGCGAGGAACATGGCGGAAGTGGGGATGTGAGACCCTGCGAGTAGCCCCCTTTGTCGTTAGCCGCGCACCAGGCTATAAACGGTCGGTATCGCTCAGCCGCTGCAAAAAATGAGCGGGGTACGCTCGGTCGAGCCTAACGGCGGGCGGATACCTCAGGGGTCGAAGTGCATGGCGTGACCTCAACAAGCCTAACCCAAACTGATTAATGATTAATCGATTTGGCATGGTTAAAGATTATGCGGGGGCGAAAGGCTGGCGTTCATACGCCATAGCCGGCACACGGGAGGCGCGACACATGCGCGTCTCCGGGAAGCAGCAAAGGCGGGAAACCGCCTGCAGTGTGGGCGGGGAATGGCCACTGCGAATGCTGAGGCGAGCATGGTTGGCGCATCTTTCGAGATGCAAAGCCAGCGAATGCGGACCGCTCTTTAGGACGTACGGCTCAACAAGACACACGGATTCCTCAGCGTACTATACGCAGTTTCCAAGAGCAAACGGAGTTTCCCTATAACCTTTCGTAGGGATAACTCTGTCCAGATACAGATCAGCCGTTGCCTATCGACTGCCGCAGTACGAAACCCGTTAAAATCGCATGTCAAACGAAGAGTATCGAGAATCGCAGTCCGCAAGGCTAATTTGCATTAATATCTAGTTGCCAGCTGTTTCGACATGCTCAAAGCTTGGAGGGATGCGTATGCCCGATATCGAAGAGAAGAAAAATGGCGAAAAAGAAAACAATCCTGGCTGGAAGCTAGGATGTGCGTTCCTTGCCATGATTGCGGCTCTTGTTTTGATGCTGGGTCTAACAACATGCAACGCGATTGTAGACACCATTTCTGAGCACCCTGATGGCGGGGGCATAAAATACGACCCGAGTTACGACTACTATCAGAAATCGAATTCTGATCACAAAACACCATACGGCAAGTCGACGGACAACAGATTGACGCCCGACAACGTTAAGCGCCATGCGCATAGCGGCAATGATGACTGACTACTGCCTCACCAACGGGGATTGCGCCCAGAGTAAGTTTTGCTCGTAAATTTATTTCCGCAGTAACGGCATCTGTAGTGATGAACAAACTCTCGACTCGCTAATCGATTCCATGCTATATGGCTTTCGGCGGCAGAAATGTCCTCTTCTGTGTTGGAGGAGTGACATCTAGGACATACGAAAAAGGGAGCTTGGCCCCTACAGTCCCATTCTTTTTTCTCGGATTCTGGTAGAAGCGGTTCCCAGTTATCTGATTCCGATTTGAATGACTCTGGAGAAACTAACTTTATTACGAGTAATAGGATTCCCGCGAAGACGAAACAGGCTAACGCCATCATCAGCTTTTCCTCAATTGAGGCAAATCCAAAAATTGATTTGCTCATATCAATATCACCGCCCGTTTTACCAACGAGGATTGCGGCCAGAGTGCGTCTTGAAGGTAAATTCATAACCGCAATACTCACACTGGATGTAATGCGTCCAATGCACTGTGCTTATCGGAGTGAGTTCAAAAGCCTTCTGCTTATCGAAGTTTTCCTGCAATGGGTTGTTGAGATGATGACATCGAGGGCACACATACGACACCTCGGTGAAAGGGTCGTACGGCATCGGATTATACTTGCTCTCAGGCAAGAGCGGCTCCCAGCCATTTGGCTCAACCTTTGGGTCCTCTGGAGGTTTATTATTACGATACCAATTGAGGAAAAGGCGATATACGAGATAAATCGCCCCCAAAATTAAGAGGACTTCTAGGGACATGATGACCTCCTTCCACGATGGCAACCAATTATATACAACCTTGCTACTGCTCAATCTGCCAAGGCAAATAATACTTCTGGAACTAACCTATGCCAGTCAGAGGATTTGCGAATGGCTCTGCCACAATGCTCAGTTGATTTTACTAACCGATGACCAGCCATGGAATCGCAATAACCGCTGCTCGCAGGTCGTCGTCAACTCAATATTGTGACAGAGCCTTGCGAATTATCTCTCATCGGAGAGCAATCTGCTAGGAACCCCATCGATTGCTAGTACGGTTTATCAAAAAAACTCCAATAGTCTTACCTCGATAGCATCAAGGCTTACACTTCCAAATATGTAATATCGTGAGAAAAGCCGATAGCGCCCATTTGCGGCGAAGGCTCCATGAATCATTGTCTCGCGCGCACGGGACAAGTCTACTCTTGAGCGTTTTTGTTGGTAGCATGGTATCGCTCTTCCCTACGATAAGTAAGTTTCCATGCGGCGCTACGTCCCTCTATCCTCTCAGTGAAGCTCCTTAGGCCGGCACGTCCTCGATGCGTCTAGTCTCCCCGGAAGCGGGCTCACGCCCCTTTGTTGCGATGTTCTTGAAGTTGCTGAGTGCGATTTGTCAATCGGTGGGAAATCAGACGCCGTAAATCGTCTTAAGGATCGCGTCGGAATTGTTGGTGTAAGCGCGGCAAATCGAGATGTCTTCAAAGGGAAGCGGCCCCCGCCTTAGAATCTGGAATAGCTGACATAACAGATTCGAGAGAAAGGTCGGGGGCCGCAATGGAGAGTCTGGCAGAAAGCATGCCCGAGCAGGCGACGACGCCGAGGTTCGAGGACGGCTCGATCAACCTGGGGGAATTGATCGGGGCGCTCGCCGAGGACGCGGCCAGCGCGATGATGGACGCCGAGGCCGACCAGCTGTGCGCCGGAGGCGCCAACAGCCGCGACGGCTACCGCGAGCGCAACCCGGCCACGTGCGTCGGCGACATCACGCTGCGCATACCCAAGCTGCGCAGCGGCAGCTTCTTCCCCGAGGACGTCGTCGAGCGCTACCAGCGAGTCGGCCGCGCCGCGGTCTCGGCGGTGGCCGAGATGCACGCCGCGGGCATGGCGACGCGCAAAGTGCAGCGCGCCGCCGAGAAGCTCGGCATTTCCAGATTATCGAAGGACCAGGTCGGCGCAATAGCGCGCAACCTGGACGCCGACGTCGCCGAGCTGCTCGGGCGGGATCCGGGCGAATCGCGCACGCCGTGCCCACGGCTCGACGCCACGTACGCGAAGTGCAGGCGCGCCGGGCCCGTCCGCTCGACGGCCGCGGTCGCGGCGATAGGCTGCGACGAGGGCGGCTGGCGGCATGCGCCGGGCCCGTCCGCCGTGGACACCGAGCCGTACGACTCGTGGCACGGCTTCCTGCGCGCGATCAAGGACCGCGGCGCGCGCGGCGTACGGCTCGCGGCCTCAGACGCCCATAAAGGCCTGGTCAGGGCGATTGAGGAGGTATTCCAGGGCGCCACCTGGCAGAGACGCGCCGTCCACCTGATGCGCGACTGCATGCGAGAGGCGGGGTCGCGCCAGCTCAAGAGGCGGGTCGGCCGCGTGCTCTCGCCGGTGTTCCGCGCCAAGGACGCCGCGACGGCGCGGGCCATGTACCACGTGGCCCGCGGCATGCTGCGCGATTGCCGCCCCAAGGCCGCCGCCGTGGCCGAGGAGGCCGATCCCGACGCGCTCGCCTACCTGGGATTCCCGCCCTCGCATTGGAAGCGCCTGCGCACGAGCAACGTGCAGGAGCGCGCCGAGCGCGAGATAAAGCGCCGCAGCCGCGTCGTGCGGGTGTTCCCGTCCGAGAAGTCGCTGGAGCGCCTGGTCGGGGCCGTGATGTGCGAGCAGGACGAGATCCGGTCCGAATCGCGCTGCTTCGCCCAGGAGAAGATCCAGGAGCTCTGCGACGGAAAGCGCGCCATGGCGCCGGCGGCTTCCGAAACGCCCGCCGCGGAGCTTGCCGCGGAAGCGAGGAAGATGATCCTCGCGAGCCTCGAGCTTGCGGAGAGGGTCGAGGCGGCGTAATATGCAGGCTTAGATTCCGGAGGCGGGGCGAGGGCCCGCGCCCTTCCGCTCTCGATCTACTGTCCGCTCGGGCTGCCTACGGCAGCGCCTCGCAAGGATGGGCTACGCCAACTTTCCCGAAACGTCCGTATCCCCCTACCGTATCAGTCGACGAGGAGTCGTTGAAGTCGGACCTTCGCGAGCTCGTGAGGGAAACCGTGCAGGAGACGCTCAACGCCCTGCTAGACGAGGAAGCCGACGAGACGGTCGGGGCAGGGCGCTACGAGAGGACGGCCGCCCGCGAGGCGTACCGTTCCGGCCGTTGCAAGAGGAAGCTGGTCACCACGAGCGGCGAGGTCGCGCTCGACGTCCCCAAGCTTCGCGGCGCCACCTTCCAGACCGCCGTCATAGAGCGCTACCGCAGACGGGAGACGAGCGTCGAGGGGGCAATCATAGAGATGTGCCTGGCGGGCGTCTCCGCGCGCCGCATCGAGGGCGTCTCCGGGATCCTGTGGGGCGCGGGCTGTCGGGCGTGAGGCTCGTCGCCGGCGATAAGTCGCTGGGGATGCTCGGGGCGCTTGAGGAGGTCTTCCCCGAGGCGGGATACCGGCGGCGCACCGTCCGCTTCTACCGCAACGTGTTCGGCAAGGTGCCGAGGCAGAAGCGGACGAGGGTCGCCAAGATGCTCGAGGCCGTCCATGCGCAGGAATCGCGCGAGGCGTCGGAGGCGAAGGCGTCCGAGGTGGCCGGCTCGCTCGAGTCGATGAAGCTGTTCGCGGCCGCCAAGGTCGTGCGCGGGGGCTGCGCCGAGACGCTCGCCTGCGCCGACTTCCCCATGCAGCATTGGACCAGGATCAGGACGAACAACGCCATCGAGCGGCTGAACAGGGGGATCCGCCGCCGAACCCGCGTCGTCGGCACGTTCCCCGACGGGAAACCCGCGCTGATGCTAGTGACTGCCAGGCTGAAATGCATAGTCGAAAACGAGTGGGGCCGCAGGCGTTACCTAGGCGTATCGCTGCTCGAAGAGAAGGAGGGCAGGATGTAGGCCGATAACGCCGATGGCCCCGCCTAGACATCGGCAAATTTGCGAAAGATCCTTGACGGTACCGCTCATGGGATAGCTTGGGAGGTTGTAGTAGCGCACGACGTGGTTGAGCATCGCCGATAGCTGGTTGTCGATGGTGCGCAGGCAGGACTCCTTGTAGGCGAGACTGTTGGAGGTGATTTCCGATTGGATGGCGTCCGTCAGCCGAGTGTGTCCAACGGCGTGATGTCGGTGAACTTCTTCTCGTCCAGGTAGGGGAGGATTTTGGCTTCGATGAGCTGCCGTTTGCCGCACTGGGTGGTGACGGACCTTCTTGGCGATATCCCTCTTGTAGAGCTCGTAGAAGGTGTTGAGGGTCATGTCCGACGTGCCCTCCATCTGGCGCAGGAAGTCCACCTCCCAGGCCATCGCAGCCTTCTTGGTCTTGAAGCTGCGCTTGGCTTCTTCTTGCGCTCCCCCGTCCAATCGCGATAGTGGCGCAGGACGTGGCAGGTGCCGTGTTTGTGCTCCTTACTGATCGGCATTGGCTCTGCCTTCCTTGACGAAGAATCGTTCGATGAAGTAGTCCGCGCTTACCTTGCTCTTGACCACCAGGCAGCCCTTCTTCTTGAGCTCGGCGTTGAGCCTGCGGATCACCTTGTAAGCGTAGCCCTTCGAGGTGTTAAGGTCTTAGCGACTTCTTCTGCTCCGATCATCTGTATACTCATTCTCATCTCCTGTCTTTGAGTCGCTTTCAAACATCACATATTCGTGAGGTGATACCATTTGCACAGCGTTTTCAATGCGCTAAGTGGAACCATTAGGACAGGACGAAAACATGCTTGAGGAATTGTTTGGCTACGGCATTGCGCTCAGATACGCCCGCGTGATCAAGAAGCTCAGATTGAAGAGGGGGCATACCCAGAAGGAGCTCGCCCAACTCTCCGATATCAGCGAGAGCGTCCTTCGCAGCTACGAGCTCGGCGCAAGGAAGCCCAAACCTGAGGTTCCGGAACGCATCGCCATGGCCCCGAGGGTCAGGCCGGAACACCTCAGCTCCCTCGAGTTCGGCCCCTACATGGAGTTCTTCTACATAATCCTCGAGAACGAGGAGACCCTAGGCTACACCGTGACCAAGATTGATGGTCAACCGGCCATCGTTGCCAAACCCGGCAACTCTTCATTCTCTACTCTGCTCTCCAACTGGGACGAGATGAAAGAGAAGCTTGAGGCCAAGGAGATCGCCCAGGAAGAGTACAAGGGCTTCAAGGAAACCTATGAGGGTGGTCATTGGATGACTCCTGACGACAAGAGCCCTTGGACTTGGAAGTAGGGTTAGATGACTAGACGATTTAAGCGATGGCTATCCCGGCACGCTAGCTTCAATACATATTTGAAAGTTGCAATGTTTCTTGACCCAATTGAGCAAAAGCTTGATTTGGCAAAATACGCCCTATTCACTAGAACCAAAGAAGGGAGCTGCCTGCAAGGAACAGTTAACCCAAAGGTTCATCGCGTAATCGACAATGCAATTTGTGGCTCTTTTCTCCTCGTAGTCATCCTCATCGCCACCCTAATTATTCCGTCGTATCTGCCCCAATCCATATCATCCGTAGTTATGATGCAACTTGAGTCATCCGTGATTTCCGGTTTTATGACAGCCATCCTTGCCGTTGCCGGAATCTTTCTGACCCTCTTTTACACAAACGCAAACACTGTCTTTTCGAATAAGTATCCAAGCAGCTATGGTGATATACCTAAACTATTTGTTTCTTTGGCCACATCCGATAAGAACTTGAAATACTGCACTTCGTTTGTCGTCGTCGCTTCTCTTTCGTTCGTACTTTGTGCTTTGCAACGATTTAACTGGCTGGCGTTCGCATACGTATTTGCCCTCACATTGACGCTGATTGGGAAATTGCCAAACGTATTTGCCCTTAGCACGGAAAAGACAGATATCTCCGCTGTAGTCGCCGTCCCGGCCAATAGATTTCTCGTTCTCGCCAGAGCCGCATCGTTCGACAGGTCGTTTTTCGATTCCGATTATCTTGTTTTGAATTTTAAAAGAATCGGTCGCAACGATTTGGCCATGATGGACAACCTTATGGACTACAGTCTTTCTGCAGGCGACTATGCGCCTTCTTACTCAAAAGCCGTAAACGACATCGTCCTCGAAACCCTTGTCAAATATTCACAAATATCATCCATCATTAGCACCGAGTCTTTTTGGCACGCTGAGACCAGTAGCCACAAACCCTGGTTCACAAGTTCGACTTACGAATTGAACCTGGCCATCTCCACCGGCACCATTCCGTTGCCCTCCAAAACGATCGACCCTTTTGGCTACCACAAAGAGCTGCATCGTATCTCGAGCAAATACGGAAAACACCTAATTGAAAGCAAAGCAACAATTGAATATTCAAACTACTTCGCTCTTTCTACGCTCGTGCTTGAATACAGTATTAAGCATGGAGATATTGGATGGGCAAAAGAGTACTCTGGGTTGATGCTTGATCAGTGCCTAGACTATTGTCTTTCTATCGATGGCAGCAACAAAGACGACCTTCAGATGAAACTTCACTTGCTTGAACAATATGCCGTAATGCTGACAACGATACCGTTGGAGCTTACCAAGCTGTGTACCTCTGTCCCCTCGAGCGCCTTCCACTTTGACTCCTTTCAGTGCTTTTCTCAGGCCGAGCTGCAAGGGCAAGGTTTTCCGCTGGGTAACAATACTCAAATGAGAATAATATGCAAAAAGCTAGAACATGAAAAAGAAGCCTTCGACATACTCGAGACTCCAAAGTGGTGGTTTGACAATAACGTCAATCGTTTTGCTTCGGATGAAATTGAGCGACTTTGCTCCTGGGTTCTTCTGCTGCATGATGGCTTCTGTTCAACCATTAAAAAACTCACCGAATCGGATCCAAAAGCGAGCTACATTCTCACACTCAAAGAAGCTGAGCTGTATAACAAATCAGAGAATTGCATACGCGATCTTTTAGAGCTGGCTCGAACACACTTTGATACAGGCACCTTGGGCAAAGATTACTTGTTAGAGCTTGAAAACATCCACAACGATTTAGTGCGAACCTTTCCGGAACTCGCAAAATCATTCATGAAAGACGATAAGAAGCTCGAGGAGATCTTCCCCGACCTGTACGGATTCGCATTCTTCAATTACTGTCAATTGGCTTTTAGAGACATTATCGATGGCCGCTTAGATTCATTTTGCGCATCGATCATACCCTTATATCATCTCGTTGTTATTTCATCGATTGATTTGCAAAAGACGGTAGCCGAGGGTACCTACAACGACATATATAAAGCCCAAATTCTTTTCGAGCCTACCGTCTTCTTCTTGGAGCTGTGCGGAATGGCGTACGCAATGGCAGAGCTCGCTGAGGAATCTGAGTGCCAGACAATCATCTCCTCACGCATTGCCTCGATAATTGAAGATAATCCTAGGGAACGAACGCGATGGTCTATCTGCGTTAACCTAAGCGATGATTTCACGTTGAATGGCAAAATCGACATGGATTTGTTTAGCTGGAGAATGTCGTTTCTCGATACGGTGAAAGAATCCGAGCGGTATCCCGATGTCCCTCAGCTCCCATTTAGAATTACTGAATGGGAGCTTCCTGCCGGGAGAGAGAGGCTGTTGGAGATGCTGCCACCCGACAGTTTTAGCCTTCATGAATTTAGCGGATGCAAAGTTTTTAAGAACTATCTACTCGGAGACGAGAACAATGAATAGAACGCCAAGCGAAGAGATTTCGATGGACTTCCAAAAATTCAAAAGAGACACTTCAACCCTAATTTATCTCGCCATCCCCAGAGAAAAGGAGATAGCGTGCGAAGGGCCTTCCGAGATCGGATTCCGCTATGACTTGTCTTATCGAATCCACGAGGCGGCGAGCTGGATGATTTCGGATATCCTGACCAAAGGCGTAGCCCGCTGGCATCTTGGCGTCAACCCAGACAACACCTCAAGCACTCCCTTTTTCTTCAGCCCCAAAGGTCATCAGGCTGATGGCGTCAAAACTGTCCCAATAGTTATACATTCTCGCGATATAGGCATACCGGCCAATAGCATTCGGTCTTTAGCTAAACGATTGAGGCGTTCGGGGATTCCGCTTTCAGACTTATCACTTCTAAAATTTGATGCGGACAGAAAAAGAATTGCCGACAGATGGGGCCACCCGCTTTCGTGGCGTTTATCCGCTTCGTCTGAGTTCACTGATGCAAGCATCTTGATTAATCAATGCAACAAGATAATACTCGCAATACGTGCTTGCAAAACGCTCGAAGCTTCCATGAACAGCGCTTTGGCCAAAACAAAATACTCGGATTACACAATCACGATACCCACCCATTCCGAGAAAGATCTCGAATGCGCCAAGAAGCAATATCTTGAAGGAAATCTGAAAGAAGAAGTTTTTAGTAGGCTTGTGTTTACGCGTATGTGAGAGCTGTCTCCCATAGAACTGGCAGCCCATTTTGGAGTTTGATTACCTATGGGTATCGTTTGGGTTCACGAATCTCGCACTCGGATGTCCATTTGGGTCAAACCACGCAACCAGACGACATTCCGATGCTCGAAAATTCAAAATCTCAAGCTTGAGTGGGAGTAAGGCCGTAGTGGTTTGCACGTTGTGAAAAATGGCCTTTGAACTGCGGTTTTACGAAATTTGAACCGACTGAAGAATCGGCCCGTGACAATGATTTGAACGGTTTTATGGCTTCAAATCGGCATCACGGGCCGTTTTTGTGACTTCACGTTATTCTAAAAACCACCTTTGGCCTGCGGTTTTACGTTTACTCAACTAAGGTGCAAGCCATCTGCGACTACTCGCCACAAATAGTCGCAAAGAGGGTCGAAAGCATCATCGATATATGCTGATTTTTGCCATACTCGCAGGTCAGCCCGTGAAGTCGCTATGAAGTCACTTCGAGCGCTCCCATGATGCGATTTCCGCGTCCATATCGCGCATTGCACCATCTCCAAAACCTGTTAAGAATTCCGACAAGGTGAGCAAAGACCATGCGAAACTTTCGTCGAGCGCCCTGCCCTCGCGCTTCGCGCAGAGCAACTCTTCGTAGATCTCCTGAGCATATTCCAGCAGTTTCTTCACCACCCTCGAGCTCGGGAAAACGACGATGCTCTCATCGAGCATCCGCGCCTCCATGTAGTCCTGCTTGCTCAGTCCCGAGAGCCTGCTGAGCACATCTATCCTGGCGAAAGCCCCCTCGTCGACCCTGAACGCCACGGTTCTCATGCGCTTTCTGCCTTTGCTCGACACCGCGTCCACCTACAGCCCCCTGCCCAAGGCCATGGCGATCCTGGAGTCTGCATTGGAGTAGGGGTGCATGTATCTATGTGTTATCTCCTGCCCCGAATGCCCGAGTCTCGCCGCGATCGCCGGGACGCTGAAGCCCTTTTCGATGAGCATCGAAGCATGGCTGTGCCTCAGGTCGTGGACGCGGATTCGCTGAAGGCCCGCATCCCTCGCTCCGCGCGCCAGGGCCTTTCCCAAAGTGTTCGCGGTCACCTTCGGCAGAACTCTGTCCGCGGGGTTGGACCTCTTGTTCCATGAGAGGTAGTCCCCGATTTCGTCCGCGAGGAAGCCCGGCATGGTTACGACGCGGTTCGACTGCCTCGTCTTCGGCGGGCCGACCACGTCCCTTCCGCCTATCCTGGACAGGCTCTTGGTGATTCTCACGGTGCCCTTGTCCAGGTCGAAGTCCTCGTAGGTGAGCGCCAGCATCTCGCTCCTGCGCAACCCGCACCAGAACAGCAGCTCGAATGCAAGGTGCAGGTGAGGGCGCTCTGCCATTTGCTCCGAAAACCTCAGATACTCTTCGGCCGTCCAGATGGATCTTGCACCGGTTTCGCGACCCTCCAGCGCCCCAACAGCATGCACCGGGTTTCCCATAGCAAGGGCGTGGTACCTGATCATGTTTGAACATCGCAGACAGTTGGGAGGAGAGCGTGTTCAGATACGTCGTCGAGTAGGGCTTTCCGTCCCTTGTCCGCAATGACATGAGCCACGTTCCCCACTCCATCACCGCCAGCGCGCTGACGTCGCCTATGGCAACCCCCTTGAAGAACGGGATGATACGCTGGTCGAACATGCAGCGCTTTCCCTGGGCCGTTCCCTGTCTGAGCCTGGGAGTAATCTCCTTGAGGTAGAGTTCGCAGGCGTCTTCGAATGGCATTGACGCCACGCCGACCATGCTATGCCTGAACGATTTCTCCCATGCCAGCGCCTCACGCCTAGTGGGGAACCCTCTCCTCATTTTCTTCCTGCTTTTGCCCCGCCAGTCTTTGTACCTGAGGCTTACGTGCCAGGTTCCCCTTTTCTCGTCCTTGTATGCACCCATGAAAGCTCCTTTCTTGAAGCACCTCTCGATTCGTGGTATAAATTCATCGGAGGCAATTGCTTCTACCAAGTGGCCGGGGGTGTCCCCCGGCACTTTTTGTTTTAGGAGGTTTCCCATAAGCAGGGAGCTGAGCATATTCGTCGACGAGTCGGGCAGCCAAAACGGCCACTCGGCCTACTGCATCGTGTCCCTGGTCTTCCATGAGCAGGACGAGGCGCTCGACGGATACATCTCGTCCATGGAGGAGGACCTCGCGAGGAAAGGGTTGCCCAACCTCCCATTCCACGCGTCTCCCTTGATGTACGGCAAGGAGCCCTACAGGGGCTTTGAGATGAACGCCAGAAAGAAGATTCTCGCCTGCTTCGAGGCCTTCTGCCGCCGTGCTCCGTTCCGATGCAAGTCGTTCGCATACAAGTGGAGCGAGGTTATGGAGCCCGAGCTCTTCACCGCCCGGTTCAAGCGCGACCTCGTCGTCTTCCTAACCGACAATCTGGAATACTTCCAGGCCTTCGACCGCGTGAAGATCTACTACGACAACGGCCAGCAGATGGTGACGGCCGCCCTTCACAGCGCGTTGGACTTCATCCTCTCCAAAGAGGCCGTTCTGTATCGGATGGCCAACGCCAGGGAGTACAGGCTCTCCCAAGTCGCTGACTGCATCTGCACCCTGGAGCTCACCGACATCAAGTTCCAGAGGAACGAGCTGACGGAGACGGACGCAAAGGTGTTCGGCACTAATTACGCGGCATTCAAGAAGAACCATCTGAAGCATATCCAGAAGAAGGAGATGCGCTAAGGTATTCCACCGATTAAGCCGCTACAAACGCGGTAAGCAAAGGAGTCCGCTTGAACGAGAAGATTTTTGCCCCGGCATTATGGAGTCTTAATCCGAATTCCAACTTCGAAGATGACGCTGTCTCAGGACAGTTGAGCTTCGACGGCAAGAGTTACCTCGAACTAGATATCCCGACTGGCGTTTTGCTCGACTGGCCAAAGATTCCAACTAAAGACGGCTACATGCAATGTCACACTGTCGAAGGATTGCATACGGACTGCGTTTACGGGTTCTCCCAAACGGGAGAATACTATATATTGCGCGACGTATCCTCCCCTGGGCCAAGCTTTGCTGCTCCAGGCTTTCAAAAGCAGTCCCTGTCAGGCGCATCGATTTTTATCTCGAGGCAGAGGGTCGAAGCAGATCCAACGGCCGAGTCGATCTCAATAAAGATTCCCGGTCTTAGAGAGTGGATTGGAACAGTGCCGTTTACCGTCACATCCAAGCTTGGGGGAAATAGGCTTACCGAGCTCACCTTCAATTTCGATATCGATGAAGTCGAAAACGTGGTTCTGTACGAAAATGACGAGCTCGAGATTTACGTGTCATTCTCTTTCTTGTGCGATGGCGGACGAATCCCCTCATACGAATTCTCTTTTAAATCTGACTGTAAGCTGAACTTCAGATACAAACAGCCGAGTCTGGGCTTCGATAGGGCGATGGAACTGCACGTGTTTCCAGTTGTTGATTTTCTCGCGTTCTGCATGGGCTTTCGGTATACGATATCTTCAATCGAGTTCAAAACAATTGAGGGAGTATGCGCGGAATACCTTGCGCCACTTGTCGGCCTCGCGGGCGTCCCCACAAATGCCCAACTTGACAGAATTCCACTTTCCTATAAACGAATCGAAAATAAGATAAACGAGATGATTTCTCGATGGATTGGCTTTGACGAGTATGCGCGAAACAGTTCAGCACTCGTCACGTCTCTAATGAACGACTGGAAAATGCCTTTGGATATGCTGTTTCTCGCGTCTGCGCAAGCGTTTGAAGCAGCATCAAGGTCAGGGGCAAACGAGCGGGAAATCTCAGACGAAGAGTTGCAGGAGAAGCTCTCTGCGATTAAATCTTCCAACATGAACTCAAAGCTAAGGAAATGGGTCATCTATAAGCTGAGGGATGCGAAATGGAAATCCGCCAACTCTCTGGCTGGTGACCTTGTTGGTAGGCTGAGCGACTATGCCACCTTTGTGGTTCCCGATGTTTCGAAATACCTGAAAGACCATCGTGCTCATCGAGACGCATATACGCACAGAAGAACCATCAAAGATGACCAGCGATTGTCCAATGCCGATTTATTTACTCACACAGAGGCAACACAAATGCTGGCATATGGTTCAATCGCGCTATACCTCGGGATGGAGCTCGAGGACTTAATTAATGCCGTCAAAGAATCCAGATATCGCTGGAATAGCATCTATAGGGCAAATCTTTTGTATACGATCGCCAGCAACGACGATGTCTTGTAGCCCACAATCAAGATTCAGCATACACGCGCGCTAGTAGATGGGGATTTTTCATGACCCCATGTGACCCTAGGAAATGGTTCAGATGACCCGAAAAACCGTGACCCAAATTTGGCCCATGGATTTTCGGCAATTTTTAAGACTGGGTGTAAATAGGATTGACTGGAACAAACTGCGACAAACCGGAACAAACTGGAGAGAGTTTTTAACTATTGAATGGGAATAGCTAATATCTAGTGTTTTTCAAAACTCTGACCTGCACAGACGGATCGAAGGATTTCCGTTTGGCAACCTTTGCGGCTTCGCGCCCCGTGAGATATCCATGCTTGCATTGTTGCGATCTTTGCGACAATGCAAGCATGAAACCGATTGAGACCACGCCTGAACAGGGGACGTAACCCTGTTCAGGCTAGGACTTATCGCCGATCAATGCCCGCGATGCTTCTGCTTGCGCTTCAGCTCTCGCTGCTCGAAGCGCGCCTTCTCCTCTTCCGCACGGCGTTGGCTTCTCGCGTGAGCCGATTCCCGTTTCATTGCCTCACGCTGATTCGCGAGCGCTTGTTGTGCCTTAGTGCTCACTGCCGGCCGCTTAAGGGCTTTCGCCGCCTCGCGGGCGCGCCGCTTGGGGTTCTTCGCGGGCTTGCTCGCCTCGGTCGGATCGTCACCGAAGAACGAGAGCTTCGCCCATTTGCTGACAACGAATCGCAGGATCTCCTCATCGGACGGTTCTGCGCCGAAGACGATGCGGGCGACGCCGTACCTTCCATCCTCGACATGCTCCGCCAGCCCGACCCAGAATTGGCCGTCGTGATATACGGTCAGGGTGGACGACACGCTGATCTGCATGGCTGGTTCCTCCTTTATGTAGGCGGCCACGCAGAGAAGGGACAACCAAGGAGGCAGGTTACTGATGCGGACTCCCGCACGCCCACGACTACCCGACGGGGACTGTGTTTTCATCTCTGGTGCTCGCATTGTAGCACGCGCGAATGCGCCCCGACATCGCTGCCGACATGGCGCGACTGGGATTCGCTCTTCGACGCATCTGCGTGCATATTGCCTTCTCGGTTTCGAAACTTTAAAACAATTCGAGTTTCGAAACCGAGAAGGAGAGTTTAAGCGAGATACGACATCAGCTCCGAATGGACGCTAGAGAGGGAGCTCGCGCCGCTTCTGTCCATCAGGGATGCATTCCCGAAGGTCCTCACCACCCGCAGCTCCATCGGAACTCGATCTGTTGTTCAAGGGTAAACAATAGAGCCAGCTGGAGCCGTTGCAGACCACGACCTATCCCTCTGATGCTGGTTTGCTGGCTAGGGGCTAAGACGCATCTTGGATATGCGGAAAGTCATCCGATTTGGCAACAACATGGCAGGAAGCTGTCGTGCGCTACAGCAGCCGGTATGTGCGGCCTTCGTAGTCAATGACGCCTTCCTTGCGCAGCTTCGAGAGCTCGTTCGACAGCGCGCTGCGGTCGACGCTGAGGTAGCTTGCCAGTTTGGTCTGGCTGTAGGGGATGGCGAAGGCGCGGGTGCCGGCCTTCTTCTGCTGCTGCGATAGGAAGGCGAGGATCTTGCCCCGTATGGTCTTGGGAGTCATGGCTATGGCGCGGTGGTTCATGTCCAGGTTGCTTAGCGCCAAGGCGCGCATGAGGTTCGAGGATATGTGCGCGTGGCAGCCGCACTGCTTAGGGCATGAATGGATGATGCGTTCGGCTTTGAGCAGCACCACCTCGCAGGCCGTATCCGCCAGCACGTCGATGTCGAGGGGCTCCATGCTGCAGGCGTAGCCGTGCGCGAAAAGCGAGCCGGGCCCCAGCATCTCCAAGATCGTCGTCTCGCCCCAGGCATCCGAGACCTCGATCCGTACGCGCCCGGACAGGACGACGCCGAGGTATTCGGTGGGCTGGCCGGCGCGCATGATCCGCTCCTCCCGGCTGAAAACCCTTCTTGTCGCCCCAAGGCAAGGCAGCATCAGCTTCGCTTCGTCTTGGGTTATGCCGGCGAATAGCATCGAAGAAGAAGTAGGGATATCAAGCATTGGTTTCACCTGTAGGTTCTACAACAGAAATGTATGTGATACCACAGTATAGTGTAGTTGCTTCGAAAACACACCCCCGAGTAGAGGAGCGCGAAATGACTGACGAGAACATGTTTTGCTTTCAGTGCGAGCAGACGGCGGGATGCACCGCCTGCACCGGAGCTGCCGGCGTGTGCGGCAAGACCGCCGATGTGGCTCGGCTACAAGATGATTTGACCGGGACATTGGTCGCCTTGGCCCGAGCCGAGAGCGGCGGAAGGGGGGATACCGAATCCGACGGGCTTATGCTGGAGGGCGTGTTCGCCTGCGTGAGCAACGTCAGCTTCGACCCTAAGGCCATTGCCGCTCTTGAGCGTCGCGTTCGTGCGAAGGCTATTTCCCTGGGCGAATTTAGCTCGTACGACATGGGCTTGCTGTGGGACGCGCAGGAGGATATCCGCAGCCTGAAGAGCCTGCTGCTCTTCGGCATGCGCGGCGTGGCGGCGTACGCCTATCATGCGCAGGCGCTGGGGAAGTCGGACCCTGTTGTGACGGCGTTTCTCTACGAGGGCATGAGGGCCGTCGGCTCCGACCTGGGCATGGACGAGCTGCTGCCTTTGGTTCTCAAGTGCGGCGAGGTCAACTTAGCCGCCATGGCCGCTTTGGAGGAAGCGAACGTCTCCGCCTACGGCAAACCCGAGCCTGCGACGGTTGAGCTCAAGGTCGAGGCGGGACCTTTCATCGTGGTCACCGGCCACGACCTGCACGACCTCAAGCAGCTTCTGGAGCAGACCGAAGGCCGCGGCGTGAATGTGTACACCCACGGCGAGATGCTCCCCGCGAACGCTTATCCCGAGCTGCGCAAGTATCCGCATCTGAAAGGCAACTACGGTACCGCGTGGCACAACCAGCGCAAGGAGTTCAAAGACCTTCCCGCGCCTATCCTGTGGACGACCAACTGCTTGCTGAAGCCAGACGAGTCGTATGCCGACCGCGTGTTCACCACCGGACCCGTGAGCTTCCCTGGCGCGCATGTCGTCGAGGCGGGCGAAGACGGCGCCAAGGACTTCTCTGCCCTTATCGACAAAGCGCTGGAGCTGGGCGGTTGGGATGTCGATCGAACCTTTGCCGGCATCAACGGCGGCACCAGTGTCACCACCGGATTCGGCTACGACACCGTGATGAGCGTCGCTCCCGCCGTCATCGATGCGGTCAAGTCCGGCGACATCAAGCGCTTCATCCTGCTGGCGGGCTGCGACGGCATGCGCAAGGAGCGTAGCTACTACACCGACTTCGCCAAGCTCGCCCCCTCCGACTCCGTCATCTTGACTCTGGCCTGCGGCAAGTACCGTTTCAACGACCTGGATCTGGGCAGCATCGACGGCATCCCGCGCCTGCTGGACGTCGGCCAGTGCAACGACGCCTACGGTGCGATCAAGATCGCGCTCGCGCTGGCGGATGCTTTCGGTTGCGGTGTGAACGATTTGCCGCTTTCCATGGTGCTCTCCTGGTACGAGCAGAAGGCGGTGTGCATCCTGCTCACGCTGCTGCATTTGGGCATCAAGGGTATCTACCTGGGCCCCACGCTTCCGGCGTTCGTGAGCCCTAGTGTGTTGCAAGTGCTGGTGGACAACTACGGCATTCGTCCCATATCCACTCCCGAGGACGACCTTGCCCAGATTATGGACTAGCCGCTCTTTTCGAGCAGAACCCATTCTCGTTCCCCGAAGCAGGACGGCATCGTCAGTCCCTGGAATGTAACTCCAGTAGAAACTATCGATCAAGCGGCAGGGTCTTATCCCGCTCGGCAGTATCGGGATTCCAGGCTGCCGCGAAATCGTCGTCCATTCCCTTGCCGATGATGCCGCTACGAATTCGCTTTCCATACCGAGAGCGTGATTTGCGGCCTCGAGTATTCGTCGAATTTCTCCTCTGATTCGGTATCGAAGGAGCAGGCGACGCGAACGGGGGTGTCGTTGCTGTATACGCGGACCCCCTCGTAGAACGACCCTGCCAGGAACGTCTCTTTGAAATCGACGGGGATAGCAGACGTTGCAAGCAGCTCGGGGTCGGCAACGGATATGTTCAGGCCGCTGAGCGGGGCGTTAAGGGTCTGGAAGTCTCGCTCGGCTTGGCTTAGGTTTTCCTCGAGGCTCGCCGCGACATTGACGCCTTCGCAATAATTGATCTCAGTAATCGTCCCGTATTCGTTGAAGGTCAAGTAGACGTAAGCCCCCTCCCAGCTGTAATCGCCTTCTCGCAGATAGCCTCTCACGTGATAGCCGTAATCTTTGCACTTCTCGTACGGGTCATCTGCCGAAACGCGCTCGCATACCTGCTCTAGCGCGTTTTCCGCCATGTCGATTTGCTCGGCGGCGAGGGCGATCTTCTCCTGCGTCTCCTGGCTTCCCTGGGCGTATTGCGGAATATATATCGCAATAAGGACCAGAACGGGCACGATCGAGAACGCGATCAATTGCTTCTTGATGTTCGGAACGGGAACGCCGTAGGCATCGGCCATCGCCTCGGCGTTGTTCGCGCTTTCCGAAAGCATGTCTGCCGCCGTGCTTACCGCGCCAACCGCTCCCGCGACCTGGGCCGCGCCCCCGAGAGCCTGAGCCGCCTTGTTGTCGCTTTTTTGCAGCAGGCGCCCCGCCGCCTGCGTCGCAAGTACGCCGGCAACTTGAGCCGAGCGGTCGCTTTGAGTCTGCCTTACCGCAAGGCGATTCTGCAGGTCAAGCCATTGCTTTCCGCGCATGCCGAACTTCGGGCGAAGCGCGCAGAAGCAGAACACGGCAACGCAGAGCGCGACAAGGGCGATCCCAGCATTGATTCCGGTCGGTTGGAAACCGTCGTTATGGAAAACCAGGTCGTCGATCATTTCCAACGGCACGATAAGGGCGCACAGCGCAAAGGACATGATGAGCGCCCGCAAGGCGATCTTGGGATACACGCAGTAGCGCTGGATCTGCTTCTTCTCTTTTTCGCTGAGTGCCCGCATGCGATGCCCTTCGTATGCCGTCGGGATAAGCTTGGTGCCGATCGGTAAGGAGGGCGACTGCCGCAAGGTCACTGCTGGGCTGGCTCTTCCCGTTCGATTGCCGATAGCTGAATAAGACGCCCCTTCCTACCCAACGCGCTACATTATAGAGGACTTGATAGGCCGTATCGGAATCAAGCGCATTAGGTAAACCGATGATCTGGAATGATTGTCGACCCTCGAGCAGTGCAGCCGTAGGACAGGACAGGACAGGAATGATCCCTCGCTCATCGTTGCGCGACGCCGCGAACCCAAGCGGCGAATTCGACTGCGCCAGGCTGCGGGAAATGCTCGTTGGAAAATATGGCGAGGCAAAGGGCGGCTCCATCGTTGAATCGCTGCTGGCGAGGAGCCCTGTTCCAAAGGGCTCGAATGCGGTTTGCCAGAAGAAGTCAACTCTGAAAAAGTTGCATTAGTTGGGAAATAACCTACAATTGGCGCATGAAGAAAAGAGACCACATATCATCAATCATCGAAATCGCCGAATCCGAGGGCGTATTTACTACCGCTCAGGCTGCCCGACTCGATATCCCCCGCGATACGCTGCACGATGCCTGCGTATCGGGGCGCCTCGAGCGCATTGCTCACGGTGCCTACCGGTTGATGGGCTCAGGGTCTAAAGAGACCGATGAGCTCTTCGCGCTCTGGAAGCTTACCGTTCCAAGGCTTTTCACGTTCGAGCGCCTTGCCCATTGGGATGGAATCTGTGTCGGGGGCTCGAGCGCGGCCTATCTCAACGGCATGGGCGACTTCCATCTCTCGCCATATCGCTTCTACTCGAGGAAGCGCATCAATTCCCGCAATCCGTCCGCCCGCTTCGGCGTACGCGACGTCGAACGGCGGGATGTCTCTTTCGAGCGAGGCATCCCCGTCACAAGACCCGAACGCACGGTTTTCGACCTCATCCTCGACAGGGAGGACCCCTCACTCATCGCCGACGCGTTGCGCGACGCCGCGAACCCAAGCGGCGAATTCGACTGCGCCAGGCTGCGGGAAATGCTCGTTGGAAAATATGGCGAGGCAAAGGGCGGCTCCATCGTTGAATCGCTGCTGGCGAACTCTGGAATCCTTGAAGGGGAGGGGCGTTGACGTATAAGACTTCGGCGGCACTGGAGATGGCGGTCAAGCAGGCGGCCAGGGAATCGCCGCAAGACACGAACCGTGCCATCGCGGGCTTTTGGCGGCACAGGCTACTGTGCCGTGTGTTTGCGAACGCAAACCGCTCTTTTGTGCTGAAGGGTGGGCACGCGGTGCTCGCTCGCACGGTCGACGCGCGAGCAACTCGCGATATAGACCTGCTCTCGAGGGGGGATTCGCTCGATGCGGCAGTCGAGGAGCTGAAACGGCTCGCGACGGTGGACCTCGGCGACTTTGCAACTTTCGAGTTCATGCGCGCGACTCCGATTAAAACGGAGGACGAGTACCGCAGTGGGCTCAATGTGCGCTTCAGGTGCCTCGTCGGAGCCAAACCCGTTCAGGATGTCTCCATCGACCTGGTCGTCGACGAGGTCGCATTGGAGGACATCGATATCGTGGTGCCTGCCGACAGACTCGAGGTGAGAGATGTGGAGGTTTGCGACTACGCTGTTTATCCCGTTGAGTGCGCGCTTGCCGACAAGCTCTGCGGAATTATCGAGACCCATGACGGCAGAGCCTCCTCCCGCGTGAAGGACCTTGTGGACATTGCCGTCATCGCCACATCCATGTCGGTCGATGGTGCGAAGCTGCAGAAGAGAATCGCCACAGAACTCGAAGCGCGCAAGCTCTCGAGACCGGATACTTTTGGCATTCCCAACGTATGGAGAACCTCTCGTTCCTCCACTTATGCGAATATGGCGAAGCAGGCGCGCCTTCCGCCTGAAGCCGCATCTCTGGAAAGTGCCGTGACATTGGCGAAGAAGCTACTAGACCCCGCTATCGGATCGCTTTCCGACGGCATGTCGTGGATTCCCGAATCAGCGCAGTGGGAAAGAGAGCCGCGCTAGTGGAGACCAGCATCTTTGAGGAGCACGCGGAAAGTTTGCCCCTGGCGAAGCCCGCCAAGCGCCCGAGGGCGTGAACTTCCACGGTGAAAGAAGAGGCTTGGCAGGCGCGCGGCTCTTGCGGCTTAGACCAGCTTGCCCTTGCTGTGGTCGATCATGTGCTGGATGATCTCGGCCGTCCAGTCGGCGAACTCGCGGTTCTTCGTGACGAGCTTGTCGCCGGCAAGCTCCTGGTAGCTGATTTTCGCCTTGGCATAGCGCGTGACCTTGGATTCCTCCTCGCGGGACAGGCAATCCTCCGTGGTCTTGAAAGCGCCGAGCGCGCGGATCATCTTCGCGTTGAACATGATGTGCGGCTTGTCATTGGCATCGAGGTAGATGAAGGCGGCCTTGGTCACGCCGAGCTGGTTGGCGTGCAGACACGCGACGTTCTCAAGCGACTCAAGCGTGTCGGTGAGGTCGGCGGCGAGTGCTGCGGCTTCCTCGGCAGTGACGGCATCGCAGGGCTGTGACAAGACGGCGTCGTCTTTCACCAGGTCTTTGATCATGAGGGTATCCTCCCATAGGTTGCGAACAAAGCGCGCCCGCAAGTTGGGCGCTCATGTTTGGAATTGTACCACGGAAGGAAAGGCTCGCCCTCGCTGCGCACGCGCAGAGCGAGGACAACGGCTTCGACGGATGACGCATGTTCGGAGAGCCACTATTCCAAGAGACGATTTTGAGACAATTGGGGGGCGCAATGTCTTCCAAGATGTACCAAAAAGCGGACAAGCGCTTTATAGCCGAAGATATCCCAAAAACATTGTCACAAACAAAAATGAATTGTTGAAAGGGAATTATTCCTATTGGAATCAACCTATAAGGGTTTTCATAACAGCGAGCCTTCTGCTCTCTGGCTGATTGCGCTCATACGACTTGCTCGCCCACCGCCGTATGCCATCGCGCGCGTCATATCCTATCCGCGGCCATTCTCGTCCACTTCAACCGGCGGCTCGTAGAGAGTACCTTCGTTCAGCATCGCGAAGATCACCGTCACCCGATGTCTCGCCAACGCTCGGAGCGCCTGCAAGTGCTTCTTTCCTTCGGCTCGCTTGCGTTCGTAATACGCCCTTGCCAAAGGGTCGCACTGCACCGAACGCTGCGATGACTGCATGAGCGCGTTCTTCAGCCGGCGATTGCCGCCTTTGCGTTTCCTTCTCTTATGAACGCTCGTCCCCGATTCCTCCTTGCGCGGCGCCACACCCGCGTATGATGCCAGATGATTCGAATCGCGAAACCGACCAATATCGCCAATCTCGACGGCGATCAGCGCCGCGTACACCGGACCGACGCCAGGAATGCTCTGCAAAAGATCAACCTCGGGAATCATCTTCGCGCGCTGCTCGATCATAAGATTCAAGCGCTTCTCTTCAGCCAAAAGCTCGATTATGCGCGATGCGATCGAACGTATTTGCTCCTCTATCACCGCAGCACCCGGCAGCATGACAGTCTGTCGGTCGAGCACGTCGAAAACTTGTTCCACCTTCTTCGGGCCGTCCATGCAGTGATACTTCAGCTCCGCCGCCCACGTCGACGCGCGAGCGCGGCCCGCCTGGCGAAAGCCAATCGGCCCGCCATAGCGCGCAATCAGTCGAATTTCCAGGTCGTTATGAAGTTTCCTCTTCGAGAAGAGCTCTTCAAGGGGAGGGCTTACCTGATGGATGAAATCATGAAGCCGGTTGTAGCAGCGCGTGCGCTCCTCGACGATGTCGTCGCGGCGCGAGGATAGCACCTTGATCTCGGCCATCGACTCAGCCCGATTGCCCACGAACTCGATGTTGCGTGGCGTCGTTCGTGAAGCATCAGCCAGGATGTACGCATCCTTTTCGTCGAATTTATCCTCACCGTACGTTTCAGCGACTTGGCGAAAGCGGCGTGGCGACATGTGCGCTACAGGAATATCCATGCTCTTAGCGACACCAACGACAAGACGGCCGAACGCGCCGAACTGATCGACGATAACGAGAGCAAGCCCGAAATCGCCTGCTTCCTCCAATGCGGCGCGAATCTCCGCCTCCTCCTGAGGAACCTTCCGATTAATCAACGGCTTGTCGCCATGACGGTCCAGGGCGACAATATGGTTCAAAGATTTCCCAACATCTATGCCGCAAAACACTTCGAATGGAGCAATATCGACTTTGTTCAAAGACAACTCCTTCCCAAAAAGGGGACGAAGCCGCCGCGCGCCAGCCCTCGACAACATTCCAAAGAGCAAATAGCAGCAACCTTATGAGTGATGAGCGGACGCCGCCGGGCACGGCGGCATGATTCCAAAGGCCATAGGGCGGCAATGTGCATGAGCCTGTACCCGAACCCCGCGGCGGCCATGGGCGGGCCATGCATAGCCGAGCCCAACCGTTAGTATAGAACCAAAGCAGAAAAGAACAATGAGCGAAGACGGCGTCTTGACAAAATAGCGAATTTAACACCAGCTCAGGTGCGGTATCGTGAGAATTAAGAAGGGGAAAGGGTTAAACTTCGTCGCCAGTAAAGCCCTATCGAGAAAAGGGCAAACAATGTGAGCAGCTTGTTAATTTCTGCTGAAAACTAAAATTAAATGTTTCAAATTGACGGTGTTGTGTATAATGCAAAAGAGTTATTTGGGCGTTGTGAAGCTTGCTTCACGGGTGGCACACTAGCTTTAGGTTTCATCCGTGGAGGAAGTGAAATTGCTCCCAAAGCAGTATCCACATTCCAATAGGAGGAAAAATGACAGCTTGCAAAGACTCCCTTAGCGGGAAGAAGGCAGTGAGCGCGACCCTCGCGGGCGTTCTCGCAGTCGGCATGGTGCCGGCAGCGGCCTTCGCGGCGGAAGCACCCGCCGACGAGGTCCAGAACGACGGCATCGAACTTTTGGACACCACTAGCCCTGTGACCCTGTTCAATGCTGGCACCATTGCGCTGGGCAGCACGTTCAGCCCTGTGAGCGGCCAGACCAACCAGTTCACCGCTAACGCGACCACCGACGGCACCGCGCTCGATCTTGGCACCGTCACGGTTACCCCAAAGGGCCAGTCTGCGGTTGCCGCCACGGGTGACGATTTCAAGGTGACCATCACCAAGAGCGGCACCGAGGTGAAGGAAATCAAGACTCCCGGTACCTACACCGTGACCGTTGAGGCTGTTGGCGGCGACTACGAGGGCGGCCAGGTTTCCGCCACCATCACCGTCAAGGGTGCCTCTCTTGCTAACGCAACGCTGTTCCAGGTGAACCCGGATAACGCCAATGACGTTTCCGATACGACGTTCACCTACACCGGCAATGTGCTTGACCTCGGCGTTCAGGTTGACGGCAAGGCCCTTAAGGCCGGCACCGACTACACGATCAAGTTTGTGAATGCTGGCGGCGACGCTAACAACGACCCCGCGGTCGAAGTGAAGAACGCCGGTAAGTACTATGCGGTCATTACTGGTCAAGGCAACTTCGTTGGCAACGTCAAGAAGATTGCCAACGTCACGGTCGCTCAGTTCGATCTCGCCAGCGCCACGATTTCTGTCGATGATGTTTACGGCGCAACTGCTGCCAAGCCATCTACTCCGACTTCTGTCAAGAACGGCTCCGACACGCTCGCGAACCCGGCTGAAGTCAAGCTGACGCTCAACGATGGCCAGACCTGGGATGCCAAGGGCCAGTACGCCTTCACCGCCAAGGCGGACAAGACCAACCCGAACATCACGGGTTCCAAGACTGATGTGACCTGCAACAAGGTCGACGCAGTTGCCACCTTCGAATACGATGGCACTGCGTTCCCGACGGAGTTCACCACCAACAAGGGCGACAAGAAGCCTGTCTACTTCGACCTCGACAAGATCGCCGCCAAGGACGCTGCCGGCAAGGCTGTTGACGAATCCCTGATCGATGTCACCGTCACCGACAAGGACGGCAGCGACGCCACGGCTGATTTCGAGGCTCACAAGGCCGGTACCTACACCGTGAAGGCCGCTATCAACGACGACACCTATACCTTGGGCGGATCCGTTGAGTGCAAGGTCGTCATCAAGGAAGCCACTGTCGTTACTGCTGAGAACGTTGTCGTTAAGTACAATGGCAAGATCGTCACTTCTGTCGAGAAGAATTATGATGGCGATGATATTGTAGCGAGCGACTTCGAGGTGACCGTCACCGACGCCAAGGGCAACGTGATCGAGGGTTCGACGCAGGGGCTTGTCGATGCAGAAGGCAAAGCTGTCGACAAGGCGCTGAACGCTGGCTCCTACAAACTCGTCATCGAGAACGAGAACGTCGACTTCCAGGGCGAGGCTGTTGTGCCTATCACCATCAACAAGGTTGACCTGAGCACCATCAAGGTTGGTGCTGAGCAGAAGGCGTGGCTCGACCATACCGAGAATCCGGTTCTTACCTATGTCCAGAAGGGTACCGAGGTTGCTGACCTTGACCTCGAATACCAGTCTGGCACCGACGAAAATGGCGAGCCTGTGTGGGAGGCACTCCCCGCTGCCGCTAAGGTGACGGTCAAGGATGCTTCTGGCAAGGAAGTCACCAAGCTTGAGGACGAGGGTATCTACACCATCGAGATCGCGGCTGCAGATGACGACGCTGCTCTGAACTACACGTTCCCGACGGAGGTTTCCATCACGGTTGCGGATGAGGCAAACCTGAAGTTCGCCGACAATGTCGATTCGAGTGCCTGGTACTACAACGAGGTCAACAAGGCTGCCGAACTCGGTCTTATGAACGGTTACGCTGACACCAATCTCTTTGGGCCGAACGACACCATCACTCGTGCTCAGGTTGCACAGGTTCTGTTCAACATGGCTGGCGGTCGCGCCGATATGGACCTTCCCGAGGGCTCTTACAACGAGATCTACGGATATACGTCCTTTAGCGACGTCAATGGCAAGATGTGGTACGGCAAGGCCATCGCGTGGGCTAAGGCTGCTGGTATCGTGACTGGCTACGGCGACGGCACCTTCGCTCCCGAGAACAACATCACGCGCGAAGAGTTCGCGACCATGCTTGCCCGTTATGCTCAGAAGTACGGCAACTACACTGCCGGTAGCGCTGCTGATTTTGCTGCGTATGGCGATGCTTCCGCGGTTGACTCCTGGGCTGCCGAGTACGTCGCATGGGCGGTCAAGGGCGGTTACATGGGCAAGAACACGAACGTTCTCACGCCGCTCGCCAACATGACTCGCGCCGAGGCGGCTGCTATGGTCGTCCGCTACGCTGGCTAAGCTAACTGCCTAAACGAGGCTCATTTTTCGCCTGCTGGGAGCTAATCCCAGCAGGCTGGCCATGGGGCATGCGGGATGCGGGCGTCGCGCAAAGGGCGCGAGCGTTCCCCTGCCTCAGGGTCAGCCTTAGGCAATCAATCGCAAGCTGTCGCGTAAGGCTTCGGGTGCGCCGACGCCCCCTCAACCGGGAAACCTGGGAGGGGGCGTCGGCGTTTTCTGACGAAATGCCGGCCCATGTTTTCCCCAGGAGGCTTTTTCCCATGCCCAACCCCATATCCAAGCTGCTCTCGCTCGGCGACGGCAAGCGTCTTAGGCGGTATCGCCGTATAGTCGACAAGATCAACTCGCTCGAAGACGGCCTCTCCGCGTTGACGGATGCCGAATTGCGCGCTACGGCCGACCGCCTTCGCGAGCGCGCCGCCGCTGGCGAGGCCAATGAGAGCCTCTTGCCCGAGTCGTTCGCGCTTGTGCGCGAGGCGTCGAAGCGCACGGTGGGGCTGCGCCACTACGATGTGCAGCTCATCGGAGGCATGGCCTTAAACGATGGGTGCGTCGCCGAAATGAAGACTGGCGAGGGAAAGACGCTCGTCTCCACCTCGGTGGGCTTCCTGAACGCACTGTCGGGCGATCCTGTTCACGTCGTCACCGTCAACGATTACTTGGCGAAGCGCGATGCGGAATGGGTTGGCCGCATATACGGGTTGCTCGGCATGAAGGTTGGGCTTATCCAAAACGGCATGGAGCCCGAGGAGCGCAGACCCTCGTACGCCGCCTCCGTCACCTACGGTACCAATTCCGAATTTGGCTTCGACTACCTTCGCGACAACATGGTCTCTTCGCCTCGCGATCGCGTGCAGCGCGGCCATGCGTTCGGCATCGTCGACGAGGCCGACTCGGTGCTTATCGACGAGGCGCGCACGCCGCTTATCATCTCAGGGCTCTCCGGTGCGCCTTCTGCTATCTGCACCACCTTCGCCGAAATCGCGGCTAAGCTCGATCCCGAGAACGACGTCGTCCTCGACGAGAAGCGCCGAACGGTGTACGAAACTGAAAACGGCCTTGCGAAAATCGAGAAAATGCTCGGCAGCGAAGTATATGCCGACCTCTCAGGGGCCACAGCGAACCGGTTACGCCAGGCGCTCAAGGCCCAGTTCCTGTTCAAGATCGACCATGACTACGTGGTCGACGGGGGCGAAGTGAAGATTGTCGATGCCTTCACGGGCCGCATCATGGAGGGCCGCCGCTATTCCGAGGGTCTCCATCAGGCGATCGAGGCGAAGGAACACGTTCAGATTAAGCCCGAGACGCACACCATCGCAACCGTCACACTGCAGAACTACTTCCGCTTGTACAAGAAGCTCTCCGGCATGACGGGCACGGCGCTCACCGCCGACAGCGAGCTCGATCATATCTACCATATGCCCGTCGTCCCCATCCCCACGAACAAGCCCGTGATCCGCGAAGACAAGAGCGATTTGATCTTCCGCACTGCCGAGGCCAAGTTCGCCGCCGTTGCCGACGAGGTAGAGCGCCGCCATGCCAAGGGGCAGCCCGTGCTCGTGGGTACGGCTTCGGTGAAGGCTTCCGAGCGGCTGTCGGAGAAGCTAACCGAACGTGGCATCGGGCACCAGGTGCTCAACGCGAAAGAACATGAGCGCGAGGCTGCGATCGTTGCCGAGGCGGGTCGGCTTGGCGCGGTCACCGTTGCCACCAACATGGCTGGCCGCGGAACCGACATTCTGCTCGGAGGCAACTATGAGATGCTTCGGCAGGCCGCCCTTAAAAAATTCGGTGTGAAAGACGAGGAGTTGGCAGCAGAGTGGCAGTTCCATGCGGCCGACGCCGAGGCAAGGTATATCACCGACCGCGAGGGCTATGCCGTCCGCGTGCTCGGAGGACTGTGCGTTATCGGTACCGAGCGTCACGAGGCGCGGCGCATCGACAACCAGCTGCGCGGCCGCGCCGGGCGACAGGGAGATCCAGGCGAATCCCGCTTCTATCTCTCGCTTGAAGACAACCTTTTGCGCCTTTTCGGGAAGGAGCGCATACACAAGGTTTCTGAGATGATGGTGCAAAGGGGCATCCCTGACGATTCGCCTTTGGAGGACCCGCTGGTCTCGAAGGTGATCACTGCCGCTCAGCAACAGGTGGAGTCGATGCACTTCGCCTCGCGCAAAAACGTGCTCGAGTACGATGATGTCATGGACTTGCAGCGCAAGGCCATCTACGGCGAGCGCAATGCCATCTTGGACGGCAAGAACGTCTGCGAAGGTATGGCCGGGTTCGTGGAGAGCATGGTTGACAGCTTGCTTGAGGAGAACTGCCCTGCCGAGACTCCTTCGGACGACTGGGATTTCGGGACGGTCGATGCGTGGGTTGAGTCGATGACGGGAGAAAAGGGCTACGACTCAAGCGAAATCGAATGTGATCAGGATCCCGATGTGCTCGCCGAAGACGTTCGCAATCATCTGATGAGGGTTTTCGACGAAAAGCGCGAGGCGGTGGGCAATCCTTTGTTCGAGGAGCTCTGCACGCAGATAACGCTTCGCATCATGGACACGCACTGGGTCGCGCATCTTACCGACATGGAGGGCTTGAAAGCGGGCATCGGGCTTCGCGCATACGGACATCGCGATCCGCTCGTTGAGTATAAGGAGGAGGCATACCAGGCGTTCTCGCGGCTCGTGGATTCCATCTACGAGGACAGTCTGCGCGCCATCCTGCGCTTGCCCGTCGAGAGCGCAGGTGCTGCCTCTAGCGGGCTTTCCGAGGAGGACAACCCCTTCCGCCCCGAGAGCATGGTGTACTCCGACTCGCGATTGGCCCCCGAGGCCTCTCCGCTCGAGGCACCCGACCCCGCAGGGGGAAATCCGCTCGGGTAGGGGGCAAGCCCGTCTGGGCGATCCCGCAGCCCGCCCGGATAATCGGCAAGCTCGCCTGGGCGATTCTGCAGTCCGCCCAGGTGGCCGAAAAGCTCATAGCCAAAAGACGAACACGCCCTCATGAGAGGGCGTGTTCGTCTTTTGCGATGTAAAGGGGCATCGTTGCGACAATGATGCGCGACCTGCCGGTTGGGGTGCCGCCTCCTCGTGTTTTCCTCCCATTGGAAAAAGGCTGGGTGCGGCTTGGCTTTCGCTCATAGCATGGAGAAAACGAGTCGAAGGCAAGGAGGGGGACATGTATCGATTTTTGTCGTTGTTTCGGGGGTTCACCTTGGATTATCGGTTGAAGAGCGCTATCGTCCCATGTGATTATGCCATTTGCTTAGGCAGAGAACTGACGGGTTGGATAAAACTACAGAGGTGGCTTACGTAAAATGCACCGATCGAACAAGGTTCCTTTCAAAGGCACGCTTACCAGCAAGGCATTTTCGATATTCCTCGCATTGACGCTTTGCGTGCCCACAACGCTAGCAGGCAACTTGTCCCACGTGCGGCAAGCGCAGGCGGACACGTCTGTCCCTCAGGAGCAATCGACGGGTGGTGATGCTCTCGATTCCGCTCCCGATGGCGCTTCGATCGGCGAAGCTGCCGACTCCGCGCAAGTACAGGACGCGCCTGACTCCCCAGCGCTTTCGTCCGCTCTTGATTGGAGCACTCAGTACCAGGCGCTCGTGTTGTCCTCGACAGGGCTCACAGTCGATGTGCAGAAGCTCGTCGAAAGCGCGCGCGAGTCCGGCGCGACACTCTCTTCGGGCGACACCCAGGCGCAAGCTGCTCAAAGCGGCGAATCCCATCCGGCCGGTTCTCAGGCGACGGCCCCAAGCGGCGCTGCCCAAAACGAGCTCCCCTCGACGATTCCCGCCACGCTTGATCTTTCGTTTGAGCTCGACCCCTCAGCTTGGGTCGGCGATTCGGGCACGAATCCGTCCTCGGACACCGATCAATCCCCTGCGGCCGCCCCTCTCGGCGTGAGCGAGCACAAGGCGGTCGTCCCCGGCGATTGGTTCTCGGTGGAGCTTCCAAGAGAGCTCAAGCCCGCAGATGAAACGCTTGCGCTCGACGTGTTCCAAAACGACGAGCAAGGCAACGCCACAACGGTGAAGATCGCCGAAGCGACGTGGGAGGGCGACAAGGCCAAGGTGACTTTCACGACTCCGATCGACACCGCTTCAGGTGCCGCGGCGCTTTATGGCCAAAGTGCAGAACGGGCAACGGGCGCCGATGCCTCGATGCCCTTGACGCTCGCCGCGTCAGTGCAGCTTCCCGTCGTTTTCTCCGCCGACCTCGTGCAGGATGCCCCATCTACCTTCAACTGGCTGTTGCAGCAAACCGCATCGGGAAGCCGCAGTGCGCAGCTTTGCGTGCCCCCGAGGGGCGAGTTTTTGTCGTTGATGGGCGCGGCTTCGAGCGAGGGGCAACCAAATGCGATAGCCGAAGACGAAGTCATTGGAATCCATCCTTCCTCGAAGCGCGAGGGCTCGGCGTCGTTTGTCACCCTGTGGGCTGACAACAACTCACCGTCTCGCCCGTCAACGACCGAGATGATGAACAGGCAGGAGTACGGTCTTTATTTCCAAGTTGAAGGGGACGATGCGTCGTACCGCCTTTTCGAGACGGATGGTGCGGGCAAATGCGTCGTTTCGCAGGATGCGAAGCGGCTGTTGGGCATGACCCAGGAAGACCTTGACAGTTTAAGAAACTCCGAAACCGATAGTTTCGTGCGGGTCGACCGCAAAACCACCAACTCCTATGAAGCGAGCGCGTCAGAGCTCTATTCCGAGGTTGTCGTTACGACGCAGAAGAAGAACGAGGACGGCAGTCCCGCGCTCGACGATGAGGGCAATCCGATTTGCAAGGAGACCAGAAAGCACATCACCTGGTCTATCAAGCACGACGGGGTAAGCGAGGGAGAGACGGCATACGACGGGGTCTACATCGACGCTCCGCGCCATGATTATCCGGGCTACGTCAACGACGGGCAAGAGGTGATGCAGCTTTTGGGGGACGTCACCTTCAACTTCACCCTGCGCGTTGGCGATGAGGCGGGGCGGTTGGCGAGCCTGCCAGAGGACGAGCGCTTCGATGCCTGGTTTCAGGAATGGGGCATCCACCAAAAGCTCATCGTGAAGAAGAACGTCAACGGCACAGAGGAGGACTACTCCGAATTGACGGGGGGTCCTGAAGCGGATAACGAACTCTATCATGCTATGAAAGACGGCGCCCTGAAGCTGTCGATTTCAAACGATGGGCAGACCGCCATGCTAGGGCCCGCGCGCTGGCCGATGTATCATCCCGATGGGTCGGCATTCGAGTACAGCCTCCAACAAGAGGAGTCGAAGAGCACCAAGACGTTCCCCGATGGAGCCACGTACTCGGATTACTATCAGGTTGTTTACAACAACCTCAACACCCTGCACCACAGCTCGGACACCACGGTGGCGCACAACGACGGCACGATCATCCTCATCCATAAGGGCGACACGCGCGTCGATGCCCATAAGATCTGGCTCGACGACGACGCCTCTGAGCGCCCGGAGACGAGGTTCACGCTTTGGCGCTACTCGTTGCGCGATGGAGCCGGCCCCGATAGCGCGTCTCAGGTGACGACCCGCGACGACGGAGGCGCTTACGTAACGCTTACGCTCTCTGCGGAGGAAAGCGAAAAGGCCGGCGACGGCGCTATCGATCTGGGCGACCTGCTCCGTAAGCAGTACCCGGATTGCTCGATCGCGAAGTACGACCCTGCTGGTTATCCCTATATTTATCTCATTCGAGAGGACGGCCTGTCGGGTTACGAGACCCTGTTCGGATCGGGCGTCGCTGAAGACGGATCGGCGACAGGCGATACGGGTGCGAACTACTACAGCGTCGATTTCGAGAACACCGTCGCTGCGGGGGGGCGATGCCGTCCGCGCGGATGGCGACAAGTCGCTCTACATGGGCGGTACCATCATCAATCGCCGTAGCGATACCACGAAGCAGACGCTCGCTAAGACATGGGAGGCGGGGTCGTATCAAGACCAGCTTGCAGATGTCGAGGTGACCTTCCAGCTCGAGCGCATACTTAAAGAACATGCCACGTTCGATGAGGATCGGGGCTATTGGGTTGCCAATGGCGATACCTACGAGGTCACGGACCCCGATACGGGTGACACGCTCCGGTATCCCTACGATTTTCAGTATTGCGACGACGTCCCGTATGATGCCCAGTCAAAAACGGTGACAGGATGGACGTCCGAGAACATGACGCAAGAGGTGAGCGCGGATGTTCCTCGCTATGACAAGGACGGTAAAGAGTGGGTCTATCGCTGGAACGAGGTCGCGGTAACCAAGGCTGGCGACCCCATGAGCTATTTCATCCAGAATACCGACCCCAATACCGGGCTCAAGCTCATGTCGGGTGACTTCTTCATCTTCTCCTCCATTGTCGATGCTCAGGGTACTAATGTTCCGCTCCACTTCAAGGGTGAATACGACAAAGAGCGCGGCGTGCTGGTGAACCGCTACGTCGATGAGACGACAGCCCAGATGCAAAAGTGGTGGTGGAACGAGAACACGCAGGAGTTCACGCAGGACACGAGCAACCTTGGCTACGAGGCCCAACCCGTTACGGTAACGCTGCTGCGCAACAACGAGGTCTTTGGGGAATTCACGGTCAACGGGGCGAAATCCGAAAAGCGGGAAGTCGCCTCGAAGGATGGCAGCACCGCGTTCTTCTGCCAGGAAACCGAGCCGTGGGTGATGGATTTCACGGGCTTGCCGAAATACGATACCAACGGCTCGAAGTACGATTACATGGTCGTTGAAGGCGCGATGGGGTATTTCCAGCAACACCAGTACATGCCCGAAGACCCTGAGACGGGTCTTCCGAACGTGACGAAAATCTGGAACAAGCCCGGCTCTGGCGGGTCGTTGATCCGCGTCAGCAAAGCATGGGAGGACGGGGGGAACACCTCTGCCCGTGTGCCCGTCAAGGTGGGCATCTTCGCCAAGCACGACATCTTCGAAGATGGCGAGCTGAAATATGCGCAGGATGCGGAGATCGGCGAAGCGACCCTTTCCTACGACAACGCCTGGTACAAGGAATGCTATGTGCCGATCGACGGGCTCAGCCAAAAAGACGATGTCTATATCCGCGAGCTGCCGGTAAGCGACGCTGGCTCGGCGAGCGATAACTACGCCGTTGTGACGCGCGATGAAGTTATCGCTGCCCCCGAAGGCTCCGAATACAAAGATTTGCTGGTCAATTGGGCGGAGACGAACCAGAACAACCCCTACAACGAGCGCATGGTCGGATCTCCCCAAGCCGGGGGAAATGCGTATGTCTACGAGGTCGACTACGGCACCGACGATGTCTTAGGCTCGCTTCAGGTGAGGAACAAAAGAGTCGGCAACGTGAGCGTCTTCGTTGATAAAAGCTGGACCGATGCGGGGGCTGACCCGAGCGAGCGTCCGAGCGCGTGCTTTGTCCTCTCCTCGGCAGACGACGGCGTCGCCTTCCGCGCAGACGATGAAGGCAACGTCTACGTGACCGCAGGCGATGAGCAGGCAGATGAGAGATCATATGTGTTCACCGCTCCGGATATGCAGGAGAGGGCCATCTACAACACGAAAGCCAATCCTGGTGGGGTTTGGCTTGCCGACGAGAACGGCAACAAGGTAGAAGGCGATGAGGGGGCCAAGCTCGTCGTGCGCATCGATAGCTCGGCTGCGACGTCGCACACGGCGTTCGCCTTGCTGCCGAAATACGACTCCAATGGGTTTGTTGTCGATTGGAATATCGAGGAGGCGTGGCTTGAGGATAGCGGCGACTATACCTCAACGAGAACCAGCTATACGCGCGACTACACTTCGAAGTGGCATTATTTCGACTCGATCACGGCTTCTTATAACAACAAGCGCGCCCAAACGAAGGACATTACCTTCTTCACCTCCTGGTACGACGGCTACGTCAACGAGGTACTGAAACAGCGCCCCGACGTCTTTCTCACGCTGTGGCGCCAGGTGTACCAATACGACGCCGACGGCAATTTGGTGATGGACGCCGACGGCGTGCATCCGCGCGCTACGTTGGAGAAGGTCGCCGGATACGAGAGCTACTCGTGGGAGAGCATCGACGACTACCACAGCGCGGCAACTATCAGAAACCTTCCCCGCTACGATAGCCACGGCAAGGAAATCGTGTACTACGCAAGTTGCCACATCGGGACGTCCGAAGATGCAGTGAAGGGTCTCGACTACACCGATTCGTGGCTTACCTACAGCGCCAATGACCCCGATCCTGGCAATCCTAAGTGGGACCAGGCGAGCGCCGAGGTCTCTTCCGCGCTCAACAAAGTGACCGTTGGTTCGGAAGCCGAAGGGGGCATGGTCGACGCAGTTCGCGAGGACGGCACCTTCAACTTCAAGATCGAGAACTCCATCGACATCAGCGGAGAGAAGACCTGGCATGACCTGCCCTTCGGCTTTGACGAGGCAGACTTGCCCGATATCACGATCTACATGCAGAGAAGGCTCGCGAACGGGACCTACAACGAGGCGGGCAACTGGGTGCAAGGGGAAGTGCTTCCTTGGCAGGACCTGGAGATCAGCAAAACCGCTGATGGCGGGTATTCCGTCGCGTCCGTTGACAACGCCGTCGATGGTGCCGGGGTGGCAGATGGCAAAACGGCTGTTGCCTGGACGGAGGACATCAAGAAAAACGCATCCGGGGGTTATAGCTATTTGATTTCCTCCTACGGCTCGAATGAGGAGGGCGTCGCGCCCGACGCTGCGAACAGGCTGCCGCGATACGACCGAAACGGCAATCTGTACGAATATCGGGCCACCGAAGTGGTGCGCGGTCTTGAGGGCAAGCCCGGCGGCTTCACGGCCGACGACCTTGTCGGAAGCGGGGCGGGGCAGTCGGCTGGCAGCGTTTTCGCCATTTCGGGTACTCCCGGCTCGTACCGCGTCATCAACACATACCAATCTGATACGGGAAAGCTGACAGTGAAAAAGCTCTACGAAGGCATGGAGCCGGGGGATAGGGTCCCCGATACCACCTTCACGCTCTATCGCTACTACGTGACCCGCGATGGAAAGAAAAGCACAGCCGAGTGCGTTGCCTCTCACACCCTTTCGGCTGGCGAGATAGCCACGACGGTCTCCGTTGACGGGCAAACGGGCGCGGACGCTCAGACCGGAGTCGGGCAGTACACCTTCGACAACCTGGAGATGTACACCCCGTCCGGCGAGTATTGGGTGTACTACGTTGCTGAAAACAGCATAGACGGCTTCGGAACGCTTGTCTCCCTGGGGGACAAAAGCCTTTCGGACACTGGTTTCTCATGGGGTAATTTCCTTGAAAACGGCTCTTGGGCATCGCCCGATCTGGGAGAGCCGAAGCGCAACGACAAGGGAGACTTCGACCAGCCCGAAAAGACGATGGCCGCCAACGACGAGACCCCCGACGTCACGTTCAGGAACACCTACTACCCCGAGGACACGCTGACTTCCTTGCAGGGGAAAAAGACCTGGCAAGACCAGAACAACGCGTTCGGCCTGCGCCCTGAGGACATTACCCTTCAGGTGACGCGAACGTACCAAAACGGCATTCCTGATGCGCAAGGGCAGGTGCCGGGGATGGTCGAGACCATGAGAAGCCTCGTGGGGCTCGACTCGGGTTCTCCTGCGGGAGTCATCGAACTGCAAAGCGACAATCCCGATGCGCCCAATTACCTGCAATGGAACAAGTCTGCCGACGCCAACACCTGGGTGTACACTATCTCCAATCTCGAGCAGTATGCTCCCGACGGCAAGCCGTGGCGTTATACGGTGAAAGAGATACTGTCCGATGGGTCGCAGTATCTCGTCAAATCCAACGGCAACGGCGGTACGGTGAGCGCCGACAACCACGACGTTGGCAGACCCGTTTCGGTGCCGACGATTGAGAACTATCTGAAAGGCAAGCTGTCCGTCGTCAAGAAATGGGACGACGGCCTCGATGCCGACTGGAAGCAGCGTCCAAGCCTGACGGTTCGCGTGCAGGCCAAGATCGAGGGCGGCGAATGGGGCGATGCGGGCGAGGTTTTGAAGACGCTCGGCATCACCGACGAGAACGGGAACGCGTTTGCAGGCTTGGAGGCGGACGGAAAGTTCCAGCCCTTCGAGATGACTTGGCTTGCCACCGATGAGAAGAACCAAGGTACAGGCGAATACTCTTATACGTGGAAGAACCTGCCCACGCTCTATTCGTCCGCAGACGGTCCTCGCGAAATCTCTTGGCGAGTGGTCGAGTCGAAGCTGACATACGACGCGGGGTCGGCCAATCAGACCGAGGTAGCGATCTCGTCCCCCGACGAGACGGGCTCATACCTTGCCTACAAGCCCTATCAGCCTTCCCAAAGCGAATCTTCGGAGACTAACGGGAAAGGCGAGCTGATCTCGACGTCGACGATAACGAACGCCTTGGAATCCACCTCGATTTCGGCGAGCAAGACATGGGACGACGCGGGCAACGAGTGGGCTTCGCGGCCGGGAACGCAGCATGTCGGCGATACCTGGTCCCTCACCTACGCACTGCAGCGTACAACGACCCCTTCTGACGCCTCATCGTGGAGGTGGCTGAGCGAATACGGAGCCGAAATCGAGAGCCCCTTCGCTGACGGTCAGGGCAGCTTGAACCCCAAGTTGCTTACCGCCGTGCTTTCCGGAACGGGGGACTCGGCGTCGGCCACGTTCGGGAACCTTCCCGAAACCGATCCTTCGGGCGCGGAGTATGCCTACCGTTTGGTTGAGCAGGTCAAGGGAAGTTATAGCGCGAGCGGTACGATCGTCGCAACGAGCAACGACGGCAAGGTGAAGCTGGTCGTCGCGCAGGAGGACCAGGCGGCGAACGCATTCGTCAATCGGCTCGACACCATCGACATCACGGGCAAGAAGCTCTTCAACGACTACGGCACGGGGCTGGCTCCTCAGAGCATCGAGCAGGTTCGTGACTTGGTCAAGCTTAGGGTGCAGCGCTCTGTCGATGGGCAGACTTGGGCCGATGCAACCAAAGATGGGGGCAAGGCGGACGAACCTGTGTGGAAGCAGGACGACGGGACATGGGTCTACTCGTATTCAGGCCTGCCCAAAACCGACCAGGCGGGCAACGTCTACCGCTATCGCGTGATCGAGGTAAGCGACTGCTCGTCGGGCTTCTACGAAAGCTATGCAGAAGATGCCGCCGTCGATGACCAGACGGGCAATGTCTCTGCAGCTACAATCACCAATACCTCGACCCGCTTCACAATGGACAAGATCGGCGACGACACCCTCGGCTCCGAGGGCGAAAAGCTTTCCGGCGCGACATTTGAGCTTTGTCGGGACGGCGAGCTCTATGCCCGTTGGCAGCGCAATGACGAGGGTGTGGTTAGCAGCACTGTCTGGCCTTCGGGGACTTCGCCCGAGTCAGGCGACCCCGGTCTTCAGATGCAGGGGTCGAATCAGGGTTTCATAGTCGGCTTGCCTGCCGGCACCTACACGGTGAAGGAGACTTCCGTTCCGGCGGGGCATGTGAAAGCCGCCGACTTTGAGATAACGATCGCCTCCGATGGAACTGTGGCCTGCGCCTCCGACGCGCGAAGCGACGTCGCCGTAACCGTTAAGGGCAACACCGCCACGGTGACGGTGACCGACGCCGTTGTCCGCGGCGAGGTTGAGCTGCATAAATACTATGATCACAACGGCGATCAGGCGCCCGTTGCCAGGATGACTTTCGACCTGTACAAAGGCACATACAACGAGCAAACCGAAAACGGCGGCGGCGTGTGCATAGCCACGGGGCTCGTCACCGACGGTGGTGGCACGTGGCGCTCGCATGACGACACCCAGGCGATCTACAAGAACACGGTCGAGGCGTTTGGCGAGGAGTATGCGAAATACTACCAGCGCGCAAGCGATGGCCTGCCGGAGGGGAGCTACTACTTCATAGAGACGGGAACGTCGAACAACACGGTCGATGCGCAAGGGAAGGCGTTTGCGTTCGAGATCGACCAAGCTGAAACGTCGCAGCCCTCTGTGAAGCTGCAAGCGGAAAACGACGAGTTCAACGCTGCGGTCGAACTTGAGAAAGTCGATTCGGAAACGGGTGCCGCGATATCAGGCGCCCAGTTCACCTTGAGCCGCGATGACGGTACGGACGGCGGCAACCTTATAGCCTCTGGCCTCGAATCCGGCAAAGCCTACGCGCTCGACGCGACCGGGTCCATAGTCGAGTCGTGCTCCACCGCCGACGAGGGGATGCTCAAGCTGACCGGCCTTAAGAAGGGTTCCTATATCTTGGCGGAAACGCGCAACGTGGGGTATTCCCTGTCCGACGTGGCGCCTATACGGTTTACGGTCGGCAACGACGATAGTGGCGCTACGCTTTCGCTGGGCACCGACGGCAAGCTTGCGAACACGCCGCTGCACGGCGCCATTTACATGGAAAAGGTCGACTCTGCAACCGGAAGCGGCATCGCAGGGGCGGAATTCGCCCTGCAAAAGAAGGGTCCCGATGGAACGTGGGCGGCCGTTGCCAAGGGAATCATTTCCGGCAAGAAATATCGAGCCGACGTTGACGACGATGGGACGATCGTCTCGGTGTCCGAGGCCGAGCAGGCGTCGGGCGGCGCCCCTGACGAGAAGGGGTCGGTGCTCGTTTCCAATTTGCCGTGGGGAACGTATCGCTTCGTGGAGACGAAGGCAGCCGAGGGCTATACGGGCGTCAAAGACGGGCAGTGGGCGATTTCCCGCGAGGCGACGCTGAGCGCTGAGAACGTCGAGGCGACGCTGACGACCCCGATCGCCGTTGGGCAGGTCGCCAATTCCTTGATCGGCTTCAGCATTCGCAAGACCGACCCGAGCGTAACGGTCGCGCTTGCGGGTGCGCGGTTCACGGTCGTGCCGAAGGATGGCTCAACTTTCGCCGACGGCTCCGCTTCGAAGGAATTCGTAACGGACGCCTTCGGAATCGCGCAGCCTGTTCCGGGTTCAACTTCCCTTGAAGGCCAGCTTGTCGCGGGCGGCAGCTATCTTGTCACCGAAACCAAGGCACCTGAAGGATTTTCGCTTCCCGAGACGAGGGAGATAGAGATTTCCATTTCCGACGACGGCTTTGCCACCTGTGCGGGCGGTGCGCTTCCCGATGGCTGGGATCTGTCCTCTGATGGGGTGGCAAGCACCCTCACGGTCAAGGACGAGCCCACGAGCATCGTCGTGTACAAACGTGACCAGAACGGCAATCCGCTTTCCGGCTCGGAGTTCAAGATAAAGGGAGTCTTCAAGGGCGGCGCCACGGAAGTGACTATAACTCCCGAAGGCGATGACGCCTCCTTCGTCGCCGAGGGGCTCCTGATCGCAGGCAACGTGTACACCATCGAGGAGACGAGGGCACCTCTCGGGTACGAGAAGCTCCCTAAGGCGACGTTCAGGGCGACGGAGAGCGGGGGAGTGGAGCCGGTCGGGGACGTGCCCGCTGGTTGGCGGCTTGCCGATGACGGAGCCGTCGTCACTGCGGTTGACGAGCCGATAGAGGTTGTGGTTGCGAAGAAGAGCTCGACCGCCCTGAACCTCGGAAACGCGACCTTCTCCATCGAGGGCAAGTTCCGAAACGAAGCCGGCGAGATCGAGAAGGCAACGAGGCCCTATACCACAGGGGCGGACGGAACGGTCCTCGTTGACGGCTTGCTCTCTGGCGAGCGCTACCTGCTCAAGGAAGTGCAAGCGCCTGCAGGCTATATCCTCGATGACTCGCCGTTCGAATTCACGGTGGGAGAAGACGGTACGGTCGAGGCGCTCTCGCCTCAGGCAGGCAAGGGGTTCAGCGTTTCCAACGGGCAAACGGTGACGATAACCAAGACCGATGATGCGGTGAGCCTCCAGCTGGCAAAGCTGGGAGCCGACAGCGGGGATGCTCGCTTGAATGGCGCGGAATTCACAATCGAGGGCACTTTCGCCAAGGACACGACGAGCGGCGTTTTGGAGCAGCGCACGTTCGAGGGCTTGAGCGTCGAAGAGGTGAGCGCTCTGCACTTCGCCGTGGGACAGACGTATACCCTCACGGAGACCAGGGCGCCTGCCGGCTATGAGCTGATCGAGGGCAGCCTGACATTCACGGTCGCCGATGATGGGCGGGTCTATGAGGACAACATTGACGCCTCGTTGGTAAGTAACGGTGAATACCGCCTGCTCGGCGACAATCTCGGCATCGTTGCCGTGGACCAGCCGATCGAGATCGCGCTCGCTAAGTACGGCTCGGACAAGGGGACGGATACCCCGGACAAGGCGCTTTCCGGCGCCACCTTCCGCATAAGGGGAGTCTTCGCTGACAGCGAAACGGGTGAGGTGGACGAGAAGGTCTTTTCCATGGAAGAGGGCTCGGTCACGCTTCGGCATCTTGTGGCGGGCAACGTCTACCGGCTTTGGGAAGTGGCCGCCCCTGCGGGCTATAAGCAAATCGAGGGCGAGATCGCCTTCAGGGTCAACACCGATGGAACCATCGAGCAGGTCGATGCGGAGGAAACGTCGTTCGCCAGCGGCTCGATAAGCATCGCTGAAGACGCTGTCTCGGTGCAGGCGGTCGACGACCCCATCGAGCTTTCCCTGGTCAAGAAAGACGAGGCTGGCGACAAGACGCTGGCTGGCGCCGTGTTTGAGGTAGCGCCCGTCGAAGGGTCCACGTTTGCCGACGGAACGACCGAGCCGAAACTGCTGGACGCGACCGACGCGGATGGGAAGACCTCCTTGGAAGGGCAGCTCATCGCGGGTTGCCGCTATAAGATAACCGAGGTTACAGCGCCCGCAGGTTACACGATTCCCGGCAAGTCGCTTACCGTCGAGGTGGCTGCCGACGGGACCATGAGGGCGCAAGGCGACGTGCCCGTCGAGTTCAAGGCGACCTCCGCGACGGCCGGGACTGTCATCACGGTCTTCACGGGCGAGGTGTGGGACGACCCCACCAAGATGCATGTGCAGAAGGTATCGTCCCTCAACGCGCTGGAAAAGCTGGAGAACGCAAGCTTCATCCTTTCGGGAACGTTCGTGGACGGAACGGCTGAACGCCACATGACGACCGATTCCAACGGAATGGCCGATCTTGACAAGGGGCTCTTGATCGCCGACGGCAAGACTGTATACACGCTTACCGAGACCCAGGCGCCCGAAGGGTACAAGGTCAATGAGGCGGCATTTGCGTTCACCGTGGCGACGGACGGCTCTCTTGTTCCCGTGACGGGCCAATCCGCCAACGCGGGATACTCGGTGATAGGCGAGGGCAGTATCGTGGTCTCGGCCAAGGACCGCCCGATTGAGCTTGTGCTCCAAAAGAAAGCCTCCGATGGTTCCGCTGCGAGCGCTATGAAGGGAGCTCGTTTCTCTATAACGCCGAAAGAGGGATCGGCTTTTGCCGACGGCACAACGGCGGCGAAGGAGTTCGAGACCGATGAGCAGGGTTCCGTCTCCTGCATTGCCCAATTGGTTGCAGGGAATTTCTACGACCTTGCGGAGACCCGGGCTCCAATGGGCTACGAGCTCATCGAGGAGTCGCTTACCTTCACGGTGAACCCCGATGGCACGATATCTGCGGGGCCTTCCGTTGGCGGATGGGCGGATGCGTCCGCACCGGCTGCATCTCAGGCAGGATGGTTCCTTTCGGAAGGTGCGGGCGAGGCGTGCGTCATCGCTGTCGACGATCCGCTTAAAGTGAGCGCCGTGAAGCTCGATGAGGAGGGCGGTGCGCTTGCCGGAGCGCAGTTCAGCCTTGAGGGGCGCTTCCCCGACGGCTCTTCAAGCAAGTCGTTCATCTCCGATGGCGCCGGTGCCCTCTTCTCCGACGTGCAGCTTATCGGCTCGGACGAGGGGACGCGTTATGTCTTGAGGGAAGTTTCGGCGCCCGATGGCTACCAAGTGCTCGACCCCGTAACGCTTTTGGTCTACTCCGACGGCAGGCTGGCTTTGGGCGCTGACGTCTCTTCTGATCTTGCGGCCCATGTGGCGATTTCAGAGAAGGAGGGCACCGCGTGGGTGACGGTAACCGACGACCCCGTTCCTTCCGCTGAAGGAGAGCCGGGGTCGGCGGGCTTGGCGAAGACGGGGGATACGCCCCTGCCGCAGGCTGCCCTCGCCGTGCTCGTTGCTTCGGGGGCGGGCATCGTCATCGCTCGCTCGCGCCGCCGAGCTTCTCGGCAAGCGAGATGATGTAAGGGAAGGCGTCGTCGGTCGTCTCCGAGTGCATGCCATTCGTATGTTGGGATAGAAGGCAAGCTTGCTTGAGGGTTCGATAGGCTTGCGTTCACGCGAAAACGCCCTCGTCGGAGGGCGTTTTCGCTATCTGGGAGCGAAGGGGCTCGGAGCTGTCGCGGGAATCCTTCTGCAGCCCCTTCGCTCTGTTCCATGCTCGCTCAGCTTCGTTGAGAAATTCCGAATGGTGATGATGATAAAATCCGAATCGAACTCGTATGAAAATCCGAATGGCTAAAGAGGGAAATTCCGAATGAGCTTCCCCCTCCCAAGTCCCCCTACACAATATGGAGAAGGCGGTTGGCGTTTTCGAAGAAGACGAGATTTCGTAGCTTTGGGTCTCCTTCCGTGGCTATCATCACTTGCTCGACCTGACGCTTGTAGCTTCCGAACGGATAGTCGGTTCCGAACATGATTCTCTCGCGCCCGAGCAGCTCGATCATAAGCTCGATGTCCTCGTGCGACCTGAAGGAGGTGTCGGCGTATACGTTGTCGAGCCCCTGGGACAATTTTGCGAGTCGCTCGATGTTTCCTGCCGCGGTTCCGCCACAATGTGCTGCGACGAAATTGATTTCGGGATGTTTCCTTGCGCATTCGACCAGATAGGCAAGGTCGCCGAACTCGGGTGTGGCGTACTGGTCGTTGATCTCGGGGTAGTAGTACATCCCGGCTCCGCAATGTGATGTCACGGGCTTCCCCGTTTCTGCCCAATAGCGCAGCGCTTCTTCGGTTAGGGGATCGTCGAGGGCGCGCTTGCTCAAAATTGGGTGGAGCTTGAGGGCATAGGCGCCCTTTTCGGAATCTTCGAGCAGCTTTCTCCCGGCGTCCTTGCCGAGTCGGTAATCGATGCAGGTGAACGGAATGCACCGCGGCTCGACCATATGGGCGACTTCGTAGTCCTCGAAGGACAAGGCGGGCATGATCGGCAGCACGCAGATATAATCGATGCCGCACTCGTCCATTTCACGTTGCATGTTCTCGAGCGTGTTCGTCCGGCAGCGCTCGTGGTTCACGTCGATGAACTCGCGCAGCGCCTCGTCAGTGTCCTCCGTGATGAACGGCCCCTTGAACCCGCGTTCCTCCCTGACGGTGAACGGGTCGGGCATGTCAGCAGGCCTGAGGCCCAACTTGTAGATGACGTTGCGTGCATCCTTGAATATGTCGCCGAGATGCGCGTGAAAATCGATGATGGTTTGATCCTTCATTATGTCCTCCATCTGAAACGGCTGGTGATCGTCGCTTTACGCAACGCTGCCGCGGCAGGCACCGTGAGGGGTGGCTGTAGTGGCTCAGAAAGAGGTGGACATGATGCACTTGCCGAATGCATCATAAACCCCGCAGGCGGTATGCATGAAATTCGTTTTATGGCGATTGCGAATTCGGAATCTCATTCGCCGTCTTCGCAATCTGAATGAATCATATTCGATTTAGGAATAGGACTTTCAGAATAGAGGAGCTGAAGGTTGTGCCGCATTCGAATGCGCTATCCTATGAGCATGCAAAAAAGCGCAACAGGGGGAGGGCGCATATGCTGAACGCCAACTATGTTATCGAGTTCACGGAACTTGCGAAGCGGCTCAACTACACGGAGACGGCGCGGACGCTTAACATGAGCCAGCCGTCCCTGAGCAAGCACATCAGCCAATTCGAGAAGGAGCTCAAACTCGAGCTGTTCAAACGTGACGGAAACTCGCTGCGCTTGACGAAATGCGGCGCCGAATTGCTTCCTTTGGCGTACCGCGCGATCGAGGCGATGGAGGAGCTTGATAGCAAGGCGCACTATCTGCGGCGGCACCCGCCCGCTCACCTATCGATTAGCGGCCTGACGGATGAGGGCCCTTCAACGGAGGTTCTCGGATTTCTCATTTCGCTGATCAACAGCGAATATGGTGCGAATTGCCTTGAGGTGAAGCACCGATACAACAAAAACCCGGCCGAAATGCTCGAGTCGGGGGATGTTGACATCGTGTTCGATCCCGCTCCGGTAGAAGAGATGCCCGAGGGCAGCAACGTTGAGGTGCTGCGAGTCGCCGACTTAAAGCTGACTGCAATCGTCGATGCGGGAAATCCGCTAGCATCGAAGGGGCGAATCGGCGTTAGCGACCTTGAGAAATCGACCTTCGTCAGATATGAGGGAATCTATTTGAGCAGGTCATGGTGCTATATCGAGGAGGCGTGTGAGCGCCACGGTTTCACGCCCAAGACCCGTTCGTGCCTCTGCTCAGGCATCCCCGAGCTGTTCGCCCTGTGCGCTGGCCTCGGAGACATGGTGCTTGTCGTGGGGTCGAACTTCGGTGCGCGAATTCCCGAAGGCATCAAACCCTTCTGCCGCGTGCTCGATGTGGCGGATGGCGATTTCTGCATGCCATTGCAGCTTATGTACCGGAAAGATAACGACAATCCGGTTCTGACGGAGCTCGTTGCACGCATCGAGGCGATGCCGAATCCCCCGTTGAGGTTCGAGTAGGTATCGGCTGCGCGAAGGTATGCCAGCGCAAAAGGGGGAGCCCGTAACGAGGCTCCCCCGAAGTTGTGTGCGTATTCCCCTATGATGCACGTTCTGCGTGTGGGCGCAGGCTCCGAGGCGCTGCGCACTCGCTGCCTACCGCTTCTTCGCCTTCTCCGCGATAAGCTGTTTGCCGCCGATGACCATGCCGAGTAGGCCCCATGTGGTGAGCGATCCCATGAACGCGCCGGGGTTCGGGTCGTTCGGCCAAAACGTGTGGGCGACGAACAGGTTTGTTGAGTTGATGATCATGAAATCGTAGCCGTCGAGCACCTGGGCGAGCGATAGGATGATAAAGAGAACCCAGGAGTGCTTTGTGATTCCAAAGGAGTCGATGACTTCCGAAATCGTGAAGTGCTTTTCGTTCATTGTTCCCCCTCCCCCTCAAGAACATCAAGGTGAAGTCATATGTTGGCGAAAAAGATTGCAAGTGCTTTGTCCGCCGTCGAGCGATGAGCTTCTGCCTTCTCCCTTTTGCTCGCCGCCTCACGGAAGCTAGTCTATTCCGATAAGGGGACATAAGAAAAATCGCACTTTTTCAAGAAGCGTATTCGGAAAGGAAAGAGTTTATTCAATTTTTTGAAGGGTTGGTGGCTGGGGCGAGGGGTTGCGAGGCGGCCAACGTTGCGAGCGGCGCAAGGGCGATAAGACCACGCAAGGCCATGACCTTTATCTTGTAGGTGGTTCGCATTGCCTTTCATGGGGCAACGTGCGTTTTCGCTGTTTGATATGCTATTCAGTTCACTAAACTGCACATTGTAAGGAAAATCCGAATTGCAATTTGAGGAAATTCCGAATAAATCTAACAGGAAAATCCGAACCAGCATCCTCAATGCACTTGAAAGACGCTACACTTTCACCAATGTTGCGAGCGAGGGGGAAGGCGCTATGGGAGCGAAGTACGAGAAGCCTGAAGGGTATATACCGCGCGTTGCCGATGCGCAAATCGAGCGGTACCTGAAGGCGTTTGGTGCTGTCGAGATAGCGGGGACGAAGTGGTGCGGCAAGACGTGGTCAGCCCTTATGCAAGGAGCCTCGGTTTCCTATGTTGACGAGAACTTGGATTTGGCTCGAGCTGACCCGTCTATGATGCTGATAGGGGATCGTCCTCATGTAATCGACGAATGGCAGCGCGTCCCCGCCATCTGGGATTGCGTCCGCCATGAGGTCGACCGAGCGCGAGGGACGCGCGGCGCTTTCATACTTACAGGGTCCTCGACGCCTGCAACCCGCCAAGGCGAGCAGGGGCCCGCGCATAGCGGCGCTGGGCGGATAGGTCGCGTTCGCATGAGCCCCATGAGCTTGTTCGAGTCCGGGGAGTCAACCGGACAGGTCAGTCTCGAGGGTTTGTTCGCTGGTGAATTCACGCCGTGTGTTGCCGAGCGCGACACGGTGGGGCTTGTCGAAGCTGCCTGTCGAGGCGGCTGGCCGGAGGCTGTCGACATGGAAGTCGATGCGGCGCAGCTTATTGCCCGCGAGTACGTTACGGCGGCACTTGGCGTGAGCATTCCTGCGCTCGGCCTCGACCCTGATATCGCCCGCAGGCTCGCATCCTCGCTTGCTCGGAACCTGGGACAAGCTGCTACGTACAAGACGATAATCAACGACATGTTCGGCGCCGAGGAGAATCCGCTCAGCGTGATCGACGAGGGGCGGGTGCGCGCCTATCTCGATGCGCTCAAGGGCATGTACATCGTGGAGGAGGTTCCCGGATGGGCGCCTCCTGCCCGCGACAGGAAGCGCTTCGCGACGAAGCCCAAGCGCTACCTTGCCGATCCGAGCCTTGCTTGCGCGCTGCTCGGCATGTCGCCCGCTGCGCTCCTTGCCGATTGGCAGACGTTCGGGCTGGTGTTCGAGAACATGGCGGTGCGCGATCTGTCGGTTTACGCCCGGGCGCTCGATCTGCTCGATGATGTGCCCGTTCGCTACTATCGCGATGACTCGGGGGTCGAGGCTGACGCTATCGTGCAGCTTGCCGATGGCCGTTGGGCGGCATTTGAGTTCAAGGTCAGCGAGGACAAGGTGGAAAAGGGGGTTGCGAGCCTTGAACGCATGCGTCGCAAGGTGTGCGAAAACCCCCGCTCGCAGACGAGGCCTCCTGAGTTTATGGCGGTGATCACGGGAGTGGGCGAGTACGCTCGCGAAGTTGCCGAGGGAATTGTCGCGGTGCCGATTCGCCTCCTTGGGAAGTAGGAGAAGCGGCACCGCGAAATTCCCTCGTGGACTGTCAGCGTGAAGTCTGACGTTGCCCAAATGAGCGCCATAAAAACTTGTCTCCTGCTCATGAAACGGCCCGGGGCAATCAATGCCTCGGGCCGTTGTAGAGTGTCGCCTGGTGCACGAAGGGGGATACTTTCCCAGGCGATATGAGGGGAGCTATGCGTATCGCTACGCCTTGCAGGTGTACGGTCCGGGGACGAAAAGCACCTGGTTGGGCTTCTTGTCAAGCTCCTCGACGAGCTGATCGATAGGCCCAAACTTCATGACGCCGGCGAGGCAGTGGTGTACGCAGGTCGGCAGTTTTCCTCCCGCCGTGCGCTCTGCGCAGAGATCGCACAGGGAAGTCGGGGTCGGAATCTTGTTCCAATTCACTGTCTTCTCGTCAATTTCCCAAGGCCCCTCATCAAGCACGCGGATGCCCCATTTTCCGGTGCCGAACCCGTGCTCTTGCTTACAGGCAATCTCGCAGGACTGGCATCCGGTGCAGAACTCGTAGTCAATCAGAAGTCCGTTTCTCATCTCTCGGCGCTCCTTACTTCGCGATCTTTTCAACTTTGCAGATAAGGCACTTGAACGGCGCACCGAAGCCAAGCTTGCCGACGTTTTTGTGCGGAACGAGCTCATTGATATTGGAGCGCCATACGCCGAACAGATGCGGTTCCTCCCCATCTTCTTCGGGGAACCAGAAGCCGTGCTGAGCATGGACGACACCCGGCTTCACGACGGGGACGACCCTTGCTTTCAGCTCGCATTTGCCGAATTGGTTCTCGACGTTGACCCACTCGCCGTCTGCAATGCCGAGCTTGGCGGCGTCCTTCGGGTGAATCTCAAGCAGCGGATCGGGATTGAGCTCGCGAAGCAGAGGAATCTGCTTGCCCTCGGAGTGGAAGTAGGCGTAGGTGCGCGCGCCTGTGGTGAGAACGAACGGGTACTCGTCCATAAGCTCAGGCGTTGATACAGGCGACTGCTGTGGCTCTTCGTAATAAGGCAGCGGATCCTCGCCGAACTGGCGGAACATCGTGGAATACAGCTCGATGCGGCCCGTCGGCGTGTTGAAGCCAGGCTGCCCGTCGGGGCGAAGGCGTCCGGTCTCGTACTTGCGGTAGTTGACCTCGCGCTGGTAAACGACCTTCTCCTTGAGCTCTTCATAGGTCATGCCGCAATTGCCCATGCGGAACTCGGCCCTGAACTCCTCGAAGTTGGCAAAGCGTGCATAGGTGCCGGGGTTGAGGCGGGTACCGAGTTCGTACTGGATTTCAAGGTCGCCCTTCGTTTCGCCGACTTTCACTGCGTCGACTACGGAACCGAGCATGTTCGGCGAGGCGCCGTAGTGGGTACCGACCATGGACTGGCGCTCTGCGAACGAAGCGATGGGGAGAATAACGTCGGCGCAGCATTGGACCGTCGGCGTGATCCAGCAATCAGCAGCAAAAACGAAGTCGAGCTTTTGCATCGCGTCGTGCCAACGCTTCGGCTGCGCAGCGCACGTGCCTGCGAGGAGGTTCGTCGAGGCGATAAAGCCGCCATGGATTTCATACGGTACGCCCGTTTCCATGGCCTCGAGGGACAGGATGCAGTGCCCTGCCTGCGCACCGTTGGCCTTCTGGTCGATTGCAAGGCCCCAAAGGATTGCCGCATTGCTGGCATTCGCGTACATACGCGTTGCGCCGTAGATGTCCTCGACGTCGAGGCCGCAGATCTCCGCAGCTTTTTCGGCGGGCATCGTGGCGACGCGCTCCGCCAGCTGTTCGAAGCCGTAGCAGAAACGATCGACGAAGTCGTGGTCGTACAAGTCTTCCTGGATGATGATGTTGAGCATCGCCATGCCGAGCGCTGTATCGGTACCAGGGCGAAGAGCAAGATGGTACGTCGCGCGCGTTGCGAGCCAGTTGGTCCGCGGGTCGATCGAGATGAGCTTGCTTCCGCGCTTCATGCAGTCGATCACGGAGTGTCCGAAGAAGCCATCGCCGTTCGACGGCAGGGGCTCTTTGCCCCATGCAACCATGACCTCAGGCACTTTGTAAGCGGGATCCTCGTAGCGCCCGGGCAGGCCGCCTGCGTAATCCATTTCAGGATAGGTAACGCCGGCAACATAAGTTGCTGCCGCGACGCGCGGAATATAGCACGCATAGCCCGACTGGGTATAGCAGGCATTGGGCGTGCCGATCATCGCCATGCCGTAGGGCCCGCACATGGGTTCGCCTTCTCGGCCGGTTCCGCCGAACACCACGATCGATTCAGGCCCATGCTCTTTTTTGATTCGGCCGATGTTCTCTTCAATGATGTTGTAAGCGTCTTCCCACGTGGTGCGCTCCCACTTGTTCTTCCCGCGGTCTTCCTTCGCACGCTTCATCGGGTAGATGACGCGGTCGGGATGATAGGTGAAGTCGGGCAGCGTCAAGCAGCGCACGCAAAGACGGCCTTGCGTGATGGGCTGGTTCTCGTCGCCTTCGACTTTTTCAAGGATGCCGTCTTTGTTCACATAGAATTTGACTCCGCATCCAACGGGGTGGCATCCAGGTGCCGACCAAGCGCATCCGCGGGTGACCGTGTACCCATCCTCCTCCCATTGCCACGGCTTGCCTAAGTCGTTGACAAACTCTTCGATGCCACTGTCAATTTTCGGTCTTGCTGTCATTTCGTTCTCCGATTCTCTCGTCTGAGCAGCAAAATGGCAATTCGGGCTGTAAATTCGGGCTGTATCTTGCCCCCCGAATTCCTTTCATGACTAATTTCGATCGCGCACTTCGAGAAGGTTGACCCAATACACGATGTCTTTCCCGGCGAGCGGATGGTTGAAATCGAGCGTCACGATTTGGTTCTCAATGCTTACGACCTTTGCCGGAATCGGCTCGACGTTTCGTGGGGATGTCCACCCGATCGTTTCGCCTACAGGAAGGTTTTCTCCGTTGGGAACCTTGTATGCGGGGAACTTCTGCACGGCGTCTTCGTTGTATTCGCCGTAGGCCTCTTTAGCGGGAAGCTTGATCGTTCGCTCATCGCCGGGGTTCATTTCCAGCAGTGCGTCGTCGAGAGCTCTCATTACCTGATGTCTTCCGAGTACGATTTCGTACGGTTCTCCATTGCAATCGTCGAAGACCTCTCCATCAGGAAAGCTGCCTTTATATAGAAAGCGGGCGATTTGTCCCTTCTCTGCCATGGTCTTTCTCCTCCCTAGAAGGAAACGGACCCTTTATTGGGGCCCGTTTCTGGCGAAACTGCGTTTAGTGCCAACGTTGCGAAGTGAGGAAGAATCCCTCAACCGGCTTAACCTCGCTGTCGTCGTCGACGAGCGAAGCGGCAAGCTCCTCTGCGTTTCCGCAGATTTCGCTAACGGGGGCTTTGATTTCGTCTGCCTTCTCCGTCGCGACTTTTTCCTCGGGGGCTTTTTTCTCGTCTGTCATAGCGTCCTCCTACAATCTACTTATCGTGTTTTGACTGCTTCTATCGAACCATTCAGAATGCGATGCAGTTACTGGCGAGGCAGGTATGTCGACATATGTCCTGGGGCGCTTATCGCGACCCCGCCAAGGAGTCTGACAGCCTGCCCCATTCGGGGCGGTTCGCGGATTAGCTGGATGGCGGGGCCTTTGTTTGGCCACCCCGTGTCTCTTTCAGGAGGTTGCGAGCCCGTTTGGAGTGCAGGGGCCTGCCATGTGCGAAGGAGGCAGGTCCATGATCTACGCTGGAATAGACATAGCCAAATCGAGCCACGTCATCGGTGCGGTGGACGAGCGCGGCAAGGACGCCGCCAAGCCCATGCAGTTCGCAAACTCCGCTGAAGGATTCGGCAAGTGCGCAGCCTACCTCGAAGGGCTGGGCGCACCTGCGGAGGAGATGCTCGTCGGCATGGAAGCCACCGGCCACTACTGGCTGCCGCTGTTCAGCTTCCTGCACGCCCAAGGCTACGACGTCGTCGTCATCAATCCCATACGAACCGATGCGATGCGCCGCTTCAAGGGGAGCTCTCGGGTCAAAACCGACCTCGTCGACTGCATCCTCATAGCCGACACCTTGCGCCTTGGCGAGTTTCGCCCCAGCAAGCTCGGAGACGAGTCGATGGTAGAGCTGCGCCAGCTCACACGGCTTCACCAGGGCCTCAAGGAGAGCGTCGCCGACCTCAAGCGCCAGGTGATAGTGGCGCTGGACCAGGTATTTCCCGAGTACGATTCCATCTTTTCCGACACCTTCGGGGAGAGCTCCAAGGCGTTCCTGAGGAAGTGCCCGACCCCTGAGGAGTGCCGAGGCGTCCGCGTGGACGCCTCGGCAACACGCTCTCGCGCGCGAGTCGCGGCAAGCTCGGACGGGAGAAGGCCGAGGAGATCAAGGGCATCGCCAAGGAATCGTGCGGCATCGACAGGGGGACGCGAACCCTCTCCTTCCAGATCAAACTGCTCGTGGAGCAGATAGACTTCATCGAGGGGCAGATCGAGGAGGTGGAGGCCAGGATCGAAGAAGGGATCGAGACGACCGAGCCGCTCATCCTCACCATCCCGGGCATCGGACATGTCCTCGGCGCGCAGATCGCGTCCGAGATAGGCGACATCCATCGTTTCCGGAACGCATCCGCCGTCGTCAGCTATGCGGGCATCAACCCCTCCGTCAGCCAATCGGGAAAGTTCTCCTCAAGCGAGAATCACATCACGAAGCAGGGCTCGCCCTACCTTCGACGCGCCCTCTATCTGGCAGCGACCGCGCAGCTCAGGCTCAGCACGCCTTTTCGGGATTACTACGATAAGAAGAGAGCAGACGGGAAATCCCATCGGGAGGCCCTCATAGCCGTGGCGAGAAAGCTCGTGCATGTCATATACGCCGTGCTGTCCAAGCAGGAGCCTTATCGCCCTGATGCGGTGAATGCGAATCCGGTATCGCGTTCTGAATGATTCGATATAAAGCTGTCAAGGTACAAAAACCTACATTGCAAAACTGTCTAGCAAAATGCGTCTACGGGTCTTGACTACTCATAGCTGGTCTCCTTGTTTAGGTCAGGTTCGGGAACGACTATCTCCCTTACCGGTATCCCGTGGGCTTTGTCCGCGGGTCCCTTCACCGGTTGACTCGATAGTAGTCTCAACTCAGCCCCGCGCCCATCGTATATGAGGTATGAGTTGAACCAGGGAATATCGGTCTTCACGAGCGATAGCTCGCCTCATCTCGGTTTTCCTATAGTGAAAGCACGCTAAGAGAGGGGAGTGCGATGCAGTCAGACGACAACAAGGAACAAGGAGCTTCAAGGTCGTATCAGAACCCGGTGATGATAGGAGTTGTGCTCCTTATCGCGGGCATTTCCGTTGCAATGATCCAATATAAGGTGCCGACGATCCTTACCGAACTAATGGCGCTGTTCGCAATGGATGCGAAGGCGGCTTCGTGGCTCATGTCGATTTTCACGCTCATGAGCATCTTCGTGGCATTGCCCACAGGCTGGCTCGCGCAAAAGTTCGGCGCTAAACGGATGATGATCGTCGCATGCGGCATCGCCATCCTCGGATCGCTGATAGGGATCGCTTCGGGCTCCAGCGCGGTCCTCATCTTCTCCCGCGCTGTCGAGGGCGTCGCCCTTACGGTCTTGACGACTTGCGGCCCGATAGTGGTGCAGAAGTGCGTGAAGCCCGAGAAAATCGGCTCCGCGATGGGAATCTGGGGAATCTGGGGTTGCTTGGGCTCGACCATCGCCGCAGTGGTAACGCCAACGGTATTCGAAACGCTTGGATTCAGCGGCTTGTGGATCCTGTTTGCAGCGATTGCGGCATGCGCGGCGGTTCTCGTGTCAGTTGCCATTCGCGTTCCGCAAGAAGCGCAGGGGCAAGATTCCGCAGTGTCGGAAAGCGATGGATCCCTCGCCGAGAAGCCGCGATACCGCGAGATGCTCACCAGGGATATTGTCCTGTTCTTTGTGGGGTTCGCGATTTTCAATATCTGCCTTCTCGCTATTCTCTCGTTCGTCCCGACCATTCTTCAGATGCAAGGGTTCGACCCAACGCTTTCGGGCCTCATCAGCACGGCGCCCATGCTTCTCTCGGTTATCTCTTCGCCCCTGTTCGGGGTGATATCGGACAAAATCGGGCGTTGCAAACCTCTTCTTGTCGCCGCGATGCTCGTGATGGGCCCGTGCACGCTGGCTCTTTACACGCAAACGGGGGCTTTGCTTTGGGTCGCAGTTGTCGTCATGGGCCTTGTGGGCATGGGCGGCGTTGGCATGTTCCTGTCGGGGTATATGAAGCTTCTGCCCCGTCCCGAGCTAGCCTCGATCGGTATGGGCGTGATGATTCTCGTTCAGGGCCTCGGGCAGTTTCTTGGCACGTTTCTGGTGCAGATTCTTCTTGGCCCGACGCTTGAGAATTGGGTGTTCGCTGGAACGGTGCTCATGGTCATGGGGCTCGTGGGCACGGTCTCGCTGCTGCTCTGCCGACTAAAATAAAGCCTTACCTATTCGAATTTCTTTCTCCCCCTTGCCGGCCGCATGCTTCGTGCGGCCGGTTTTGCTTTCTCGGGAAGAAGGCCGCATTGGTGCGGTTTCGTAAAAGTATGAGAGATTTCATCAGGTAGAATATGACCCTCATACTACCCGTACGATGGTTTTAGCGCTCTTTGCGGGCGTAAAGTCGAGCCAGGGAATGCAGCCGAGGGGGAAAGGAGCGCTCTCATACCTGCGCCGACGAAGGGTCGTACTCATCGCTGTCGCGAAGGTAATGGTTTGGGGCAGAGGTTTTTGCACAAGGGGGACAGGGGGAATCATGAAAGACGAGATTGTCGATGAGCATGAAATCAAGGAGAAACCGATCGGCGCAGTCGAGGCAGACTTCGAGACGGTTCTTGTCGATGGGATTTTAGGTTTCGGCCTTTCAGTGGGAAATGTGGTGCTCGTTTTGATCATGGTGCTCGTCCATGCGTCATCTGCGATCGAGAGCAACATCGTTGCGATGTGCGTGGCGGTGCTAACGTGCCTGCTGCTGTTCATTGGTTTAAAGCTCACCGACGTGTTTCAGCGAGCGGTCGGTAGAAAGATAATCCTCGTGTCGTATATGGTGAGCTTTCTCGGCGCTGCTGCTTGCCTGATTCTTCGGCTTCCGTACTTGTCGGTTGCGCTTGCTTCCCTCGGAACGGTTGCCGCTTTCTTTTTATATGGAAGGTATCTTGCCTCGCTGGCGAGAAATGCTCTTATGTTCGTCGTCGATTCGATTTTCATTTACGTTGGCATCATGGTGTTCGTGATTTCACAGGCTGAGTCCTTGCTCTCTTCGGCGCTTCTGGGGACGTTATGCGTGGTGTCGACAATTGTCTCGGCGGCTTTCACCAAGAAAGACCACCCTTATGCCGACTTCGTCTCGGCTGAAGATTCGAAGCGCCGAAGCATAAAACTCAAGGGAAACAACCATACGCTTCTGCTGATAGGGTTCATGCTCTCTGCGGTTCTCATCGCGTTTTCGCTTGATTTTCCGAAAGAAATTATCACGTTGGCAATTGGCCTTTCGATTGGCGCCGCCGGCCTTCTGTCCTTGCTTACGCGGCAGCTCGACGAGAGGGTGTATAAGGAGTGGCTGAAGAAGAGTATGGCGTTTTCGGCTGCATTGCTGCTTCTTCCCTTTCCCGTCGTTCCCGAAGCGGCTTGCCTTGGCCTTATCTGCCTCTATACCTGCTTTGTCTGCCTTAACATCATTGTTCTTGTGAACGCCGTCGTCGAGACGATCCGATTCGATATGATTTCTCCGATTTGGCTTTTTGGAAAGCACGGAGCTACCTATTTTGGGGGAATCTCCATTGGCGCCGCGGTTTGCACGCTGGGAGCCCTTGCCGGCAGTTATGTCGATCCGCAGATCGCTCTGTACGGGTCGATTGTTGTCGTCGTCGCGTTCTGCTCGTGGATGCAGATTTCCGTGAACTATCAGATTTACCCGTTCGAGCCCGTCATCGAAGAAAACGAGGATGAGGAAACGAGCGTGCAAATCGAGCAGGAGGGGAAGCGCAAGCTTGTGTGGCAGCGCAAGATCGAGACGGCATGCGACCGATATAAGCTTTCTCCTCGTGAAAGGGAGGTCCTGCGTATTTTGCTGAAGGGGCGTGATGCGAAGTACATCATGGACCAGTTCTACATCTCTCAATCTACGGCCAAGACCCACATCTACAATATCTATCGGAAGTTCGGCATTCACTCTCGCCAGGATCTCTACGACTTCATCGAGGACATCGAATTGGCGGAAGATGAGTAGACGGTGCGTTTTGCTCCGAGAATAAGCGTCCTAGGGCCCTTCGCATTATGCGGAGGGCCTTCTTGTTTGCTCGTACGCGGTATGAGGCACCTTCTTGGTGTCGGTGTGCAATGCTTTGCCGAAGCCGTTTGGCCGTGCATCGGAAGCTTTGAGATTATGAGGCTCTGACCTAGGAAAACTCTGGATTAAAAACCTCAGACCGCCCCGTCTCGGACACGTGGTATGAGGGTATTTCCCCTCCTGAAATGCATTTCCTCACTTGCGTACGATTCCTCGCCCCCGCTCTCGGGGCGTACTTTCTCGGTAGACGTTATGTTCCCGTCGAAATGTGCGTGTTGGAGGCTTGGAGGGAGCCTTCTTCCGACCTACGAGCGCGGTCTTTCTCGCACAGCAATCTCAGTTTTGCGTGACTTGGATTGTGAAAGGCAGCGTGCGAAGCCCCAGAAAGGAGTCTTACGCAATCAACGGTCGCTCGCTTTGCTTTAGGGGAGCTTCGAACTTGCTGAAAGGCGAGGCAGAGCGAAATGGCGAAAGCCAAAGACGAGAAAGAGGAGAGGGCATGAAGATTTTCAAAGGCCAGGGTACTGCCGATTTGGGCAAACCGTGGCGCTTCGAAGAAGACGGATTGACCGTTACCCGCGGATGCGCATGGTCGCCTCCCGGGTGCCATCCTACCGGTTGCGGAATCAAAACCTATGTCAATGACGCTGGCGAATTGGTGAAAATCGAAGGCGACGAGAACCATCCCATCACCAACGGCCGTCTTTGCGTGCGTTGTTTGACTATGCGCGACTTCGTGTACAACCCCGATCGCGTGCTTTACCCGATGAAGCGTGCGCGCGAGGATCGAGGCAAAAACAAGTGGGAGCGCATCACGTGGGACGAGGCGTTCGACTTGCTCGCCGAGAAGGTTGACTACTACAAGAAGACCTACGGTGCGGAATCCATCCTCATCATGGGCGGAACTGGCCGCGAGGGTGGCCCGATGCTCCCCGCGTATGCTCACTCCGCGATCGGCACCCCGAACGATTGCTATACGCAGTCTGGCTACTCTTGCTACATTCCTCGCGTTGCGGGCACCACGTATGTTCTTGGCGCCACGTATCCCGAGATGGATTATGCGGGCGGTTTGCCCGGCCGCTACGACGACCCCATGTTCAAGCTTCCTGAGCTCATCGTCTTTTGGGGCAAAGAGCCTCTGCCGTCGAACGGCGACGGGTTGTTCGGGCACGCAGCAATCGATATGATGCGTCGCGGCTCGAAGTTGATGAGCATCGATCCCCGTGTCAACTGGGTGTCGACGCGTGCCGACTGGCACCTTCGCCTGCGTCCTGGTACGGATGCGGCACTCGGCATGGCCATGCTGAACGTGATCATCTCCGAGGACCTCTACGACCACGACTTCGTCGAGCGCTGGACCTACGGTTTTGACGAGCTTGCCGAGCGTGTGAAGGACATGCCCGTCGAGAAGGCGGCCGAGATCACCGGCGTCGATGCCGACCTCATCCGCGAGGCGGCGCGCGTGTACGCGAACGCGAATCCTGCTCAGATCGCATGGGGCCTTGCTATCGACCAGAAGTCGAACGGCGTTCAGGCAGGTCATTGCATCCTTGCGCTCGAAGCTATCACCGGCAACATCGACGTTCCGGGCGGCCAGCTCATCGGCGACGTTAACGATGGCCTCGAGCTTGGTTTCGGTTGGCAGAACCTCGGCCCTGAGCTGCAGAGCAAGATTTTGGGCATCAAAGAGTATCCGGCTTACGTCGGCCTTGTCCTTGCATCCCAATGCGACATGGTCCTCGATGCACTCGAGGCTGGCGACGACGCCCAGTATTACCCGTTCAAGATGGGCGGTTTCGAGGACACGAACTTCCTCGCCGGCACGTGCGCGGCTCAGCCGAAGCGTTGGCACGATGCGATGGTGAAGAACCTCGAGTGGTGCTTCGGCATCGACGTGTGGATGACCCCGACGATCCAGGCGTGCTGCGAGCTGTTCCTTCCGCTGTCGACCACCGTCGAGCATGACACGGTCGTCTATACGCATTACGGAGCGTCGCCCATCATGGCGGGCGCTGTCAACAAGGCGATTACCGTTGGAGAAGGCAAGGGCGACTGCGAGATCATGTACGAGATTGGCAAGCGCTGCATGCCCATCAACTACGACAAGTTTGCCAACTACTACGAGTTCCTCAACTACTACCGCCTCAACAACAAGCAGACCTTCGAGGAGCTTCGCGAAGAGGTCGTTCACCAAAAGATTGAGACGCTCTCTTATAAGAAGTACGAAACGGGCAAGCTTCGCCCCGACGGACAGCCGGGCTTCAACACGCCGACGGGCCGCGTCGAGCTGTACTCCACGATGTTCCGCCAGTTCGGCGAAGATCCCCTGCCGTACTACATGGAGCCCCAGCTTTCTCCCGTATCGACGCCTGAGATTGCCGAGCAGTATCCGCTCGTGCTCACGACGGGCGCCCGCACGTACTGCTACTTCCATTCCGAGGGCAAGCAGATTCCCTACCTGCGCGAGATGAACCCCGATCCGTTGATCGAGATCAACCCCGAAGATGCGCTGAAATACGGCGTCACCGATGGCCAGTGGGTCGAGGTCGAGAATCCGTTCGGAAAGGTTGTGCTGAAGGCGAAGGTCAGCCAGATCGTGAAGCCGGGCGTCGTCCATGCGCAGCACGGCTTCTGGTTCCCCGAGAAGGACGCGGAAGAGCCGAGCCTGTACGAGGTGTGGCGCTCGAACATCAACGAGCTCGTCCCGCATAAGTACATTGGCAAGCTCGGCTTCGGCGCACCGTTCAAGTGCCTGCTCTGCAGCGTGAAGCCGATCGCTGAGAACTATGACACGGACATGATGGAAGTTTGGGATCGTTTTGGAAAGCTGGTGATCTAGATGGCAGCGTACGGATTGCTCATCGATTACGAATTCTGCACGGGCTGCCAGTCTTGCGAGGTCGCCTGTAAGGAAGAGCACAAGATTCCTGTGGGCCAGTGGGGCATTCGCGTTCTCGACGATGGTCCGTGGGAGTGCGAGGACGGCAAGTTCAACTGGAACAAGATTCCGACCCCGTCCCGCCTTTGCGATCTTTGCGCGGAACGAACCGCAAAGGGCAAGCAGCCGACCTGCGTGCATCATTGCCTCGCCGGCGTGATGCAGTACGGTACCGTGGCTGATCTCGCCAAGGAACTTGAAGAGAAGCCTAACCAAGTGCTCTTCGTTCCGAAACCGTACAAGTACTAGAGCGGGAAGATTTTAAGGACACGTCATGGCGGGCTGGCACTTTTCGGCCCGCCCTGGAAGAGGGGGGAGTCATGGGGAGAGCAGAGGAAAGCCGCCATCTCGAAGACTGCATCGAGAACTACGGGATGCTGTCGAGGCTTTTCCGCCTTGAGGTGGATGCAGATTTGCTCAACGACCTGGTGGACAGCCCTTGCGTGGATAAGACGGGAAATATCGAGTTCGATGAGGGATACGGAAAGATGCGTTCCTTCCTCGATTCGATTTCCGATATAGCCCATGCGAAGTCCGATTTGGCCATCGACTACTCCCTCGTGTTCCTTGGATATGGCGTCGACCCCGATAGCGCTGGCGCAGCAGGCGCCCGCGCGGCATATCCCTACGAGTCGTTTTTCCGAACGGGAAGCAAGGCCCTTGGCGGAGAGCACTGCTCGGAAGTGTCAAGCGAATATCGCTCCCACGCGTTCATGCCGACCAAGACGAGAATCATTGCAGAAGACCACATAGCCTGCGAGCTCGAATTCCTGCAGTACCTGGCAAGCCTTGAGCTTGAGGCAACGCACGAAGGCGATGACGAGGCGGCCCTTAAAGCTCGTCGGGACAGCCTCGAATTCCTTCAATCGCATCTGCTCTCGTGGATCGACGATTTTCGGAAAGAAGTCGAGAAGCATGCAGATACCTCGTTCTACCTGGGTCTGTGCGAGATGACGAAAGGGTGGCTCGAGATCGACAGGAAGGCGCTGCAAGATTCTCTGAGCGGGAAAGGCGGAAGCGATGACTAGCGGTATGGGGCCGGACGGCCGTGGATGGGGCGCCAAGGAGGTTGAATACGACCTAGGATTTGGCGGCCCCGGCAAAAGCGTGGTAATCAACATCACTCGCTCGATTGACGTTCGGATCATGGATGAGGAGAACTACTGCAAATACAAGGCCGGCGAAAGCTGCGCCGCCTTTGCGGGGCGCCTTCGCTCATCACCGTATCGATTTTCGCTTCCCCGGGATGCGAAATGGCATGTCGTCATCGACCCTTCGACGTATTCGGGAATAGCGGAATTCAACGTTCGGTTAATGGACGACGACTTGTTGGACAACTAAGGAAGCAAGGTTAGCTGGCTAGCCTTGAAAAAGAAAGAGGGAGAGTGAACCATGGAATTAAGCGATTACAAAACAGCTCCCGTCGTGAAGCTGGATAGTCTTTCCGACGTGAACGACATCGGCAAGCCTTGGCGTTACGAAGACGGCAACATGACCGTTACCCGTACCTGCCCCTGGTCTCCTCCGGGATGCCATCCGGTCGGCTGCGGCCTCAAGCTCTACGTTGACGAGAACGGCAAGCTCGTTCACGTCGAGGGCGACGAGAACCATCCTGTCACCCAGGGCCGTCTTTGCCCGAGGTGCATCACGCTCAAGGATTACGTGTACAGCCCCGCTCGCATCGTCAAGCCGATGAAGCGCGATCGCGCTGATCGCGGCAAGGAAGACGCGTGGGTCGAGTGCTCTTGGGACGAGGCGTTCGCTATCGTCAAGGAGAACTACGAGCGCATCTGCGAGCAGTACGGTCCCGAGTCGATTATCGGCATGTCCGGCACCGGTCGCGAGGGTGGCACGATGTCGCTGTACCCGACGATGGTGTTCGGAACCCCGAACTACTGCTACATGCAGTCGGGCTACGCGTGCTATACCCCCCGCCTTGCGGCGGCGGCCTATATTACGGGCACGACGTACTCCGAGTGGGATTACTCCGGCGCTCTGCCTGGTCGTTGGGATGACGAGCGCTATGAGCTGACCGAGGTCATCGTCATGTGGGGTAAGGCTCCCCTCGAGTCGAACCCTGACGGCTTCTTCGGCCATGCCGTCGTTGATGCGATGCGCCGCGGAACGCGCCTCATCCAGATCGACCCGCGCATCAATTGGCTTTCTGCCCGCGCCGATATCCATCTCCAGCTGCGTGCCGGCACGGACACCGCTCTGGCGATGGCGATGCTCGACGTCATTATCAAGGAAGATCTCTACGATCATGACTTCGTCGAGTACTGGTGCTATGGCTTCAACGAGCTGGCTGAGCGCGTTGCGACCATGCCGGCGGAGAAGGCCGCGGAGATTTGCCAGGTTCCCGTCGAGAAGATTTACGCGGCAGCGCGCATGTACGCGAAGGCGAAGCCCGCAGCGATTATGTGGGGCCTTGCTGTCGACCAGAAGACCGACGGTATGCAGAACAGCCAGTGCATCATCGCTCTGCAAGCGATTACCGGCAACCTCGATCGTCCTGGCGGTCAGCTGATGCCCGGTTCCGATTCGGGCCACAATGAGCTTGGCTTCGGCTACAAGGAATGCATTCCCGACGAGGTCTTCCAGAAGATGATCGGTCTTGATCAGTATCCTGCATACTGCAACATGATCCTCAACTCGCAGGTCGACTTGATGCTCGAGTGCTTGGAAACCGACAAGCCGTATCCTATCCGCATGGGCTTCTACATGGGCGACAACGCGCTTTCCAACTGCGCGATGGAGCCGAAGCGTTGGCACGACGCGCTTATCAGGGCGCTCGAGTTCTGCATCGGAATCGACACGTTCATGAACGCGTCGATTCAGGCCACGTGCGATCTGTTCCTCCCCATCGCGACGGTTGCCGAGCGCGAGGGCACGGTCTTTACCCACTATGCACCTTGCACGGTGACGGCTGGCTTCATGCATAAGGCCGTCGACTGCGGAAACCTCCCCTCCGACATGGAGCTTGCCTACCGTCTGGGCAAGTACCTGCATCCGGAGCGCTTCTCGAAGTGGGCCAACGAGCACGAGCTCGTTGAGGCGTTCCGTCTCGGCGTCGAGGATCACGGCGAGACCTTCGATCGCGTTTCCCAGTGCGTCGTCGCTCAGGTTCCTATCGAGTACTACAAGTACGAGAAGGGTCTCATGCGCCCCGACGGCCAGCCCGGTTTCGCAACTCCGACCGGCCGCGTCGAGCTGTGGTCGACCGCGTACAACCAGTTCGGCGACGATCCTCTGCCGTACTACATCGAGCCCGAGTTCAGCCCGATTGATGAGCATCCCGAGATCAAGGAAGAGTACCCGCTCGTCCTCACCACAGGTGCGCGCGTCACGGCGTTCTTCCACTCCGAAGGCCGTCAGATCCCGTATCTGCGCGAGCTCAATCCCGATCCGCTGCTTGAAATCAACCCGGTGACGGCGCAGGAGCGCAATATCGCCGACGGCCAGTGGGTGCGCGTTTGGAACATGTTCGGCGAGGCGCTCATGAAGGCGAAGGTGACCGAGGCGGTAGACGAGAAGACCGTTCACGGGCAGCACGGATGGTGGTTCCCCGAGGAAAGCGGCGACGAGCCCAACCTGTACGGCACCTTCCGTTCGCAGATCAACAACCTTTGCCCCAACGGCCATATGGGCAAGCTCGGCTTCGGCGCGCCTAACAAGTGCATGTGCTGCAACGTGGAGCCCATTGCTGAGTCTTACGACACGGACATGAATCTCATCTGGGAGAAATTCGGAAAGCTGGTGTAGAAGATGACGACCTACGGACTTTTGATCGATTACGAATACTGCACTAACTGCGGCTCTTGCCAGGTCTCCTGTAAGGAGGAGCATGGCTACCCGGTGGGCAAGACGGGCATCTCCGTCCACGCCGACGGGCCGTGGCGCATCGACGACGACAACATCAACTTCAACTATTTCCCGCTGCCGACCGACTTGTGCGACTTGTGCGCAGAGCGCACGGGAAAGGGCAAGGAGCCGCTGTGCGTGCACCATTGCCTCGCGAACGTTCTTTACTATGGGCCTGTTGAGGAGCTCGCGAAGAAGCTCGAGGACAAGCCCAAGCAGATGCTGATTGTTCCCCAGTTCATGCCTCGTGAGGCAAAGGGCGAGTTCGTCCACGTCGAGAATGAACTCGACCACCGCAAGGCCGCTCATATCGAGGTCGAGGGCACGGGCTCGTCGACGTTCGGCGCGCACCGCCATGACGCGAAGGTTGGCGAGTACAGCGAGGACGCCGTCTAATCGCGAAGCAGTTTTGAGATGGTAACGAGCTGAATTGTTCTCGTTGCCAAACGGAGGCGCGAAACATGGAGTCAACCTCGTGCGGAGGATGGCCTGTGGAGTAGCGCCTCTTTTCATGTTCCTGCAGGTGATTGCTTGCGATGGAGCAAGGCGTGGCAACGCAATCGCATTCTCGATTTGAAGGAGGCAGCATATGCCCGCTTTCAATGATTACGAGCACGTGTACAAACCCCTGCCATTGGGCAGAACAACCCTTAGGAATCGAATTATCTTTTCGCCGATGGTTTGCGACTATGCCGATAGCATCGGTCAGCCGACCCAAGGTTATATCGACTTTATCGAAGAGCAGGCGAGAACTGGCGTGGCGCTTGTCAACGTCGGTGCGACGCCGGTCAATTGGGATACCGCTCCCGACTATCCCGCTGAGCTCGATGTCACTCAGGACAACAAGATTAACGGGCTCGTGCTTCTTGCGGACGCGGCGCATAGGCACGGCGCGAAGATCTCGATCGAACTTGTCCATGCGGGTCGCGGCGTTCATCCTGAGCTTATTAAAAGTAAGTGGGCCTTAGCGCCGTCGAATTTCCCCATCCCTGGCCAGTATCCCTATATCAAGGAGATGGACCAGCACGATATCGAGGAGACAATAGCGTGCTATGCCGATTGCGCCAAACGTTTGAAGCGCGCGCAGTTCGACGGCGTTCTCGTCCATGCGGCGCACGGGAATCTTCTCGGGCAGTTCCTCTCCCCGTTGACAAACCACCGAAGTGATTGCTATGGCGGATCTCTTGAGAACCGCAGCCGGTTTCCCCTGATGATTCTCAAGGCAGTCAGGGAAGCCGTTGGCGACGATTTCTTCTTGGACATGCGCATAAGCGGAGACGAGATGGTCGAAGGTGGCATGAAGATCGACGAGGTCGTCGAGTTCATCAAGATGGCACAGGAATACATCGATATGGTGAACATCTCGGCTGGCCTCATCGTCGACTGGCGCGCCCAATTCTTCACGATGCCCCCGTATTACCAGCCGCATTGCCTCAACGTTTCGCTCTCTCGAGCGGTCAAAGAGTGCCCTGATGTGACGATTCCTGTTACCGTTGTCGGTTGCATCGCCAATATCGATGAGGCTGAGGAAATAATTGGAAGTGGAGCTGCCGATGCTTGCTATATGGCGCGAGCGCTTCTTGCCGATCCCGAGATGCTCAAGAAGTCCTACCGCGGGGAGCCGGAATCGGTGCGGCCGTGCTTGCGCTGCTATTCGTGCGCCGATGGCGGGGGGAACCATATCTCGTGCGCAGTGAACCCGCAGCTTGGCCGAGGCCATCGCTACTGGGAGATTCGCCCAGCGCTTAAAAGGAAGAAGGTCGTTGTCATTGGCGGAGGTCCGGCTGGCATGATGGCCGCCCAGATTGCTGTCAGACGTGGGCATGAGGTCGTTCTTTTCGAGCAAAACGAATCGCTCGGCGGCACCCTTAACGATATCAATAAGCTTCCTTTCAAATATGACTTGCTGAACTACACCGAATGGGTCGTTGGCCAGACGCTTGCCTGCGGTGCCGACATTCGCCTCGGCGTTGAGGCAACTCCCGAGGTGGTTATGAGGGAAAACCCTGATGCGATAATCGTCGCAACAGGCGCCGAGCCGGTTCAAGCTTCGATTCCGGGCATCGATCGCGAGAACGTTATCCCCGTGCGCGACGTCGATTCCGGTCGCGTGAAGGTTTCCGGCGAGGTGGTTGTCTGCGGAGGCGGTTCAAGCGGTTGCGAGACGGCGCTGGCACTTGCGATGGGCGGCTGCAAGGTCACCATCGTTGAGAAGGGGGCTAACGATAGCTTCGCCCACGGGATGACGCATATCACGAGGGGGATGCTGATTGCCCTTCTCGAGAGCAATAAGGTTACGTGCCTGGGCGAGCATGTCGTCCTTTCTGTTGATGACGAAGGAGTCCATGTTGGGGACTCGCAATGGCAAGAACAGGTTCTCAAGGCGGACTTCGTTGTCGATGCGCTTGGACTGAAGCCGACGCCATCTGAGCAGTACGTCGAATTGATTCCCGAAGTGCATGTTATTGGCGATTGCGGCCGAATCGGCAATATCTATCGCGCCAACCGGTCTGCGTTCGATTGCGCGATGGAGCTGTAGCGGCAAATCGAAATGGCGAGACGCTTGGGAACAGGCGTCGAATCGAAGGATGTGAAGAACATGGACATTATCAAAAACGCCCCTATCTCCTGTATGGAAAATGCCTTCTCGGTCAAGGGATTGAACGTCGTTGTGACGGGAGGGAACCGCGGGCTGGGTCGGGGAATATCGCAGGCGTTCGCAGAGTGCGGCGCGAACGTGGCGATTCTCTGCCGAAACGAGGAATCGGGCGCCAAGGCTGCGAAAGAGCTGGAATCCCTCGGCGGCAAGTGCTTTTGCGTGCAGTGCGACGTCGGGGATTTCGACAGCGTGGTGGCGGCGAAAGAGGCGGTCGCTCGTGAATTCGACCACATCGACGTGCTTGTCAACAACGCGGGAATAGACGCTCATAAAAGCCTCTTCGACGATGAGCGGCTTGAAGAGTGGAAGCGCGTCATGAGCGTCAACCTCGATGGCGTGGCGGCTTGCGTTCAACAGTTCGGCAAGTGGATGATGGATGCTCGATGCGGCGGCAGCATCATCAACATCTCATCGATTGGGGGTCAGGGCATCGGCGATCCCCGCATCAATCCCATGCCTCCGTATAACGCTTCGAAAGCGGCTCTCGATCACCTCACTCGGCACCTCAGTATCGTGATGGGGGACTACGGTATTCGGGTTAACTGCATCGCCCCTGGTCCTACCCACTCCGGGCTCGATGGGGATCTTCCCGATAAGATCAACGACTTCATTCGCGATACGATGCCCGCCCATCGCTTCGGGGAGCCGATCGAAATCGGCGCACTTGCTGTCTATCTGGCATCTCCTGCTGGGTCCCAGGTTACCGGCACCGTCATCAACCATGACGGCGGGACGATGGTTGTTGGACTGACATTCTAGTCATCACGTCGAAGCCCCTCTCGCTGCATGCGAGAGGGGCTTTGCTGAATCATGAGGTGATTGCAATGGTTGACTTTAACGATTACCCACACGTTTTCTCTCCTGTGAAGATTCGGAATATCGAGCTGAAGAACCGCCTGGTGTTTTCCCCTGTGGTATCGGGGCACGCAGGCGTTGCGAATGGCGAAGTTACCGAAGCGCTGGTCAAATTTTTGGGCGCGCAGGCCCGATCGGGAGTTGGCATGGTGACGATTGGTGCCTCCCCGGTTGACCAGGGGCGAGCGAGGGACTTCTACGGCAGCCTTTCGGTTTGTCGCGACACGGATGTCCCGGGATTGCATCGATTGGTCGAGGAGGTGCATCGTTACGGGGCTGCCATCTCGTGCGAGATTTTGCATGCCGGCAGAATCGCCCAGCCTGGCGCTCTTGCGGGGCGCAAGGCTTGGGTCCCTTGGCTGGCACCCGATATGGATCCGAATGCCTTCGAGGAGATTTCCGAAGCGCAGATGGACGAGGTAATCGGGGAGTTCCAGGCGGCAGCTGTCCGTTTGCGCGATGCCGGTTTCGACATGGTGATGATCCATGGCGCTCACGGCAACCTGGTCAGCGCCTTTCTTTCGCCTGCGACCAACCAAAGGACTGATGCTTACGGCGGTTCGCCCGAGAATCGGATGAGATTCCCTTTGAAGCTTGTTCGAAAGGTTCGGGAGGCGGTCGGCGACGATATGGCGATAGATTTCCGAATCAGCCAGAACGAATACGTGGATGGGGGTATCGAGCTCGAAGACGTTATCGCGTTTCTCCAGGCTGCTTCTCCCTATATTGATGACGCCCACCTGTCGGGTGGCTGGATTTTCGATCCAGTGTACGTGAAGTACATGATGCCCGGGTATCCGCAAGATCGCTGCTTGAACATTCCTCGAACTGCCGTTGTTCACGATGAGCTCGATATACCCGTAACGTGTGTTGGGAACATCCCTGATATCGCCACCGCCGAAAAGATTCTCGCAGAAGGCAAAGCCGACATTGTGGCCATGGCCCGCAACATTCTTGCGGATATGGACTTCGTGAACAAGGCGTACCGCGGAAAACCCGAGCTCATCCGCCCGTGCCTTCGCTGCATTGAGTGTGCATCTCGCCCGGCTGTCGGGGGAGGGGTTCGCTGTTCGGTTAACCCCCAGTTGGGAAGAGAGCTTTATTACGATTCGATTCAGAAGGCGAACCAAAGGAAGAAGGTCGTCGTTATCGGCGGTGGACCTGCGGGAATGATGGCTGCCCAGACAGCAATCAAGCGCGGTCACGAGGTTGTGCTGTTCGAAAAGGAAGCTCAGTTGGGGGGTCGCCTACACGAAGCGTCGGCACTTTTCTGCAAAGTGGATCACCACAAACGCTACCTCGCTTGGGATGTTGCCGAAACGATGCGCAGTGGTGCTGATGTGCGTCTTGGGGTCATGGCGACGCCTGAGCTGGTGATGTCCGAGAATCCCGATGTTGTGATCGTTGCCATCGGCGCAGAGCACATCGTTCCCGATATCGAGGGAGTTGAAAGCCCTCGGGTTATGAGCGTGACGGATGCGGATTTGGGGCGAAGGCCCATCGGGAAGCGCGTAACGATCGTCGGCGGTGGCTTGTCGGCTTTGGAGTGCGGCATTCAGCTGGCTTACGAGGGGCATGAAGTTGTGCTTCTCTCCCGCATCGCTGAGAATGATAGTTGGCATGAAGTGATGAACGAATTGCGCAGCGGTCTGATTGAGCTCAAAGATCGCTACGGGGTCAAGATCATAGACGAAGCAAATGCAGTGAAGATCACCGATAGCGGTGTCGTGTACGAGAGGGATGAGTCTCTTTGCGAGGTTCGCGCGGATACCGTCGTCCTTGCGTGCGGTTTGGAGCCGAATAAGAACGCGATCACCGCGTTTAGGGAAATGATGCCCGACGTCGTCGTTGTTGGCGATGCACGTAAGACGGGCAATATCTTCGCTGCTAACACGGATGCCTTCAATGTCGCCGTGGAACTATAGAGTTGGGAGTGCTTTTGGCCGCATGAGAAGCAATTCGGACCAAGTCGTCGTCAGGAATTGAATCGGACGAAAAGTATGAGACTTCAATTTCAGGCCTCATACCCCTTTTTCCTGCGATTTTACGTACGTAAGGGCCATTCTCAACCCGCTTCAACCCTATGGATAATCGGCTTGCGGCAAGTTGTGCGATTTGCCGCAAGCCTCGCTAAAGGGGAATTGTTCGAGGGGACATAGCAAGGTCATTTAAAAGGAGGAAGATATGTCAGAGAAGGCGCTAGACAAATCTAAGTGTATAAATGGCAGTTATGGCTGGGTCATTGTTCTCTTCACGATGTTGGTGGGTTTTGTGCCCGGCTCCAACATGGCGAAGGCGATCGCTCTCGCTCCCGTCGTTTGCCAGAACTTCATGATCGACAACGCGACGTTCGGTCTTGTCGTTGCGGCGTTCTACATCATGGGCTTCGTGATGGCGTTCCCGACGACCGGCTTGGTCAACAAGTGGGGAATGAAAGTGTCGGTTGCCGTCGCCGTTGGCTGCGGCGTCGTTGGCTCCATCATGGGTGCAATGGCGGGAACGAACACGACGCTGTTCATCGTGAGCCGCGTTGTCGAGGGTGCTTCGTTCGGTATCATGGGCGTTGTCGGCGCTTCGTCGATCGGCCCGTGGTTCTCTCCTGAGAAGCGCTCGCTTCCGCTGTCCATCTGGTCGATGTGGGTTGCTGCCTGCATGTGCGTATGCCCGATTCTATTCGGCTGGCTCGTTGAGTCTCTGGGCGTGACCTGGGACGGCATTTGGTGGGGCACCGCAGTTTACGACCTCCTCGTCGGTATTCTCTTCATCGTGTTCTACCGCAAGCCGCTCGACCTCGATTCGGCGAGCTCTATCGAAGAGGCAGATGCTGGAAAGGGCGCGAACATCAAGCGCGCTCTCAAGAGCCCGATGCTTTGGGCTATGGCGCTCATCTTCCTGTTCGATGAGGCTGCATACATGGCCATCAATGGCTTTATCGTGACCTATCTGAGCACCGAGCTCGGCGCTACGCTCGTTGCCGCGAACGCCATCTTCTCGCTGTTCGGCTTTATGGGCGCTATCACGCCGCCGGTTTCCGGATGGATCACCCAGAAGTTTAACAACCATCGCTGGGTTCTGCTCGTCGGTCTTATCATTGCAGTTGTCTACACGGCTCTCGTGTTCCATCTTAAGGACCCGGTCCTGTTCTACCCGCTGTCTATTCTTGCCGGTATCGTCGGCGGTTGCGTGCCTTCGATTCTGTGGCAGTTCACGCCGAACACGGTCGATACGGTCGACATTCCCGCCGCGAACGCTTTCATGGCATTCACGCAGAATATCGGCATGACCATCGGTGCTCTTATCATCGGCAACGCCATCACCATTTGGGGGTGGGGCATGGGCTCCTGGATCGGCATGGTGCCGCTGTACATCATCTGCCTGATCATTTACTTCGCATTCGGCTGCCACAAGAAGCTCAAGCTCTAGAGATTCGTCGATTCGCGAGTTTGACTCGATTGTAGGTGGGCCAGTAGTGTGAACCGCTCTGATGAGGGCGCTCTTACCGAAAAGGGGTTTGCAATGGGAAATGAAAGAAGAGGAAAGATCGCGCTCATCCGCTACGATGGCGGAGTGCTTGGAGAGCGGAAGGTCGATCATCGCACGGGCGAGCCGCTTGCGGTCAGGATCGGTGCGAGCAGATTGCCGAAGGGCATCGACAACGCGCTTCTCAATATGGAAATCGGAGAGAAGGCAACCCTTATCATCCCTCCTGAAGAGGGGTATGGGAATGCGAACCCGAAGCTCGTCAAGTGGTACCCTCGCCAGGTGCTTGATCATGGGTACGATATCAAGAAGGGCTCGATGATCATGTGGGAAAGCGAGGACGGTCTTGCGAAGCGTCCGGCAATGGTGGTCGATTCCACGAAGGACAACGTCAAGATTGACATGAACCACCCCTATGCTGGCAAGACGCTTGAGTATTGGGTCGAGCTCGTCGATGTGAAGTAACCCGAAGTTGAGAAGGTTGTAGAGAATGTGCTATCCCTGTACATCATGCGGTAGATGCGGGAAATTCGATCCAAACAGCCCGCTTTATGCTCCGCCTCCGGAGATACCATGCTTGAAATGCGGCGGATCCATCGATCCTGCAACCGGTGCGTGTCGTGATTGCGGGCACCAAGCGTTCGCGCCGACAGGAACGCAGTCTTCTTTGGGAAAACGGGAGGCAACGAAAAGGTAGCTGAACCCCTAGCTGGTTCCCAGTATCGCCCCTCTGCTGCTATGGCGGGGGGGCGGGCGATTTTGTGTGTGGTTGGATGGGGGGTGCTATCTGGCTCCTGCAAAGAGGATTACTACGATTGGGCGGATTAATTAGAAAATAACTCCACAGTCTCCCCTCTTCTTTTCCTAGCCAGTCGAATCCCGGTGTTCGCAAAGATTATTTTCGCTTCCAAAATGCTAACAATGGGCGAAATGATTCTCTGCTGCTAAAATAATCAAGCAAGTGAGGGGGAGGGGAAGTCAAATTGGCAGCTTATGGTGATTCCAATACGGTATTGGCCAGCGTTTCTAGAGTGATTGGCCAAAACAGCGCGATATTCGCCCCGGGGGGGGGGCGCTCAAGGAAAGCGTCTCGCCGCTGAGCAACTAGGGGAGTCAGATGGGGCGGGAAATCCCCAAAACTCTGATTTCTTTACAGAGGCAAACGAGACAAAACGTTTCGGTTTTAGGGCACTGCTTGCTTGGCACTATCTCATTCTTTTTTCGCCAGTGCTAGCGAAAGGATCTCTTGCAAGCTTAAATGAATTATTGATTGATCGTCAGCTGCTGCTGTATTCGGTGCTTGCCTTCACTTTCCTTTTCTTGCTTTTGCTGACAAAGACTGTAGGCAAGTCTAAAACTGCGCTGTTTAATCCAGTGGTCATTGTGACTCTAACTGTATTTGCCGCTGTTGCGACTCTCATTTCGGGGTGGTCTCCATTTTCTTGGCCGCTGCTATATCTTTCGACAACAGTGGTTCTGGGTATCTGCGAAGCATTCCTCATGTTCGCTTGGCTGATGTTTTTTGCTACATTGGCAAAGAAGCAAATCTACCGAACGCTTGGGCTTGACGTAGCGCTCGGCGGTGCCATCGCTTTGCTGGCAACGAGTCTCATTTCGCCCGCAGATGTCGTTGTAACAGCGTGCTTGCCTTTGGTGAGTATGGCGTCATTTATTAGTCTGAGAAAAAAGTATAGCTTTTGGCGGGCCCGAGAAGCGGATAGGCTCGCTCTTGAGGTAGAAGACGGGCTCTCCGATGCTTCAGCTTCGCAGGGTGAAGGGGGAAATAGCGATCTTTCGACGTATATGATGCGTCGTAATGTTTCAGCTGCTATATTCGCGCTTGCATTCGGCATAATTCAAGGGGGTTTCCTTGCAAACGGGACGGCGTTCCTCATTGCGGATAACCCTGCGCCCTTGCTCGGTATTGTTCTTGCGGGTGTGATTATCTTCAACACAAAAGAGCACTTCTGCACTCATTCTGACGCTGAGTCAATGTATCGCATCGCCCTTATATTCCTTATGGCTGGTATTCTAATTCCCACTATTTTGGGCGCTTTGCATGGGGGCTATACGGACTCTGCGGCAATTTGGGCGATGATTGTTTCTGGCATCATTGCATTATCAGGTTTCAACTTGTTTGACTTTGGCAATATGATGCTTTGCCTGGGTGTTGTGAAGACAAATAATGAAGGCAATGAGCACCTGATTGTTGTGGGCCGTCTTGTCGTGTATGCCGCCATGGCGTTCGGGTTTGCTTTGGGAAGCGTTCTTGTGATCTACGTCATGCCATTGAACGCTGTTGAGGTCCTCATTATTTGCTGTTGCATCGCAATGCTGTTACTTCTCATAACGTTCAGTTTTCCCGCTTCGACGAAACTGGGCTATGAGAGCATGATATTGAGAGTTGGCGCTAATAATCTTTCGGCTGATGAGCTTAGTAACGAGTTAGCGGCACAATGCGAGAGCTGTGGTTCGGCGGGAGATTGCTCGTTTCGATCAAGCATGCTTGAGCAGGACTCGATTCGAGAAATTGAACGTGCTGCAGTTGAAGCTGCAAAACAGATAATTGCGACTGACGAAGCGAAGCGGCAGGGCGCTCAAGAGACGATAGAAGTCGAAGAGAAGAAGCGTGAAGCGACAGGTTCGAATGAAATCCAGGACGTGCAGAAAGCAGCTAGAATAGACGAGAAGGAGTCGTCTATGAAGCCGAACGCTCGCAAGCCTGCTTTTTGGCGTGATGCATGCGATGAGATTGCCAAGCGCTATCGGCTGTCTAAAAGAGAGACCGAAATTTTTCATATCATATCGAAGGGCCGTAATGCGGAGTACGTTTCAAACGAACTCTTCATCTCGGTGCATACCGCGAAGACGCATATTGCTAACATTTATCAAAAGCTCGATGTCCACTCTTCTCAAGAAATGTTGGATTTAATTGACGATTTCAGGAAATCGTCAGAGGAGGAGCACCGAAAGGACACTTTGCATTAATTGTGCATGATGGCGGATATGGAAAGCCGGAGGCCGCGATAATGCGGCCTCCGGCTTCGCGTGGAATGCAATGAGAAGATTTACTTAATCTCCTTGTGAGCCAGTCGGCGTTTTTCCAACAGCTCCTGATCTCGATTGAACATCTTGGAAAACGGAATGGCTGCATCAAGTACGGCGATTATGGCCATGACGGCAAGAATGGTGAAAGTCATCACCCTTGCGTCCGTTCCGACGATGGCCTGCAGAGCAACATTAAGCAACGAGCCAAAGACGATTGCGAAATTGCAAAGTGACAAGTTCAGCGGGTAGTTTTTTGCGCCAAAGCGCTGACGTCCAAAGGCGGATGCAACGACGGGAACGCCGCCATAGCAAAAGCCGCAGCAGAAAGCACCTACGACATAGAGGGCGGGAATGCCCATGGTGAACGCAGCAATGATGCATGCGGCAGCGATGAAAGCAACGATTCCATCGATAACCATGGTGACCTTGACGTTGGTTTTATCGTAGATAATGCCAATAAGGACGCGTCCGACGCCGTTGAGAACTGAAACCAACCCGACTAAGAGAGTCGCGAAGCCAGCGTCCCAGCCAACGGATTGCGCGTCAGAAGCGCAGTTGCCGATAGTTGCAAGACCAATGGCAATAACGATGATGGCCCAAATCCAATAGATGTAGAATAGAGGGGTTTTGAGCGCGGAGTCCTCATCGGCGGGATCGTAGGATGATCCCGTTGCCTTTTCGGGTGCCATTGCGGTGATAATGTTCGACGGCGGACGTTTGATGACGAGGCCCTCGAGTCCAATAACGATAGCCGAAACAATGCCTACGGCAACGAGGACATTTCCGAGGCCAAAGCTATTGGCGAGGTTGACGGAAAGGGTTCCGAGAATCAACGAGCCAAGGCCAAAGCCCATCATCAGAATTCCACTAGAGAGACCGACTTTATCAGGGAACCACACGTTGGTGGTTGCGATGACGCAGTTGTAGCCAATGCCAACGCCAAGGCCGCAGATGACGCCATAGAACAGGTATAGGGCGATGATGTTTCCATATGCGAATAGTCCGGTGCCAATGAAGCCAACTGCAAACATGATGGCGGCGACGATAATTGCCCCCTTGACGCCAATGGCCTTTTCGATTTGGGATCCCAATACGGCGCCTAGGCAGAAGGTGATCATCATGATATTGAAGGTCAGGCCAACTGCTGATTTTTCAAGTCCAAATGCGGCGCACATGGGAGCCGCAAACATTGAGAATGCATAAATGAGGCCTAAAAACAAAAGCGTAACAGTTGAAAGCACAAGATAGAGGATACGCTTGCTCTTGATTTGAGCCGGTGCCATTTCGCTCATACAATTCCTTTCCTAAATAGTTGATTGCAACGGATATAATTGACGCTGGTGTGAGAGCCCAGCTGCATGTCGGCAAAATCGCGTTAGGGAGCCGTGACAGTCGCATGCAACGTGCGTCGATGTCAAACTGTTTACTATGCCTCCCGCTGTGCTTTTGCGCATGCTTCTAGCACATCGAGCTCTTCGGGGCTCAGCGTCGCGGTGTCGTTAAAGACGGAGGCGTTTTCTTTTACCTCGCGAGCGGAATGCATATTGCAGGTAACCGAGACAATGCCATCTAAAGATTTTACAAAGCGAAGCGCCCAATCGACGCTGCTGCGATCTGGATTTGCGTCTTTCAAGATTGACAGCGCTTCAGGCTTGAGTGCGGAAGCTGCTCCTGTGCGTAGCGCTGCATGGGCGATGATGGGCAAATTGAATTTGTTTGCCACGTCATAGCGGGCGCTTCCATCCTTATTGAACCAGTCATAGTAATTCACTTTCATGCGCACGAAGTCCCAGGGATAGCGTCCAATGAAATCGCGGAGATTGTCCGGTGAGAGTTCCGAAGAAAAGCCGAGGCACCCAATATGACCAGCCTCGCGTTGCTCGAATAGGAAATCGACTGCACCAGAATCGATATCACGCATCTTATTTAGATCGCATACGCCTTCAAGACTGTAGAAATCGATTTTGTCCGTACGAAGCTTCTTCAGCTGTTTTTGAAAAACATACGTGTACCGTGGATCGACGAGCTCGAAAAAACTGGTTGCAATGAGGCAGGTATCGGAAGAATGAGCTTCATGGTAATCGCCTAAAAAGCTCTCCGCTTCGCCTTTGTGATTCGAGTAGGACGTGTCGAAATAGTTCATGCCTTGGTTGACCGCCTCGTTGGCGATTTCTGCAGCAATTTCTCTATCGAGCCGGTCAACGCGACTTGCATCAGTGATGGGCATTCGCTTTGTTCCCAAGCCGAAACGAGACAAGGTGTAATCGCCAATTTTCCGATACTCCATATCTGTCCTTTCTTAGATATATACGTTACATCAGGTCGTAGATGGCTTCACTGTAGGAAACCATGTCGTCAATAGGAAGGCCTTCGGCGAGAAGTGCTTGGCCATAGAGGATGGTGGCGTATCGTGCCACCAGCGATTCATCGCCGTTTTCATACGCAGTGGTCATTGTTTTGAAAATGCGATGATGCGGGTTGAGCTCGAAAACATGTTGGGCACGTGGCGCACCACTGTCGCTTGCTGCGGCTGAAAAGTACTTTTCCATGCCAAGACTAATTGGCCCTTTTGCAGATATGCAGGCAGGTATCTCATTGAGGCGTGCGCTTGCAGTGACTTCAACGACTTTATCGCCGAGACATTTCGCTATAAAGGAAAAGAGCTTCGAGCATTCGTCGTTGATATGCGAGATGGCCTCTAGCTCCTGCTCGCTTTCGAGCATTAAGTCGTCTGCTGCAACGTTCTTGATAGGTACGCTGTCGTATTCGCGGAGCGTCATAAGAGCGAATTCGTCGATACCGTCAGTGCAGAGAATCACGTCAAAGCCTTTGCTTGTGACAGCGGTGACGGCAGGCGAGGCTTCGAGTCTTTCTGCTGCATCATTGCCGGATGCATAGAAAATGCAAGGTTGATTCTCCGGCATCCTGTCTTTGTACTCGCGAAGAGTGGAGGGTCTTTCCTCGTTTGCGGTGAAGTACATGAGCAAATCTTCGAGCTCAGCGTTTTGTGCGCCAAATGTTGCGTAGATAGCGAACTTGAAAATACGCCCGAATTCTCCGAAGAACTCTTCGTATAGGTCGCGCTCATTGTCTCGCATGTCTTCCAGTTCCGCTTTTACTCGAATTCGAATTTGCGAGGCGATCGCCTTGAGGAATTGATCTTGCTGGAGGGTTTCTCGCGAGAGATTGAGCGAAATGTCAGGGCTATCAACTACGCCACGGATAAATCCAAATGCCTCAGACAGTAACTCTGGACAGCGCTCCATTATCATGACGTTGCTGCTGTAGAGCTCGAGCCCCTTCTTGAATTCGCTGCTAAAGAAGTCGGCGGGCGGCTCGGAGGGGATGAAGAGGAGAACGTCGCAGTTCTTGCCGCCACGAGCGTGCATGGAGATGGTGCGCAAAGGCGGTTTTTTATCGTCAAACTCATCCATGTAGAAGGTGTCGTATTCGGATTGCGCCACATCCGATTTCGGCCTTGTCCAGATTGGCGTCATAGAATTGAGCGTTACGATTTCTGTGCAGTCTTCAAATATGGGTTCTCGACTTCGCTTCTTGTCGCTTTGCGGTATTTCCTGTTTGCGAGTGATTTCCATAGTGATGGGGTAGCGGATATAGTTGCTGTAACGTTTTACCAGCTCCGATAGTGCCGAATGGCTCAGGAACTTGCTGTAGTCAAAATCGTCGGTATCAGCACGTAAATGCAGGATAATATCTGTTCCATTGAGCGCGCGCGTGGCAGGTGAGATGGAGAAGCCCTCGAGACCGTCGCTTGTCCATCGATTCGCCTCGCTCGATTCGTGGGCACGCGAAATAACATCAACGTGGTCGGCGACCATGAAGCATGAGTAGAATCCGACTCCAAATTGTCCGATGATGTCAACGTCGTCGGAGCTTTGTGCCTGTTCGCCGCTCTTGACTTCAAGGCTGGCAGAATGGGCGATGGTCCCAAGGTTTGTTTCAAGCTCAGCGGCGGACATTCCAATTCCGTTGTCGGAAATGGTGATAGTGCGCTTGTCGATGTCGTACGAAAGGCGGATTTCATTGACATTGCTCTGCGCCGTCTCGACGTTCTCGGATGCTTGGGCAAGTTGGAGCTTGTCGTAGGCGTCCGAAGCATTGGATATGAGCTCGCGAAGGAAGACGTCCTTATTGGTGTAAATTGAATTAATAACAAGATCCAGTAGCTTTTTGCTTTCTGCTTTAAATTGTTTCATGTCCTATCCCTTTCTAATTGGCACTGTTTTCTTTGATGTTCGTCTCCGCGATATGGCGTTAATCACCGTTTGTGTTGATGAGCTCTTTGAGCTCTTTTGCTGAATGGACATTAAGTTTGCGGTAAATACTCGACATATGGGTTTTTACGGTGTGGATGGATATCCCGAGCTCTTGTTGAATGTCGGTTGCGCTCTTCTCGTGGGCAAGGTAGTGAAAAACTTCGCGCTCTCGTTTTGATAGGCCGTGAATCTCGGCAATTGATTCAAGGTGGTCTTCGAGAATCTTGGAAGCATGATTGGCCTCGGATCCTATGACCCCTGAGTTTGATTGCCTTGCGGCGTCAGCGGGGAGTCGATAGGCATATAGCGATCGAAGAAGGGCAGCATGCTGGTGCTGATAAGGACAATCGCGATGCTCACTTCGATTATCATATGGTTGGGAACAAGGGAGCCGAGCGTCGTTTGAAAGCCCATGCCGCAAAGCACGCCTACCCCCATGCTCAGATACAAGGCTGCTCTGTTAAAACAGATATAGTTAGTGAATCCGGCCTTGAATTTAGAGGCTTTGAAGAATGCAAAAACCATAAACCCGAAATCAAATGTATTAAAACCCGCAAGACAAACTATCTCGCAAACAAGCAAACCGATTCGAAATAAGTTGCTATCTAGAGAATGCAGAGAGGCTATAAAGTAAGTTGAACCAAGAATACCGACAATAAAGACCAACGAGCTAACATGTTGAATCATGATGACATGCCCGCCTGCAAGCCCTCTTGAGGAAACAAACATGATGAGGACGGCCGAAACAACAACGCCACAAATTGGCCAGCAATTGTTGACAATGAAGCTGATGATGCTGCCATCGCCGCTTTCAGCGGAGAAGATATACTGGCAAAGACCGAAGCAGATTCCGTAGAAAATGAAATGGCTGTTTTCGAATAATTTTTGACGCGTAAAAACCCGCAGACGGACATCGCTATTTGAAATGGTCGTAGAATGCCATATGGGGGCAAGAGTCACGCAGGAGATGATCGGCAAGGCGGCAACCGCAATAAAGCTATATGGGGCAGCAAGATTGCCGATAATGAATGCGAGAACGCCGCCGATGCCCATATTGAAGGCGAGATTGACAGGGGACTCAGTTTCGTGACCACCATTAACCCTTGGCAGCTGCAGCCATGGCAGCATAAGAAAAGCTTCTGATAAACCCAGAACAGCCCAAGAAGCAATTGCAATTGGGGAGAAACCGGCGTTGCTTGTGGAAATCATGAATACCGTTGAAGCAGAGGCGAATCCCCCAAAAGCGAGACTCGCGCGGTTCCAGCCCCTGTTGTTGTCCTTTGACAAAAAGGAAATAATTGGCTTAGAGAGAAGCTGCAAAACAACGTATGAGATACCGAGCGAAAAGTACAAAGTAAGCTGGTAAATAAGGTCTCTTCCAGTGGCATCTCCGGCGTTTATGGTTGGGCCCGCCGAGAATATAATGAGGAAGTGCCAAGCGCAGACGACGGAAAAACCCGTTATGCCAAGGTGGTCGATTAAAAAGCCATTGTTCGAAATGCTGAAACTCGAATTGCCTTCCTGCTCAGCGCTATCCTTATCGTTCACGCCTCTCACCTCCTTTGCCATTTCGATCTGGGATTGCCTACGCTTTCGATTAACTATTGTTCTTTCATGAATGATTTGACTTCCTCATTCGTCAGCCCGGATTCACGTAGGTAGCTCTCATAGCGCCGATTGCTTTGCGTAGCCTTAACCGAGAACAAGCCTACAAATATGGCGATAACGATGCATATCACTTGTTCGAGGGGGCTGCTATCTATCAGCCCGGCAAACAATGATGCAAAGTAGGCAACGATACCGATAGCACAAGCTATGCCGAGCATTGCCATAATTGTGCGCTGCTTCGTAACGTCTCTCTTCAGCTTCGCAGCGTAGCGCAGGGCTTTGCGCTGCTTCTTTGGTTTTGCTGGAAGCATATTCGAACCTCGCCTTCGCCTGTCAGTTTCACTTGCGTTACGAACAATTTATTGCAGAGAGTGATGAGATGCTCATATGACGAGTTGTAATTGGTTCATCAGCGTATGAAGTGAGTACTACTGCCCTGTTTAGAAATACAGTTCTCAGTATTAGAAACACCGAATCCGCTGTTAGATACTCGGGAACAAGGGGCGAGAGGGTAACGGAGAATGCGCATGCTGACAAATGAAGTTCATACGGATTTAAATGCGTGGTCGCGCTCTTTGCAGGAAAGCCTGCGATCGAGCGGTGCGGTAAAAAAAGGAAAAATAACTCACAGCGACGCGCTCTCTCGGGTTTGCAAATCGGGAAAATGGTCATATGAAATCAAGTGTGACGAAGAGGGCGACGATTACGCATCGATTATCGGCTGCAAAGACGAGGCGAGAACCGTTCATATTCCTCAAGCATTCAGTAATCTAACCGTTAAGGAAATTGGGGTTAGGGCTTTTGCTGGCAATAAAACTGTGCAGCATATCACGATGCCGAGCACCGTCGAGAAAGTTGGTTCGCAGGCATTTAATAATTGTTCCTTGTTGGAGACGCTTTCGTTCTCGCCACGCATTGAAGCACTAGACGAGTCATTGCTTTCTGGATGTGGACATTTAGAGAAAGTGGTTTTGCCCACTTCGCTCAAAGTTATCCCTCGACGCTTTTTTGCCTCAACGGCTTTGCGGGATATTACCGTTCCGTCATGCGTCGAGCGCATTGAAAGCGGCGCTTTCGATGGCATTGGGGAATGCGAGGTAAGGATTGACCTGGATAACCCATTTCTTTCAACCGATGGCGTCGCGCTATACGATAAAACTGGCAGTATATTGCTATCGGTTCTAAAACCTGTTTCGCGCTACAAGGTCCCAGACTCCTGCCGCATTATTTCGGACTCTGCGTTTAAAGGGATGGGCTCGCTGAGGGAAGTCGATTTAGGTCAGGGCGTTAAGGAAATCGGTGCATATGCCTTCTTCAGGACTTCAATAGAGGAGCTTATTTGCCCGAGCTCTCTGGCGAAGATAGGTGCTAAGGCATTTGCATCGTCGAAGATGCGGGAAATCAGATGGAATTCCGAGCTCGAATATATAGGGGAGCAGGCATTTGCTTGCACAAATATCGGGTCATTCCCAATGCCTCCCAGTCTCGTTTCTTTGGGACCAAAAGCATTCTGGCGCACGAAAATTAGTTTTGAAAATCAAGCTTCCTCGTCAAAGCACACTAACGATCATCTTGCCATTACGCATGGATGTTTATATGAGAAAAGAAAAGATGGCTTAGTTTTAACTGAGTGTCTTTCGAATGAGAGGTCATGCCAGATTGAGCCCGGAACTATAGAAATTAGTGCGGAGGCTTTTGAGGGAGATAGTTCGCTCGAGAGCGTGATCGTCCCCGAGGGGGTGGTCTCTATCGGGGACAGGGCATTTCGGTTTTGTGAAAAACTGAGGCAGATACAACTGCCTGATAGTTTGCAGCAAATTGGTAGTGAGGCATTTTTTGGGACTGGCATACGTAGCCTATGCATAGGCTCTTTGCTAGAGCATATTGGGAGAAACGCTTTGGAATTTGCGGGAGACTCTCGTGATGGGCGAAAGGCGAAACTCGACAATTTGGCGGTTTCTCCTGGCAATAAGTACTTTTATTTGCGTGATGGCATGCTCATTGCCCGAGAGAAAGATGGGGATCATGTTTTATTGCATGATGGCCACACCTCACATGTGCGAATTCCAGATACTGTAATTGCTGTAGACGACATGGCATTTTACAACTCATCTGTTTCTGAACTTTTCGTCCCTGCTTCTCTAAAGACGGTTTCACAAAGGGCTTTTCTAGGTTGCGACGGTTTGAAAAGCGTTCATATTGAGTACTCAGAATTGGTTAATGGAATCCGCAGCATAACAGTTGCATTCCCCGTATTCTCACGAGATAGATGGGATTTTTCTCGCTCGTTGAGGATGAACTCGGCAGGATTGTTCTTGGATTTTGATGTCTATGATGCATATGCAGTTCACGAACCCAATCCTCCGCGAGCGGTTGAAATGGCTTTGGGGAGACTTCTGGAGCCAGTGGACTTAAGCGATTCTTCGCGGGCGAATTACGAATCCGCTGTTTTGAGGTATCTGGAGCTCGCAATAGCCTCGTTTAACGACGAGCACAACGATAAGGCTATTAATGCCTTATACGCTTATGCCCGCAAAAATGATTTGGTTAGCAAGGAAATGACAAGACTGGAGGCAGAGGCCCAGAATCATGTTGTTCGTGAGATTGCTGCTCGATTGAACGGAGGTCGATAACGATGGCTGGAGGGTGTTGGATTTGCAACCCCATGTGCGGGAAATGTCAGCCGGCCCCAATGAAGGCGGGGAAATGTTCCGATTGCGGGACGACGACGGTATTCGAAAGACCCGTTATTATGTCTGGCGCAAAGCTGCTCTGTAAAAAATGCGGGAAAGACCTTACGGCTCAGGTTGTACCTGAGGTTGTTCGCTGCAACTACAGCGGGAAGTTGTGCGCTTATCCATGCGGAAAGTCGAAATCGCCAAAACACGACCACGGAGACCTTCCTTGCGAGAGAAACACTCCGCCAAGTGATTCGTGGTTGAAAAGCCACCCCGACAAGGCATTGCGGCGTGATTGAAATGCGATATCTAACTACTAAATGAGAGGAGACGGCAATGGATCAGCCGTCTCCTCTCATTTGTGCCAACAGCGCACGATAGTCAGCAGTTTGAGCGACTAATGAGCTGGTTGCTATAGGGATTGGTGAGCGGTTTTCAGCGGAGCCGAGTAAGAGCTCTTGGCGGAAATTGCATCAGAGTTCATCTCCCGAACCAGGTAAGCAGTAAAGGCAACAATGACTGCTATAGGCAGAATTGCAAACAGGGCCAAAACAAATACATGCAGCATGACGATTCCTTTCTAATCGCATCCCTTCCTGCATCTTAGTGATTTGCTTTAATCAAGTCGATGGAGTCCGGAATAACTAGGAGATGGCTGTCTTTCATCTCCTACTGTATTTATAGGGCTATTCTAGCAGGATAATGCTAGTAATGATGAGCCTTGAGAAATCGGCAACACCTGTTCGGAACTATGCAACAGTTTTTTGCTGAGTTGAGTAACGCGAGAAGTATCAAGCAGATCTAAATTATGACCTTTCAATTACGGTGATGATCTATGTCCTATGCTTCGGAAAAGAGGAGCAGGTACTACATCGAATTTGCCTTTGACGTCGCATTATGTACCACTTTAGTACTGAGAATATGAACTAGAGAAATTGACCGTTCATTTAGTACCGAAAACCCGAAGTGGTCATCAGGCTAGAAGTTAAATTGCTAGATGTCATGAGCTGGACGTCTGCTTTACCGAATGAATAGAGCGATTTCTTCGGATGGGCGGATCAGCAAATGGCCTTTCAACCCAATCGAGATGCACAAGCATTTTGATGCGACAAATAAGGAGGAAAGAAAGATGTGCTTCAGACCGCCGTCGTTCGACGACATGATGACCAAGTGTCCCAAATGCGGAAGCTTTAATCCGCCCGAGAACACCAAATGTAAAAAATGTGGTGCGGATCTTGAGAAGGCTCAGGGTGAAGTTGGGACTGCCGCTCCTAAGGCGCCCGGTGCTGCTCCTGTGGCGCCCGGTGCTCCTAAGGCGCCTGGAGCGCCTAAGCCTCCGACGCAGGGTTAGTTCGTTATCCTAAGAGGCTTTTAACCCAAAGTTGGTTTTATGCGAGCGAGCGAATGCGTCGTTGAAAAAACGGGACGCGAGTAGGTGAGAGGACCGCGTGCTGCTTTTGAGGCGAAGGGGGTATAGGGATGCCTCCATGCTGAAACTTCAATCGCTAAAACATAGTAAGACAAAGAATTAGTAAGACGAAGAGTGAAAGGGAGGGGAGAGTTCATGATTAATGAGGTTAACAAAGACTTGTACAAGACCGATTGGCGCTGGTACGAAGACGGTTATGAAGTGACCCGAACTTCTGTCTGGACGGGTCCTGGATGCCATAATGGTTGCGGTGTCCTCACTTACGTCAAAGACGGCAAGCTTGAGAGGGTAGAAGGTGACCCAAACTTCGCGTATAACCAGGGTCGTCTCTGCCTGCGCTGCATCAACATGGTGGAGCAAATCTACAATCATGATCGCCTCAAGTGGCCGTTGCTTCTCGATGGCGAGAAGGGCTCCAATCAGTGGAAGCGTGCAACTTGGGATGAGGCTCTTGACTTCATCGAGGATGCATTCGCTGATTGCTGCAAGATTATCAAGGAAGAATTTGGTGGAATCGGGCCTGAGGGCGTAGTTGCTCTCTCTGGCACTGGCCGTAATGCTATGTGGCAGGGCGCTATGATTCTTCGTACCGCTTTCGGTTCTCCGAACATGTCTTTCGGCTTCCTCTCGGCCGACTCGTGCTATCAGCCTCGCATGACTGCAAACCTCTTGCAGGAAGGTGATTGCTGGATTCTTGATAACGCGCAGCTGCATCCCGATCGTTACAACAACGAAGAGTGGGTCAAGCCTGAAGTGGTTATCGTCTGGGCTAATCAGCCTCTGGCATCTAACCCTGACGGATTTGTCGGCCACTGGCTGATCGACCTTATGCGCATGGGCACCAAGTTCATCGTTGTCGATCCGGCTCTGACGTGGCTTGCATCTAAGGCTGAAATCTGGCTTCAGATTCGCCCTGGCACTGACTGCGCTTTGGCTCTTGGTTTCCTCAATGTCATCATCAACGAGGATCTCTACGATCACGAGTGGACCGAAACCTGGACTTATGGCTTTGATTCCCTCGTCGAGCGCATCAAGGAGTACCCGACTGATAAGGTTGCTGAGATTTGCTGGGTTGATGAGCAGGATATCATCGATGCTGCTCGCATGTATGCCAATGCTAAGCCCGCGGGTGTTCAGTGGGGTCTTGCAATCGACATGCAAATTTCCGCAATGGAAGCTTCCAACGCTATTGACGATATGGTAGCTATCTGCGGCAACCTCGATGTGCCTGGTGGCAACGTTCTTGTTCGCTACGCTTACAACTCGTCTAAGAAGTATGGTGCTGGTCTTGAGTTCATCTCGGAAGAGATGCTCGATCGACGCATCGGCACTTCTCAGTCCCCGATTCACAAGGCTGGCTACACGCCCTTCATTCCGCCTGATCTTTTGGTTGAGGCAATGGAGACCGGCGTTCCGTATCGTCCGCAGCTCATCTGGGTCGAGCAGACCAACCCGATCGCCAACATGGCTGGCGACGCGCCTCGTGTTTACAAGGCGTGGAAGAAGGTCAAGTACACGATTGTTGCTGACTACTACCTGACCCCGACTGCAGTTGCGTTCGCTGATTGCGTGCTTCCGATGGCTATGTCCGTCGAGCGCGATTCCTATCGTTCTTGGTGGCAGCCCCTGCGTACCATCACCGCTTCTGCCGGTCGCTATTATGAGTGCAAGTCCGACGAAGAGCTTGTTATGGCTATGGGCAAGCGCTTTAACCCTGAGTTCTATGATCAGTTTGAAACGACTGAGGACTTCCTTACCTGGATGATTCAGGACGAGGGCAATGGCGTTGACTACACCTTCGAAGAGCTCACTCATAAGGTGTACGACTGGTGGGATTGGAACGAGACCTATCGCAAGTACGAGAAGGGCCTTCTGCGCGAGGACGGCAATCCTGGCTTCGTTACTGCAACTGGTTTGTTCGAGATTTACTCGCCGCTGTTTGATGTTTGGGGATTCGATCCTCTGCCGCATCACATGGAGCCCTATGAGTCTCCGTACCGTACTCCGGAGCTTTATAAGGAGTATCCGTACATTTACACCTCTGGTCATCGCCATATTGGCCTGTTCCATTCCGAGCATCGCCAGCTGCCGCATATGCGTCAGTTCCATCCGACGGCTATCGCAGATGTCTCTCCCGAGATTGCTGAGGAGCAGGGCATCAAAGAAGGCGATTGGGTTTGGTTCGAGAATCCGCGTGGCAAGTGCAAGCAGGTTGCGCACATCGCCCCGGGTCTGCTTCCCAACCTTGTCCGTGCTCGTCATGGCTGGTGGTTCCCTGAGCAGGAGGCCGCAGAGCCGCATCTCTATGGTGTGTTTGACTGCAATGCCAACAACCTGACCACCATGGGCGTTTATGGCCCGACGCATTATGGCGCTCCTTATAAGAGCACCCTGTGCAAGTGCTACAAGGTAACTCCGGAAAATGACTGCAACGTCTCCGAGGAAATCACGACTAAGCCGCTCAAGGGCTTCCATTTCACCAGGTTTGAGGGGGTGTAAGATATGGCTACTGCAGAAGAGATGAACCGTGGCTTTGATGCCGTTAGGTATTGGGCTGATCATAAGGATGCCAACGCCGGCGATCCTCGTACCCATGGTCTTCTGATTGATTATGAGTACTGCACGAATTGTCACTCTTGCGAGGTTGCCTGCCAGATGCATCTTGGTTTGGCGGCTGAGCAATGGGGCATCAAGGTTTCTGAGTACGGCCCGATTAAGAACGTCAATGGCGATTGGGAGTGGACGTTTGTCCCCGTTCCGACCGATTTGTGCGATGGCTGTGCAGAGCGTACGTCCGAAGGCCGTCTGCCTAACTGCGTACATCATTGCCAGTCTGGCGTTATGTACTACGGAACCATCGAGGAGCTTTCTAAGAAGGCTTCCGAGAAGAAAAAGATGGTCCTGTTCACACTTTAGGTTTCTTCCCCGATGGCAATAACGCCTTTGGGAGTGAGAAAGAATAAGGAGGAACAAAATGTCTCAACAGATGAAAGGCGGATTCCGTCCGCCCCCGATTGGCAACATCCTGTGGAAGTGCCCTGAGTGCAACACTTTCAACGCGGCCGAAGCGCCCACCTGCAAAAAATGCGGTGCGGCAAAGGTTATTACCGAAGATATCGCCGGTGCGACCTATAAGCCGATTGAAGAGTCTGAGCGCCGTAATCAGGATAAGAAGTTCAGCTAAGAAATAAGCTGCTAGGTAGGCAATCGGAAGTTTCAATAAAAAGTCTTCCGGTTGCCTATTTTTAAAAATTGCGGTGTCGGCACCTGAGACCTCAGGGGATGTTCCAAGTGCCGACTACCAGACACCGTCAATTTGAATCTAGCACATAACATCCAGTTTCCCGCATAACAAGGAGAGGGTTATGGCTGAAACTAACGACGGAAAATTTACTATATCACAAGCTATTGACTCGCTTGGAGTAAGTAAATTTACCATTTCGATTTTCTTCCTTGTCGGTATCGCCATGATGTTTGATGGCTACGACTACATGATCATCTCGTACACCAACACGCAGATTATCAATGACTTCTTCCCGCTAGCTATGTTCGGTGGGGACGTTCAGGCTCAAAATGCAGCAACTGCTGCAATGAAGGGTGCTTTGTCGTCATGGTCCACCATCGGCATTGTTGTCGGCTCTTTCTTTGCCGGACCCTTATCTGACAAGTTCGGTCGTAAGAAGATCTTGACTGCTGGTACGTTTTTGTACGGTCTTTTCACTATTCCGTGCATATTTGCGCCGAATTATGAGATGTTTGCTGTGTTTCGCGTTGTCGCCGGCCTGTTCCTCGGCGTCTGCACGCCAATCGTTACGACGCTTTTCACGGAGTTCACTCCGACCAAACAGCGCTCGTTCTTTATTACGTTTGGCATGGCGTGGATGATCGTCGGCTGGGTCGTGGCTGCGCTTGTTGGCACGATTGTCGTTCAGGTTACTACCTGGCATATGTGCTACGCAATTGGCGCTCTGCCTGTTCTTTACGCGTTCATCTTCGGCAAGTTTACTCCCGAGTCTGCCCATTGGTGCTCAGTTAAGGGTAATGCTGCGGGCGCGGTCAAGACACTTGAGCGGATTCAGAAGCGTGCAGGGAAACCTATCCCTTACGAGATCAAAGCTGAGAACATCATCGTTCCTCCTGTCTCCGCAAAGGCGAGCCCTGCTGAGGTCTGGAAGGGTAAGTACCTTAAGACCACTGTTGCCTTGGTGATTATTTACTTTGCCGGTAACTTCAGCATCTACGGTGTTAATGCTTGGCTGCCTTCCCTCATGCTCGAGGCAACGGGCGGCGCGGTTACCGCATCGTATATGCTGGCTATGGCCCAGAATGCTGCGTCTGTTGTTGCTAACTGCACAACGGGATATGTCTCTGAAGCTATTGGGCGTCGCCGCAATCTTGCATTTGGCTATATGTTCGCAACGTGCATGTGCCTCATTACGGCTGCGGTTGTTCAGCTTCCTGCTGAGACAAGCTTCTGGCCATACCTCATCGCGTTCGTCTTCATGGGCTTTGCTTTGAATTACGGTATTACCGCTGCTCAGCCTATGATGTCCGAGTCCTATCCTACTGAGTTCAGAAACTCCGGCGTTGCGACAATCGTTGCGCTTGGAAAGTCTGCTGGTATTTTGTCGCCAATCGTTCTTGGCGGTCTTAAAGCTGCTGGCTGGGCATTCACGCCGCTGATCGGCATCCTGGCAATCCCGATGTTCATCGGTTTCCTTGCAACATTCTTGCTGCCTAAGGGCGCCAAGGGTATGGATATCGATGATATTGCCTCAGCTGATAATAATTAGTAGGTAGTTCTTGTCAGCTTGAATCGGATGCACGGGATATTGGTGCATCCGATTCTTTTTGCATAGTATGTCTTATCGAGTGAGAAGGGTGATTCGTATGGGAAAGATGCAGCAAAAGCGTAAGTTGAACGAACAGGTCGCAATGCCGAGCGACCCCATCATTTGCCCTTTCTGCGGCGCTCGGTCAAGATATGAGAAATTCTGTTCTAGCTGTGGTGCGAAATTTAACAAGGAAGTGCTTGCCCATACCGTTAGAGAGTCTCGTGACAGTAGATCAGACTATATTGGCCCGTTTAAGACCAAGACTGCAAAGATTCTTCTGTGGATCTTTATGGGGTTGATGGTGCTTGCCTTTGTGCTTATCACCGAATCTGTTCGATACAATCCCTTGTTTAACTGAGTATTGCCGCATGGGTTTCTAATCGCTTACTATGAAGTTGTAGCGATTAGAACGGATTTCTTGAGTTCCGACCTTACTATATGAGGCTTTTCTGCATCAATACAGCATCATCTTCCGGACTAGTGTAGTAGCCCCTGTTCATGCTAATTTTGTCGAACCCGCAGCTTCTGTAAAATAAGCGGGCTGAAGTATTCTTAGACCTGACTTGAAGCTGCATCATCTCGCATTTGCATGAGATTGCGTGATTGCAGGCAAATTCAAGGAGCGATCTTCCCACTCCACCTCCTCGATGCTGTTTCGCGACTGCGATGTGCATAATCGTCGCGGTTTTTTGCCCAGTTATCCACCAGCCAATATAGCCGATAACTGAGCCTTTGGCGTTTCGTGCCACAGAGTAAAAGCCTCTGGGGTTATGCCTTATTTCCATTGCATATGCGATAGGAGCCCAAGGGTCTGGGAAAGACTCTAACTCGATGGACATGACTTGGCCCAAATCGGCTTCGTGCATAGGCTCAATACGAATGTCGTCCATACTTGTTGGCATCTGCGGTGAAAGTGCGTCTAGTTGCTCCGTTTGAGGTTTTCTTGCTGTGATGACGAACGTATTCGAAACATGCAGATAATTCTCCTGCTTGAATAAATCTTCCCATTGTTTTAACAGGTCGGAGTACTCTTTTGCGAGCATTTCGGGCATATCTTTTGGGATGCTTCGGCGAAAATAGGTATAGCGGTTAAAAAGCGCAAGGCGCTCGGCGATGCTTTTGTTAAGCGTGTCGGTCGTGTGTACCTTGACGGCGATTTCTTTGAATCCAACTGCACTTAAATAACCGGGGCATTTTTGCCCGTTGTTACGGTCGGTATATCGAGTGTGCTCCGTATGGGGGAGAATGTTTGTCTCGTAGAGGTTGAAGAGTCTCTTCATGACATGGTTCGGATCCGGGTAAGAAAGCTTACAGGAATCATCAAATGTTTTGATGACAATATAGCCGCCTGGCTTAAGGAGCCTGAATGCGTTGCCCGCAACCGCTTCCTTATCTCTCACATGCTGAAAGACGTGAGAGAGATAGACGACGTCAAAAGAGGAGCTAGGAGCATCGAACTCTTCTGCGGAAGAGCGAATCCAGGTAAAACGTTGATCGGTGGTGTGCTGACCCGCGAGGTCGAGGGCTTCCGTTTCGGGGTCGATGCCGACTACTGTGCTAATGTTTTCGTACGGCGCAAACTTCAATACGGTATTAAAGCCGTCGAAACATCCCATATCCAAGATAGCTGCATTTTCGATGGCTTCAAGACCGATTGTTTCGAATGCTTCGTAGTCCGCTGCGGCGCTTTCTACTGCAACTTTGTCGATTTCGCTTCTGCCCCAACGCATTGATTCTCCAATGATCGAAGTTCCTAAAGAGCGTCCATATTCTTCTTGTAGTGCTGTTTCATGCGTTCTATAGCTGGCTTGTTGATAATCCCGCAGAATAGCGAAAGCGCAGAGCAAAGGGGAACAAGCATGAAATAAACGGCGTAGTCACCTGTTACCTCGTAGATGCAAGCTGCAATAAACGGAAAAATCAGATTAAAGGGGGCTAGCACCAATGCGCTGATTCCCGTGTTTGTAGCCAAGTGTTTTTGTCCGTAAGTTATTCGCATGTAGGAAGTGTTGATAGCTGAGTACATGCCATAGACAAGACCCTCGACAAGAATGAGGGCCGCAAAGAGGAGGGGCGAGTGCGAAAGATAGCATGGCAGCATCATCAAGGAAGAGATAAGCCCCAGAATCGGAAGCAAGATAAGCGTCTTGGTTTGGCCTATCTTATCGTAAATGACTCCCCCGAGAGGTCGCCCAAAGCCATTTCCTAAGCTTAAGGCTCCAACTGCTGCTGTTGCAAAAGCGATACTAGCTCCGATGCCTGTCATCATTACGCTTGCTTCAGCGATAATGGCGGCAACGGAGCCCATCAGAAAGCTTCGCCACATGCAAAAAGTCCAGAAGCTGAGTTCCTTGGCTGCCTCTTTTCCATTAAGGTTAAGCCCCGTGTCATCGTACTTTGGTTTGAGCCGGGCGATATCTTCGGGGGGTTCCTTCATGAACGGTGACGCAATCAGGCTCCACGCAAAAACGAGCATTCCGATAATCGCAAATGCCCAGCGCCAACCGATGGATGAATAGATTAGAGCGGTTGCTAGCACGCCGAGTGCCATCCCGCCCATTCCGAAACCCATTACGAGGACGCCTGAAGCGAACCCCGCTTTGTCTCCAAACCACGCTAAGACGCTTGTTGTCCAGCTGGTGTACGCCAATCCAACTCCGTAACCGCATACCACCCCATACATTAAATAGAGCTGCCAGGGTGCATTAATGAAGCGACAGCAAGTTAGGCCGCACACAACGAAAGCGCCTCCGATAAGGAAAACTCGTCTTAGGGGCATCCGCTTGGATAGCTGCCCGACTGATGACATCCCTAGGGATAGGCCGATCATTGCAATTGAGAATACGAGACTGGTGGAGCTTCGGTCCCAGCCGAACTCAGCTTCGAGTGGCGGAATAAAAACCGACCACGCATAGATAATGCCGTACATGAGCATTGTGATAACACCCACAATGAGAATTACGTAACGATTTGATGTGATGCGATTCATCGTAATCGACTTTGCACTAAAGACTATAGGTACATGCAAAAAGCGAGCTTTCGCCTAGTGCCCGAATGGGCGGGCCAGCGAAAGCTCGCAATTGCGGTTAGGAAGCGTTGGCACCTTGTGTGTTGATGTTCGCGTTCGCAACAGCATCTTTACTGGCTTTAAGCCGAAGAGCTGCACAGCGAGCTGCGTACATCCGACCTTCTTGCTTGAAGTCCATTGACGCTTGCCAGGCTTTTCCGGGGGCGATTGATTCGAAGAATGCTTCGAGATCGGGCTCTTCCACGGTAAGACCGAGGTGCTTGGCGTAAGCGTTGAGCGCAAACTGGCGGGTTAACTGACCGCGGACTTGCATGAGCAACACGTTATTGAGCTGATCTTTCTCAACGCCCTCTTTCTTAAGATAGTCATCGAGGGAAATATTTTCTTCACGCAGTTTCGAGGTGAGTTGCTCGCGAGCCTCTTTTACCGCAACGCCGTAGATTAGGTCGGGTATATCACCCTTCAACCGCTTTGCGAGTTCGTTGCTCGCAAGGGCCTGAGCCCGACGATTGTACTCGTCTTCTCGCTTCGCAACGAGCTTCTCCTCGATTTTCTTTCGGAGATCGCCCATGCTTTTCACATCAGGCATCGTGGTTTTTGCCCATGCATCATCCAATTCCGGCGGCTGCATATCAATGATGCGCTTAACCGTTACCGTCGTCTGGTATTTCTCCATGATGGGCTTGCCATCCGGGCCAAGTTCAAGCTCTGGACCCTCGAAAGTGAAGCTTTTAGTCTCGCCAACCTTCATTCCGATGATTGCGGCGTCGAAGTCATCGGGCATGGCGAGAGCGCCAGTGTTGTACTCGCGACCGTCGGTGCAAAGGGGTTTGACTTTCTTTCCGTCCTTCGTGGTCTCCATTGCCAGTTCAACCTTATCGCCCTTGAAGACGATTTCGTGAGAGCGATCGGTTACAGCAACTGCAGAGGCCTGAGCCATCTTCTGAATTTCTTCTTCGATCTCTGCGCTTTTGACTTGTTGGGTGGGCAACGTTAGGGAGACTGGGTCGTAGCTTTCAAGTTCGAAGTCTGGTACGGGAACGCAGACTAAATGGAAGGTGAAGGGTTTGTCGGCTGAAGCGTGCTCAAGACATTTGTAAACCGGCTTGCCGATCACGTCTATTTCGACGGCAGTGAGCGCGAAAGGGGTGCGGTGGCGCATGATTCCTTCGTCGAATACGAATGATGCCTCGTCGTACCCTAGATGCTTGCGCAAGAACTCGACAGGGTCATCGTCGTTGATGCCGAGCTTATAGTTATGCCTTGCAATTTCGAACTCAGCGATACGGTGCATCTCTTTAGCGACTTCTTTTTTGCTGAGCTCGGCTGCAAGCTCAACTTTTCCGTCTTTCGTGCGAACTGTCTCAACTTTCATTGTGAGGCCTTCTTCCTATGCGCTAGATGCGTTCAATTTGAATGGTGTCTTTGTAATCGTCTCGAATTTTTGGGATGGGCATTTTGTCGAAGTTTGGCATTTCGAAGTCGTCGTCCTCGGCGGGTTCGGGCTTCAATTCCGATGCCTTGTTTTCTGACCCCTCTTCGGTAACGATTGCTGTGTCGATCGCTCTGCGCATTACTTTTACGCGGACCGCTGCGCGCCTGGCTTCTTCCACCATGCCCTTCTCTCGAATCTCCTCGAGAAACTTTTCCGGATTGGGAGCGGAGAGATATTCGGTGAGCTCGTGGTTTCCGACTTGCATATTGAGAACGTCTGCCATAAGGTCAAGCGCGACATTCAGCTTCAGCTGATACAGGACGTCTTTTCGAAGCTTCTCTTCGTATTGATCGGCTGTCAGGTGTTCTTCGCGAAGGAATTGCTCGAAGGAAATGCGCATCTCGTCAAGTCTGGCTAAATTGCTTTTGCGGGCGATCTCGATATCGTGCTCAAGGACGTTCTCGTTGACTTCGCCTTCGAGACGGGCAATAAGCGAGTTGGCGCAAGTCTTGTATTTCAAATCGCTGTACTCGAATTCGAGATCATGATCATATTGATCCTTGATGGCCTGGCGCACTTCTTCAATCGTGCTCAGCCCTTCGAAATTATTCTGTACCCATTCATCATCAAGATCAGCAATACTTTGAATCTGTTTGCCACCGCTCAGTACATATTCGAAAAGTTGAGCATCGACGTCGTCTTCGCTTAACGTTGGCTTGGCGGGCATGATGATACGGAGATTATCGTAATCGTTAAGCTTGAAGTCATTGGCATCTAGTTCGATTACTTTTGCGGTCTCGGGCATATTCCCTCCTTTGCTTTGAAGACGCGCCGCGCGGCTTCAAGTAGGTTCCCCATTTGTTTGGCAAGCGCGATTCGATGGCTTTCAAAGGGGGTAATGTCAATCGAGCCGCGCTTGCACTACGGTTATTATTGCGTTGTGCATAAGCGCTAGTATGACCTTGAGTACTAGACGAGTGATTTTTAGTACTATAGGGGTCATCCGTGCTCATACCGCACTTTGCCAAAGCGCTCGGTTGCTTGATAATGGCAGATTCTTTCGCCTTGCTTGTCGAGAGGTGAAGGCTGGTGGCTATTTGCTCATTTGTGCTTCACTATTATGTAATAGATGTTTGGCGTGGTTCTTCTGTAGGATGCAATTGTGAGTCAATAGGGTTCGGGCATGCGTGCGGATTGTCTCAAAGCCAATCGTGTCATTGCCACCGGTTTACTTCGAATGCGATAAGCTCATCCTGATTGTGCTAAGACGGACGTCTCTTAAAAGGTGACAGGCAAATAGTTGGGCAAAATCCCTATTTCCGATTGATGTATCCGTTAGAGGCGTCTTTATTATTTGTTTCATCGTCAGGGAGTTTTTCAATGATGATGGTTGCGCAAAGAGAAGATCCTCCTTCAACTTCTTTTCTGCGCTACGCGAGCAGTTGCGGACGCAATCCCCCGCCAATATCCTTCTGCGTTTGCACGCTCGCTTTGGATTGGCGGAAAAACCTATAATCGGGCTTCGCTGTTACCCCCGTGAGTTTTTCTGCCTTTCTCAATGGCTTGGTGCATATGCTTTCTATCCCCAGCATATTGCATTTGGGCCTCTTGTGCAGTGCGGCTCCTTCCCTCAAGGAGCCGCAGTTTTTATTGCTGACAGAATAATGCTAGAAGGAAAACGGTTTTGGCTGCTTCTGCTTCCAGCATTGGAACTAGTTAGTTTCTTTTGCGTCTGCGAGTGTCGGAAGTTGGAGCAGAGAAGTCCTCCCTCGCTGGTTCCGCTCGTTTCAATGCCCGCATTGGTATTTGCAGAAGGGGTTAACTGAAAGGAGTTTTGGAAATGCGTTACGTTTTTCACGATTTCTTGTCAGCCCTTCTGCTGCTCTCGCAAGCTCGATGCGTACGCTCCATATCCCCAAAGTAACGCGTTGAGCACTTTCTCCTTACTGGCACGGCTCCTCCCCTCAAGGAGCCGTGCCGCATTTTGTGACACTGTTGCGGGGCTAACTCTTTCGCTTTTCACTTTGTGCATGATTCTGATCGGAAAACATCGGGCTTCTGTGTGCGCCTTGTCCCTAGCAATACCTGCATAATGAGGACAGGCAAAACAAGGGGCCTTCATGGTTTCCTTCACGTTACCTGGAATGACGGAGTTTCCCGACTTGAATCTGCTGCTCCCCAGGGGATGGAAGAGAGCGATTCCGAGCGGGGAGCACGGTCTCATCCGCTCCCTGGTATCAAGTGCAGTCGATGGTGCGCCATGCGAACATCAGCACGACGCTCGTGTGCTCCCGCAACCTGGATCGCGTCTTCCAGGCGGGCGAGTTTGCAGTTGATAGGATGCTCGGAGAATCGTAGAGCGCGCAGGATGACTTTCGTCGATAGTTACGAAATTTAGCCATACATTGTACGAAATAATAGAAACAACGTATAAACAAATTGCATACTATGTAGTGAAAAGAGTATGCTGCTAATAAGGAGGTGGCCATTATGGCACAAACAACACTGAGCGTTCGCATGGACGAAGACGTTAAAAAAGGCCTGGAAGCGTTCTGCGCAGACGTGGGCATGAACACTTCCGTCGCCATCAACATGTTCGCCAAAGCCGTCTTGCGCGAGCGTCGCTTGCCGTTCGACGTCGTGTCCTACAACCTCGACCCATTCTACAGCCAAGCGAACCAAGACCGCTTGATCAAAGCGAAGGAGCGCATGGAGCGAAGCGGCGGAACCGTCCATGAGCCGATCGAGGACGGGCATGATCAAAGCTTGGGACGATGACGCCTGGGACGACTACCTGCATTGGCAGACGCAGGACCGAAAGACCTTGAGGCGAATCAACGCCCTCCTGAAGGACATCGACCGCAATGGCTACGACGGCATCGGGAAACCCGAGCCGCTGAGGGAGAACTTATCTGGATGGTGGAGCCGAAGGATTGACGACAGCAATCGCATCGTCTATCGCATTCGAGAAGGACGTATCGAGATCATCCAATGCGGATCGCATTACCGAGACAACTGATGCTCTCTGCGCTCCGACTATAAGGCGAAGGCTGCACCCGGCAGATATCGGGTAATTTCTCCGAGGCGTTTTGACGACGCTTTTCCAGCTGGACAGAGGGATGCCCTGCCGCACTTCTTCAGATGTTTTCCTTTGCGTCCGGGGGTACTGAGAAATGGGCAGGACTCCCTCTCTCAAGGAGCCGTGTCGCATTTTGAGGCTCGCTTTATGTGAAGGCTGTTTGCTTCTTTGTGCAGCTAGGGCTAGAAAACTCCCGTGCAGTCTGCTCGGGAGCCGTTTCTGGGGAGGCTTCGCAAATTGCTCCCTCGCTCAATTCGCGTAGGATGCTGTCTCTTGCTATGTACGGAAAAACTCCGTACAATGAGTTAAGACGCTATGCATCGGATTGAACGGAGGCAGCAATGGCAACAGCGACGGTAGAAAAGGATTGCCGAATGGATATCCGGCTGACGCAGCCTCAGAGGAAAAACTACGAGAAGGCGGCCGAGCTTCGCGGCCAGACGCTTTCCCAATGGACGACGATGCATCTTGACGAGTGCGCGCGGCGCGACATCGACGAGGCGCACATTACCCGACTGTCGGATGAGGCGTTCGAACGTTTCTCGGCGCTGCTTGACGAGCCGATGCACGAGGCGGCTCGCGAGCTTCTTACAAGGGAGTCGATATGGGGCTGACATTCTCGAAGCCCGATCGCCTTGCCCCTGGCGAGGGGATGGACGGGTTTCGTTGCGGGGACCCCATAGTCGACGCATGGGCGGCCACTCACGCCTCTCGCGCTCGCGAGCGCGGCACCGCAATCGTGTACGTTACGCGATGTGGGGACGATATCGCCGGGTTCTACTCGCTGTCGACCCATTCGGTTGCGCGCGAAGAGGTGTCGGGCGGCTGGTTTCGGAGGAACGCCCCGAGCCAGGTCCCCGCGATTCTTCTGGGCATGCTCGGCGTAGACGAGCGCTATCAGGGCATGGGCCTGGGAGCCCAACTTCTGCGCGATGCGATCCTGAACTCGCTAAAGGTTTCGGAGCTTGCCGGCGCGAGGGCTCTTGTCGTCGATCCGACGGGGGAGACCGCATCGGCTTTTTATCGTCACTTCGGGTTTTCCGATTTGCCGGGCACGACGCGTATGGTTCTGCGACTTATATAGCCTGCTTCTCATCAGCAGGGGAATGCCTGCGTCTTTAACCTCGCATCCTTCAGCTGGGAAAGAAGATGGGGAGGAGTGCATTTTCAAGGGGGAGACCTGCCAGTATTTGGGCGGTTTTCATCAACTTGGGTGGTGAGTGCGCGAAGGAAGGGGTGCACGCTTGCGAACCAGACTTCGCTGACCTGGCCTTATGCTTTGCATTCCCCGTGTCTGTTTCCCTCGAAGGGCAGATGACCCTCTCCAGGCGCCTCCCGTTGATGAAAACCGCCCAAATACTGGCAGGTCTCCCCGATATTTGGGCGCATCCGGGAATTGGGGCGGCGCGAGACGAATTACCCAGCCCCTGTCTCATAGCTTGGGCGCTTCTGCGGCGGCCATTGGCGATGGATTCCCATCGCGTTTATCGCTCCGCGTACGGAAATCGGGCAGCTCTCCTGTCCCGTAGCCCGCCGTGGAGACTCTCAACTGGTGCCCCCATTCCCATCCCTGCTTGTCGCTTTGCACAATCTCGGTTGGAAAGCATTGGGCCTCTGTGCGCGCCTAGCTCACGTTGGTGCCCGCATAATGAGAAACAGGCCGAATACAAGGGGGTCCCATGGTTTCCTACACGTTGCCGGGAATGACGGAATTTCCCGATTTGAATCTGCTGTTCCTGTCGTTTTACCGCGACGCTCGCGACATCTTCTTCGACGACGTCGCGATAGAGAGCGTCTACGGCGGGTTCCCCGGAAGCCCTCTCTGCGGCGGGCGCAACAACCTCGGGGAGGCCATTTCTCTCGGCGACGTGGAGAAATGCCTTGCGCGATACCGTAACCTGGGCGTCGCCTGCAACGTCACGTTCACCAACCAGCTCGCAACGTCCGCCGCAATCGAGCGCGACGCGTACGGCAAGCATATCCTGTCTCTGCTCGATGAGCAATCGCCCGACGGTGACCTGCCTAACGGGGTGATTCTCTACACCGACGCGATGGACGAATATGTCCGAAGCGCGCATCCGCGCCTTCGCCGGATATCGTCGACAACCAAGCAGCTGCCATCGGTCGAGTTGACGAACCGTGAGATCGACGATTTCGATCGCGTGGTGCTCAACTACAATCTTACCCACGATGAGCAGGCGATATCTTCCATCGATCATCCCGAAAAGCTCGAGGTCATGGCGAACGAGTACTGCACGCTCGGCTGCCCGTATCGCACCGAGCATTATCGTGCGACGAGCGAGAGCCAGATCAAGGGCGTCCCTTGCGCTTTCGAGTGCAAGCACAAGCCTGCGCCCCAGGCGTGGGGCTTCCTAAACGGCCTCATCGAGGGCGACGTCTTCCTGAAAAACGACCAAATCCGCCATTACGCGAATGGCCTCGGCGTAGGCAGCTTCAAAATCGTGGGCCGGGGGCTTTCTCGCTACGATGTGATCGACTCATACTTGTATTACCTGGTGAAGCCCGAGCATTGGTACGAGGTTCGCGACTACCTCATCCATCGAAGCTACCTCTAACGTCGCTTTCGATGCGCTGTTATTCGCGCTCGTCCGATTGCACCTAGTCTCAGCGACTTCTTTGGACAGGACTGCGGTTTCGTCTCGAATCGCAGTCCTTTTTTGCACAGGCAACGTATCTTACATTTGTGCATCTGCACAATCAATTGCCGTTTACCATGTGTCAACGACCTTTCAATTCGTCAATAATATGCTATCCAGGCGCCCCAACTAGTGCATTTTCTTTCAAAAAAATACCAGTTTGCGCAATCTACCTGCGAAAACAAACTGCCCAAATAAATCGCGGCAACTTTGGCTGCTCGACGGTGCTTTGTGCATCTGCACCATCGCATACTAGCGTTATCTCGAAGGGGTTTGAGGGGGGAAACGATTAAGGCGGGCTCTCGCCAAAGCACGAACTGCTTCTCCACAAGTGCCGACGCCAATGGCTTCCTCAACTCCAAGAGACTCCCCCTGCGGGTGGCCGAAGGCGAGCATGCGCACCGCTGTCCTCGTGCGCTTGCCCCTCCATCGTCTCCGACCGCCCGCTGTGGATGACTTCAGACGAAGAGGAGAGGAGAAAAGGAATGGAGCAGAAGAATCTCGAAGAGCTCTATCACAAGGGCGAGCTCGAGTGGGAAGAAGGGGAGTACACGGTTTGCCGTGGCTTCCAGTGGACCCCTCCTGGATGCCACAATAGCTGCGGCATCCTGTACTACCTGAAGGACGGCGTGATGGACCACGCCGAGGGCGACCCGCTGTTCCCTTACAACAATGGCCGTCTGTGCGCGCGCTGCCTGAACCTGCACGAGGCGGGCTATCAGGAAAACCGCTTGAAGTACCCCTTGCTCCGCAAGAAGGAAGATCGCGGCAACATCGACGCTTTCGAGCGCATCAGCTGGGATGAGGCCCTCGACTACATCGCCAACTACGTGAAGAACGAGATCGACGGTAAGGGTTACGGCCGCGAATCGATCTTCGGTATGGTGGGTACCGGCCGCAACATCTGCTGGCAGGTGCCGTGGATCATCAACAATGCGTTCGGCTCGCCGAACACCTTCTGCGCGCTGTTCTCCGGTGACTCCTGCGCTGTTCCTCGCACGGCGGCGACCGTGGCCCTCATGGGCGGCTATCCGGTGTCCGACTTCGGCCAGTTCAACGAGCAGATGATGGACTACCCCGACTTCACCGTTCCGGGAACCATCCTCATCTGGGGCGCGAATCCGCTGCGCTCGAACGCCGACTGCTTCCAGGGCTTCTGGATCACCGATGCCATGAAGCGCGGCTCGCAGCTCGTGGTCATCGACCCGATGATCAACTGGATGTCCGCGAAGGCGGCGGTGCAGATCCAGATTCGCCCTGGCACTGACGCGGCGGTCGCGATGGCCATGAACCACGTCATCATGGAAGAAGACCTCTACGACCACGACTTCGTTGAGAAGTGGTGTTACGGCTTCGATGAGTGGCGCGAGCGCTGCTCGGAGTGGACGCCTGAGAAGGCGGCCGAAGTCGCCTGGTGCGATGCCGACGACATCCGCAAGGCTGCCCGCTTCATCGCTACAAACGGCGCCTGCGCCGCTCCCTTCGGCGTTTCCAACGACCAGAAGCGCAACGGCGTCGCTGCGTACCAGTCCATCTTCAACATGCTCGCCATCACCGGCAACTACGAGAACCCTGGCGGCAACACCATCGCCTACGACCCGTGGGGCACGGTCATGTCCTACGTCGCCGGCTGGGACGAGGGCGTCCTCACCCCCGAGATGAAGGCGAAGCGCCTGGGAGACAAGGAATTCCCGCTGCACTCCGTGGGCTTCTCCGCGCTCGGTCAGCCTGACATCCTTATGAAGGCGCTCGAGACGAACAACCCGCCGATGCGCATGAGCTTCTGCATGGGCACGAACCCGTTCGTGAACATGGCGCCCGACGCCTCCCGCGCCTATCACGCGCTCATGAACGTCGACTTCGCCATCGCGTGCGACTACCGCATGACGCCGTACATCGCTGGCTGTGTTGACCTGGTCCTTCCCATCGCTATGAATTGGGAGCGCAACACGCTTCGCTGCTGGTTCACCCCGATGCGCGCGAACCGCAAGATCTCGACGTACTACGAGGCGAAGTCCGACGAGGAGATCGTGGTGCTGCTCGGCAACAAGATGAACCCCGAGTTCTTCCAGTCGAAGGGCATCAGCACCGATATGGACATGCTCGAGTACATCGTTCAGCAGGCTCCGAACCATACGTGGAGCTTCCAAGACCTCTACGACGGCAAGGCCGACGGCAAGAACTACGACTGGCCCGACCGTCCTTACTACCAGTACAAGACCGGCGGCCTGCGTCCTGACGGCCAGCCCGGCTTCGCCACTGCGACCGGTCGCATCGAGCTGTGGTGCACCATGTTCTCCAACCTTGGCCTTGAGCCTATGCCCAAGTACGAGGAGCCGGCCGAAAGCCCCGTCTCCACGCCGGAGCTCTTCGAGAAGTTCCCGCTCGTCCTTACCACGGGTGCACGCAACTTCGAGTTCTTCCACTCCGAGCAGCGCGAACAGGCCCATATGCGCGCGACGTACCCCGATCCGCGCGTCCGCATCAATCCTGAGGACGCGAAGGAACTCGGCGTTTCCGACAACGCCTGGGTGTGGATCGAGGGCAAGCGCGGCCGCTGCCGTCAGCGCGCCCTTATCACCGAGGGCATCATGAAGGGCGTCGTCGAGGCCGACCACGGCTGGTGGTTCCCCGAGCAGGACGGCAATGCCCCGCATCTGTTCGGCGCGTTCGACAGCAACATCAACAACCTCACCGAGAATTGCAACCCCGGGCCCTACAGCTTCGGCGCCGACTTCCGCAGCACGCTGTGCAAGATCTATCCCTGCACGCCGGAGAACAGCGCGGTCATGCCTGGCACCGAAGTCGTGGTGAACGGCGGTTTCACGAAGATTCCCGAATACGGCAACCCGGCGGTCGCCGCGTACGGCGAGCAACAGTAAGAGAGGGGGACGAACATGAGCAAGATGGGTCTTTTCATCAACTACGACATCTGCTTCGGCTGCCACGCCTGCGAAATGGCGTGCTCCCAGGAGAAGAAGCTTCCTGCGGGCGAGTTCGGCATCAAGATCGCCCAGTACGGTCCGCACAAGAACATCAACGGCGATTGGGAATACACCTACCTTCCCATTCCCACCAAGCTGTGCGACCTGTGCGCCGAGCGCACCGAGATCGGCAAGCTTCCCAGCTGCGTGCACCACTGCGAGGCAGCATGCATGGAATACGGCGACATGGAGGAGCTCTCCAAGCGCCTTGTCGAGCAGCCGCGCTCCGTCGTGTTCTCGCTTGACTAACTGATTGGTCGATATCGCGCCCTTTGCCGGCGCCTCTCGGGGCGTCGGCAAGCGGGGGGAGCGCGGTAACATCGAACGATGTCGCTTCGCCGATGCGCGCGGGATTGCATCGGCGAGGTGCAACAATGAAAGGGGAAAAATGAACTACAAGATTATCGATGGCGAAAAGGTATACGGCTATCGCTGGATCATTCTGGCGCTCATGGGCCTTGCCTGCATCGTCGTGAACGGCTCCACGCTCGTGTTCGCGGGCATGGCCGGCATCCTTTTGAATCCAACAGGTCCGTGGGCCTTCGATGCCCAACAGTTCATGATGCTCACGAGCTGCTCGTATTTGACGGGCTTTCTGTTCTGCATGGTAACCGGCACCATGGCCGACCGCATGGGCATCAAGAAGGTGCTCGTCATCGGCTTGGCAATCTCCGCGATCGGCGCTATCCTGCGCATCTTCTGGGGCGGGTTCGCCGGCATGTTCGTGACGTCGGTCATCTTCGGCTTCGGTCTGGCTGCTCTGAACGCGAACTCCGCGAAGATCATCAGCCTGTGGTTCCCTGGCAAGATGATCAGCGTCGCCATGGGTATTTATCTCTGCTGCGCCACCGTCGGTTGCGCGCTCGCCGTGCCGCTGGCCGGCATGGCCACCGAGCCCACTCCGGTGTTCGTCGCGGTCGCCGTGCTCTCCGTGATCGTCGCCGTGCTGTGGGCGGTGCTCTACAAGAAGCATCCCGATAACGAGCAGCGCATCGTCGAGCCTGTCATGAAGCATCTCGGCGTCGTCGTGAAGTCGAAGAACCTGTGGGTTGCCTGCCTCGTCATCGGCTTTGTCATGGCTGCCGGCGCGGTCAACAACGGCTACCTCGTCGCTGCGCTCTCCGGCGATCCCACCGTCGGCGGCAAGGCACTCGACTACACCTTCGCGACGCTCACTTCGTCTATCTGCAACATCACCTGCTCGGTTGGCGGCATCATGTTCCCGCTCATCTTCTCGAAGACCCACAACGAGAAGTGGTGGCTCGTCGGCCTGTGCGCGGCAGTTATCGTCGGCATCGGAATCTACTGGTTCATGCTTGACGGCATTGCCACTGCCGTGGGCGTCATGATTGTGTCCGTCCTGGTCGGCGGTGTGCTTCCGCTGTCGAAAGCACTTCCGGCGCAGCTTCCCGACATCAGCCGCGAGCACATGGGCGCTGCAGGCGGCCTGCACTCCACCATCCAGAACGCCTTCGCGTTCCTCATCCCGTCCTACGTTGTCGCCCCGATTTGCGGCCTGAACTACGACCTGCTCAACGGCGCAGCGTATGCGATCCTGACGGCGCTTGTGCTGATTTCCGCCCTGTTCCTCCCGAAGCTCGTCACGGGCAATCGCGCCTCTGCGGCCGAGGAATCCAGCAAGTAAGACAACCTTTGCCTCGCAGCGCGTATCCCCCCTGTGCGCTGGGAAGGTCAAATCCCTCGCGGGCGGGACTTCGAAATCGGGGTCCCGCCCTTTTTGCTAGATAGGAGACGATATGTGCTGGGCGTGCAACCCTGTCTGCGGAAGGTGCAAGCCGCCGAAGCAGAAGGTCGCGACGTGCCCCTCGTGCGGCGCGGTCACGTTCTTCTCCAAGGGGGAAGTCCTCTCGGCGGAAAGCCTTCCTTGCTCCAAATGCGGCGAGGAGCTGTTCGAGATGGTCGCGCCTGTTCCCATTTTGTGCCAGCGCAGTGGGAAATGGTGTGCGTGGCCTTGCGGGCAGGGCGACAAACCTGCGGATTCCGGCTTTGTGGACTGTCCGTACAGCACGCCGATTGCGGATTGAAACGAAAACGACAAGGTGAAGTGAGAGAAATCGAGAGGGGAGAGAAGATGACGAAATACAACGAAGAGCTCTATCGAGGCGAGCGGCACTGGAAAGAAGGGGAATTCGACGTGTTCCGCTCGACCCATTGGTCGGCGCCCGGCTGTCATAACGGGTGCGGGCTGGTGTATTACGTGAAGGATGGTGTGCTCGATCACGTCGAGGGCGACCCTCGCGCTGCCTTCAACCAGGGGCGCCTGTGCATCCGCTGTCTGAATCAGCTCGAGGCGATTTACGGGAAGGACCGCGTCGTTCACCCCATGCGCCGCGACCCCGCCAAGCGCGGCGACAATGATGCGTGGGAGCAGTGCAGTTGGGACGAGGCGTACGACCTTATCGAGGAGAACGTGCGTCGCATCCAGAAGGACTACGGTCCCGAGTCCATCGTCGGGCTCGTCGGCACGGGGCGCGACGTGAACTGCCAGCTGGCGCTTACGTGCTATATCGCGTTCAAGACGCCGAACTTAGCGTGCGGCTTTCTGACGGGTGACTCGTGCATGCTTCCCCGCATGGCGGGTACGATGATCACGCACGGCGATTGCCCTGTCGCCGACATGTCGCAGTTCTCCGAGCTACGCTACGACGATCCCCGCTACATATGGCCGGAAGTGTGCTTGATCTGGGGTAACAACCCGATCGTTTCCAACGGCGACGGCTTTTTCGGGCATTGGATCGTCGATGCGATGCGCCGTGGCGGCACGAAGCTCGTGGTCGTCGATCCCGAGGTCACGTGGCTTGCGGCGCACGCTGAGGTGCTTTTGCAGGTTCGTCCCGCGACCGACGCGGCGCTCGCTATGGCGATGATCAACGTGGTCATCGGCGAAGACCTCTACGACCATGATTTCGTCGAGAAGTGGACCTACGGGTTCGATGATCTCTCCGAGCGTGTGAAGGATTGGACGCCCGAGCGCGCGGCGGAAGTGTGCGGAATCGACGCGGAGGACATCCGACGTGCCGCGCGACTGTTCGGCTCCGCGCGGCCTGCGACGCTGCAATGGGGCTTGGCGACCGACGCCCATGCGAACGGTGTACACGAGGTGCACGCCATCATGGCGCTTTCGGCACTGACCGGAAACCTCGAGGCCCCCGGCGGAATGCGCATGGCGCGCCTTCCGTGGGATATGGAGCTGTCTTACTCGTGCGGGTGGAAATGGCTCGATCCGGAGCTTCAAGCGAAGCGGCTCGGCAACACCATGTCCCCCATGCATCAGTTCGGCGTTACGGCGTGTGCCCAGGCAGACTGCATGCTCAATGCCATCGAGACGGGCGACCCGTACCCCATCAAGATGCTCTATCTCGAGGGCACCAATCCCATCACGAACATGGGCGCCGAGGCCCCGCGCGTGTACGAGGCCATGATGAAGATGGACTTCAACGTGGTGCTCGACTACGTCATGACGCCGACGGCGAGTGCGGTTTGCGACCTGTTCCTTCCCATCGCGATGGCAGCCGAGCGAACCTCCATCCGTGAATGGTGGGCCCCGACGCGCGCGTGCATGCCCGTTGTGACGCCGCAGGGCGAAGCGCGCTCGGACAATCAGATTACCATCGACCTGATCAACCGGCTGAACCCCAAGCTCGCTCATGAGGTCTTCCACGACATCACCACCGAAGCCGAGCTCTGCCAGTGGCAGATCACCTACAACTCGCACAACGCGCCGGAGGGGCAAACCTTCGCCGACCAGGTGGAGAAGGTCACGACGTGGCCGCAGGTTGAATACTATCGCCACGAGAAGGGCCTGCTGAGAACCGATGGCAAGCCGGGGTTCAACACGGCGACCGGCCGCATCGAGCTTTACTCGCCCGCGTTCGCGTCGTTCGGCCTCGACCCGCTGCCGAAGTACGAGGAGCCGTGGGAGAGCCCTGTGAGCAGCCCCGAGAAGTTCAAGGAGTACCCGATTGTCATCACGACGGGGCATCGCTCCTGGGAGTTCTTCCACTCCGAAGGACGCAACCAGGAAACGATGCGCGAGCTTCATCCGGACCCGCTGTTCGACGTGAACCCCGAGACCGCCGAGAAGTACGGAATTGGCGAAGGCGACTGGTGCTGGATTGAGAACGGTCGGGGTCGTTGCCGCCAACGCGCCCACCTGACGCCCCAGATGAAGCCGGGCGTGATCAACGCCGAGCACGGCTGGTGGTTCCCCGAGACCGAGGCCGGCGCCCCGAACCTGTTCGGCGTCTTCGATTCCAACATCAACAACCTCACCACGCAGATGGCGTACGGCGAGACGGGCTATGGCGCCCCGTACAAGGGCTTTTTGTGCAAGATTTATCGTTGCACGCCCGAGAACAGCGCACCGACCCCGACCGAAATAGTGGCAGGTGGCGGTTGGGATTACGAGCGCATCACCATGTCCAACCACGACGAGATGATCCATCCGTCCGAGAGCGCGTGCTAGGGGGCATCATGACTTACGGTCTTTTCATCGATTACGGGTATTGCACGGGATGCCACACCTGCGAGGTGGCATGCAAGAAGGAGCATCACCTGGAGCGGGGGCAATGGGGAATCCATGTGCTGCAGGATGGTCCCCGTCAAAAAGAGGACGGTTCGTGGGAGTTCACCTACCTTCCGTTGCCGACAAGCTTGTGCGATCTGTGCAGCGAGCGCGTTGGCGAGGGACGGCTTCCCATGTGCGTCCACCATTGCCAGGCGGGGGTGATGGAGTTTGGAGAGCTTGAGGAGCTGACAAAGCTTGCGCACCGCACGCCGAACTCGGTTGTGTTCCGCCCTGCGGCAGGGTAGGGAGACGCGCGCCTCGCTCTTTAGGGGGTGGGACGGGAGTCGGGTGATTTGTCCCACCGGCTGAATGGGGCTTTCTGTATGCGGGAGGCCCCATTTCTGTTTAAACCCTAAACGAGCAGCTGGCGGAACTTGTTCGAGGTGAGAATCTTGTACCGATAGCAGCTGATCAGGCGCTCGCGCGTGCCGAACTGTCCCAGGTCGATTCCGAAGCGCTTCTCGATGCTCCCGATGCGGTAGAGCACGTTGTTGCGGTGCATGTGCAGCTGCTGCACCGTCGGCGTGGTCTTGCGCTCGTTGAACAGGTAGCAGTACAAAAGCTTCACGTCGCTTATGCTGTGGCCAGGCTCGGCGGCGACGATGTCGTCCAAGATGGTGTGGTCCATGCAAAACGACCACAGGTCGGGGTCCGTCTCGCGCCCGTCGAGGCAGTAGTACGCGAACGCATCGCCGAAGTGGAACACTCGCCGGCTGTCGATGTTGTCGAGCGGTCGCATTTCGATATCGATGCAGGATTTATACGACCGCGCGATGCGGGTTTGCGCGAACGCGAAACGAAGGTTGCGCAGGTGCTCGAACGTGTCTGACGCGTAAGCCGTGCATTTCATCTCGAGGCAGAACGCGTCGAGCTTCTCGAAGTCCTCTTTGCGTCGCTCGACGTGCCCTTCCTTGCAAAAGCTCAGCACAAGAAGCGAATCCTCGTAGGGAAAGACCTGGTAGTCAGGGAAGGTCTTCTGCAACATGGATGCGACCCACGATGGCTGCTCGGAGTATTCGCCCCCACGGTAGTCGATCATTTCCAGTTCGAACCAACCCGTGGTATCCAGGCCAAGCAGGGATGATTGCTCGTCGAAGTAGGCTTGGGTCAACCGTGCGTTGTCGATGAGCTTTCTTAAGAAAAGCGCGGTGGGAGACTCGTTGAAAAACGCGCTGCTTACGATTTGTTGGCAGGAGTTCGATAGTATCCTGAACATATCCATCATGCCGGGCGTTGCGTCATGGTTGTTGCAGACCATGACGATGTGGCCGGCGTAGGAGTTCCTGTCCTTCAAAACGCACGTGATGTACTTGAAGGGGACGGTTTCGTCCGGCCCGAACACGTTGATGTCCGATTGGTCTCGCCATTCTCCGAAGGCGCCGATCGACTCTGCGGCCTTGATGGCGTCGAGATTGTGGCAGCCCAGGCGCACGAGCTCGGTCGAAAGCGGGTCGGCGGGCTCGATGTTTTTGGTGCGCGCGATGAGGCTGTACGTTGAGTCGTTCACATCGATGAAGTTGTCGAACAGCTGCTCGCTCTCGTCGATGAGCTCCTGAATTGTGCCCTCTCTCGACACGATGCCCGCAAGGTTGGCTGCCCATTCACGTATCGAGAAGAGGCAGGAATAGACCGTCGACATGACGGCCCCCAAAAGCTTTGTCTTGCTGATCGGCGTTTTGCTGCGGACGATAACGAGCTGGCGCAAAAGGTCTGCGGGGAAGGGCGGCGCATCGGGCGAGAAAGGCTCGTCTTGCTGGAGGGCGATTAGCCCGATTGCATGCGAACGCTGCGCGAAAAGCTCCTCGGCATCGCTGGCCTCGATGACGTAGAGGGTGACGCGGTCGTCGTAAGGAGCCTGCTTATCGGGTGGAAGAGGGGCGCTGCACCAGGACACGGTGCGATTCGGGTTCTCGGGCGTCGAGACGATCTCGAAATCGCTTAGATGGTCGAGAACGATGTTGATGGTTGCCGTCCCAAGCGTGTTTCTCGGGAAAGAACCCCGTCCGCCAATTTCCATATGCCCCCCTTGTGCTCCCCACTCGTTAGTAGCCATTATAGGGAATCGCCCCGCCAAAATGCGCGGCGCCACGAGGATGCGAAGTCTCGGCGCGAGCCTGGCTCCTTCTCGTTACGAAGAGAGGCGGATCACTCGATTTCTGTTCTGCCTGTGCAGTCTGCGGTGCGAAACGTAAACGCCGCAAATGAACAGGCCGTCCGAGGAGGGAACTCTTAGGGCGGCCTGCTTGCCTACGATATGGAATCTCGGCATCGCCTTTACTTGCCGGCCAAGGCTTCGTTTCCGCCCTGTTCCTCCTCGTTCACGTTCATATGGATGATGCTCTTGTATCGTGGGCTCTCGCGCTCGAGTGTGTAGCAGTCGCCCTGAAGGCGCGGGTATCCGTCGAGGAACGCCGTGATGGCCGCCTCGTCCTCGGGCGAAAGCTCGAACCCGAAAACTCGAACCCGAAAATCTTGCAGTTGTCAGCGACATGGCGGCTGTTGCGCACACCGACGATGGTGCAGGCGACGCTCGGGCGCCCCAGGATGTACTTGGTCGCTATATGTGAGACGCTGACTCCGTAGTGGGAAGCGATTTTCTCAAGCAGCTCGAGCAGCTTCTGATATCCCTCGTACCCGACGGAATCCTCGAGCACCTGGAGGTATTTCACCTGCGAGCGCGTCTCGGGCTTGATCGCACCGACGCCTTCCCACCGCTTCGCGAGAAGTCCGCCTGCTAGCGTCCCGTAGCAGACGTGCTTGATGTTGGCGCCTTCGCAATACTTCGAGAGCTCTATTCCTTTCCGCGCGAGGGCGTAAGGAAGCTAAAGGGACACGGTGCAGGGGTGCCGCTGCGGCGTGCGAAGCGCACGAGGAAGCTGACTCCCGAAAGCGCGAGCGCGATGCCCAGACCGGTGTAGAAGAAGGCGATGAACCACATCGGCACCAGACCAAACGCGCGCAGCGAGATTCCGCCCGACATCATGATCGCCATCATGATGTAGCCCGATGCGTCGAAGAAGCGCCAAAAACCGATTTTGTCGTCTTCGTAGGCGGCGATTCGATTTGAATGCTTGCCCACCATCTTCGAGAAGATCTTCATGTGGAACAGGGTGAACACCACGACGGCGCCGAGGATGATCGCCCAGACGTAGCTCATGTTGATTTGAGCGAACGCCTGGATGCCCAGCCAGGCAATGTTACCGCCGGCGGCAAGCCAAACAATGCCGGCGATAAGAAGCAGCGTGCGCTTAGAGACTTTGAACATATCCGTTCCTCCTCATAAGGAAGTTATTGGCTCGATCATATTCTCCAGCCTGGGAGAATGGGGCTATCGAGCCAAATCTACAAATATCGGGAAAGTCGAAGATTATGGGCCGTCTTCCGCGGCACCAGGCGTCGTCGACGGATTTCCGCCATCATACAAGGCGGGCGCTGCAAACCGGATTGCCTGCGCCCGCTTCGACATCATCTATGGTATGACCCTTGCAAGTGAACATCAAAGGGTTCTTGTTCAGATACTGCGGTCCCGCGCTAGGTTTCGCGGGAATCGCACGCCGGCTGTGATGGGAGCGCCTTGCTCGCCGAGGCGCCTCGGCGTATGCGCGACAGCTACAGCGGCCCACTACTTGCGCGAGGCAGCCATCTGGCGGGCGCATTCGCGAATTGCTCGTTCGGCTTCGCGGGGATCGGAGATGTTGGTGACGGAGGCGTCCATGGGACACTGCCCGTCACCCGCGCGGTTCATTATAAAGGGAACCAGGTCCTCGCAGCCGCAGGCTATCCCGTTTGCCAGCAGGATATCGCGTGCGGCCTCGCTCATGGCAATCGCGTAGACCACAGCGGGCTTGATCTGCACGTACAGAAGCGCCGGCGCTTTGCCCACAACCTTGTCGGCGACAGACCATCCCTCGAAGCTTCGCCCCTCGGAAATCCATCGGAGGAGGGGCTCCACGCCGCGCTCGTGGGTAATCATGGTCTCGCCGTTGCGGGCGGCCGCGCAGGTTGCTCCCTTTGCTGAGAGTAGGGTTGTTCGCGCGAGTTCGGCGTCGTCTGCCTTGAGGGTGATGTCGCTCGGGGTTTCTAACTGCATCCAGGCTCCTTCGATGGTTCGTAAGACTCTCTGCAAAGCGTACCACGCAGGCGGACGACGCGTAGCGGAAGCCGTCTGGTCAATTAAAGCGTAGTGAGGGCCTGGAACAGGGGCTATGAGCACGAAGGCGAATCTGCTAAGGCCGCAGGTTCCGCCGCCGCTAAAAACGCACAAAGCCGAAGCGCGGCCCAAAGATGGACTGCGCTTCGGCTCGATTAGTCTTTCGGTTCCAGGAGTCTCGCTCACTTCCTTCCTGTATCTTTTGCCAGCTGTTTTCCGCCAAAGATGAAGAAGAAGGCGAAGGGGAGGAGCATGCCGGTGGCCATAAGCGGCAAGGCAATGGGGAGTTTGGACCATCCGCTGATTGCCAGTGGGCAAACGATGCACAAGGAAAAGAGAATCACAACGATTGCGAGCATGATTGCGAATGGGGCTGTTCCGCTCAGCTCGTCTCTAGTCGCCTCATTTGCGAGTTGATCCATCGATTTGCCGTTGGTGTCGCGAACAAAGAGAAGCGCGCAGATAAAGCCCAGAACGAACGGGACGATAAGCACAAGTACGACCAACGACCAGTTTGTGGTTCCTCCGATGGTTTGGAATGCCGCCATGCCCGCGATGCCTCCGAGCACGATAGAGGACGCAGAGCCTCCAAAGCGTGCAAACGCTTGGCACCATGCAACGCCCGTGTTGCGTATTGCGGTTGGGTACTGCTCCGGCATCAGGAGATTTACCGAGGTGATGGCGTAGTTCAGGGAGAAACCGAAGAGCAGCATGAGGCCAATGCAGAACAGGAATTGGTTGGGCGCGACGAAGATGGAGCAGATGACGATCACAGCAGCGCAGAGAACCCATGCTCCTAAGAGGTTGCGCTTGCGGCCAACGCGATCGGAGATGAAGCCTGCGGCAGAGTTGGAGATGATTGCTGCAAAATTGTTCCACGTCTGCAGCGCCACCGCTTCCGAAGGCGAGTAGCCTATGCCGCTAAACCATGCTGGTAGCCAGGCGTTCATTCCGTAGACGCAGAACTGGCCGACGAAGTAGAGGGACCAAATCGCGCAAGTTCCAATGATGTATTTGTTGGAGAACAGTACGTTCGGCGTAGTTTTCTTGGGGCGCGGAGGGACGACCAGGCACGAAGGATCGCGCTTGGTCTCGGTGCCGAGCGATACGCGCTCAATGTCTGCTAAAACCTTAACAGCGTCGTCGAAACGGCCGGCGTTGGCATACCAGTGAGGCGTTTCCTTCATGAGGAAGAACAGGACGATTCCGTATACCAGGGGGATGCCGCCGATCAGATAGCACAGTCTCCAATTTGCATACATGGTTTGCTCGACTGTTTCACCAGCGGCTGTCGTGGCGATATAGGTAACGGCGTTGGTGAAGTCGCCTAGAAGGGGGACCTCGGCGTTACAGATGGGGTTGGCGACGAGACCGGCGACCACCCAGCCGCCGACCATGCAAGCTTGGCCGCAGGCGATGAAGAGCCCGCGGTGTTTTGAGGGCATGGTCTCGGCAAAGATGGTGGTGACGATCGGAATGCAAGAGCCGACGCCAAGTCCCGCAATCAGTCGGAAAGCCGCAAAGAACGCCAGGTCGTTCGAGAACGCTTGCGGCAAGGTGAAGAAGCCATAAAACATGACGGCGATAATGAGCATCTTCTTTCTGCCTATGCGGTCGGAGAGGATGCCTTCGATAGCCCCGCCGATGACCATGCCGAGCAGGCCCCAGGTGGTAAGAGACCCCATCAGGGCGCCTGGATTGGGGTTATCCGGCCAAAACGTGTGTGCGACGAACATGTTTGTCGAGTTGACGACCATGAAGTCGTAGCCATCGAGAATCATTGCAAGGGCAAGCAGCATGAACATGAGCTAGGTGTGTTTGTTCATTCCAAAGGAGTCGATAACTTCGGAAACGGTGTATTCCTTATTATTCATGTTCCCCTCCTCATTTGCTAGCAGTCTTTTACTGGGTTGGTCGGTGCACCTATTGGAGGTAGTGTATGTATGTGCCCTTGAATATGCGAAATGAAATCTTTTATAGACGTCATGCGCAAATAGAATAGCCTTGATTAGAAATCGTTGCTGGGCGAAGCTTGCTGCGGCAAAGTGACAATAACTTCTTCTTAGCCTGTCCATTGCAGCGGACAGCCGCGGCGTTCTTCTCGGTTACACTTCTCTCTATCGGGGAATGCGGCATATAGTAAGGGTGCTATATCAAATGCTGTGTTACTCTCGAAGTATTATTATCCTGGCAGGGAAAATGCGTCTTGCTGGCATTAAGGGTCGTCAGCAGGGCGCAGATTCGGGAAAGAGGGCGCGCATGGCCACCATCGATGTTGACAAGCTTCGCGACTACATGACTGACTACTTCGGTACTGCCATGCTTAACGGTTTCCCCGTGGCGTTTCTCGACCTCTCCGACATTGAGAGCATGAGTGGTCACGAGCTTTGCCAAAAAGCGGAATCCCTCGGGATCGACCTTCGCGATTTTGAAGTTGAGTAGACGAGCCTGCCCAAATAATCGAAAGGGATCTTCTTGTTCTCGCGCGTGATTTCACTTGATTGGTATTTGTATTTACATTGCTCGCACTGTGCTCTCCTTGCCATTTAGTTTTACGTACGCTAGGCCGTCTTAGGCAGCTTTCAATGCGGACGCCCGAAGGCGCTCATCTTAATTTCTTGCGCGTTTTGCCTGATGGGCGTAGTAAGCATTATCGGCTCAGATGGGAGCTGATCAGACATGACGAAGTCCCGCACCCATTTTGGCGGTAAAATAGTGCCAATACCACCAGCGGGAAAGGGATGACATGGGTTCTGGGGAAACTGTCGGAAAGAGGCGTTGTTCGCGCTTCGTAGTCGCAATAATCGCCGTCCTCCTCGGGATGGCGCTCGGCTTCTCCGCGCAAGCGGCGTTGGACGTGCAGTCTGCCTTCGCGGCGCCGGTCTCGCAAGCAGCGCCCACCACGCAGACCGCCTTCGCCACGACAGAGGGTGCTTCCATAGAAACCCTCCAGCAGGGTGGCATCGAGCTTCAGGCCGACATGGAAAGGACCGTCTGGTGCTCGCGGTCGGGCAGCAAGTACCATTACAGCTCTACCTGTTCGGGGATGAAGAATCCCATCGCGATGACCTTGCAGCAGGCTGTCGACTCTGGTAAGCAGCCCTGTTCCAAGTGCGTGCACGAGTCGCCCACTCCGGACCCTGCTCCCAACCCCAGCCCTGACCCCACGCCTACGCCCACGCCCGACCCGCAGCCCCAGTACCGCGGGTTCGTCGACGTCCCCGCCGACTCCTGGTATGTCGAAAGCGGCGTGTTCGACTACGCCCTCGACCATGGTCTCATGAAGGGATACAGCGACGGCTCGAACAGGTTCGGCCCCGACGATTCGATTACCCGCGCGATGGCCGTGACCGTTCTTTGGCGGATGGCTGGCGAGCCCGCATGCGAGGCCGCCGATTTCGATGACGCCGACTACTCGGAGGAATCGTGGTACAAAGACGCCGTCCGCTGGGCGCGCGCGAGCGAGGTCGTCAAAGGTTATGAGGGGACGAACTGCTTCGGCCCGAACGACCCCGTTACGCGCGAGCAGCTCGCTGTGATGGTCGCGAGGTTCGCGAGCACCGTTTCCCATATCGACACATCGAGCACGGGTGCGGCGCTCGCGGCGAAGCCGGATGCGGCTTCCGTGAGCGATTGGGCGCGCGATGCAGTCGCCTGGTCGGTTGACCAGGGCATTCTCGGCGGGGCCTCAATCATCGACCCCCAGGGGACCGCTACTCGCTGCCAAGGGTGCAAGATGCTCTCCATTGCGCACAAGATCATCGGCAATCAAGGCGCGAGCCATGGGGAAGCCCGCGTCCACTTCATCGATGTTGGGCAGGGCGACAGCGAGTTCATCGAGCTGCCGAACGGCAAGACGATGCTCATAGACGCGGGCACGACCGAGAGCGGTGAGAAGGTCGCAAGCTACATCGCCGGGCTCGGCTACTCGCGCATCGATTACGCCATTGCCACGCACCCCCACGAAGACCACATCGGCGGGATGGCGCGCGTGCTTAGAAGCTTCGATATTGGCGAGATTTGGATGCCGCGTGCGACGTCGAACACCGCCACCTTTGAAGGGCTGCTCGACGTGATCGCCGAAAAGGGTATCCCCGTCCATGCGGCGGAGGAAGGGAAGACTATCTGCTCCGACGAAGGTTTTTCGGCGACGATTCTCTCGCCATTCGAGACGTCGTATTCCGACCTCAACGACTGGTCGGTCATTCTCGAACTTGACGTGGGGGCAAGGTCCTTTCTCTTCACGGGCGACGCCTCGTCCGGCGTTATCGGGAAGGCGTGCGGCCACCACGTCGATGTGCTGAAGGTCGGTCACCACGGGTCGAGAACGTCTACGACGCGGCAGCTCGCAGAGACGCTTTCTCCTGATTGGGCAGTGATTTCGGTAGGGGCGGGCAATTCGTACGGTCACCCGTCCGAAGAGGTTCTCTCCGCGCTCTCGGGTGTCGCTCACCTGCTGCGCACGGACCTCGACGGCACGGTGACGCTCAGCTGCGATGGTGAGACGATACGCCGCGCGGCGTAGGGAAGGGGAGGCATGGACGACGCGATTTACGTCATCGACCGCATTGAGGAGGGCATCGCCGTCCTCGTGTGCGATTCGGGCGAGAAGATGGAAGTCCCTCTTTTGAGCCTGCCTTCAGGTGCGCGCGAGGGTTCGTGCCTGCGCCCCTGCGAGTGCGGGTTCATCCTCGATGAAGGGGAGGAAGCCACGCGCAAGCGCCGAATCGAGCGGAAGCTCAATGCGCTCTTCGTTGACTAGTTGAGGATTTGAGCCTCGTTCTCTTTTGACGATTGAGGCGTACGCGCTGTCGAGTAGACTGGCAGGTGAGCAGACCAGCTCGACAGCAGACCAATAGGCTAGGACTTCGGTATCTGCCTGATATTCAATAGGTACCTTGCTTCTTCTCGCAAAAAGTACACCGTGAGCGCGAGATTCTGGCACGAAAACCGAGGTATCCCACGGATGGAGCCTCGGCTTGGGAGGTTGTTGCAGGTTGACGGCCTCTCCCCGACAAGAAACCCCAGGCCGCGTACTCAGGCAATCTGAAGACGCTCCCTGGTCTTCGCATTCCCCGTGGGACACCTCGGCTTTTGTGCCAGAATCAGCCTTCGTGAGTGTGCTATTTGGTGGCACGACAGAATGATAGAAAAGACAAAGCTGCCAATCTGATAAAGATCCCGTCCCGACAGAGAGCTTCGAGATTCCTTCGGTCGCCTCTCCGCATGATCATTCAGGGACAGCGCTCATAAAAATAGCCGCCGGGTATGCTCGGCGGCTATTGTCTGGATAGTATCTTCGCAAGCTAATTAGTTCGAAGCTGCGCGCTCAGTGCGTCTCATCAGCAAATTCGTCTTGTAAGAAAAGCGCGTCGGATGCGCTTTCTTGCAAGGCCGAGCCTCGCGCTTCTGATCTTCTTGAAGTGTTTCCTGATAATATGCTCGCGTGCTGCGAGAAAGAAGGCTGGCAAACATCGCGTCTCCTATCATCTGATTACCAACTTGTTTTGGGGTCGACCCCTTCGTTGGCAAAGAGATTACCATACAGCTACGCGATGTTTCCCAAGTGTTTCAAGTTCAGACCACTTACGTACCAGCTCCTTGAACCTGCTATCGAATGCCCGTTATGCGGCGGATTGGCCGGAAACCAGAATGGCGAGATTGCTGAAATCGGATGGGCGGTTCTTCTTCATGCGCCCGGCGATTGCCATTCCGGCAAGGTAGGACAGGGGGATGAGCGACCCCATCACCAGCGCCGACATCATGTCTCCCGTCAGATCGGCGAAGTTTGATAGCACGACGGAGGCGACGAAAGCGAGGCAGGCTGCGGCGGCAACCGGTGCGATCAGCGTGCGCCAAATGCTGGCTCCGTGCACAACGCGGCGGAAGAAGACGACCACCGACACGGAGGTGAGCATTTGCAAGATGAGCAGGCCGAGCGTCGCCGTGTTCGCAAACCATGCGTATACCGTTAGCGGGTCAAGGCCGACAATCGTCACGATGGCCAGCAAGGCGAACGACACAATGCTGATGGACATCGAGGCGTTGGACGGGGCGAAGTGCGTCTTGTGGACCTCACCCAGGCGAGCGGGGAGGACTTTCACCCTCGAGAGCGTGAAGGTGTAGCGGCTTGCAACGTTGTGAAGCGCAAGTGCGCAGGCGAACAGGCTCGTCACAAGCAGGCATTGGAAGACGTCGTAGAGCCATTGGCCCGCGTAGAGCGCGGCCAGCTCAAGCGCGTAGGCATCTTGCGTTTCCTGGGCGAAGGCGAGCGCGTTGTCTGCCCCGGAGCCCATGACCAGGCACCATCCGCTGAACCCGTAGAAAAGCGCGATGAAGGCAACCGCGATGTAGGTTGCGCGGGGAATCGTCTTCTTGGGGTCTTTCGCCTCGTTGCGGAAGACGGCAGTTGCCTCGAACCCGATAAAACCGAAGAACGCCCACATCAGCCCCAGCCCAGGAACGCCGCTGAGGAAATTGCTCGGGGAGAAAGGAGCGAGGCTGAGCCCTTCGCTTCCTCCCGTTCCGATGATGGCGACGTCCAGAATGGTGACCGACAGCACCTCGAGGACCAGAAACACGCCGAGAACCTTCGAGCTGAGATCGATGTTGCGGTAGCCGAGAAACGCGATTGCCGCCCACCATGCAATCGCACATACCCACCGCGGCACCTCAATCGCCGGGGCGAACAGCGCTATCGTGTTTGCCGTTGCGTATCCGAGGTAAGCCAACACTGCGATGCAGATCAGCACGTAGGAGAGCAACGCCATCGTCGCTGCGCCGAGCCCCATTGTTTTCCCGAGTCCCGCCTGGATGTAGGAGTAGAAAGCGCCTGCATTCGGCACATGCCCGCTCATCTTGGTGAAGCCAACCGAGAAAAGAAGGAGAATCGCTCCCGTTGCAAGGTAGTAGACGGGGATGCTGTTGTTCTCCGTGTAGGTCATGACCAGCGGCTGCGTGCCGGCGACTACGGTCAACGGCGCGGTTGCCGCGACAACCATCAAGACGATGGAAAAGACGCCCAGCGTCCTTTTGATTTGAGGGGAAGATTGGGTTTCCATGATGTCAACGCTCCTTTCGTAATGTGATGACAGGTTTCTATTCAAAATCGTTCTCGACGATGAATTTGATTCGGTCCGCGCGATACAGGTCGCGGGAGTGCTCGATCGGCGCGCCGCTTTCGTCGAACGCCGTCGACACGGACTTCATGAGGGGCGCGCCGTCGATGACTCCAAGAGCTTCAGCGTCGGCCCCTGAGGCGAGCACCACCTCGAGTACCTCTGAGATCCGCTTGATCTTCACGCCGAACTCGCCTTTCATCAGCCCGTACAGCGATTGGGTGAGGTCCTTTTCCAAAATCCCCTCGAATTTCTCGCAGGGGAGATACGCGCACTCGAGGACGATGCCTTCGCCGTCTGCTTTCCGCAAGCGGCGAAGTTGCAGGACATCCGAGCTTTCGGGAAGCTCAAGGCATCGGGCGATGTCGTCGTCCGCCCTGACGCGCCGCGCTTCGAGTACCACACTCTCGGTCTCGCATCCCCCGAGTGCGATGGACTCGTCCACTCCCTGGGGAATTCCCATTGGATGCGGGACTGCGGGACGTGCGGCTGCGTCCTCTGCTCGCGAATAGAGACACCAGTAGGGGGTTCGACTTGCTCACGAAGGTCCCGCTGCTGCGTCCGCTGTGCGTCTCTATCTCGCCTTCGTCGCGAAGGATTCGAAGCGCGGCGCGCACGGTCGCCCGGGAAACCTGCAAAGCATTCGCCAAATCCCGCTCGGAGGGGAGCTGGCCCCCTTCGCGTGCTTTGCCGAGCCGCACCAAACGGCGGATTTCCTCGGCGGTTTTTCTCGTCGCCCAGCCCGGCATCAGGTACCTCCTTCAAGCCACGTTGGAAAGGGAACTCGCCCCGTGAGCCATTTCGAGGACGCGCGGGAGGTACTCGTCATGCAGGAAGGCGAGCGCGATTTCCCGCGATTCGGCGACGTATCGGTCCCGAATCAATCCCGCCCAAATGGTCTCCTTGCGCTTCTCGACCCAAGCGACCAGCATGAGCCGGCGCGCGATGAGCATCGCTGGAAGGTAGGCGAGCTCGCTGTCGGAAACGACTCCTCCCGCCGACCGATAGCCGCGCAGGTAAGCGAGAACCATGGCCTCGATATTGGGGGACGATTCTTCGAAGGAGAACGAGCACGCCATATCGAAAAGGAACCACCCTTCCCCGCAGTCGTCGAAATCGATGACTTTGACTGCGCCGTCTTCCCCAATGAGGAGGTTGGACGAGCGGAGGTCGGTATGGACGAGTCCGAAGTTATCGGCCGTTTTCCCGTATTCCGCTATCTCGCGAAGCATCTTTGCTTCGGCGGCTTCGAGTATCTCCTTGAGCTCCGGCGTTACCTCGGGGGTGTCCCGCCAGTCTCCGAAGTCGGATTCCGAGCCAACGATGCGATCCTCGTCCCACACGATTCGCTCGAACCATTCGGGACGGCGCCACGAGAGGGAACTCGCGTGCAGGGACGCCGCCACGCGACCGATCCCTTCCATCGAGGAGGCGAGGCCGCTTTCGGAAGGTTCCTTCCCATCGAGAAACTCGAAGAGCACGGCATATTGCTCGGCGCCGTCTGGGTTGGTGAACGAGCAGAGCTTGTCGCCTTGGAAGGTTGGATATGCCCTCGCAACACGAACTGCTCCCTCGTCGGCGAGCGCATCTATCCAGGCGAGCTTGCTTTCGATCAACTTCTTTTCGCGGTAACCTGGCCGATGCAGCCTCAGGACGAACCGCTGGGGATCCGGTTCTCCATTCGAGTCTGCCGAAGATTCGACCAGGTACGTTGCGTTTTCGGAAAGGGAGAGCTGCCTCACCGCGGCATCCTCCAAGCCCCAGTGGGAAAGCGCCTCTCGCGTGTAGCCCGTCCAAGAAAGGTCGGGGTTTGCATGGCTTTCGTTTAATTGCGTCATCGCGATCACCCCGCCAGCTTCATCTCATGAGTCCAATCGGCGCCGGCGTCCTTCTCGATTTCCCCATCGAGGACGTTCAGGGCGTCGTCGATGGCGTCGAGGACGAAGTTCGCCTGGTCGAAGGGGAGAAGGAGTCCCGATTTGAACTGTAGGACGGTTTTGTCGAGGGTCGAGAAGATTGCCCATACGCCGCGGTCGTACAGAAGCTTGCAGAACCTCACGGCGGGCTCGTCTTCTCCTTGGAATTTCAGTCCCGCGATGGTGCCG
>OLPF01000065.1_pt1 | contig 112585 bp, 92 predicted proteins | sample 1673121 | NCBI WGS metagenome assembly OLPF01 (sample SAMEA3136756, study PRJEB25190) | human gut metagenome
ATACATCGGAATATATATTCAATACGATTGGCTCTACCATGCGGAAAGGGTGGCTAGTTTCTAAGGAAGGGCATCGCTACGAATACACTACTGATAAGAAACCTGTTAATAGAAAGGTGAAATACACCGTGATAAAGGATGAAAATCCTAATGCTCCACATACAATCTTTGTGACATTCCAGCTATCTGGTACGGAAGCAGATAAGGAGCTTGTAGGTGATGATGGTAGTGGAGGTAATGGCGGTTCAATCGAAGAGCCAAACCTACCAGAGGTCGAGGTAGACAGCAAGGTAATCGAGACAGTTCTCGACGAGCCTGGCAGACCTAAGTGGACTGAGCGAATGCCTATTAAGCCTGCAACAGTTACTAGCCTTGATAAGGATGCCGAGATGCAGACAACCATCGAAGGACTTCCAAAGGGACTAAAATTTGATGGCAGAACCATAACCGGAACACCGGTTGTAGAAGACGACAACTGGGATGGAGACAATGGTATGTTCAAGACCGTAACTCTGAAGTTCAAGGCAAAGAAGAACGGGGTGATGCTGGTAAGAAAATATAAGTACTGGATTTACAGAGATAAAGACCGCGACGGAATCGCCGACGATGATGAAGATGGCGGAACAGCGTTTACACCACAGAGACATAACTCAAAGCCTCTCGTTGTAGACGGCAAAGAAACGACACTCGACGACTATAAAGCTCTATTCAGTAACATCCCTGCGGATGGTTCAGTAAAGGTGAGCATAAAGCAGAAGCCTGACCTCAGCAAGAAGGGAACGGCAAGAGCGGTTCTCGAGTTCTCAGTAGATGGAGTAAATAAAAACGGCAGAGCAATCGTAATAATTGATGTCAAGATCCCTGTTGAGGAGAGCGCAAATGCAGCAGTTAGCAGCAACACAAGAAATGCTACTACAGCAGCTACTGCTAGCTCAAGTACAAGAGAAAGTTCTAGTGTAGAAAGTGTAGGTCAGCCAGAGAACGGTAATGTTAATAAGAAAGAAGACATACAGAAGCCGACAGAGAGCAAGGAAACTACAGAAAGTTCTGCTGCAGCTGAGGCGGAAAGGATGGTACAGTGAACTTAATAATTGGAATCGCAATAACTGCCATATTTTACATAGTGGCAGCAGATGCGATTAAAAAACATCCGGGGGTATTTTATATTGGAATTTACGTGTGGTGTGGAGCAGTAGTTATGTACTTCAACCTAGGGTATGACCAAAAATTCCCAGAATGGTTTAATGATTATTTTATGAATATATTTAGTAGAGGTATCTTCTCAACGGCGACATTTATGGTTGTAATGTTCCTTGGTGTAATTACCAAGCACAACAAGCTGTCGCGTAAGTTGATGAGTGTACGTGGAGAGATTTCCATTATAGGTAGTTTAATAGTATTAAGTCACATCGTAGTGTTCGGAGTTCATTACTTCCCGATGTTGTTTACTAACCCGGCAGCTATGCCTACAAGACAGATGATTGCAGCTATAGTCACACTTATTCTATTGGCTATGCTTATCCCTCTCTTTATTACCTCGTTTAAATCGGTTCGCCGTAAGATGAATGGTAAGACTTGGAAAAACATACAGCGCATGGCATACCCATTCTTTATTGGCATCTATGTGCATATCATGGTGCTATACTCAGCAGACGTAAATTTTCATATGACAGGGATCATCGTATATACCGTAATATACGCTTGTTATGTGATTCTGAGACTTAGAAAGGCAGCACTAAAGAGCAGGAAGACAAAAATAGCAACTGCTTAAAAATATTATTTCATAGTCTATACAAAAAATAAAGCAAAACAGGGTTAGTCTCGTAATGAGATTAGCCCTGTTTGTTATTGTTAAAAGTTTTGTGACGGACACTAGAAAACGTAACCGGTAAACCACTCGTGCCTTTACAAACAAAGAACAAAAGAAAACGAGGAACCTCTTGCGAGAATTCCTCGTTTTTTTGTTTTCTGTATTTCAACCAGGCCAGCATCGCTGCTGGCAAGGCTATTTCATCTCGGCAATCCGCCTTTTGCATTCTTCCGGAAGCTTCTCCGACCATGGAAGCAGGTCCTCCAGGAAATCCAGATTCGTATCATCCATGTGTTTCGGAATCTCGGTCAGCAGATGCGAGATGTAGTAGAAGATATTCAGATTGTTGAGTTTGCAGGTTTCAACAATGCTGTAGATGATGGCACTGGCTTCGGCTCCGTGGATGGTGTCGATTAATTTCCAGTTCTTCTTCCCAACACAGAACGGCCGAATGGCTCGCTCTGCCGCATTGTTGTCCATCGGAACTTCAGGATTCGTCAGAAATACACGAAGATACTTTTCCTGGTTTAAGCAATAAGTCAATGCCTTTCCCGTTTCCGTTTTCTCTCACCGGGCTTCAAATCCTTCAGTTCGTTGTCGCGCCGGTAAAAGCATCCAGGAATTTTCCGGGGGCTTCCTTCTTTCTGGTGAGTTAGAAGTCATAGAGGACTACCGGATGGTCATCCTGAAGGCCGCCATTTCGGTACACCCACATGTAGCTTTTGTGCATTCCCTCTCGTCCATCCTTGACCACAGATACCGGCGTTTCATCCGCATGAACAACAGAACAGGAGGTAATTTCCTTCTTCAATCTATCCCATAGAAGCGACAGATATCTTTCCGCAGCGGTGATGACCCAGTGAGCCATATTCTGCCGGGAGATTCGGATGTCGTTTCTTTCCAGTTCCTGCTCCTGCCGGTATAACGGCACGCCATTGGTGTACTTGGCATTCATAATGAAGGCTACAAGTGATGGCGAAGCGATGCTGTTCGAAAGCATTTCCTTCGGATGCGTTCCCTTGACAATGCTACCATCTTTTCCCTTGTACACCGTAATGTGGTGTTCTTTTACAATGAAGGTTGCGGGCTTTACTTCCAGTTTCTTATACACTTCATCGGGGAGCGTGGTGTATCCTTCCGGAGATTTCTCTCGGAGTTCTTCATCATCCAAATCGTGCTGAACGACGGTTACCGGATAACGAGATAAGTCTTCTTCGCACTTGCCTTCTTTCCCTTCCGAATTGTCGCTGATTCATCAGTGCAATCGTTTCGGTAAGTTCCCGATATTAGTTTAAACGAATTAATTGATATGTTTCACGTGAAACACAATACAACATTTCTTAACTTGTGTCAGCGAAAAGAAAAAATACAATATATTGTTTCACGTGAAACAAAGAAAGAAAAAAGCGTGAAGATTCGGTGATATATGGCAATAGCGAGGGCTGAAAACTGGAAATGAAAGTGCTTTTATTATATAATAAACAGATGATTTTAATTACAGAAGGAAGGAAAATGAATGGGAAAATCATACGCAATCTTTAATCAAAAGGGCGGTGTCGGGAAGACAACAACGAATATCAATCTGGGGGCCTGCCTGGCACGCAAAGGAAAGCGTGTGTTACTGGTGGACATCGATCCCCAGGGAAATACAACCAGCGGCTTGGGGCTGGTGAAGAGAGAACTTCGCGATACGCTTTATGAGGCGCTGACCATGGAAGAGTACGACGTTCACAAGGCGGTGTACCATACCGAAACGAAGAACCTGGATATTATCCCGGCAAGCGTGGATCTGTCCGGTGCGGAAGTGGAACTGATTCAGATTTTCGGCAGAGAAATTTTACTTCGAAATGTATTGGCGCAAGTGAAAGAAGAATACGATTTTATTTTTATCGACTGTCCGCCGTCTCTGGGGCTGCTCACCGTAAATGCGTTGGTAGCAGCGGATGGAGTAATCATTCCGATTCAGTGTGAATTCTACGCTTTGGAGGGCGTGAGTCAGCTGATGAAAACTGTGGAATTGGTTCGCCGCGAGATGAACAGAAATCTTCAGATAACCGGGGTCATCCTCAGCATGTTCGATGGTCGGACGAATCTGGGACTGCAGGTAGTGCAGGAGGTAAAAAGATTCTTTGGCAACAAGGTGTTCAAGACCGTAATTCCGAAGAATGTCCGTCTGGCGGAGGCTCCGAGTTACGGACTTTCTATTGTGGATTATGACCCTTCGTCGAAGGGGGCCAAGGCATATAAGAAACTGGCCGATGAATTTGTACAGCGAGAAGGGAGATAATGAATGGCATCAAAGAAAAGAGGACTGGGAAGAGGACTGGATGCACTTTTTGCAGATGCGGCGCCGGTATTGGAAGAAGAGAATACCGCGGTTATAGATGAAGTGTTCGAGAAGGAAGAGGAAGCGGATTCGGGGGACCGGGTGCATTACATCGATATCGATGATATTAAACCGAACCCAAATCAGCCGAGAAAGAAATTCAATGTGAAGAGACTGGAAGAACTGTCTCAATCCATTCAGGACAATGGCGTAATTCAGCCGCTGGTAGTACAGCGCAAGGGTTCCGGATACGAGCTGGTAGCCGGCGAACGGAGATGGAGAGCGTCCAGACTGGCAGGACTAAAGAAAGTTCCTTGCTTGATTCGGGAGTTCGACGAGAAGCAGAATCTGATTGTAACCATCATCGAGAATATGCAGCGAGAGGATTTGGATCCGATTGAAGAGGCTAACGGACTGCAGCAGATGATTCACAAATTCGGCTTTACACAGGAACAGGTATCCGAATCGCTGGGCAAGAGTAGGGCATATATCGCAAACTCCGTACGTCTTCTGAAGCTTCCGGAAGATGTTCAGAAAAAGGTGAGTGAAGGAAAGATTTCCGCGGCTCACGGAAGAACACTTCTGTCGTTGGAAGATCCGAGAAAACAGCGAATGCTGGCGGAGCGAATTGAAAAAGAAGAGCTTTCGGTGCGTACGGTGGAGGAAATCGTAAAAAAACTGAAAGAGGGCGGAAAAAAGGAAACAAAGAAGCCGGAAAAGACGAAGTCTTCTGAAATAATAACGGTGGAAAACGACCTGAGAGACTTGATCGGTACAAAGGTATCCATCGTTCAGGGTAAGAAAAAGGGAAAAATCGAGCTGGAATACTACAGTATTGATGAATTAAACCGACTGATCGATCTTCTGAGAACAGTTGGAAAATAAATTAAAGAAAAATTAAGGATAGAACAATAGACTGCGAGAATATTATGGAACAGATACAAGTAACAGAAAATTCAAGCGTAAACGAATACTTAGCGGACATCCCGCTCCCCGCATGCATACTGGCACCGGATGGATGTATCAAAGCGGCAAACGCACTGATGAAGGATGTATTTGCTTATGAAGGCATTGCGGAGCAGAATTTCTTTGCCCTGACCGGCGTAAAGAGAAAAGCGCTCGTAGCCGCTGCTCGGGATGAAGAAGCTGCGGAAATTGAAATCGAGCGAAATTCTCAATCCTTTGTCCTTCGGACGAATAACGACCCGAAGGATGATGAAGATATTTACGTTTACTTTATCAATGTGACGGAAAGGGATACCCTGCGGGAAGAGAGAAAGCAGGAGCAGGTGTGCATCCTGTATATCAGTATCGACAATTACGATGAGATGATGTCCAGCACGACGGAAGACAGCCGGCTGGCAGTTCCGACGGAAGTAGATCGAATCGTTCGGAAATGGGCATCTCAGTATGATGCCTCCATCGATTCCATCGAAGCGGATTCCTACATGATGACCGTGTACCGGAGAGATGCGGATCGAATTATCGAAAGTCGTTTCTCCGTGCTGGACGATGTACGAAAAATAGATACAAAGGTAGACTTTCCGGTCAGCTTGAGCATCGGCATGGCTTTGGGAATGAAGTCCTTGAAGAGTGCGAAAGAATTGGCAGAGGCCGCACTGGAGTTGGCGCTGGGTCGTGGGGGCGACCAAGCGGTTGTAAAGAATGGGGATCGCACCCACTACTACGGCGGAAAGCTGCAGTCTTTGGAAAAAAACAACAAGGGAAAATCCAGAATTATCGCTCATGCGTTAAAACAGCTGATTTTGGAGAGTTCAAAAATCGTTATCATGGGGCATCGCTGGCCGGATATGGACTGCTTCGGCTCGGCCATCGGCGCATATAAAATTTGCCGGTATTACGAGCGGGATGCCTATATTGTGATTGATAATTACAACGAAGCCCTTCAAACCGTATACACCCAGGCGGTGGAAACAGAAAACTACAATATCATAAACAGCGATAAGGCGAAGGAAATTCTGGATGAGAAGACTCTGATCATCGTTGTGGACGCCAATCGCCCGAGCATGGTGGAGTGCAGCGATATTTTGGAAAAAAACCTTCGAGTGGTTGTGGTGGATCACCACCGATTGTCCGATGATTCCATTGCCAATCCGACGCTGGCATACATCGAGTCCTACGCTTCTTCCGCCAGCGAATTGATGACGGAAATCATTCAGTATACGGCAACCCGCCGAATCGTGAACAAATTCGAAGCGGAGACGCTGCTGGCCGGAATTACCGTGGACACCAACAGTTTTTCCAGCAAAACCGGCGTGCGGACCTTTGAAGCGGCTGCGTGGCTGCGGAGAGCCGGTGCGGACACATCGGAAGTAAAGCGGTTCTTCCAGAGCGAAGCTACCACCTTCCAGTCCAAAGCGGATGCCATCGCCAATGCGGAGTACTTGGATAACGGTGTGGTAATCGCCACATCCCAGGGCTATTCCACAGACGCTCAGATTATCAACGCGCAGGTTGCGGATTCGCTGCTTTCCGTAAAGGGGGTTCGTGCTGCAATTGCACTGGGCAAAAACGATATGAACAAGACCGTCATCAGCGCCCGTTCGCTGGGAGATGTGAACGTACAGATGCTGATGGAGCGTTTTGGCGGGGGAGGACATCACACATCCGCCGGCGCACAGGTGGAGGAAAATCCGGAAGAAGTCATTGAACAGATCAAAGAGATTTTACCGGAATTTACAGATGAGGATAATACAGAGGAGGAATAAGACATGTTAGTAATTCTTAAGAAAAACGTAAAGGGTACCGGAAAGGCCGGAGATATTGTAAAAGTAAGTGACGGTTTTGCCAACAACCGGTTGATTCCGGCAGGTCTGGCAGTTCCGGCAACCAACCAGAACGTAAAGAGTGCGGAGAAGCAGAAGGCCTTCATCGAGAAGAAGAATGCGGAAGAGAAGGCTGCGGCAGAAGCAACGGCAAAGAAGCTGGAATCCAAGACGGTAACCATTAAAACCCGCGTGGGGGATAACGGAAAGCTGTTCGGATCCATCACTTCCATGGACATCGCCGACGCAATTCAGAAGCAGGTTGGAAATAAGATTGACAAGAAAAAAATCGTTCTTTCCAAGCCGATTAAGGAAATTGGTGAGCACACCGTAGAGGTGAAGCTGTATCCGGAAGTATCCGCAACCGTTAAGGTCGTTATTTCCGAAGAATAAGAAATTGCGGAACTGTAATCGCAGAACTGTATATAAAGGATAGAAGAGACGAGAAATGGCAGAAGAAAGGGAGATAACCACCAGTCTGGAACCGCCCCAGGATATAGAGGCGGAAAAAGCCGTCCTGGGATCCATGCTTCAATCGGAAGATGCGGTGATGGACGTGACAGATCGGCTTCGCGCCGAGGATTTCTACCTTCGGGAACATCAGGAAATCTATAAGGCGTTCCAGGATTTGTGTCGAAAAAATGTTAATATCGATTTAAACACCACGTACTCCCAGCTGCGAAGCCGGCACACGGCGGACTTCGTGGGAGGAATGGTGTATCTGAGCCGTCTGTCGGATAACGCAATCGTCCCGGGAAATGCAAAGTACTATGCGGAAACCGTATTGGCAAAGTCCAACATGCGACAGCTGATAAAAGAAGCAGACGAGATGCGGGCGCAGGCATATGACGGGCAGAACTCTGCAGATATTATTTTGGATCATGCAGAGCAGCGAATTTTCGAAATCGCCCACAAAACCCAGAAGAGAAATTACACGGACATCAATGAGGTGCTGGTAGAAAATATCAAGCAAATTCAAGAGTTGGAACGAAATAAGGGACAGCTCCCGGGAATCACCACCGGCTTCACGGATTTGGATAAGTTGCTGGGCGGTCTCCACAAGACGGACCTGATCATTCTGGCAGCCCGTCCGGGTATGGGAAAGACGGCGTTTGCGCTGAACCTGGCCGGAAATGCGGCAGCGGAGGGTGCCTCCGTCATTATATTCAGCATGGAAATGTCTAAGGAACAGCTGGGCGAGCGTATGTTCGCGACAGCCGCTTCCGTAGAGATGGAGCACCTGAAGAGAGGAAACCTGACCCAGGACGAATGGATGAGCCTCAGCGAAGCTCAGGACAGCTTCGAAAATTGCAAAATCGTTATCGACGATACCTCAGATATTTCGGTATTGGAAATTAAGAATAAATGCCGCCGACGGAAGGCGGAAGAGGGACTGGACCTGATTGTCATCGACTACCTGCAGCTTATGAGTCAGCAGGGATTCAAGTCCGGCGACCGAGTGAATGAAATCAGTGCAATCACCCGTCAGATTAAGATTCTGGCAAAGGAACTGGATTGCGCGGTGATTCTGCTGTCTCAGTTATCTCGAGACATTGAAAAAAGACCGAATCACAAACCGCAGCTTTCCGACTTGAGAGAATCCGGATCCATCGAGCAGGATGCGGATATTGTCATTTTCCTAAAGCGTGAGGATTACTATGCGGAAGACGATGACGAAGTGGATCTGAGCCGGCAGAGCAATACCTGTGAAGTTCACGTGGCAAAGCACAGAAGCGGATCCACGGGTGTCGTGGAGCTGGCATGGATTGGAAAGTACACCAAGTTCGGAAATTTAGAAAGAAGCATACTGTAGGATTACAATATCAACACATAACAGGAGTACAATGGCGAAGATAAGATTTAAAAAAATTAACACTCGAAATCCGCTGCTGTTCAGCACCAGCGTGGAGAACTTGTTTATCAGCGAACTGCTTCCGGCAGCTCCGGGAGAATACGTGAAGGTATATCTCTTTGGACTGATGAATGCGGGCTTTGGCGGTGCGGAAGATATAAAAGTAACTTCCAACGTGCTGAATATGCCGGTGGAGGATATCGAAAAGGCGTGGGCGTACTGGGAAGATAAAGGCGCAGTGCAGCAGGTATACGACCCGGAAACCCGGTCCTATCGAATTGATTTTATCAGCCAGATTGAAGAGATATTCGGAACGCCGATGGAAGAGGCGAAGCCGGCAAAGGCGACACCGGTATCTCCGGAAGCAGCGCTGCAGGCCGCACCGGACGCAAGGGTCAGCAAGACGCCGGAGCAACTCATGGCGGAAGAGGTAGCGCGGCTGGAAGACCTGGAAATCCGGGCATTGTACACCAATCTGGAGGAGGCGAAAGGAACGCCGATTTCCACGCAGGAAGCGAACAAAATCCGGGATACCATCAATATTTATGGGGTGACACCGGATGTCTATTCCTATGCGATTCAATACTGCAGCGAGCTGGAAAAGTACAGCGTGGACTATATTTCCAAGGTGGCAATCCGCTGGACGGAAGAGGGATGTCACGATATCGCTCAAGTAAAGGCGCTGCTGGACAGCGAGAGTAAAAGAAATTCCGAATACAACCGGATTTTCCGAGAGGTGGGCTTCAAGCGAGTCTCGAGTCCGGCCGACCGGGAGATGATGGATACCTGGCTGGATAACTGGGGCTTTAAGATGAGCGAAATTTTGGATGCTTGTCGGACCACCGCCGGAATGCGGGAACCATCCCTGCGCTATGTGAATCGCGTTTTGGAAAACAAGATGAAGGAAGCGGGAGGAATCGACACAAAGAAATCCTCGAAAGCTTCCGCAAACAACAGCGAAAAAGGGGACAGCTATCAGAAGACGGTCAGTCGGAGAGTGCTGGGCGCCTATTACGCTTATATTCGAAATCAATCCGAGATGGAGTACCAGGAGCATCTGGATGAAGCCCGGAAAATTCCGCAGATGGCCGATATTTTGAAACTGGAAAGCGAGCTGAATAAGGCCATGATGACCTTTGAGTTCGGATCAAATATAAAAGAAAAGAAAAAGATTCAGATGGAGAAACGGAATAAACTGGAAAAGAAGAAGCGGGAATTGCTTCTTCAAAGCGGATATCCGGAAGACTATCTGGAGAAGAAGTATCGGTGCGAGAAGTGCAGGGATACCGGGATTACCGATGACGGACAGTTTTGCTCCTGCAAGAGACAGCGGATTGAAGAGGCATATGAATGGAATTTGAAAAGAAACCGATAGACAACATGAATGAGAATAACCGAATGCCGGAAACGGTGAATCCGGAGGAGAATATAGAGGAAGAAAAATCCTCAAAGGAAAAGAAGAAAGAAGAAAAGAACGCGAAGAAAGAAGCGGCTGCCAGAAAAAAGGCAGAAGCGAAAGCGAAGAAAGCGGCGGAAGCGGAGGCAAAGGCTGCGGAGAAGAGAAAGAAAAAGGCGGCAAAGAAAGCGGCAAAAGAAGGAAAAATCACTCTGGGTAAAATCATCGTGGATGAAGCCGCGGATGTGATTTCTACCCATGACCGCATTCAGGCTTCCGTGGATCGTTTTTTCGCCGCCATGAAGTACAGCTTGGTTTATGAGATGAATGACGCCCGGATCCGCTATAAACACAACGCGACCGGAATGCTTACCGCATTCTTCGGCACTATCGTCATCATTTGCTTTATGCTTCTTGTTTTTGACCATGAAACATCCTATCAATATTCCTATAACGGAAGAATTCTTGGATACGTCGATGACCAGGAGCAGGTGTACAATATTTTGAATATCGCCGGGGAGAAACTGTCCAAGGTAAACGATGCAAAGATTCGTTTCAAGGTGGGACAGAATATTACCTTTAAGAAGGTGTCCAGCTCCAACAAAGATATCGATACCGCCGACCAGGCGCTGAACAAGCTCACCTATATGACGGAAATTGACGTGGTGGGTTACGGAATCTATGAAAAAGACCGCCTGCTGGCTGTGGTGGAATCCAAGAGCGTTGCCGACAAGGTGCTGGATGACGTGGTGAATTACTACCGGACGCCGGATAAAGGAATGCAGCTTCAGAAAATCGGATTTAAGCATCACGTAGAGGTGAAGCCGGTGAACGTCATGCTCACCAGCGTGATGACTCGAAATGAAGCGGAGGATATTCTGGAAAACGGCGGAAAGATGTCCTTGCAGCATATCGTGATGGAAGACGAGAATACCGCGAAGCTGCAGGAAATCTACAGTGCAGACAGTCAAGAAATTCGGGTCATCGGTCAGAGCGATTCCAACCGAGACGAGGAAGAAGCGGACGCCACGGAAAAGGGCGATAAGAACGTCAGCAAGGGAGAAAAAAAAGATGCGGCCACCGCACTGTCTGCCGTTACGGCCTCTATTCGAACACCGGAATCGGGAGATAAAATCGAAATCGACCGAAAGGTGGAACCGATTACCGTAGAGATGACGGAAGACGGCACCATGTCTGAGGTCATCAAATACAAGACCATCGAAAAGAAGACGAAAGAAATGTACCGGGGAGACCGAGAAGTCACTCAGAAGGGTGTGAACGGAAGACAGATTATCACCGGTACCGTGGTATATCAGAACGGTAAGGAAGTAAAGAGAGATATTCGAGATAAGGAAGTACTCAAGAAATCCGTGGACAAGGTGGTTCTGGTGGGTACCAACGACAAGCCGAAGTGGTATCCGACCGGGCATTACATTATTCCGGTGAAGAATGAGGTCATTACTTCCTACTTCGGATCCAGATGGGGAAGAATCCACGGCGGACTGGACTTCGGTATGCCGATCGGAACGCCAATCTACGCTTCCGATGGCGGAACCGTCACCCGGGCAAGCTACTTTGCGGGCTACGGATTGTGCGTAGAGGTGACTCACAACAATGGCACCTTCACCCGATACGGACACTGCAGTGCCGTGAAGTGCAAGGTGGGCGATAAGGTTGCCCAAGGTCAGAAGATTGCACTGGTAGGAAATACCGGAAACAGTACCGGACCGCACCTGCACTTCGAGATCCATCCACACGGCGGTGAATACGTGGATCCATACCCGTATCTGTACGGCAGCAATAAGGGAAATCAGCTGAATAACGAGTAGAGAGGTGTTTTCTGAATGGAAAGAAACCCATACGAGGAGTTCCTCGACCCTTCCGTGGAAGAATTGAATCGGACGCGGAAGGATCGGGTGGCTGCCCGAAAGAAACAGAAGAAAGCGCAGAAGCGGGCCAATCGTCGTAAAGCGATGGCCTCCGGAAAGAAGCGGCGGCGGAAACCGAACAAAGTGGTTTTGGTTCTGGTGATTGTTATTGCAATCGGCCTGTTTGCTTCTGTACGGAACATCACTAGACTTCAGTCCGAGAATAAGCGATTAAAGGAACAGAACTTGAAGCTTTCGGAAAAGCGGGACGACTTAAAAAAAGAATTGAAAAATGTGAATAGCCGGGAATACATTGAGAAGAGAGCCCGGGAACAGCTTCGGCTGGTGAATCCCGGTGAGATTATTTTTACCTTCCCGGATGAAGATAAGGAATAGAATGAAGAAGATAGCGATAGACGAAGCCATAGTAGTAGAAGGAAGAGACGATGAGATTGCCCTGCTGAAAGCAGTGGATGCATTGATCATAAAAACCCACGGGTTCGGGATTCGGCAAGAAACCTGGACGCTGATGGAGAAGGCATATCGGGAGAAGGGGATTATCGTATTTACGGATCCGGATTTCTCCGGTGAGGAGATTCGGCGGAAGATTACCGCCCGTTTCCCGGAAGCGAAGCAGGCTTATCTGCCGCTGGAGGAAGCAACTCGAGACGGTGACATCGGGGTGGAGAACGCCTCCCCGGAAGCCATCATCCGGGCCCTGCTGAAGGTGCATTCCGGAACGGCGAAGGGGACCGCGGATCCGATTACCATGGAGGAATTGGAGCAGCTGGGTTTATCGGGTTGTGAAGGTTCCGCCGCTCGCCGGGAGAAAGCGGCAGCGGTTCTCGGAATCGGCTATGGAAACAGCAAGACATTTCTGAAGAAGGTCAATGCTTTCGGCATTGACCGAGCTGCGCTGTTGGAAGCGCTGAATAAAGAGGGCAGAGTTGAGTAAGAGTAAGAAGAAAAGTACAGGATTTCATCACTCCAAGAAGCTGGGACAGAATTTTCTGACGGACCACGGAGTGGTGGAGGACATCGCCATTGGAAGTCTGGCAGATGAGGATACCCTGGTTATCGAAATCGGACCGGGCCAAGGCGTGCTGACCGACGAATTGATGAATTACGCCGGCGCGCTGATTGCAGTAGAACTGGATGACCGATTGATTCCGTATTTGAGAACCCGATTTGCATTGAACGACCGGGTGGAAATCGTTCACGGGGACATTCTGGAAATCGATCTGGAGGAACTGGTTCGGAGCGGAAAGGAGAAGTTCAATGTCTCCAAGGTACAGGTGGTGGGAAACCTGCCGTACTACATTACCACCCCGATTATCATGAAGCTGCTGGAATCCGGAATTCCATTTGAGAACATCACCATCATGATGCAGAAGGAAGTGGCGGATCGATTGATTGCCGAACCGGGAACCAAGAACACCGGTGCCATCACCTATGGCGTTCAATATCGGTGCACCGTAGATAAAATTTGTGACGCCGATCGGAACTGTTTCGACCCGGCACCGAAGGTGGATTCCGTCGTTCTGCGATTGAACTTGCGGAAGGAACCGCCGGTCACCCCGACCAGTGAAAAATTCTTTTTCCGGTGCATCAAGGCAGGTTTCATGATGCGCCGAAAAACACTGTTAAATTCTTTGACGGCATTGAATTCGTTGGATGCATCCTATCATTTTGGGAAGGACGAAATTCAGCAGGCACTGAAGGAATGCGGAATTGATTCAAAGCGCCGGGCGGAGAGTCTGACCATGGAGGAATTTTCCGAATTATCCGATGCAATTTGGAGGCAGAGATAGTTGATTAAGAAAAAATTGTTCAAGAAAAATCGTAAAGAAAAAAAGAATCCGGGAAAGATTCTTTCCAAGCTGATTTCGGTGAAGGAAAAGATTCAGAAAAAGTTCCGGGAAAAATTTCCGAAGAAAAAGCCGAGATTCCACGATGCGGATCTCCATGAGAAGCGCTACATCCTTCGGTTGGCGGCGATGTCCTTTCTGATGTACCTGTACATTGAGACTTTCGCCAGAGCCACCGACGGAATTTTCAACGGCGTGATGATGCTTTGGAATCAGCCGGTGGTGTTCCTGTACAACTGGCTGATTATTTTCGCCACGCTGACGCTGACGCTTCTGTTCCGGAAGCGTGGGTTCGTCACGCTCCTCATCATGATTGTATGGGGCACCTTGGGAACGGTGAACGGATGCATTCTGATTAAGCGAATGACTCCTTTTACCCTGTACGACTTGCAGAATCTGGGCGATGGACTGACGCTGCTCACTACCTACTATTCGAAATTGCAGATTGTTCTCGGTGCCGCGGCGCTGATTATCGGCGGCGCTATTATCGTATTGTATTACATCAGCAGCTACCGGTGGGACAATGTGAACTACAAAAGAAGTTTCGCGGTGGTTCTGATTTCCGTGGCCGCTGCGATGGGAAGTACCGTTGGCCTAATCCGGCTGGGCACGCTGTCCACCTTCTTCGGTAACTTGAACTATGCGTACACTGACTACGGATTCCCGTATTGCTTTATCAACACGTCCATCAACAAAGGCATTTCCAAGCCGGCGGATTATTCCAAGAGTTCCATTCAGAAGATTTTGAAAAAGACGAAGAACGGAACGGATACCACGCCGACGAAGAAGAAGACGGATAACACCAAGCCGAACATCATCGTGCTTCAGATGGAGTCCTTCGCCTATGCCCAGGATTTCCACAATATTAAGGTGTCCAACGATCCGACACCGAATTTCACAAAATTAATGAAAGACTACACTTCCGGTTGGTTTGAAGTGCCGGCTTGCGGTGCAGGTACCGCAAATACGGAGTTCGAGGTGCTGACGGGAATCAGTGCGAAGTTCTTTGGTCCGGGAGAGTATCCGTACAAGGGAAAGCTCCGAGAGAAAACCCTGGAAAGCATGGCCTACGTTTTGAAGAACAGTGGATACTCCACCTATGCGATGCACGATCACCGGGCGCTGTTCTACAACCGAAACGAAGTATATGCGAACCTGGGTTTTGACAGCTTCACCTCGGCGGAATACATGAACAATATCGAACTGACGCCGACCGGATGGGCACAGGATAAAACCATGACCGGTGACATCATGGACATCCTGACCAATACGAAAAATCCTTCTTTTATGCACATCATTTCCGTGCAGGGACACGGCAGTTACCCGACGGAGCAGGTATTTAAGGATCCGTATACCACGGTAACGGCGGACAACGAAGAAACCAAATGGAAGTACGAATATTACGTAAACGAAACGCATCAGATGGATACTTTTATCGGAGATCTTCTGAGCAAAATCCGGAAAAGCGGCGAACCGACCATCGTGCTGATCTACGGCGACCACATTCCGGCACTGGATGTGAAGAGCGCGGATTATGCAGACGGCAACCTGTACCAGACCCGGTATGTAATCTGGGATAACATCGGTCTGTCGGAGAAGGATCGAAAGCTCTACTCGTATCAGGCCGGGGCCCAGCTCCTTAAAGATGCGGGTTTGTCTCACCGGGGCGTGCTCTTCGATTATCAGCAGAGCAATTCTCAGAAGTCGTCCAGCTATCTGAGCGATCAGAAAGCGCTGGCGTACGATATGCTGTACGGAAAGGATTACGTCTTCGGCGGAAAGAATCCGTACAAGCAGACCAAGATGCGCATGGGATACAAGGATATCGAGATCGAAAAGATTGTAAAAATAGGCGACGATTATTACATCAAAGGAAAGAACTTCACGGAGCGAAGCAAGATCAGCATGGATGGCGAGACGTTGAGCACCATCTATCTGAGCCCGACCTTGCTGGGTCTTCAGGAGAAGATCGATCCGGAAGATGTGGATAAGCTGGAAGTGAGCCAGACGGACAAGAAGGACGACACCATTCTGTCCACCATCACCTCCCAGGAAGAGTTATAGTTTTTAATAAAAGGATTATCATGAAAGAAAACAATACGGAAGAAAGAGAAATTACGCAGGAGACATCCGCAGAGAAAAGCGAAAGTCATGATGCGGGAGAGAGAACCTACAGTCCGGAAGAACGACCGGAGATGGAGGGAATTCTGGAAATTGCAGAAGGAGGCTTCGGCTTCCTTCGGTTCAACAATTTCCTGTCCTCGGAAAAGGACATCTACGTGTCGCCTACCCAAATTCGGCGCTTCGGCCTTCGGACCGGAGATAAGATTCGGGGAATTACCCGCCTGCCGAACGAAGGGGAGAGAAACGGCGCCCTGCTGTACGTGCTGACGGTAAACGGAAATCGTCCGGTGAACACCAGGCGGCGTCCACACTTCGATCAGCTGACACCGATATTCCCGAACGAGCGGATTTCACTGGAGGATTCCAGTATCGAGATTTCCACCCGGATTATCGATCTGGTGGCACCAATCGGAAAAGGGCAGAGAGCACTGATTGTGGCCCAGCCAAAGGCGGGAAAAACCGTGCTCCTGAAGAAGATTGCCCAGACCATCGAAAAGAAATATCCGAAGATGGAGCAGATTGTGCTTCTGGTGGATGAACGACCGGAGGAAGTAACGGATATGAAGGAATCTCTGGAACGTTCCGAGGTTATCTATTCCACCTTCGACGAGCTGCCGGCCCATCACATCAAAGTGGCGGAGATGGTCATCCAGAGAGCGAAACGCTTGGCGGAGGAAGGTCAGGATGTGGTGATTCTGTTGGACAGCATCACTCGGTTGGCAAGAGCTTATAACATGGAAGTACCGTCCTCCGGAAGGACACTTTCCGGCGGACTGGATCCGGGAGCGCTGCATCCGCCGAAGAAATTTTTCGGTGCGGCTCGAAACATCAAAGAGGGCGGAAGCATCACCATCCTAGCGACTGCACTGGTGGAAACGGGAAGCCGAATGGACGATGTTATCTACGAGGAGTTCAAGGGCACCGGCAACATGGAACTTCACCTGGATCGAAAGCTGAGTGAACGAAGAATTTTCCCGGCCATCGACCTGTATAAATCCGGAACACGGCGAGAGGATCTGCTGCTGACACCGGAAGAATTCACCGCCATGTATATGATTCGCCGAGAGATGTCCAACGGCAGTGTGGCGGAGATTACGGAAGATATCATAGACGATATGACTCACACGAAGAACAATCACGACTTTGTGGAGCTGATTACCCGTAAACTGTACCGCTAAATTCTTCAAGAAAATGGAAAGAGAAGCATAACAATTGGACTACAAGAAGATATTCATTAAAGAAGCCTGCCCCACATCCATCGGAGGGCAGGCGATTATGGAAGGCGTTATGATGCGGGGGGCAGATCGCACGGCGATTGCCATGCGGCTTCCCGGAGATGAAATCTATCTGCGGACAAAGAAGCTGAAACCGGCGGGAAAGCTTCGGAAAATTCCGATTCTCCGAGGCATAATTTCCTTCGCAGATTCCCTGTTTACGGGAATGAGCACCCTGATGGAATCGGCGGATATTCTGGAAGAGAACTTCCCGGACGAGGATTGGGGAGAACCTTCGGCGCTGGAACAGAAGATCAACAGCCGATTCGGCGAGAAGGCGGCATGGAATGCGATGCTGTTCCTTTCGGTGCTTTTTGCGGTGGTACTCTCCATCGGTATTTTCGTCATCTTTCCCACCATTGCCATTAACTGGTTGGGTAAATGGGTTTCCAACAGCATCGTGCTGAACCTGTGCGAGGGAATTTTCCGAATCGCATTGTTCGTTCTGTACATTTACTTGATATCGCGGATGAAGGATATCCAGACCTTGTTTCAATACCATGGGTCGGAACACAAAACCATCCACTGCTTTGAGAACGGCCTGGAACTGACACCGGCCAACGCTCAGCAGTTCTACACACTGCATCCTCGCTGCGGAACCAGTTTTCTGATTTTCGTCATGATTATCAGTCTGCTGCTGTTCTCGTTCTTGGGGTGGCCCAACGTGTGGATGCGCATCGCCTCCCGAATACTGTTGATTCCGGTCATTGCGGGACTGAGCTATGAAGTGCTGCGGCTAGCGGGAAAGAGCGACAACGTTATAGTTCGGGTACTGAGCTATCCGGGTTTGATGATGCAGAAGCTCACCACGAAGGAGCCGACGGACCGCCAGCTGGAAATCGCTATCGTTGCGCTTAAGGCGGTATTGGTGGATTCCGATGCGCCGGTAATCGACGGTGTGGTGGATACGGATGCCAAACTGATTGTGAAGGAAAACGAGGAACCGGAAGAATCGAAAGGGTCAGATGAGCCGGAAACGGCGGCCGAGACGGATGCTGATTTTATGGAAAGTAAAACTGTTTCCTCCGAAACCGACGAAATTCCGAAAAAAGAAGAAGACAACGAGGCCCGTATTCGCGGAATCCGGTATGATTCGGACGACGCCACGCTGGGGAACCTGCTGCACTGGGGCAAGAGCTGTCTCTCTATGGTGGAGAACGGGGCCAACGAGGCGCAGGAGATTCTGCAGTACATACTGGGATATACCCGGACGGATCTGATTCTGCGGAACAAAGAGGTGCTGCGAGAGGATGACCGGAAGGAGTACGAGCGGCGCATCGAGATGCGGCTCAGCGGAACCCCGCTGCAGTATATCACCGGCGTGCAGGAATTTATGGGGCTGATGTTCCGGGTGAATCCGAATGTACTGATTCCGAGACTGGATACCGAGGTGCTGGTGGATCAGGCCATCGGAATTCTGAAGGCGAAGGAATGGGAGAATCCTTTTATTCTGGATATGTGCACCGGAAGCGGTGCCATCGGCGTGACCATGGCTCACGAATTTCCGGATGCGGAAGTAACGATGACGGATGTGAGCCCGAAGGCGCTGAGTACGGCAATGGGAAATGCGCAGATCAACGACGTGTTCACCCGGTGTATTTTCCTGCAAGGAGATATGTTTGAAGCGATTCCGGAGCAGAAGCGCTTTGATATGATTCTCAGCAATCCGCCGTACATTGAAAGCGATGTCATCGAGACTTTGTCCACGGAAGTGAAGGATCACGAACCGAGACTGGCGCTGGACGGCGGAGCGGACGGATTAACGTTCTACCGCATCCTGGCGGAAAATGCGGAGAAGCATCTGGCGGACGGCGGATACCTGATGATGGAAATCGGCTGCGATCAGGGCGAGGCGGTTCGTCAATTATTGGAAGAAAATGAAAATTACAGCACGGCAGTGGTGCTGCAGGATCTGAATCATTTGGATCGAATTGTAATAGTGGAAAGGAAGGGACGAGAATGAATCTAGCAGTTATCTTTGGGGGAAAATCCGATGAGCATGAAGTGTCCAGAAACTCGGCGGTCAATGTGCTGACCGCTTTGGAGGAGAACGGCCACGATATACTTGTGGTGGGAATTACCAAGGCGGGACGCTGGTATGCAACCAAGGCCTCCCATGAAGAAATCGCTAATGGGGACTGGGAAAAAAGAGCGGATAACCGTCAGGCGGTCATTCCGGCGGACCCGGTAGCCCATGGTTTCCTGATTTTCGACGAGGCCGATCACGCAGAGCTTCATCGAATCGACTGCATCATCCCGGTGCTTCACGGCGACCACGGCGAGGACGGAGATATTCAGGGCCTGTTCGAACTGGCGGAGATTCCGTACTGCGGACCGGGAGTTCGCGCTTCGGCCAATGCCATGGATAAATCCGTGACCAAGAAGCTGGCGGCGGTGACCGGTGTAGATATGGCCAAGTATTGTGTTCTTAAGAAATACGAATACGACAAAAAACCGGAGGAACAGATTGCCCTGGCTCTGGCGGTAGACGACGGAAACCTCCCGCTTTTCGTGAAACCTTCTTCTGCCGGATCTTCTGTGGGTGCCCACAAGGTGAAGAAGGCAGAAGACCTTCGCCCGGCCATCGAAGATGCGTTCCTCTATGACGACAAGGTTCTGGTGGAAGAAATGATTGCCGGCCGAGAAATCGAGGTGGCCCTTCTGGGCAACGAGGAACCGAAGGCTTCCTGCGTGGGAGAAATCCTGTCCGCCGACGAATTCTACGATTACGATGCGAAGTACAACAATCCGGAATCCCGGACACGGGTCATCGATGACCTTCCGGAGGAAACCCTGAATCAGGTTCGGAACTATGCGGTGGAGATTTTCAAAGCTCTGGACTGCAGAGGGCTGTCCCGCTGCGATTTCTTCTACAGCAACGACGGAAGAATCGTGTTCAACGAGATCAACACCCTTCCGGGCTTCACCAATATCAGCATGTATCCGCAGCTCTGGGCAGCCATGGGCAAACCGGCACCGCAGCTGCTGGAGGAATTGATTCAGCTGGCTTTGGAAGAACATCAGTGGAACTAATAAAAAAAGAGCACGCAAACCCGCAGTTGTCCGACGCGGCGCTGCGTGCTTTTATATAGGTATATCATTTGCATGGAATAAAGTGGGGGATGGAAGATGGGAATAAATAGAAGATTTGTGGATTTGCACATGCATTCCACGGCTTCCGACGGAACGACGCCGCCGGAAAAGCTGATTGAGGTTGCCCGGGCGGAAACGGCCCTGGCCCTGTCAGAGGGGTGGATTTCGGAAGAACCGCAAGAATACATTATGGCCCTGACGGATCACGACACGCTGGCGGGAATTCCGGCATTGGAGAAAGCGGCACAGGAATTCGAAAACGTCCGAATTATTCCCGGTGTGGAGATTTCATCGGATTACCAAGGACATGAGATCCACATCCTGGGCTACAATGTGGATTCGGAGAACAGCGACTTGCAGTCGGGACTGGAATATTACCGAGGCGAGCGGCAGCGCCGGAACCGGCGAATTCTGGGAAAATTCAGAGACATGGGAATTTCAATCCCGGAAGAGGAACTGAGCACGCGGGAAAACGAGGCGGTGGGCAGGCCCCATATTGCCCGGTGGCTGGTTCGGCACCGGTATGCCAAATCCATCCGGGATGCTTTCGACCGTTTTCTGAATCCGGGAGAATCCTGCTACGTCAACCGGGAAAAGGCGCCGGCGAAGGAGTGCATACAGCTGATTCGGAATGCCGGCGGCATTCCGGTGCTGGCCCACCCGGTGCGGTACCGCTTCCTGAGCCATCTGGAACTGGAGAAAATGATTCGCCGGTTCACAGAGGCTGGCCTGAAGGGGGTAGAGACTTACTACACGGAAAACCGACCGGTGGATACTCGGTACCTGGAAGCGCTGTCCGAAAAGTACCGTTTGATTCGCACCGGCGGTTCGGATTACCACGGCAAAAATAAGCCGAATCACCATATGGGATACGGCCATGGAAACTTGGGGGAGACCATGGAGCGGATTCAGGTCAACTTGTTGAAATCTCCATCATTTGAGGATAAAATGATGGAGATAAACCTGAAATGAAGGAGATTCCTATGAGAGATTTTGATTATATTGCAAGTCCTGCGAAGTTGCTGACACCTGAAATTGTTCAGATGATTAGCAGCATTCACGAACATAAAGGCAAACAGGAATTATTTCTCGAAGCCAATGTAGATGAACTGAAAACGCTCTTAGAGGTTGCGTTGATTCAGAGTACGGGAGCATCTAACCGAATCGAAGGTATTTTTACAAGTGATAAGCGTTTGGAAGAATTGGTAAGCCTAAAGACAGAACCTCGCAACCGATCCGAGCAGGAAATTGCCGGTTATCGTGAAGTGCTTTCCACAATTCACGAAGGCTATGAATATATCAATCCAAGACCGAATAGTATTTTGCAGTTACATCGAGATTTGTACTCCTATTCACAGGGGACTGCCGGTGGAAGTTATAAGAACTCCGATAATATAATTGCAGAAACAGATGCCGATGGCCATCAGAAAGTACGTTTTATTCCGGTTCCCGCATTTCAGACTGCTGAAGCGATGGAAGAACTTTGCAATCGCTTCCTTAAAGTGTGGGAAGCTGACCGCATTGATAAACTGGTCCTGATTCCCATGTTTATTCTGGACTTTTTGTGCATCCATCCTTTCAATGACGGAAATGGTAGAATGAGTCGGCTGCTCACTTTGCTGCTTTTCTACAAGGCGGGATACATCGTTGGGAAATATGTCAGTATAGAAATGCTGATTGAAAAGACTAAAGAAACATATTATGAAGCCCTTCAAGCAAGTTCTAACGGCTGGCATGAGGGTGAAAACAGCTATGAGCCTTTTGTTAAGTACTATCTGGGCATCATGCTGAAAGCATACAATGAATTTGAAAGCCGTGTAGAGCATTTAAAGAATCGCAGTATTTCTAAGCCTGATAGAATTAAAGCAGTTATCGATAACAAGGTTGGCAAGATTACAAAGAAAGAAATCATGGAGCTTTGTCCTGATATAAGCAAAGTTACCGTGGAAAGGACTTTGACTAACCTGGTTAAGAGTGGTTATATCGCAAAAGTTGGTGCAGGTCCATCTACCGGCTATGTCCGCATTTAATAAAATATCTCCATCATTTATGAATAAAATGATGGAGATATTTTTATATTGATGGAGATTCGGGAATAGAAAAAGTGAAGAATCCCAAATTCCGTTTACAGCTCCACCATCCGCTTCTTCAGCACCGGATGCATCTTGTACGGAGCCAGCTCCTTCATGGGTTCGATGACAAAGGAGCGGTTGTGCATGTCCACGTGGGGGATGCACAGATCGTCGTCGGACATCACCAGGTCATCGTAGAAGATGATGTCCAGATCCAGAGTTCTCGGGCCCCAATGAATGATTCGCTCCCGTCCGGCTTCCGCCTCGATGCGGTGAAGCTCATCCAGAAGTTCGTGGGGGGTGAGCAGGGTGGTGATCCGAGCGGCACCGTTCAGGAAGGACGGCTGATCCGTTACGCCGTACGGCTCCGTCTCAATCAAGGTGGAAACCGCTTCCACCTGAATGCCGTCCGTGGCATCCATTTTGGACACCGCCTCTTCGATCAGCGCCCGGGAGTCGCCCAGGTTGGAACCCAGTGCGACGAACACCTCGTGGCGTCTGCGTTCGCAGCTCACCGCAACGGTGCGGAGGGGCAGTCCCACCGGTGCCCAGGGCTTGCTGATTTCGATCCACACGCCGCGGATGCAATCATCCATCTCCAGTACGGCTTTGGCAACGTGCTCGGCGCAGGCTTCAATCAGGTTAAAAGTATTCTCGGTCATGACCTGCTTAATCCGCTGGGAGACTTCCGCGTAGTTGACAGAATCCTCAATGCGGTCGGAAAGACCGGCCGGCCGGATGTCCACCTCCATCTCGCAGGACACGAGGAACTTCTGTCCCAGCACGTTCTCCTCCGGGAGCACCCCGTGATTTGCGAAAATCTCCAGTCCTTCAATTCGAATAGTATCTTGTCTTTGCATTTTATCTTACCCCGTTAATCGCTTCCATCATCTTGATGGCTCTTACATTCTTCTCCACATCGTGTACCCGGACGAAACCGCAGTGAGTCTGTGCGGCGAGAACCGTGGTCACTAGCGTTCCCTCCTCCCGCTGATCCTTCGGCAAATCCAGCGTCAGGCCGATGACGGATTTTCTGGAGGTGCCCAGCAGGATCGGATACTCCAGCCGGGTGAACTCATCCAGATGCTTCAGGATGGTGAGGTTCTCTTCATAGCTCTTAGCAAAACCCACGCCCGGATCCAGAATGATGGCATCCTTCCGAACGCCGGCCTGCAGTGCAATCTGAGCACTCTTGGTCAGGTCGCCGATCACATCCGGAACCAGATCCTCATATACCGGAACCTCGCGGTTGTGGGAGAGACAGCAAGCCGCATCGTATTTCGCGGTCACCGCAGCAATCTTTTCGTCGTACAGGAAACCCCAGATATCGTTTACCAGATCGGCACCGGCGGAAAGAGCCGCATCTGCCACGGTGCTTTTGTAGGTATCGATAGAAATCGGAAGGTCAATTTCCTTTTTCAGGGCCTCAATCACCGGAACCACTCGTTCGATTTCCTCTTCATCGCTGATCTGAGTGTATCCCGGTCGGGTAGACTCGCCGCCTACGTCGATGATGGCGGCACCTTCTTCTTTCATTCTCTCCGCATGGGTGAGGGCGCTGTCCAAATTGTTCCAGCAGCCGCCGTCGGAGAAGGAATCCGGTGTCACGTTGAGGATTCCCATCACATAAGTTCTGTTCGTAAGATCAAATTCTTTGTTGCCGATAATCATTTTTCTATCCCTTCGTTCTTAACCTTCCATTTGCACGTATCTGTGGCCTTGCATCGAAAACACATTCGTGAAGCTTTGTCCGAACGATGGAGCAGGGCAGCCAGTCCCGAGCCTCCTTCTGCTCCATGCCCTCGAATGGCCTCCTGAATCATCTGAATTTCCGATTCCGCATATCCGCAGTCTCGAAGAATTCCTTCCGCAATGGCCACACCGGCCTCATCGTGGGAACCGGCGCCTCGGTACTCGGCGGCCCTTCCGATATCGTGGAGGAGCGCGGCGGCATAGAGGATGTTTTTGTCATAATCCAGTCCGTCTTCCAACACCTGAATGTAGGAAATTCGCGCCACGTCCAGCAGGTGTTCCAGCCCGTGCCGGCAGTAAATGCGGTCCGCCTCCAGCGCCTCAATCTCGTCCAGCAGCCGATTGAATTCTTCGTTTCGCACAATTCGGTTATATCTTTCGTCCATATCTTCGTCCTAGCGGATGCTCAGCAAGTTGAAAAAACTGTTCTGCAGGCTGTCGTTTCCGGAGAACACGCCGCGAGTGACCACGTTCACCGTCTTCGTGCCCGGCTTCTTCACGCCCCGCATGGTCATGCACAGGTGTTCCGCCTCGCACACCACCATCACGCCCGCCGGATTCAGACAATCCATAATCGCATCCGCAATCTGCGCCGTCATGCGCTCCTGCAGCTGCAGCCTTCTGGCATAGACCTCCACGGTTCTGGCCAGCTTGGACAGCCCCACAACCTCGCCCTTTGGAATGTAGGCGATATGCACCTTTCCGAAGAAGGGCAGCATGTGATGCTCGCACATGGAATAGAAATGAATATCTCTCTCCACCACCATCTCATCGCTGTCAACTGTGAAAACCTTCGACAGATGCTCCTTGGCATCCACCGTCATTCCGCCGCAAATCTCCTCGTACATCTTCGCAATTCGATCCGGCGTCTCCAACAGCCCCTCCCGATCGGGGTCCTCCCCGATTCCTTCGAGTAGCATAACAACCGCTTTTTTAATTTTTTCTGTATCCACTTCCGTGCTCCTCTCTTTATTCACAGTTTTCGCAATAATTATCTAAAAATAAAATTTCTCAATCCCATCCTTGGCCGACCGAAGCAGGGAGAGCGAGCCGGTCACCAGTACCGCGTCGCTTGTCGCTTCTTTTATGGCAGTCTCGATGGAATCCGATACTTCCGATTTCACACCGACCTTCTCGTACACTGCGGCCAGTTCCTCCTTCGGAAGGCTGCGGCCAACCTCCGGCAAATCGATGCAGATCGCATGGTGCAGCACGCCGCTGAGAATTGCGGCGATTTTTGAATATTCCTTATCCTTAAAAACACCGGTAACGGCGGTGAACTTCGTGTCCGGCCAGCATTCCCGGAGCGTTTCCGCCAGGCATTCCGCCGCCGCTGCGTTGTGAGCCCCGTCCAGAATCCAGATTTTGGAATCCTTTCGGATGATCTCCAGACGTCCCGGCCAGCGGGTTTTCGCAAGACCGTTTCGAATGTTCTCTTCCGTAACGGCCGCGCCGGTTCGCTGAAGGGCAGAAGCAACCTCAATGGCTGCCGCCGCATTCCGGAGCTGATGCCGGCCCAGGAGGTGAATGAAATATTCTCTTCCTTTATATAAGAAGGTTTGACCCTCCGGCGTATGTTCCTTCCGGATGCAGTCCTCGGTGTGGGTGATACGGCAGCCCATGGACTCGGCCGCCGCCTCCAGGACTTCCATGACTTCCGGATCCTGAGGTCCGGTCACCACGGCAGCGCTCGGCTTGATGATGCCGCTCTTACAGGTGGCGATTTCCCGAAGGGTGTTTCCCAGGATGCCGATGTGATCAATGCTGATGGACGCAAAGGCACACACCAGCGGACTCTTAATGACGTTGGTGGAATCCAGGTCACCGCCCATGCCGGTTTCCAGCATCACGTAGTCGCAGTTTCGCTCCTTGAAATATTCAAAGGCGATAGCGGTCTCCAGTTCGAAAACCGTGGGATGGTTCAGGCCTTTGGCCGTCATTCGATCCGCCGCATCCTTTACCTTCTGCACAAGTTCCGGAAATTCCGACTCGGCCATCCATTCGCCGTCAATCTGAAAGCGTTCCAGATAGCCGAAGACGGAAGGGGAACTGTAGCAGCCCACCCGGTATCCCGCATCCATGAGTATGTTCTTTGTGTAGGAAAGGATGGAACCCTTTCCGTTGGTGCCCGCAATGTGGACAATTCGAAGATCGTCCTGCGGGTTATCCAGCTCCTCCATGAGCGCTCGTATGGAGTCCAGGCCCAAGATAATCCCGGACGCTGACACGTTATTCAGGTATTCCCTGGCTTCGGTGTAATTCACTTTTCCACTCCTCGCTGTGTATATCTGTCTTTTTGAGAACCCCAAATACTTGAAAAGCAGGGCTCATTTCAAAAACCATAACCTTTAAAATAATATCATAGAACCATTGGAATTTAAACATAATCGGGGCAACAAATGAGAAAATGTGATGGTTTGAAAGCCGGTGGGAAAATATCCTTGCAAAGTGAAAACGCCCTTGGTAGACTTCAAAGGAAGAAACAAAAAGAGAGGACATTATAGGTAATGATTGGTTTTATTCTAGGCATCGTGGTGGGCTGCGCCCAGCCCATCATGACAAGTCTGAACACGAAGCTAAGCCAGCGCCTGCGCTCGCCGCTCCTGCCAAGCTGTACGACATTCATTTTGGCGATGATTCTCACCGGCTGCGTACTGCTGGTGCTTCAGGGTAATCTGTACATTCCGCTGGGGACCATTGCCAAAGAGCCGTGGTGGATCTGGACGGGCGGAATCTGCGGAGACATCATCGTTATCTTCAGCATTCTGTGCCTGCCAAAGCTGGGAAGCGTGGAGACCGTGGTTTTTCTGGTGCTGGGACAGATTGTGTCCGGATTGTACATTGACCATTTCGGCGTGTTTGAATCCGCGGTAATCCCTATGACCCTCCTGAGAGCGGTGGGCGCGGTACTTGTTTTTGCCAGCGTGGTAGCGGTTTCCGGAAACATCAAATCGGACGCACCGGAGAAAGCCAAGGGCATCAACTTCTACCGATTCCTGGATTTTATCGCGGGCGTCGCCTGCTCCGTGCAGATTGCGGTGAACGGAAGATTGGGCATTGTGGCGGGACTCAGCTTTCGGGCCACCATCATCTCCATGATTATGGGATTGCTGGGGGCACTGGCAGTGATTATTGTCCTCCGCCTGACCAAAGGCCCGGGCAGCATCATCGATCCGACCCTCCCGAAAATCAAGGGCCATTGGTGGATGTGGACCGGCGGACTGTGTTCTTTTACCATTGTGGGCGGAAACGTCATCCTGCAGCTGCTCATGGGTACGGGACTGGCGACAATCCTCAATATTCTGGGGCAGACATTGGCCGGTGTGGTGATTGACGCCACCGGATTCCTGGGAATTCCGAAGAAGCCGGTGACCCCGCGCAAAATCATCGGATTGGCGGTCATGGTCGTGGGCACGGCATTGATTAGTTATTTTTAGATCGGATAACAATGAAAGAGCCCCGGGCGATTTGCCCAGGGCTCTTTCATTATCTTTGCATTATGCTTTCCAAAGTCCGTGCAGGTTGCAGTAAGCGTATACCGCAACGACGGAATCATCCTCCGTCAGCGCGAATTCCAGCGCCGGCTTGTCACCCGGCTGAAGGGTCTTCCGCTGAGCCCCTTTCTCCGTCTCCACGGCAATCCATTCAATATAGTGATTTTCCACCATTGGATGTTCTACCGATCCGACGGTTACCTTCACCTTGTTTCCATCAACCACATAGGAAGGCACGTGCTTTTCTGCTGCGCCGTCCGAAGTTCCGGGAATCAGTTCCGTCATCTTCTGTCCGCAGCATACCATCGGAACACCGCTGTCTCGAATCATGCCGATCAAATTGCCGCAATGTTCACATACTAAGAATTTCATTTGCTTTACCTCCTTTGATTAATTTCTCATCGTTACCGATGCATTTGCAGAACCATGTGCCAATGGGGCATATGGTTCTTATATAATACCACTTTTTGGGAAGTATTTCTCTTCTTTGGAGAAATTAGATTATTCGCTTTTGAGCCCGGCGATTTTCTCGGCGCGCGGCAGCCCATGTTGGCGTGGGCCTCCCCGCAAAGCCTTTGTCCTTCGTCTCGCCACGCCAACACCGGCGCCTTTTCCACGGCGCGCGGCAGCCCATGTTGGCGTGAGCCTCCCTGCAAAGCCTTTGACCTTCGTCACGCCACGCCAACAGGGCCCGGACTTTCCGCGCCGGCGCCTGTTTTTATCGCCTGTCTTGCACAAAAAATTATGCTGTATTTAATTAGATACTTTAAAAGTACACATAAAATATAATAAAATGTAAAGCTGCGTGGTATAATGTCATAAAAAATAACATGTAATCAAACATAAAATCTGTGCAAACCAACAAAGGAGGAAAGGGTATGTTAGACGCACAATATTATGAGAAGACAGATGAAATCATCGCCAAGCATACAAGAGAAGAACGCTCACTGATTCCGATTATTCAGGATATTCAAGAAGAATATCGGTATCTTCCGCCGGAGCTGTTGACGTATGTGGCGAAGGAGATTGGAATTACCGAAGCCAAGGCATTCAGTGTGGCCAGCTTCTACGAAAATTTTTCTTTTGAACCAAAAGGAAAATACGTCATCAAGGTCTGTGACGGGACCGCCTGTCACGTACGGAAGTCCATTCCGATTCTGAATGCGCTGAACAAAGAACTGGGACTGAACGAGCACAAACATACCTCGGACGATATGCTTTTCACCGTAGAAACGGTTTCCTGCCTGGGCGCTTGTGGACTGGCGCCGGCGATTACCGTGAACGATGAAGTGCACCCGAAGATGTCGCCGGAGAAAGCAATGGATCTGCTGGAAGAACTGAGAGGTGAATAGGATGAAGCTTGAAAACAGAACGGAACTGAAAGAATATCGGGCGGAATGTCAGAAGAAGCAAAGCGCCGACTGCAGAGTGCTGGTGTGCGGCGGAACCGGATGTCTGGCCAGCGGATCCGATAAAATCTACGCGAAGCTCAAGGAGCTGACGAAGGAAAATGCCGGCGTTGAAGTGAAAATCGGGGAAGAGATTGCCCATGCCGGTACCGAGCACGTACACACAAAGGTTATGAAGAGCGGCTGCCACGGTTTTTGCGAAATGGGTCCGCTGGTACGAATCGAGCCGTACAATTACTTATACATTAAAGTGAAGCTGGAAGATTGTGAAGAGATCTACCGGGAAACCATTCTGGGAGGAAGACCGATTGAGCGCTTGATGTACAAGATGGACGGCGTAACCTATCCGTCCCAGGAAGAAATTCCGTTCTATGCGAAACAGACAAGACTGGTGCTGAAGCATTGCGGACACATCGATGCGGAGCATATCGAAGGTGCTTTGGCCGTGGGCGGATACAAGGGAATCGAAAAGGCTATTTTTGAAATGACGCCGGAGGCAGTCATCCAATGCATTTACGATTCCAACCTGAGAGGCCGCGGCGGTGCCGGATTCCGCACCGGAAGAAAGTGGCAGCAGGTGGCATCCCAGGAGGAAAAGATTCGCTATGTGGTATGTAACGGTGATGAAGGCGATCCGGGTGCTTTTATGGATCGAAGCATCATGGAAGGCGATCCGCATCGCATGATCGAAGGCATGATGATTGCCGCTTACGCCGTTCAGGCTCGGGAAGGATACATCTACGTACGTGCGGAATATCCGCTGGCCATTGAAAGACTGAAGACGGCCATTCGTCAGGCAGAGGCAGTGGGCCTTCTGGGCGACAATATTCTGGGAACGGATTTCAGCTTCCACCTCCACATCAATCGAGGCGCCGGCGCCTTTGTATGCGGTGAAGGAAGTGCACTGACCGCATCCATTGAAGGACGGAGAGGCATGCCGAGAGTAAAGCCACCGCGTACCGTTGCACAGGGACTTTGGGCAAAACCGACCGTGCTGAACAACGTGGAAACCTACGCCAATGTGCCGATGATTTTACTGAACGGTGCGGATTGGTATAAGGGAATCGGTACGCCGGAAAGTCCGGGCACGAAGGCGTTTGCTCTCACCGGAAACGTAAGAAACACGGGCCTCATCGAAGTGCCGATGGGAATTACGCTGCGGGAAGTCATTTACGACATCGGCGGCGGACTGCAGAACGATAAAGAATTCAAGGCCGTACAGATTGGCGGACCGTCCGGCGGATGTCTGACAAAGGATCAGCTGGACAGCAAGATGGATTTCGATTCTCTGGCAAAGATCGGTGCCATGATCGGATCCGGCGGTCTTGTTATCATGGACGAGGACACCTGCATGGTAGAGGTTGCACGGTTCTTCATGAGTTTTACCCAAAGAGAGAGCTGCGGAAAATGCGTGCCGTGCCGGGAAGGAACGAAGCGGATGCTGGAAATCCTGGAACGCATCGTTGCGGGAAAAGGAAAGCCGTCGGATATGGACGAACTCCGGGAGCTGGCGGACATGATTGAATGCACCGCCCTTTGCGGACTGGGAAAGAGTGCACCGAAGCCGGTCATCAGCACTATGAATGCATTTGAAGACGAGTATCTGGAACACATCAACGAGAAAAAATGCAGAACGGGAATCTGCTCTAACCTGCGGAGATTCCGGATTGACCCGGAGGTATGCAAGGGATGCTCGAAGTGCGCACGGAATTGTCCGGCAGGCGCAATTGAAGGCGAGCTGAAATCGCCGTATCACATCAATCAGGAAAAATGTATCAAGTGCGGTGCCTGCATGGAGCAGTGTCCATTCAAGGCCATTCATATCGAAAAGTAGGAGGGACGATTATGGGATATATGACAATTGATGGGAGGACGGTAGAGTTTACCGATGAGCCGAATGTGCTCGCCGTCATTCGCAAAGCAGATATCGATATACCAACACTTTGCTATCATTCGGAGCTGTCCGTGTACGGCGCCTGTCGTCTGTGCACGGTGGAAAATGAGCGAGGAAAGACCTTCGCCTCCTGCTCCGAACCGCCGAGAGACGGAATGATCGTCTACACCAATACGCCGCGCCTGATGAAGTATCGGAAGCTCATCCTGGAGCTTTTGCTGGCAGCGCATTGCAGAGACTGCACCACCTGCATCAAGAGTGGCGAGTGCCAGCTGCAGTCGCTGGCGCACCGCATGGGAGTGGGGAACATCCGCTTTGAAAATACCAAGGAACAGCACCCGCTGGATTTCAGCTCCCCGTCCATCGTTCGGGATCCGAACAAGTGCATCCTCTGCGGTGACTGCGTCCGCATGTGCGACAACGTGCAGTCGGTGAACGCCATCGACTTTGCATACCGGGGCACCCGGGCGCTGGTAACACCTGCTTTTAACAAGAAAATCGCCGAAACGGACTGCGTCAACTGCGGACAGTGCCGTGTGGTATGTCCAACCGGCGCCATCAGCATTCATACGAATACGGATACCATTTGGGATCTTCTGGCGGATAAAAACACGAAGGTCGTGGCGCAGATTGCTCCGGCGGTGCGCGTTGCAGTAGGAGATCGGTTCGGTCTGCCAAAGGGTGAAAATGTGATGGGCAAGCTGGTGAATGTGCTTCACCGGCTGGGCTTCGATGAAGTCTATGACACCTCCTACGGTGCGGACCTGACGGTCATCGAGGAATCCGAAGAGCTGATGAATCGCCTGGAATCCGGGGAGAACCTTCCGCTGTTCACCTCCTGCTGTCCGGCATGGGTGAAATTCTGCGAGGAACGCTATCCGGACCTGGCGAAGAACCTATCCACCTGCCGTTCACCGCAGCAGATGTTCGGTGCGGTAGTTCGGGAATACTACAAGGATCCGGAGAAGAGCGGCGGCAAGAGAATCGTTTCGGTTTCCATCATGCCGTGTACCGCAAAGAAAGAAGAAATTCTGAGACCGGAATCCACCACTAACGGAAAACAGGATATTGATTATGTCCTGACCACAACAGAACTGATCAGCATGATTCGAAAAGCCGGAATCCGTTTCGAAAATCTGGAAATTGAGGCAACGGATATGCCGTTCGGCATCGGATCCGGTGCCGGCGTAATCTTCGGTGTTACCGGAGGTGTGACGGAAGCGGTACTGAGACGTCTTCGGGAAGGTCATAACCGTGTGGAAATGGAGAAAATCAAATTCAGCGGTGTCCGCGGAGAAGAGGGACTCAAAGAAGTGGAGTTCGATTACAACGGACGCACTATCCGCGCAGCGGTTGTAAGCGGACTGGGCAATGCGAACAACCTGATGAAGAGAATTCAGAAGGGTGAAGCGCAGTACGATTTCGTGGAAGTCATGGCCTGCCGACGGGGATGCATCATGGGCGGCGGACAGCCGGTACCGGTGGATCCGGAGAGTCGGATTGCGAGAAGCAAGGGCATCTACGATACGGACATCAACACGCAGATTAAGAAGTCCAATGAAAACCCATTGGTTCAGTCGCTGTACAATGGATTGCTGAAAGGCAAAACCCGTGAGCTTCTGCATCGGAATTTTGAAGCGGCAGGGAAATAAGCGCACTTAATAAAATGCTGTAGATAGCGAAAATCCCCACCTTGTCGGATACTCCGATGGGTGGGGATTTTACTCTATTTCATAATATCCACAATCGCCTGAATCAGCGCGCCGCGAAGGCCGTTCGTCTCCAGCGTGGCCACACCTTTGATGGTGGCACCGCCCGGGGAGCAGACTCCGTCCTTCAGTGCGGCCGGATGGGAGCCGGTCTCCATGGCATAGGCCGCAGAGCCTTCCATCATCTTCTCTACCAGACGGTAAGCGGTGGCCCGTGGCATTCCGTGGAGAACCGCCGCATCGGCCAAAGATTCGATGACGATGTCCATAAATGCCGGCGTGCTTCCCGCCACGATGCCGCCCAGGTCCAGAAGTTCCGGCGGCAACAGTTCAATCAGGGCAATACTGCCGAACAGTTTGTTGAAAATCTCCAGCTGCTCTTCCGTCAGAGAATGATCGTTGGAACATACCAGGACGCCCTTGCCTACCTCAATCGGCGTGTTTGGCACCACGCAGATTACGTGACAACCCTCCGGAAGAAGTTCCATATAGCGCTGATGGGAAACCCCGTAGGCGATGGAAACGATGATTTTGCCCGGGAGCAGATCCCGCACTTCCCGAAGAACGTTCTCCACCTGCGTCGGAATGACGCCCACGATAACGATGTCGGAATTCTCCGCCACCTCAGCGGTAGTCCCCGGGTGAATGCCCAAAGCCTTACAGTTGCTCTCCAGTCTCGCCCGGTTCCGTGCGCTGGCAATAATCCGGGTCGGATCGATTCCGCCATAAGTAATAAAACCCTTTACGATGGCAGAGGACATGCTGCCCAGTCCGATGATACCGATTCTTGTGTTTTCTGCATTCATAATGATAATTCCTTTCCATAAAAACAATTTCGCGGAAGTCTTCAGTGTCCGACTTCCTCGTCGTCTTTGGCGGGGAACAGTCCATCCACCTCAAAACAAGTGAGCCAGGGATGCTCTTCGTACCGCACCGAAATCTCCCCATCGATGATGACTCCCTCCGCCGGATAATATACATTTCCCAGCTCACTGGGTTCCCAGGTGTACCCCTGTGCCAGCAGGGACTCCTTCTCCTCATCGGTAAACCTTACCGATATCTCCAATCGTGGAGGCGCACATCAGCTGGTGATGGTTTCCACCGAAAGGAGAACGTGGCGAAAGCCCCGCTTGTTCATATATGCAATTGCATTTTCATTTAAATGTGCCATGATATACCTCCGTGTATGAAGGGATTGTAACACAAAGGAAAAAGACGGTGCAAGGGGGTGGCTTAAGAATCGGACTGAGGTATAATTAGTCCAATGGGGATTTCATAAATCCGCATAATCGAACGGATTGGAAAGGATGAGAGAGATGAATACTGTTAAGGTTAGAAATACGGTAATCGGCGAGGGCATGCCGAAGATCTGCGTACCGATTGTGGGGGTTACAAAAGAAGCCATTCTGGAGGAGGCGAAAGCCATCACCCGGCTTCCGGCAGACGCAGTGGAATGGCGAATCGACTGGTTCGAAAACGTGTTCGACTTCGCAGCGCTGGAAGATGTGATGAAGGATCTTCGTCAGGTGTTGGGCGACCTGCCGCTGCTGATGACCTTCCGGACCTCGAAAGAAGGCGGCGAGAAGGCCATCGAAGATGAAGTCTACGCGGACATCAACATCAAAGCGGCTCAGACCGGTTATGTGGATCTGGTCGATGTGGAGATTTTCACGGGGGATGAAATCGTCCGGAGAATCATCGAGGGCGCACATGCCGCCGGCGTAAAGGTTGTGGCGTCCAACCACGATTTCTTCAAAACGCCGGAGAAGGATGACATCGTCCGCCGTCTCTGCAAAATGCAGGAGATGGGTGCGGACATTCCGAAGATTGCCGTGATGCCGCAGAACAAGAAGGACGTGCTGACCCTCCTGGCAGCCACGGAGGAGATGGTATCGATTCACGCAGACCGTCCGATCATCACCATGTCGATGGCGGGCACCGGCGTCATCAGCCGTCTGTGCGGTGAAGTATTCGGATCCGCTCTGACATTCGGTGCAGCCGCAAAGGAATCCGCTCCGGGTCAGATGGGTGTGGAAGATCTGAAGCAGGTCCTCACACTTCTTCACGGAGCCCTGTAAAAACAAATTCCGATACAGCTAAAGCCGTACATTCCATCAAGGATTTCATCGTGTAAGCTCCTCCGAAATTTCTCGTTCGTAACTGTCGGTTTTATAGAAATATAGATTTTATCAGTTATATCTTATAGTTTTCGGAATATACCGTTGAGCTTCAGCCGTAAATGTGTTACGCTATGTTCAACCACAGGCAAGGAGGCTTATGATTATGATTAAACGTGAAATGTATATGAAGCGCATCCGTCCGTTTATCGGAACGGAGCTGATAAAGGTCATGACCGGCATTCGCCGGTGCGGTAAATCGGTTATGCTGGAGCTTATAAAAGAGGAGCTTGTGGAGTCCGGTATCAGCTCTGCTCAGTTCATCTCTATCAACTTTGAGGATTTGAACTTCTCTCATCTGCAAACCGCAAAGTCACTGCATGATGAGATTACCAAGAGAGCCGCAGAGATTAACGGCAAAGTCTATCTGTTTTTTGATGAGATTCAGGAGGTAAAAGACTGGGAGAAGTGTATCAATTCCCTCCGGGTATCCCTTGACTGCGACATCTATATCACCGGTTCAAACGCAAAACTTTTGTCCGGTGAGCTTTCCACCTATCTCGGCGGACGCTTTGTGGAGTTCGTTATTTACCCCTTCTCTTTCGCGGAATTTCTGGAACTGTACCGTCCCATCGCACCGGATGAGCCGATTCAGAAATGCTTTCAGAAGTATCTATTAGCCGGCGGTATGCCGTACCTTGCTAACATCCGCTACGAGGATGCTCCTTCCAAACTCTACCTTCATGACCTGTTCAACTCTGTCCAGCTCAAGGACATTGTGACGCGGAACAAGATCCGTGACATAGACTTGCTGGAACGCATCATCGCTTATGTGATTGCGAATGTGGGTACGACCTTCTCCGCAACTTCTCTAGCGAAGTTCTTCAAAAACGAGAAGCGAACCGTTGCACCGGAGACCATCCTGAACTACATTAAATACTGCTGCGACGCGTATTTGTTCTATCAGGTCAAGCGTGAGGATTTGCAGGGAAAGCAGATCCTCGCCTCCAATGAGAAGTATTACATTGCCGACCACGGCATCCGGGAGGCTGTTTTCGGCGGCAATATGCGTGATATCAACCTCATTTTGGAGAACATCGTGTATCTGGAGTTGTTGCGCCGGGACTACAAAGTGACAGTCGGCAAAACCGGAGACAAGGAAATCGACTTTGTATGTGACAAGAGTGGAGAAAAACTATATGTTCAGGTTGCCTATCTGCTGGCATCCGATGAGACCGTCCGGCGTGAGTTCGGCGCTTATGACAATATCCGCGACAACTACCCGAAATATGTTGTCTCTTTGGATGAGTTCGACATGAGCAGAAACGGAATCAAGCACCGCAACATCCGCGATTTCCTGTTGGCAGAGGAATGGAATTAGAAATCAATGCATTGTAACATTGCCGAAAGAAAAGCCGAAAGCCCTCGGAAATAAAGGACTTTCGGCTTTGTTTTATGGTGTCCCAGAGAGGATTCGAACCTCCGACACCCGCTTTAGGAGAGCGGTGCTCTGTCCCCTGAGCTACTGAGACAAATAGGGGCGACACCAACGATGAATCGGTATCGCCCGAACAGTATGCATTTGTTTTTACAGTTCCTTGCCGGTCAGGAGCGTGTAAGCTTCCTTGTACTTCGCAATGGTCTTGTCGATGACATCCTGCGGCAGCTTGTAGTCGCTGTCCGGGTTTGCCTTGAGCCAGTCACGAACGAACTGCTTGTCGTAAGACGGCTGGGACTTGCCCACTTCGTAGCCTTCCAGCGGCCAGAAACGGGAGCTGTCCGGTGTCAGCACTTCGTCTGCCAGAACAATCTCGCCGTTCTCGTCCAGTCCGAACTCGAACTTGGTATCGGCGATGATGATGCCGTGTTCCCGTGCATAGTCCGCACACTTCTTGTATACGGCGATGGTGAGATCCCGAACTTTGGCAGCGTACTCTTCGCCGTGTCCCGGATAATCTCTCTCCAGAACTTCGATGCTCTTCTCATAGGAGATGTTCTTATCGTGATCGCCGATTTCTGCCTTGGTGCTCGGAGTGAAGATTGGCTCCGGCAGCTGCTGGGACTCCTGCAGTCCTTCCGGCAGCTTGATTCCGCAAACTTCGCCGGTTTCCTGATAGCTTGCCCAACCGCTTCCGGTGATGTATCCGCGAACGATGCACTCCAGCGGGAGCATCTCCAGCTTGCGGCACATCATGCTGCGGCCTTCGAACTTCTCGTTCCGGAAGAATTCCGGCATATCCTTTACATCTGTAGAAATCATGTGATTCGGAACCACGTCGCTGGTGAAATCAAACCAGAACTTGGACATCTGGGTCAGAACCACGCCCTTGTCTACGATATCGTTCTGCAGAATATGGTCAAACGCAGAAATGCGGTCGGTAGCAACCATAATCAGGCTGTCATCCGCATCGTAGAGCTCACGAACTTTACCTTCTTTAACCGGGGTATATTCCTTCATTTTCATAACTCCATTCTTTGCTGTACATAATAAGACTTGACTCAATAAATATACCACCTGCCGGAGAATTGTTCAAGAAATACGCCCACAAAAATAAGATTCTTTCGGCTGAGGCGACCTACTATTCCGCTTGGTCCCCATCGAAGAATACGAAGACGAAATAGCGCGTAAGTGCGATTGAATCCCCGAAAGCCTTGCATTGCACAGGAAATTGTTATACAATGACCTGTGTATGTGGCTCGGGGATTCTTCTTTTTATAAAGAAAAACCGGAAGCCCATGCGATTCAAAAAAAGCTATTTTTACAACGGTAATTGGGCGATGCAGAAGGTCATTCATTGGACGAGGTCACAAAGCCTTTATGAGAGCAGAGTGCTGCATTAAAGGAGGAAATATGATTACAGCAGTTGTAGGAGCAAATTGGGGCGATGAAGGTAAGGGTAAAATTACCGATCGCCTGGCACAGGACGCAGATTATGTAGTTCGTTTTCAGGGAGGCAGCAATGCCGGACACACCATTAAGAACGAGTGGGGCAAGTTCGCACTGCACCTTCTGCCATCGGGTATTTTCAGCAAGGACGCAGTCAGCGTAATCGGCAACGGCGTAGCGGTAAATGCGAAGATTCTGGCAGAGGAGCTGAAGACGCTGGAAGATGCCGGCGTAGAGCACAGCAAACTGATCGTTTCGGACCGGGCGCAAGTGGTAATGTCCTACCACATGCTTTTGGATGCGTATGAAGAGGAGCGACTGGCGGGCAAATCTTTCGGTTCCACCAAGGCCGGAATGGCGCCGTGCTACTCGGATAAATACGCAAAGATTGGGTTCCAGGTGGGCGAACTGTATGCGGACAGAGAGACCCTGATGCCGAGAATCGAGAACGTATGCCGGATTAAGAACACGCTGATGGAGCATCTGTACCACAAGCCGCTGTTGGATCCGGAAGAAATTTACAAAGAAATCAAAGAGAATGCGGAAATTCTGAGACCGTACGTGGCACATACATCCGCCGTGCTGCACCAGGCACTGAAGGACGACAAGAAGATTCTTCTGGAAGGTCAGCTGGGTGCGCTGAAGGATACGGACCACGGTATCTATCCGATGGTCACATCTTCCTCCACACTGGCAGGATTCGGTGCAATCGGTGCGGGCGTTCCGCCGTATGCAATTCAGAAGATTATCTGTGTGGTAAAAGCATATTCGTCTGCCGTAGGTGCCGGCGCATTCGTATCCGAACTGTTCGGGGAGGAAGCGGATGAGCTGAGAAGACGCGGCGGTGACGGCGGAGAGTTCGGTGCTACCACCGGACGTCCGAGAAGAATAGGCAACTTCGATGCCGTGGCAACACGGTACGGCTGCATGATGCAGGGTGCAACCGAAGTGGCACTCACCGTTGTGGATGTACTGGGATACCTGGACGAGCTGAAGATCTGCGTGGGCTACGACGTGGATGGAAAGATTACCACCGACTTCCCGAACACCATTCAGCTGGAGAAGGCAAAGCCGGTATACGAGACCATGCCGGGTTGGAAGTGCGACATCACCGGAATTACGAAGTACGAAGATCTGCCGAAGGAATGCAGAGACTATGTGGAGCGCATCGAAGAGCTGATTGGCGTTCCGGTTACCATGGTTTCCAACGGTCCGGCAAGAGACGAACTGATTTTCCGGTAAAAAATACAGAACATTCATATAAAGACTCCATTCATCGTATATAATATGGAATAGAGCGGAGAGCCTGCGGCCTGGCCGCAGGCTTTTATAGTTAAGAAAAGGATTTTACAGGAAGGACGGCCGCCCGGAGCGGCTTGGAAACGGAGGAAGAATGGGCAGCACAATTACCCAATGGGATGGAAATCTGCTGATGGAGATTCAACATTTTGTCATACACGAAGGACTGACACCTTTGGTGAAATTCATCACCCACCTGGGGGACGCCGGAAGTATTTGGATTGCCCTGATTCTGCTGATGCTGTGCTTCAAGAAGACCCGGAGAGTCGGAGTCATTGCGGCGACGGCGCTGATTCTCTCCTTTGTGGTGAACAACCTGATGCTGAAGAACCTGGTGGGCCGAATCCGGCCTTACGAGATGTTCACCGGAGTTCAGCGGCTGGTGGAGAAACCCTCGGACTGGTCCTTCCCCTCCGGTCACTCGGCGGCTTCTTTTGTGACGGCGGTGGTGATGTTCCGGGAACTTCCCCGGAAGTACGGTGTGCCGGCGCTGACCCTGGCATTCCTCATCGCCCTGTCCAGACTGTATGTGGGCGTGCACTATCCGCTGGATGTGCTCTGCGGAGCTCTCAGCGGAACCGTCATTGCGCTGCTGGTATGCCGATTCTATGAACGAAAGGATGTGCTTTCAAAATGGTAAATATTGGAAATGATTGGGACGACGTACTCCGGGAGGAATTCAGCAAGGGCTACTATCTGAACCTGCGGCAGTTCCTGAAGAAGGAATATTCTCAGGGGACGGTATATCCGCCGATGAACGATATCTTCAACGCTTTTCGGTACACCCCGTATCAGGATGTAAAGGTGGTCATCCTGGGACAGGACCCGTATCACGAACCGGGACAGGCCCACGGGCTGGCCTTCTCCGTTCAGCCGGGTGTTCCGGAACCCCCGTCCCTCCAGAATATCTTCAAGGAGCTTCACGAAGATGTGGGGTTTGAAATTCCGCCAAAGGGAAACGGCTGCCTGATTCCTTGGGCCAAGTCCGGCGTGCTTCTTCTGAATACGGCGCTGACGGTGCGGGCGCATCAGGCCAACTCCCACCGAGGGAAGGGCTGGGAGCAGCTGACGGACCGGGTGATTGAGCTGCTGAATGAGCGGGAGAAGCCGATTGTATTTATCCTTTGGGGCAGCAACGCCAAATCCAAGGTGCCACTGATCACCGGGAAGCAGCATCTCATCATCACATCGGTACATCCCAGTCCGCTGTCCGCCTATCGGGGCTTCTTCGGGGGAAAATACTTCTCCCGGGCCAATGAGTTCCTGGAGGAACACGGCGAAGCACCGGTGGAGTGGACCCTGTCGGGAAGAAACGGGTCGTTGGAAGGATAAGGAAAGGGTTGTAAAATGAAATATCGTTATAACGAAACGCTTCCGGCGGATTTCGCGGCATTGGCGCAGAAGTGCGGCGCGAGAATCCCTCTGAAGTCGGCCCATGAAGCGATACGAAACAGTCTTTTTACCGTGGGAATCTTTGAAGAGGAACAGCTGGTGGCGTTTGGCCGCATCTGCGGAGACGGGGTGCTGTACTATCTGGTGTGCGACATCATGGTGGCGGAAGAATTCCGGGAACGTCACTTGGAGGAGAACCTCCTTCGGGAACTGGGCGACTACCTGCGGGAACATCGGCGGCGAGAGAGCCGGGTGATGATTCGGACGGACCGGGCGTACGCGGAGGTTTGCCGGAAGCACGGCTTCAAATACGTGGATGAGGATTACGAAGTCATCATGAAGGGGTAGCAATGAATTTACGGGAACAGATATATGCGGATTACATCCGCGAGTTGAAGGAACATTACGAAGAAAATCGGGCGGCGGCAGAGGCGATGAAAGAAGAACTGCAGCATACCCCCCTGTTTTCCCGGGGACGCCTGATTGACAAGCCGCTGGCGATGCAGAAGGTGTATACCCGGGAGGACGACCGGCGGTTTCGGGAAATCGTGGAGATGACCCACCGAATCTGCTGCAAGGTGATCGATCGCTATGTGGCGGATCCGGAATATCGGAAGGGCTTCGGCTTTTCCGAGAAACTGGAGGAGCTGATTCTGGCGGATCCGGGGTATCCGGATGAACTGCCGATGGCCCGCTTCGATATTTTCTATCACGAGGATACCGGGGACTTCAAGTTCTGCGAGATTAACACGGACGGAACCAGCGCCATGAACGAGGATTTCCATCTGGACAAGCTGAACCTGCGAAACCCGGCCCACCAGGCCATCTGCCGGAAGTATCGGCTCCGGAGCTACGAGCTTTTCGACAGCTGGGTGGAGACCTTTCTGGAGCTGTACACCCACTACCGGAAAAAACATCCGGAGATGCCGCTGGTGCCGACGGTGGCCATCGTGGATTTTCTGGATAAGGGGAACGTGCCGGAGTTCTACGAGTTCGCCGCGCGGTTTCGGCAAAAAGGAATTTACGCCCAGGTCATCGACATCCGGTCGCTCCGTTACGAGGACGGTCGGCTGCTGGCACCGGAGGGCTATGAGATTCACGGAATCTACCGCCGGGCGGTGACGGCGGATGTGATGGAGGAGTACGATTCGGTCACGGCGCTGCTGGATGCCTATCGAGAGGGAAATGTTTTCTTGTGCGGCTCTTTCCGAACCCAGGTGGCCCATGCCAAAACCTTCTTCAGCATGCTGCACCGGGAGGAGACCCGGGCAATTCTCACGGCAGAGGAGAACCGTTTCGTGCGGGAGCATGTGCCGTACACCTGCGACTTCGGGGAGGAAGGCATCAATCTGGAGGAAGTGATTCGAAACAAGGACAAATACATCCTCAAACCCAACGATTCCTACGGATCCGACAGCGTGGCGGACGGCCGGGGCCGGTCGCCGGAGGAATGGCGGGAGGTGTGCGAGGCATACTACAACAAAGGATTTATCTGTCAGGAATACGCGGAGCAGTATGCGACGCCCAATGTGGACTTTATGTTCGGAGACGGAAGGACGTGGGATTACATCAACATGAACGGATTGTATTCCTATAACGGAAGTTTTGCCGGGGTGTTCACCCGGCAGGCGAGGGGGACGATTATCGCCTCCCACGGAAGTGAACGAAACGTGGCCAGCTACCTGGTGACGGAGTAAGGCGGTGCGCCGGAAGGGCGCGATAAAAGAAAAAAACGGTGAAATCTTAAGGAATCTTAAGATTTCACCGCTTTTTCCTATGGTACAATATTTATAAATTGCGGATGCCGGAACTGCCGGCGGGTGTTCATCTCCCCCCGATTCGAGCGCTCGGCAAACCGGTAGGGCCGGATTCGCAATTTATTTTTACCGAACAGAACACATCAACACAGACAGGGGTAAGAGCAATGAAGAAAAAGACTCACCGAATGAAGACCACAGGGAAGAAGCTGACGGTGCTGGCGCTGGCCTGCGGAATGACCATCAGCATGATGCCGTTCCAAGCTGCAGCGGCGACGGAATCGGAGCTGCCGAACCTGGCCGCCTCCGCCAAGGGGAGCCGCCTCACCGGATCTGTCAATTCCGGGAAGAAATATCCGGAATGCGTACCGAACCAGGTTGTAGTACAGTATAAGGAAGGCGCCGTTACCACGGATGCACCGACGGCCAAGGAGAAGAAGATGGCGCGCCGGGCCGCCACGGCGGAATCCTTCGGTAGTGCCATGAAGGAAAAGTCCGGCGACCGACAGAAGAAAGCGGAGAACACTTTGGGACAGCAGGCGGCAATCCTGGAGAAATCCTTGGACAAGTACGAGATTCAAGATACGATTGCCATGACCCCGACGAAATCTTCGGAAGATGAGACGGTCATCAGTGTCGTTTCCTCGAAGGACGGAAGCGCCAAGACCTTGGCAAAGGAATTGGAGAAGAACCCGGAAATCGAGAACGCGGAGCCGAACTATATTTTTGAGGCGAAGGATACGGGAACCGGGACGGGATGGAACGATGAGTACCTCCGCACCGCATGGCATCTGGACGGCATCCACGCCTCCGCCGGCTGGGAGGCCTATGACAAGACCGCAGAGAAATCCGCAAAAGACGTGGTAGTTGCGGTAATGGATACGGGAATCGATTACGAGCACGAGGAATTGAAGAGCCACATGTGGAAGGCTCCGAAGGGCTTCAAGCTCACCGGCACCTACGGTCACGATTTTGTAGAGGAAGAGGCGGATTTCTGGGACATTCTCCTGGGCGGCAATACTTCCGATGACCCGGACGGCATCGATCCGATGGACCAGAACGGCCACGGCACCCACTGTGCCGGCATCATCGCGGCCCAGGCCAACAATGGCACCGGAACCGCCGGCGTATTCGGCAGCGACAAATCCGGCGACAGCAGCGGCATCCGGCTGATGGGCGTCCGGGTGCTGGACAGCGACGGCAGCGGCACCCTGAGCGGAATCCTCAAAGGTTTCTACTATACTATTCGGGCCAAGCAGCTGGGCGTGAACCTGAAAGCCATCAACTGCTCCTTTGGCGCGGACGTAGACTCCGACATTTACGACTCCGTCATTGACGAAGCGGGCAAAGCGGGCATTCTCACCATTTGTGCCGCAGGAAACGAGACGTCGGACAACGACGTAATCGCCAGTGCTCCGGCCAACACCGGCTCCGATTACGGCGTTTCGGTGGCGGCTTCCGCCGAGGACGGCACCCTGGCATCCTACTCCAACTACGGAAAGCGGAACGTGGATGTGATGGCGCCGGGCACCAACATCCTTTCCTCGGTAAGCTATTCGAACTACACCCCGTGGCTGTACTCCGCCGATAAGGTGAAGCAGCTTTCGGAGTATTACGGGGAATTCAATAAGGATTCCATAAAAGAAAACGGCATCACCCCGGTAACCGGAACGGACGCTTCCGGCAAGTCCATCGACGGCATGAAGAAATTCGGCGCCGCGGTGACCGGAAAGAAGCTGAGCAAGGGCAGCAAGGGAAAAGCGGAGCTGTCCATCGACGAATCCGAAGACGCTAATTTCAGCGCCTCCGGCGACAAAACCGCGTTGAAGTGGAAGATTACCGGAGCGAAGAACGGTGACATGTTCCTGCTGTACTTCCCATATGAGAAGAGCGGAGAATCGGATGGATCCAATACCTACTGCAACATCGCCTACCGGACCATCACCCGGGGCGGGGGTTCCGGATTCTTCATCGCAGGAGACATTGCGGCAGACGTATCGGATCAGGGTACCATCCAGTCCCTGAACGTGGCTTCCGAGGATATTAACCAGACGGATTCCGGCATGAACGATGTGTGGAGAGCCGAAGGAAATACAGATTTGCTTTCCGCATCCGGTGCGAAAGGGGAAAACTTCGGCCTGGGATTCATCTACCAGGTGGGAGAAGAAGGCGATGCCATCATCGAAATCAGCTCCCTGGGAATTTCCAAAGCCGGTGCGGATGCGGATCAATTCAGAAAATACGCCCTGTACTCCGGAACCTCCATGGCCACTCCGGTGGTCACCGGTTCCGTGGCCCTGATTGCGGCGATGAATCCGACGGCGGATGCGAAGCAGCTGAAATCCATCCTGTATCAGACCACCAACGATCGATATAAGAACGAAGTATCCACCGGCGGCGGAATCGATTTCGACGAATACACCGCCAACAGTGTTTCCGCCAAACCGGCCGTCCGGTCGGCCAAGGTGGACCCGAAGAAAAATCAGGTGATTCTGGAGGGTGCCGGATTCGGAACCAATCCGGAAATCACGGTGACCAATACGGTTCAGGACACCAAGCGAGACATCGCTTCTAAGGATGTGTCCTCCGACGGCAGCAAAATCACCATCTCCAATGCATCCTCGTACAACCTGGCGGGAAGCAGTATTGCTTTTAGCATAAAGAACGGGGAGAAGACGGGCAGAGGCACCTTCTATCTGGTAAAAGGAAATGCCGAATACAAGAAGGAGTTCGTCCTGTCGGATGAAGCGGAAGAAAACAGCGACGCAGCGGCCCGCAACAAGAGTTCCTCATCCAAGGACCTGTTCGACGACGATGAGGAGGACTCCGATGGAAACAACGTCCAGTGGATTCCGAACGATATCCGGAAACTGGGATACGATGCGGGAAGCGGAAATCTGTATACCGTGGACAAGAACGACTACGACCAGGTGGGTCAGAGCCTGGATGACGCAGTGACGAAGTATGCGAAGAGTCAGGAGAAAAAGCATTTCCTCTGGAAGCTCAAGAAGGGGGAACGCCCGGAAATTACGTTGGTGACCAACGCGACGTATATGAGGGGCAACGTCTATGAGGTAATCTGCTGCGATCTGGGGGACCGGAAGTCTTACATGCTGGTGGGCATGGATCTGACCGGCAGCAAGAAGAACTGGACGGTATACTCCGACACGCTGATCGACAAGGGCAGCATGCCGAGCACCATCGATGAAGAGAGCGCCGGCTGCACCGCTTTGGCAGGAATGAACGGGAACCTGTATCTGACGGGCGGCGCAAAGAAGGAAGGCAAGAAGATTATGCCGTCCGCGGAGACCTGGAGCTGCCCGGTAAAATCCGGCGCCGTGTGGAAGAAGAAGGCGAACCTGCCGGAAGGTCTGTACGACGGCAAGGCCTTCGCTCAGAACGGAAAGCTGTACTACGTCCTGGGCCGGAACAGCAATGGACTCAATTACGACGTGATGGCCTTTGACGGCAGCAAGTGGCAGAAGGCGGGTACCCTGCCAAAGGTACTGAACACAACCCTTACGCAGGATGTTTTTGAACAGAATCTGGTAAGCTGCGCCGTGGGCCTGGATGCCAAGGGCATCGTGTTCGGCGGCGCCTCCTCCGACGGCAAGGGCGATACCTACCGGTTCAACACCTCCACCGGCAAAACCGAGGCCCTGAGCTATACCCTCTGGGGAAAGGGCCAGGAGTCGGCAGCTTACGGTTCGTCAGCCGGAAACCGGTTCTATGCGGAATACGTGTCTTACGATGACGATATCACCTATGAGACGTTCAAGAGCATCCCGGTTAAAAGTGCGTACCGCACCTTCAAAGTGAAGAAGAGCGGCAAGGGCTCCGGCACGGTCACCGGCACCGCCGGCGTTCTGAACGGGGAGACCATCACGGTAAAAATCACTCCGAAGAAGGGATCCTACGTCTACTCCTACAGCATCAGCCGTTACGGCAAAAAGAAGAGCTTCAAGAAGCCGACATCGGCCGCAAAGAAGGGACAAAGCATCAAGCTGAAGGCCACGAAGGATGCCACGATTACGGTGCACTTCGGAAAAATCTGCACCAAGGTGAAGATGAACCGAAAATCTGTGAGCCTGAAGCGGGGAAAGAGCATAAAGCTGAAAGCATCCGCCAACGGCACCAACCGCAGCGTCACCTGGACGGTGTCCAACCGGAAGTATGCCAAGGTGACCAAATCCGGAAAGGTGACCATCCGGAGCAGCGCCCGCCGCGGCGCCAAAATCCGGGTCACCGCCCGCTCCAAGGAAAACCGGAAGCTGAAAGCTGTGTGTGTGATTAAGGTGAGGTAGCCGCCGACGAGGAAAAAGTGAAGATCCGAAAAAAGCAACGAAAAAGACAAGGCGATGGGGGGTGCCTTGTCTTTTCCTTCGTGTTAACTTATGTTTGAGATTGGGTGGTGATAGAATTCTGTAAACAGTATCTCTTCTGTTTACAGTTATTATTATATGCAAAAACCTTAAACCAACTTAAAGGAGTAAAATTTTAAAGCGAAAAATTTTAATAACGCGCCGAAAAGCGGCCGACGGCGCGGACGGGGAAGGATTTCAGGAAAAGGAAAACGGATGCCGCCTGCGTGAGGCAGGCCGCATCCGTTTTTCATCTCCATTAATCGGTCGATTCCGGCTGCGCCGGAATCTTCCCATCTCCATGTTTGGTCGGCTTCGCCGACCCCTGATATGCGCTCCGCCGATCGAGCTCGCCGAGCCGGTCGCCTAGAGCCGCGGACTATTCTGCTTTTAGTGCGTCGTTCAGAGCGTTTACCAGTGCGTCCGCGTCGAGGCCGTGAACCTGGGATGCCTGCTCGATGGACTCACCCTGAGAAGCCGGGCAGCCGATGCACATCATTCCGTTCTGGAAGAATGTCTCGATCAGTTCCGGATGTGCGGTGATAACTTCGCCGATGACGTTGTCCTTCGTAATTGCCATTTATATAACTCCCTTCATATTCCTTAGGAAAAATTTTCTACGAAAGTTACAATACCATTGATTTCAAGGAAATGCAACACCTTTCACAAATCTTTCATGCAAATTCCTATCAAATCACTCTGAATTTCCTTGCGATGGGATTTTTGCCGTGATAAAATCGTTTCCATATTGGGGGTAGGAGTAAAAATATGAAACGACTGGATAAAAATATTTTGGCAGCGCGAATGGGGCTGGAAAAAGAAAGTCTTCGGGTAGACCGACGCGGCCGGCTGGCTCAGACGTCCCACCCGTTTCCGGATGATGCGGATTTGGATGTGGATTTCAGTGGGAATCAATTGGAATTTGTCACGGATGTGTGCGATTCCGCGGATGAGGTCTGGGAGGCTTTGCGGCGGCTGCACCGGAAGGCGGCCCGGGTGCTGGAAAAACGGGAGACCGGACCGGAGTACCTGTGGCCTTTCAGCAACCCGCCCTATGTTCAGGCGGAAGGGGAGAATCCGCCCATGGAGTTTTGCGGGGAGAAGGCATGGAAGACGGCGTACCGGAAACATTTGAGAGACCGGTACGGCACACAGCTGATGCTGTATTCCGGGATTCACTTTAACCTGTCTTTTCCGGAGAAATTCCGGGAAGCAATTTCGGCAATAGGGGATGCCGGCGTTGAAACCGGCTGTGCCGGCGAAAAGCGCCGGAGTGCGGATGCCGCCTATTTGAATTTGGCGGCGTGGACCACCCGGTACGCATGGCTGATCGTGTATCTTTTCGCGGCGAGTCCGGTACTGGATGAAAGCTATTTTTGTCCGGGGAAAAAAGACGGCACACCTTGCCTGAAGTATGCCAGTCCGCGGAGCAGTGAAATCGGCTATTGGAACGATTTCGAGCCGGTGCTGGATTACCGCAGCCTGGAGGGGTACGTGGATTCCATCCTAAAATACACGGAGGACGGGACTTTGATGTCCCCGGCGGAGCTGTACTACCCGGTGCGGCTGAAGTCAGCGGGACTGTATGATTTGGAACACCTGCGGCAGGAAGGGGTGAGCCATATCGAGATTCGGATTATCGATGAAAACCCGTACTCGGAAATCGGAATCTTTCGGGAGGACGTGCGTTTTCTACATCTCCTGATGGTGTACCTGGCGAGTCGGGTGCCGAAGCCGTTCCCGGAGGGCGAGCAGCTCCGGGCGCTTCGTGACATGAAGCGCGCCGCGCTGTTCGATGATTCCACTTGCCTTTCCAACGGCCTCAGCATCCGGGAGAACGCGGTGCAGGCTTTGCAGGAAATGGAAGAGTTCTTTGAGAGGGGCGGCGGCTCCACCCCTGAGGGTGGCGTTGCCCCTGTTGCCGGTTCCGCCCCCGTTGGGGTTGCAGCGCCTGTGACAGGCTCCGCCTCTGCCGAGTGGGCATATATCCGGGAAGCGTTGGATTTCCAGTGGCGCAAACTGGAACCGGGCGGTCGCCCCGCAGAAATTATCCGGGAGAAATTCCGGAAAGAGTATAACCGGAAAGGATTGGAATTGGCAAAAGCCCACAGTCGAAAACTGTGTCAGGAAGAATAGCATACAAAGGCGACTGGGCACACCGGTCGGGGTTCTAATCCGGGCCGCCGGGGCAAAATCGGGAAAATGATGCAGGAACGCGGAAAAAAGAGGTTCCTGCATCATTTTGTTGTGGTCGCCGGGCAGATTAGAGAAAAGATGCCCGGCGGAAATGGCAAGATGTGATGTCGGAATGCTGAAAACAGCTGCTTATGCATCACTTTAATACCTGGTTGAAAGTAAAGTAGAAGAAAAATAGTATAAAAATGATTAGAAGTGATGCATGGGATGGAAAAACGGGTACTCATGCATTAACTCTGAAAGTGGAGTTGATGCATGAGGCGGAAAAACAAGGGCGTCAACATCACTTTCTCCCTTTATCCTACTCGCCGTCGCCCATGTTGGCGCCGCCCCGCCGGCAATGCCTTAATCTACCGTCGGGCCACGCCAACAGGGCGCCTCGAATCCCGCTCGCCGCCGGCCCATGTTGGCGCCGCCCCGCCGGCAACCCCTTATCCCACCATCGGGCCACGCCAACAGGGCGCCCCGAATCCCACCCAGCGCCTGCTCATGTTGGCGCCGCCCCGCCGGCAAAGCCTTAATCTACCGTCGGACCACGCCAACAGGGCGTGATCTTCCCCCGAAGGGTCCCTCTTCCCGGCGGGCCTGCCCCTCTTCCCCCGTAGGGCCCCTACCGGCAGGCGGTTCTGCCCACCCATTCAAATCGAAATTTAGTAGGGACGACCGGCGCAAAAAGCGAAAAATAAGCCATTTTTAACAATTTCAACCGAAAATTAAAATTGTATCCATAAAAAAATCAAGAGCTTTCCGGGGGAAGTATTAATTTTTTGAGTAGCCGGACCGGTTGAATTATTTATTGAAAGTGTTACAATTTTGACTAGGTATAGAACACGGTCTATGCTCCGAAGTTCTACCGCGTGTTATTAAGGAGGGAAACAAAATGACAGAAGTTGCAAAGCGCATTGAACAGCTTCGCAAGCTGATGGCAGAGCAGAACATCGACGCATATGTCGTTCCGACTGCAGACTTCCATCAGAGCGAGTATGTTGGCGAACATTTCAAAGCCAGACAGTTCATTACCGGTTTCAGCGGATCCTATGGAACAGCTGTTATCGCAAAGAACGATGCCGGTCTGTGGACGGATGGAAGATACTTCACCCAGGCACTGGCCGAACTGGAAGGCAGCGGCGTTCGTCTGATGAAGATGTTCGTTGATGACACTCCATCCACTACCGAGTGGCTGGCAGAACAGATTCCGGAAGGCGGCAAGGTTGCCTTCGACGGCCGTGTGCTCTCCATGGGCGAAGGTCAGGAATACGAAGAAGTTCTGGGAGCAAAGAACATCACCATCGAGTACGAAGTAGATCTGATCGATCAGATCTGGAGCGACCGTCCGGAACAGTCCAAGAAGCCATGCTTCTTCCTGGAAGACAAGTACACCGGCGAGAACGTTGCATCCAAACTGGCAAGAGTTCGGGCAAAGATGGCAGAATGCGGTGCTACCGTACACCTGATTGCATCGCTGGATGACAATGCGTGGCTGCTGAACTTCCGTGGTGACGATATCGACTTCTTCCCACTGGTTCTGGATTATGTAATCGTTGGCAAAGACGATGCACACCTGTACATCGACGAGAGCAAACTGAACGACAGAATCCGTGAAGAACTGGCGAAGAACAACGTTCAGATTCACCCATATAACGACATCTACGAAGATGCCAAGAAGATTGGTAAAGACGAAGTCGCTCTCATCGACCCGATGAAGATGAACTACGCACTTTACAAGAGCCTGCCATGCAAGGTGGTAGAAGGGGCCAACCCAACCATCCTGATGAAGGCCATGAAGAACGAAGTGGAAATCGCAAACATCCGGAAAGCAGAGCTGAAGGACAGCGTTGCCCTCACCAAGTTCATGTACTGGATTAAAAAGAACTACGACAAGATGGAGATCACCGAGTTGTCCGCATCCGATAAGCTGACATCCCTCCGCGCTGAACAGGAAGGATATATTCGGGATTCCTTCGAACCTCTGCAGGCATTTGGTGCACACGCAGCAATGATGCACTACTCCCCGACAGAGGAGTCCGATGTTCCGCTGAAAGAAGGCGGCATGCTGCTGACCGATACCGGCGGCGGCTACTATGAAGGTTCCACCGATATCACCCGTACCACCGTTCTGGGTCATATCACACCGGAGCTGAAAAAATACTACACCGCAGTATACAGAGCAATGCAGCACCTGAGCGTGGCAAACTTCCTGTACGGAAACCACGGCTGGTCCCTGGACGTACTGGCTAGACAGCCAATCTGGGATCTGAACAAGGACTTCCAGTGCGGAACCGGACACGGATTCGGTTATCTGGGCAGCATTCACGAACCGCCAACCGGATTCCGCTGGTACATCGTTCCGTCCAAGAATGAGCATCACCAGTTCGAAGAAGGCATGGTTATAACCAATGAGCCGGGAATCTACGAAGAAGGCGACTTCGGTATCCGTATCGAGAACAACCTGCTCACCGTAAAGGGCGAGAAGAACAAGTACGGTCAGTTCATGCACTTCGAGACACTGAACTTCGTACCGATCGACCTGGACGGCATCGATCCGGAAGAGCTGACACGCTCCGAGAGAGAATGGCTCAACGATTACCACAAGGATTGCTACGAGAAGGTTAGCCCGTTCCTCACCGACGAGGAGAAGGAATGGCTCAAGGAGTACACCAGAGCCATCTAATTAGAAATCCAACACTCTCGGCGAACGAGAGACCGGTGCAGCTCTGCACCGCCGGACCACTCGGACACTTGGAATTTAGAGAATAATTATTTTATAAAAAGAAAGTATATAATAGTTGTAGATTCTCTATCAAAGTGCCGGCGGTCGTGCTATAATGATTTATAGATGTTATTTTCGGAACAATCCGGAAAGACTTAAGAAATGGAGGATTACATCATGTTGAAAAAAGATCGTTTGGAGAGAACCATTGCCAAGATGAAGGAAAAAGACATCCCTCAGATGCTCGTTTCCGACCAGTACGCTCTGTACTACCTGCTGGACAAGACATTTGTTTTCGGCGAAAGAATGGGTGCGCTGTACATCAATGTTGACGGTACCGTTCACTTCGTACTGAACAAGCTGTTCCCACAGGTGGAAGACCTTGGCGTGGAGATTACCTATTACGATGACGTGGAGGACGGCGTAGAAATTCTGTCCCGTTTCGTCGACAAAGAGAAGACAATGGGTATCGACAAGACCTGGCCGGCAAGATTCGTTCTGAGACTTCAGGAACTGGGTGCAGGCAGCTCCTTCGTAAACAACGCATGCGTAATTGATAAAGTTAGACAGGTTAAGGGTGAAGATGAGCACAAGATCATGAAGGAATCCGCTCTGAAGATCGATCAGGTTATGGATAAACTGATTCCATGGGTTGCAAAGGGCCTCACCGAAATCGAGCTGAACCAGAAGACTGCAGAACTGTGCAAGGAAGTTGGTTTTAGCGGCATGTCCTTCGACCCGATCACTGCATACGGTAAGGGCGGCGCAGATCCGCACCACATCACCGACAACAGCAAGGGTAAGCACGGCGACTCCGTTGTCCTGGACATCGGCGGAATGTGGAAGGGTTATGCTTCCGACATCACCAGAACCGTATTCATCGGCGAAGTAAGCGAGAGACAGAAGCAGATCTACAACATCGTTCTGGAAGCCAACAAGAGAGGTATTGCAGCAGCAAAGCCGGGCAACAAGATGAGCGATGTAGATAAGGCTGCAAGAGATTACATCACCGAGCAGGGCTTTGGTGAATACTTCACACACAGAACCGGTCACTCCATCGGTCTGGAAGACCACGAGGTGGGCGACGTATCCCTGGCGAACGACGAAATCATCGTACCGGGACAGTGCTTCTCCGTTGAGCCAGGAATCTATCTCTATGACGAGGGTATCGGCGTAAGAATCGAGGACATCCTGTACATCACCGAAGATGGCTGCGAAGTGCTCAACGAGTATCCGAAGGATGAAATCGTCGTTGTTCCGGACGGAGAATAATTGTTCATAAAACAAAGTTCGCCTCGGCAGACACTTCCGAGGGAATAAAACGGAAATGATAAGGGTGCCGCGGTCTGCGGGCTGCGGCATTTAATTTACAAAGGAGAGTTAAAAAAATGGCAAAGATTACAGAAGGTTACATGCCGTTCAGAGGTTATCAGACTTATTACAGAATCGTTGGTGAGCAGAAGGATAACGGAAAGGCTCCGCTGATCTGCCTGCACGGTGGTCCGGGATCCACCCACAACTACTTCGAAGTACTGGACAACGTAGCAGACGATGATGATCGTATGATCGTAATGTACGACCAGCTTGGCTGCGGAAATTCTTACCTGGACGGACATCCTGAAATGTGGACACAGGATCTGTGGCTGGACGAGCTGGATGCTCTGAGAGAGCACCTGGGTCTGGATAAGTGCCACATCATCGGTCAGTCTTGGGGTGGTATGATGCAGATTGCATACGCAATTGAGCGTGGTGCAAAGGGCGTAAAATCCTTCATCATCTCCTCCGGTCACCCAAGCAGCAGCCTGTGGGCAAAGGAAGGTATGAGAAGAATTAAGATGATGGATGAGGCAGATCAGAAAGCCATCAACCATGCACTGGAAACCGAAGACTTCACCGGCGAAGATTATCTGAAGGCAGTAGATCACTATATGGACAGATACTGCACATACTGGAGAGAAGATCTTCCGGAGTGCTGCACCAGAGCAAAGAAGAGCGGCGGCGAAGCATATCTGTATGGATGGGGCCCGAACGAATTCGTACCGTCCGGCACACTGAGAGACTTCGAGTATATCGACAGACTGCCTGAAATCGAAGTACCGTCCCTGATCATGAGCGGTATCTCCGATCTGTGCTCCCCACTGGTTGCAAAGACCATGGCAGACGGAATCCAGCACACCAAGTGGATCCTCTGGGAAAATGCAAGACACACCACATTCGTAGACAGACACGATGATTACTGCGTTGAGCTGATCAAGTGGATGAACGAATACGACAAATAAGAACTGACAGCACATCTGTGCTTTAATCGTTTTTAATCCGGACACGCATCGAAAAATGCCGTGTCCGGATTGCTCTATAAAAAAACAGACCGGGTGAAAGCCCCGTGTCGGGAGGTGTACGATGTTACATGAAGTAAGTTTTAAATCCTTTAATGAGAGAGATGATGTGCAGGGCTGGATCTACGTTCCGGCAACAGAGCCTTGCGGAATCATTCAGCTGGTGCACGGCTTCGGAGAACATTCCAGAAGATATTTCCATATGATCGTGAATTTTATGGAGGCCGGCTATATCGTCGCGGCCGATGATCACGTAGGTCACGGCAAAACCGCCATGGTGAACGACACCTGGGGCGATTGGGGCGACAAGGGTTTCCGCACCATGATGGAGGACGAGCACACGCTCACTACCCTGGTCAAGGAAATGTATCCGAATCTTCCGTACTTCATGTTCGGTCACAGCATGGGTTCCTTCATCGCACGGGATTACATCACCAAATACGGCGATGAACTTGCCGGCGTAACCCTTTGCGGCACCAGCGGCGTATTCCCGCACGTGGAAGAAGGCATCGAGCTTCTGGAAAAAGAAGTGGCAGCCGGCCACGGAGAGGATTCGGCCACCGAGGCACCGAATGTGGTGATGGGCTGGATGTTCGACCGCTGCGACGAAGAGATTAAACTGGGCAACGAGTGGATCTGCTCGGATCCTTGCGTTCAGTACGACCACGCCCACGACCCGTTTGACGCCTTCACCAAGCCGACCACCAATCGATCCTTCCTGTACTTCTGTCAGATGATTACCGCCATTACCGGAGCGGATTGGGCGAAAAATGTTCCGACGGAACTTCCAATCTTCAACATTGCCGGTGACCAGGACCCGGTGGGCCAGTACGGCGAAGGGGTATATCAGGTATCCAACTGGCTGGCGGAAAGCGGACATGCTGTAGAGACGAAGCTGTATCCGGGATACCGTCACGAAATCCACAACTACGAAGATCTGAAGGATGAAGTGGTAGAAGACATTGTTTGCTTCTTCGATGCTCAGCTGGATTTTGATGACGACGACGATGAGGAATAATAGAATTGATTAAATCCACAATTAGGAAGCGCACCTATCGCGCAATATATCGGTTATTGGACCGGGTATCTCCGGTGGATTACGACTGCGGCACCCTTTGCGGTGCCGCATGTTGTATGGTGGAATCGGAGCCGGATATGGAAATGGGCATCTACCTGCTGCCGGGGGAGGACAAAATCCACCGCCGGGAAGGCGAGGGCTATCGGTGGACGGAAGAATCCACGGAAGAGTTCGAATTCCCGGAATCCTGGAAGGGGAAGGTGTTCTTTTTGCACTGCATGAATCCCCCTCATTGCCAAAGAGCGCTGCGGCCCATTCAGTGCCGGACTTTTCCGCTGCTGCCCCATTTGACGGAGGAGGGCGAGCTCATCATGATTTATGATGATACGGAGGTACCGTACGCCTGTCCGCTGATTGAAGAGACCCTCCCGCTGAATGATGATTTTGTGAAGGCCACCACTACGGTGTGGCGACATCTGATTCGGGATCCTCTGATTTACGACCTGGTAAAAGCAGATTCGGAGGACCGCTACGAATAGCCCACCGTGCGGAATGGAGGGTATTGGTAGAATATAGGAATAGGCGGAAGAATATTTTTACAAAATGAACACATAACATCGGGCGACATGAAAAAAAGTGCTATACCCATAGGAATAATTCGTTTTTCAAGGAATTGTGAATATGTTAACATCTGTACCGTAAGGAAAGAGTGCTTTAGGTACATCCCCGGAGAAGCGGGGATGTAAAGTATGAGAGGTATTGAAATTATGGAACAGAATGGTAAGACAAGAAGCAAGCGTTCCGCCATTATCATCATGGGTCTGGCGCTGTTTGCAACACAGTTCGGTGCCGGAAATCTGATTTTCCCGCCGTTCCTGGGAAGAGACACCGGTTCTTCCTGGTTCGTTGGATTCATCGGATTCTTCCTGATGGACGTTGGTCTGGCGGTAGCAGCGATTATTGCAACCGTATCCAACAAGAAGGGCGGCGTTGACGGCGTTATGGGCAAAATAGGCCGTATTCCGGGAAAAGCGATGGTAACCGCTATCATCATCTGCCTGGGACCGCTGATTGCAATTCCGCGTACGGCAGCAACCACCTATGAAATGGGCATTAAGCTGCTGATTCCGGGACTTCCGCAGTGGGCATTTGGTGCTATTTTCTACGGAATCGCACTGCTTCTGGTAATCCGCCCGACAAAAGTAGTAGATATTATCGGAAACTATCTCACACCGATTCTGCTGGCAGTAATGGTACTGCTGATCGTGATCGGTATCGTGAATCCGATCGACGAAGCCGCAATCCTGGCAAACGCATCCCCGATGCACGACGGTATCGTAAACGGATACCAGACATTGGACGGTATCGGCGGCGTTCCGCAGACACTGATGATGATTACTGCGGCATGTGCATACGGATATACCACAAAGGATGAAATTCGTCAGACTGTCAGCGGTTCTGCAGTGATTTCCGGAACTTTACTGGCTTTGGTATACGGCGGACTGACCTATCTGGGTTCCACCGTTTCCGGCATCGCAGAGTTCAAGAATCTGGAGCAGGCTCCGCTGCTGATGGCAATCACCAACAGACTGTTGGGCAACTACGGCGTAATCGCACTGACCATCATCGTACTGATGGCTTGCCTGACCACCGCAATCGGACTTTCCGCAGTAGTCGGCGACTATTTCAAAGATCTCACCAACGGAAAGATGCAGTATAAGTACACCGTTATCGCAGTTATCGTATTCAGCTACATTCTCTCCAACTTCGGATTGAGCAACATCATTGCACTGGCCGGACCGATTCTGTCCATCCTGTATCCGCCGCTGATCGTTCTGGTAGTAATGACACTGCTGGAGAAGGTGGTAAAGAACGAGATGTCTGCATGCGTAGGTGCATATGTATCCCTGCTGGCCAGCCTGGCGGGAACCCTGCCGATGGGTGCACTCTCCGACATGGCTGCAAAGCTGCCGTTCGCGGCAGATGGCCTGGGTTGGTTTGTTCCGGCTGTAATTGGATGCGTGGTAGGTGCATTCATTCCGAAGCCACAGGGCAAGAAGGCTGAAAACCTGAAGGCAAATGCGAATCTCGACTAAGAGTTTATAAAAAGAGTTTTGCCTCGGCCATTGACGAACCCGATTTCCGGTCCCCCCGGAAGTTGATGCAAAACGAAAAGGCAGGCGCTTCACGAAAGTGGAGCGCCTGCCGGTTTTTTTTATAAAAAGAATTAGCAGGTAACGATGCCGTGCTGGTTGATGAATTCGATGAGCTTCCGCAGGGGGTCGTTCATGTATTTGGTGCTGTAGAAGAGCTGAAGCATTTCCACGAATTCTTCTCCCAGCGGGAAACATTCAAAGTCGCTGTCCGCGTCCACCTCCGAAAGGGGGAGGATGGCGAAACCTTGGGACAGAGCCAGCATCATGGTCTGTACATCCTGACTGCGGGCGACCCGAACATCGTGGAAGGTGGTGCCGTATTTTTTGTGAAGATTGGTGCGGCAGTATTCGTAATACTCTTCATCCACGGATTTGGTAATCAGGGGGAGGCTCTCAATCGCCTTCTCGATAGAACCGAAGTGGCGTACCGTGTTCGGCGGAAAAACCAGGTAGTCCAGGGCCTTCAGAATGTCAATGCTGCGGATTTCCGGATAGGCGCGAACTTTTTCGCTGATGTTGTCCGGCATGACGATGGCGTGGAGTCGCTGATGTACCAGATCGTTCATCAGCTCTTTTTCGCTGCCGAAAGACGCCTTCAGATTCACATCCCGATAAGCGGTTTGAAAATCCGTAAAGAGGGATACGTAGAAATGAGAACCGTCCAGCCCAAGGTTCAAATCCCGGGAATGGTCCTGCTTCAGGGCGGCCACCAGGTTGGCATAATCTTTTTTCATGGCCAGCGCCTTTTCGTAGAAAATCTGCCCCTGGTCGGTGAGCTCGCAACCCTTGTTGGTTCGGTAGAACAGCTTGCAATTGAATTCGCTCTCCAGTTGGGCAATGTACTTGCTCATGGTTGTCTGCGCAATTCTGCATTGGTCGGCAGCTTGGGTGAAATTCCCGGTATCTGCTGCTGTTAAAAAATAGTCTAATTTCTGAATATCCATAACCTTTACCTCTCGTTTTTATTATAACGGATAAAAAATAATAAACAATAGAATAAATTGGTTTAGTATGTCAGAATATGAAAAAAAGTGCTTGCAAGATGAAAAGAATTCTTTTTTCAAACACATTTCTTCATGGTAGAGTAGGTGGCGTATTGGTTATATGTATTAATAGGTAAGGTGAAAAAATGGAAAAGAAAAGAAGTAAGTTCTCCGCAATCCTGTGTATGGGACTTGCACTGTTTGCCGCGCAGTTCGGTGCGGGAAATCTGATCTTCCCGCCGTTTCTGGGAAGAGAAACGGGAAGCAGCTGGATCAGCGGCTTCATGGGATTCTTCATCATGGACGTGGGACTGGCAGCAATCGCGATTGCGTCGGTAGTGCTGAACCGAAAAGGGAACGTAGACGGAGTGGTTGGCAAGATGGGAGCGAAGCCGGGAAAGGTACTGCTCACCACCATCATGCTCTGTCTGGGACCGTGCGTGTGCATTCCGCGAACCGCAGCTACCAGTTATGAGCTGGGATTCAAGACCATCGCGCCAAGCGTGCCGCTGTGGCTCTACGGTCTGGTGTTCTTCCTGATTACGTTGGGTCTGGTTATTCGCCCATCGAAAGTAGTAGACATTATCGGTAATTACCTCACTCCATGTCTGCTTGCGGTGATGATTCTCCTGATTGTCATCGGAATCATCAACCCGCTGGGCGCTTCCGTTTCCCCGGAGGAGATCGTTCCTATCGCATCCGGCATTCAGAACGGATATCAGACACTGGACGGAATCGGCGGCGTGCTGATTACCATCATGCTGATTACCGCTGCGTACAACTATGGCTACAAGGAACACGAAGACGTTAAAAAGATGATCGTCGGCGCGGATCTCATTTCCGCAGCGCTGCTGGCCATCGTGTACGGCGGATTGACGTATCTGGGCTCCACCGCATCCGGTATTCCGGAATATGCCGGACTGGACCAGGCCGGCCTGCTGGTAGCGATTACCTACCACTTGATGGGTAAATACGGCGTATACGCCCTGGCGGCCATCGTAATCCTGGCTTGCGTCACCACCGCACTGGGACTCAGCTCCATCGTAGGAGACTACTTTGAAGAGCTGACCCACGGAAAGCTGAAGTATAAGCAGATTGTAATCGCTCTGATTGCCATCAGCTACGCCATGTCCAACTTCGGATTGAGCCAGATCATCGCCATTGCGGGACCGGTACTGAACATTCTGTACCCGCCGCTGATCGTACTGGTACTGGGTGCCTATGTGGAAAGAATTACGGATAACGATCACGTCATCTGCGTGGGAACCTATGTGGCGCTGATTACCAGCATCCTGAGCACCATCAGCACCTCCGGACATCCGATTGCGTTCATCGACAATCTGCCGTTCGCATCCTTCGGATTGGGCTGGGTCATCCCGGCACTGATCGGCTGCGGTCTGGGTGCATTCTGGAAGAAAGATGCCGCTTTGCTCTCCGGAAAGGAACTGAAGGCCGGTAAGAAGCTGGAAGCAGAATAAAAACGCTTAAAACACTAATTTCTATATTATATAGGGGAAACACCGTCTCGGTTTCGGAGGCGGTGTTTTTCTGTTATACGGGATTGCGGAAGCGAGGGTTCATACTGAAGTCGGTATGAAAAAACATGATAGCAAAAAAGAACAGTTGAAAAATGAGTTGGAAAAATTTTTCAATTTATATTAAAAATAGGTTGAATGGATAATTAATCAACAATAAGGCAAATATGCGCGTGTATATTGATTTAAAAATAAAAAGGAAACACAATATATAGTGGTTTCAAAAAAGTACGACAATAAAATAACGAAATTTTGCTTTAAAAATCATACAAATTTCCAAAACCATATTGTTCAATAGGTTTCCGCCAGTATTAAAATTTGTAAAAAGTTTTCTCTCTTTAACTAAATATACAGAACATATGTTGCGAATGTGAAGAACAGGTGATATACTTTGAACATAAATTGTATAGGGCGGATTAACCAATAGAGTGATTATTCCGATTTAGTCCGAAAGGTGTAATGTCTTATACAGAGTTCTTATATGTGTCGTTTTCATTTTGTATGGAGGTATTGAAATGGAACAAGAAAACCAAAAAGGCCAATTTAATTCCAATTTTGGATTCTTGATGGCAGCACTTGGGTCGGCCGTAGGTCTCGGTAACCTGTGGTCCTTCCCTTACAAGATGGGTATGGGCGGCGGATTCGCTTTCCTACTCGTGTACGTAATTCTGGCAATTGTAACCGGTTACCCTCTGATGCTCTCCGAGATGGCTCTCGGTCGTAAGACTCAGAAGGCGGCAGTCGAAGCTTACAAGGAAACCGATCATAGATTCACCTTCAACGGTGTTCTGCAGACCATCGTTCCTTGGCTCTTGCTATGCTTCTACTGCACATTCGGTGGATTTATCATGAAGTACCTGGGAGACTCCATTCTGGCGCTCTTCGGTAAAGGTGTTCTGAACACTGCCGATCCGGGCGCACAGTTCGGCGGACTGCTGACCAACACCGGAAACTCCGTTGCATGGATGACAGGATACCTGATCATAACAATGATAATCGTATTCGGTGGTGTATCCGGTGGTATCGAGAAGTTCTGTAAGGTAGCGATGCCGTTGCTGTTCTTCATGCTGCTCATCGTAGTAGTAAGATCTTGCACACTGCCTGGCGCAGGCCCTGGTCTGAAGTTCCTGTTCAGCCCGGATCTGAGCGCTTGGGGAAGTGCAAAGGGATTCTTCAGTGTACTCTCTTCGGCAGGTGGTCAGTGCTTCTTCTCACTTTCCCTGTCGTCCGGTTGTATTATTGCTTACGGTTCTTACCTGGATAAGAAGGAGAACCTGGAATCCAACGCAGCAATCATTACAATCGGAGACTCTCTGGTAGCTATTCTGGCTGGCGTAGCTATCTTCCCGGCTGTATTCGCATTCGGTCTGGAGCCGACCTCAGGACCTGGACTGCTGTTCGTATCGATGACAACCGTATTCACATCCATGGGCACTGCAGGAAAGATCTTCCAGCTGCTGTTCTGGCTGCTGGTATTCTTCGCAGCACTGAGTTCTTCCATCGGTATGATGGAGTCCGGTATTTCCGCAATTATGGACGCCAGAGTGAAGGCCGGAAAGAGTGCTGACAGAATAAAGATTACCGTTGTTATGGCTCTCGTAGGATGGTGTGGTAACTTCTTGACCACCGCTGACGGACTGGGCACAAGCCAGAATGCATTCTTCGTAGCATTCCGTGGCCTGTTCAGACAGCCGGATGTACTGGACGTATGGGACTGCATCGCAGAAGGTATCCTGATGCCGCTGACCGGTCTCATCATGGCTATCCTGCTTGGATGGGTTGTACCTGGATATCTGGATGATGAAATCAGCAATGGCGGAACCAGAAAGTTCAAGTCCAGAGGTTTCTACAACTTCTGCATCAAGTGGGTTGGACCGATCTTCCTGGCAATGGTAGTTTATGGACAGCTCACAAACTTCTGGGGTTAATTTAAAGACTAGTTGTAAGACTTTAACTTAAGGCAAATATAAAGAACGCACAAATGCTCGGATTCTCGGATTCGAGCATTTGTGTTTTTTGAAGGAGAATGAATGGTGTTATTCTTTAAAATTTTTTTGACGGAATTCATTGCAGAGATGGGGGACAAGACGCAGCTGATGCTGATTGCGCTTACCTCGAAGTACAAATTAAAGGACATTATACTGGGAACTGCGGTGGCGATTCTCGTTCTGAATGGACTTGCAGTGCTGGCAGGTGGACTGGTGAGTGAATTTATCCCGGATTGGGTCATTAAGATTGTTGCTGCACTGGCATTTCTCTATTTCGCTGCATCTAGCATTGCGGGAGATGAGGATGAAGAGGAAGAAAATGCGAAATCCGGAATTCAGTTCGCGCCACTGGCTGTCTTCTGCACATTCTTTGTGGCAGAGCTGGGAGACAAGACGCAGCTTACTGCCATCACCTTTGGTGCAAATGAGGGAATGAGTGCGGCGCTTATCGTTTGGCTTGCTTGTTCCCTTGGATTGTTCGCAGCGGATATCCTGGGGATGATGGTGGGATATCTGCTGAAAAGCAAGACGCCGGACGGACTTCTGAACAGTCTTGCATTCGTGATATTCTCCATCTTTGGAGTGTACACACTATACCGGGGACTCCACCTCATTCGCGAAGGCGTCTGTCCAATCCCGGTGTGGCCAATATTAATCGGGGCTACAAGCGGATTCGTTGGTTTGTGTGCATGGTTGTTTGCGCGGAGAAAGAAGGTAGAACAGTAAGTCGGATTTGTTTATAGTCATTCACTTTTAGATTAGCATTTATACATAAAAACGTCATTAATAGAAATAAAAATATCTATTAAGAATTTGAAATAAAAAATAACGTTTCAGAAACATTTCAGAAACATTTCAGAAACATTTCGGTAACATTAGAATGGTACAATATTGCAACAAGAGTCGAATGATTCCTGCGATAACTTAATCATGTAAAACAGGAATATATGTCTAGGAAAAAACTAGTGAACTGCTTATATTGTTGATAGCAAGTAGTCTATTATGTGTTACGCCCGGAAATGCAATCCCAGACGAACAATGGTATCTGTCAGACAAATGTATTGGAATTCAAGAGATGTATGCGGATGGAATTTTGTTCAAAAAACAATAATCCATCGTCCTATGATTTCTTTCCAGAAGAAACAGAGCATGGAATCCGAATTGTTGGAATACTATCGTTGCCACATGGAAAATCAACGATTTGGGACATTGCGACAAATCCTGATATTGACATAATGCCTTTAAAAGTTGGAAGTTGTAATAATGACAGTGGGCAATCTAACATCTATGAATACATTGAATCAATCATCTGCTTACAGTAACAAATATGTAGATATTACTGCTCCGGGTGCGGATATATGGGGAATGAATTCGTATGGGCGATATAATTATAAATCAGGATCATCATTTGCAACTTCTAGAGCGACAGGGACTTGTGCATGGTTGTATGCATTGGATACTAATATGACAGCAAATCGGTGCAAACAAATAGTTTGCAGTACGGCAAATTCTAATTACAATTTGAGAGGCAAAGTAAATCAAGGAAGAACAATTAATTGTTTTAAGGCAATCAAATATTTAAAGAAAGGAGGTTTCGTACGCTAATACTTGATAAGACATCATTAGATTATATAAGGAAAGAGAAAAAAGACATGAAAAAAAAGAAATCAATAAGTGCAATATTAATTATTGCTGTGTACGCATCCTGTTTTTCGTATGTATATGGAGAGAAAATAGCTAAAGATTCTTCTGTCGGGAAAGCTGAATGTAATGCCGTGGCTGAAAAGCTTGCAGAAAAAAATGATTTAACAGAAAATCAGACGAAGAGAATCCGCTCTGAAATAGAAACACTTGATGCTGCGGGACTTCCGATTGAATCTATATCCTCGAAAAAGAATAATAATGTGTATGAATTTAAGGTAGCTAAAAATGTTGTTGATAAAGTAACAATTCTAGAGGATTCTGCAAAAACAACCAGATTGCAGATACGCGAAGGAAAAATCACAAACGTACTTGAATATAAAGCTACTGGTGAGATATTAGTTGATGGGGAAAAAATTAAGATAATTACTGAGAAGGGTGAAGACTACGATAAAAACAGAGTGTCGGATAATTCATTTGAGCCAATGGTAGATGGAGTTACATATACGAAGAAGGCCCCTAAGGAAATAAAGTCTTGGAGAAGCTATAGACAAAATTGGATTTGCTCGAGCGTGAGTTTGCAAAAGAAAATTGGAGATTTAGCGATAAGTGTTGTGATAGCGCTGCTGAGTAAAACACCTGCTGGTGGTGTAGCTGGAGTTTTTGCGGATGATGCACTTAAAAAGATAAAAAGAAATGATCCATATACTACGGGTATAAGCTATAAAATATGGGTAGCAAATTCGAAAGTCCCAGCTACTTCACGTTATACCAAGCTTAAGAAAAGAATATATTCACGCGTGAATTTCAAAAAATATTCCAAGGACGTTATCTATTATTCAAGAAAGGGCTAGAACGATGAAAAAGTCAATCTCTGTGCCAAAAAGTGATCTTGTTTTTGCAATCGTACTACTGGTGATTACATTTGTTGGAATAAATTACGTATTCTACATCAAGGACATCAGTGGTCACGGAGCAAATGCACTCTCATTTTTCCCGCTGCTACTTGCCATTCGTTTTGGCCGTCTCTTAATTGAGGACATGAAAAAGAAGGAATCGAAAGAGGAATAAACATAATACAAGCGAAATTGCTCCTTACGGCATTTATATTTTACAATAAACATGCATAACCAATCATCAACAGAAAAATCAGTACAAAGAAACGCCAGAACCGGCATTCGCCGGAACTGGCGCTTCTTTATTTGCGGACTTATTTTACGGCTCTTCACTTTTTTCTCGGGCTTTTGTATAAGGTAAACATTCTGTCCTTGATGATGGACATGAGCATGTTGGCGCCGACCTCTCCGCAAAGCCTTTATCCTTTGTCGTGGCACGCCAACATGCTCAAGATTTTCCGGCCTGCCGGCATCTTTGTTGGCGCCGACCTCCCCGCAAAGCCTTTATCCTCCGTCGTGGCACGCCAACGTGCTCAGGATTTTTCTGGCCTGCCAGCGCCCAAGAACGAAAGAACCTGCATCCGGAAAGCAATCTCAGCTTGACGACGAGAAAGAGCATGTTAGGCTGAGTCAGCCAGGCTGACACGAGCGGAGAAGCCGCGACATGTCACCTGGCGGCAGCCTAATTGCATGCTCTTGGAGGCTCATAGTCAAGCTGTTGCTGACCGGTGCAGGTTTGTTCTTTTGTTAAAATCCCCGAGAAAAAAGTGAAGAATCTTTTTTACAGCCCCGTTTTTTATTTCTCTTCTACTTCCTTCTTCCGGATAGCTTTTGTCTCAATCTCTTCCACAATCTGGCGGACGAATTCGGACAGCGGCTTGCTGCCTTCGTCACCGGCGAATCTGGAACGAACGGAAACGGCATTTTCTTCCTCTTCCTTGGCACCCAGAACCAGCATGTACGGAATTTTTTCCATCTGCGCCTTACGGATCTTGTAACCGATACGTTCCGTACTGTGGTCCACGTGAACATCGACGCCGTTACGACGGAGTTCACGGAATACCTTTTCCGCATAGTCATCGTACTTGTCGGAAATCGGCAGGATGCGAACCTGTTCCGGACAGAGCCATGTCGGGAAGTTGCCCGCATACTTTTCAATGAGCCATGCCAGCGTTCTCTCGTAGCAGCCCATGGAAGTACGGTGGATGATGTAAGGGCGCTTCTTGGAACCGTCCTTATCGATATAGTACATATCGTAGCGTTCTGCCAGGAACATATCCAGCTGAATGGTGATCATGGTGTCTTCCTTGCCGTATACATTCTTAGCCTGAATGTCCAGCTTTGGACCGTAGAACGCTGCCTCGCCGGTCGCCTCGGTGTAGTCCAGACCGATTTCATCCAGGATGGTTCTCATGGCATCCTCTACGCGGTTCCAATCCTCCGCAGTTCCCAGATACTTCTCGGAGTTCTCCGGATCCCACTTGGACATCCGATAGGTTACATCTTCCTCCAACCCCAAAGTGGTGAGGCAATATTTTGCCAGGCGAACGCAGTCCTTGAATTCCTGATCGATCTGCTCCGGAGTGCACACCAGGTGGCCTTCGGAAATAGTGAACTGACGAACACGGGTCAGTCCGTGCATCTCGCCGGAATCCTCGTTACGGAACAGAGTGGAAGTCTCCGCCATTCTGTAAGGCAGATCCCGGTAACTCTTCTGACGCGCCTTGTACACATAGTACTGGAACGGGCAGGTCATCGGACGCAGTGCGTATACATCGCTGTCCGCATCGTTTTCAATCATCTTCAGGTCCTGAACACCGTGAATCTCACGGGAAGCATCCTCCGTATTGTTCAGATCCTCCAGGTTATCGTAGCCCAGCAGGAACATACCATCCTTATAGTGGTACCAGTGGTCCGAGATTTTGTACAGGGTGGACTTCGCCATCAGCGGAGTACGGGTACGAACGTAGCCCCACTCGTAATCCTCCAGATCCTCAATCCAGCGCTGCAGCTTCTGAATCATTTTGGTACCGTTCGGCATGAACAGCGGCAGACCCTGACCCACTACATCCACCGTAGTGAACAGGTCCATCTCACGGCCCAGACGGTTGTGATCTCTGTTCTTGATATCTGCCAGGTACTCCAGGTACTCTTCCAGATCCGCCTTCTTGGTGTATGCGGTACCGTAGATTCGGGTGAGCATCTTGTTGTGCTCGTCACCTCTCCAGTACGCACCGGAAGAAGAAGTCAGCTTGAAGGCCTTGATCTGCTTGGTGCTCATCAGGTGCGGTCCGGCACACAGCTCGATGAAATCCCCCTGCTGATAGAAGGAAATGGTCTCGCCCTCCGGCAGATCCTCAATCAGCTCCATCTTGTACGGCTCTTCCCGGTCCTTCATCATCTGAATGGCCTCTTCCCTCGGCAGCGTGAAGTACTCCAGGCGGTCGCCCTTCTTGATGATCTTCTTCATCTCCTTCTCGATCTTGTCCAGATCCTCCCGGGTCAGCGGCGGCATGTCGAAGTCATAGTAGAATCCGGTGTCGATGGACGGTCCGATGGCCAGCTTTGCCTCCGGGTACAGGTTCAGCACCGCCTCTGCCAGAACGTGAGAGCAGGTGTGGCGGTACGCATGCTTGCCCGCATCGGAATCGAAAGTGAGAATGTTCAGCTCACAGTCGCTGTCGATCACGGTACGCAGGTCCTTCACCTCACCGTTCACCTCGCCTACGCAGGCAACACGGGCCAGGCCCTCGCTGATATCCTTCGCGATATCGTAGATGGACATCGGCTCCCCGTACTCACGGGTACTTCCGTCTTTCAAAGTAATAATCATTTGGTTTCCTCCTTCTTGAACGGAAGGCACAAAAAAATCCCTTCCGCAGATATACTGTCAGAAGGGACGCATACATTTCGTATTCGTGGTTCCACCCATCTTCCGGGAAAAATCCCGGCACTCATTATGGCTTTTCACGCGGCCGGCGGGCAGGATTAGTGCCACTCGGAGGTGGTGTTCCGCAAGTCCGAATCTGGGATAATTCCACCGGCTATCCCTCTCTGTAAGATTCCCCCGACAAGCGTACTGTCCTCGTCATCGTTTTATTTTTATAATCATAGATTCTAGCACCGGCGCAAAACCTTGTCAAGCGATAAAAACAAATTCGCCGCGGCCCGCTCGTCCGGCAAGCCCCCTAGATTACAAGTCCGTAGCGGTTGGCCAGCGGCAGAAGCTCCTCCTCCGGCAGATCGCCGGCATAGAGGGCCCGGCCCTGATAAATCTCCAGCGCCTGTTCCAGAAGGGACGCATCATTGCAAAGAATGCACAGCGGCAGCGGGATGGCGTATTGGAAGTCCTCCAGGTTGTCCAGCTCCTCCTCCGCTTTCAGTTCAATCGTCATGAAGAGGGCATCGTCGTCCTCCTCTGCCTCCTCGCAGGAATCCTCCAGGTGCTCATCGCAAGGATAGATTTTGCCGATTTCAAGATCCGTCGGCAGGAGGTAGAGATTCTTCTCCGTCGCCAGAGGGATTTTGCCCTGAAAATCCGGGTGAGGCGGAAGGAATTCCACATTCTGAAGCTCCCGGTGAATCGCCCGAATGTGCTCCTCCGTGGAGCCGCAGCAGCTTCCGAAAATACCCACGCCGGCGGCCGCCAGATCCTTTACGTAGGATGCCAGCTCCTCCGGACCGCAGTCGTAGTAGGTCTCCCCGTTCTTCGTCTTCGGCATGCCCGCATTGGGCTTGGCGATGAGGGGCACCTCCGCGTACTTCTGCAGCCGCTGAATGTGGGGCAGCATCTGATCCGGCCCCGTGGAGCAGTTCAGTCCGAAGGCATCGATGCCCATGTTCTGCAGGATCACCAGCGCTGCCGCAATATCGTTGCCCATCATCGTGTGGCCGTTGACCTCACAGGTAAAACACACCATGATGGGTTTATCGGAAATTTGGCGGATGGCCAGCACCGCCGCCCGGACTTCCGCCAGGTTGGTCATGGTCTCCACGGCGTACAGATCCACCCCGGCTTCCTCCAGGGCTTCCGCCTGCTCCCGATAGATTTCCAGCATCTCCCGGAAGGTGGTGTTTCCGATAGGCTTCAGAAATTTGCCGGTCTGGGAGATATCCCCCGCCACCAGCGCGCGCCCCTCGGCATTATCCAATGCTATTTTTGCCAGACGCCGATTGTACTCCGACACCTGATTGAAGACGCCGTACTCCTCCAGCTTGACCCGGTTAGCCCCAAAAGTAGGGGCGTACAGCACGTCGCTTCCGGCTTCGATGTAGTTGTCGTGCAAATCCGTAATGGCATCCGGGTGTTCCAACACCCACTGCTCTGCGCTGATGCCGCCCCGGTAGCCCCGTTTTTGAAGCTCGGTCCCCGTGGCGCCGTCCAGCAGAATCGGAAAATGAAGTTCCATAATACGCTCCTTTATGCTTGTCTCTTTGTCCCTATAAAATCTTTTCTTAATATTATAGGCAGAGGGTTTTGGAGGTGTCAAGAAAATATCAAAAATGGTATAATGAATCATTATACTGCGGGGGTAGGGAAATGAAAACAGAGGAGCTCATCGAGCTGGCACTGGAGGTGGGATTCGACCACGCCGGAGAACTGAATATGGGGGCGCTGGACTTCCGGCCGGAGGTGCGGGACATGTGTTCCAGCGGACGCTGCCGGGCCTACGGCACCCGGTGGAGCTGCCCGCCGGCGGTGGGGGATCTGGAACGCAGCCGGCGGCGCACGGAGAAGTATCATCGGGGGATCCTGGTACAGACCACGGGGCAGATGGCCCACGACTTTGACAGCGAGGGAATTATACAGGCTGAGAAACGCCACAAGGAACGGTTTGCCACTTTGGTGCGGCAGATTCGTTACGGATATCCGGACTGCCTTCCCATGGGAACGGGGGCCTGTACCCTGTGCCGAAAGTGCACCTATCCGGACCGGCCCTGCCGTCATCCGGAGGAAATGTTCACTTCCATGGAGGGCTACGGCCTGCTGGTAAACGACGTGGCAAAAGCCTCCGGGCTTCGGTACGACTACGGGCCGGGCACCATCACCTATTCCGCTGCGGTACTGATTGACTAGAAAAGGGATTGTTTTAGGGACAAAGGAGAACGCAAAATGACACCAAAAGAAATATTTCTGGAACTGTTGAAGAAAGAGGGACGCCCGGAGCGCCTACTGGACCAGTATGAAGCCCTGCAGATGGCGCTGGGAGATCCGGTGAGCCGGTACCTTCGTGCCGGTCAGGTTCGGGGGTCTCGGACCATCGACCGCTGGGGCGTGACCATTCTTTTCCCGGAAGATGCGCCGGGCACCATCCCCTATCACTCGGAGGAAGCCACGGTGCTGAAGGACATTACCCGATGGAAAGAGGTGGTCCACGCACCGGATATTAAAAGCAACTGCCAAGAGGGCTGGGAGGAATACCGGAAAGCCCAGCGAGAAAAAGCGGGCGATCGGCGTCTTCTGGCGGGTTTTATGGGAACGGGAATCTTCGAGCAATGCCATTTCCTGATGGGGTTCGAAGACACCCTGACCAATTTCTACGAGCACCCGAAGGAGATGCACGAGCTGATCGACTACATCCTCAGTTATCGCCTGGAATATGTTCGGATGCTGATTAAGGGATTGCAACCGGACGTCATCTTCTCCCACGACGACTGGGGTGCGAAAAACCAGCTGTTCATGAAGCCGGAAATCTGGCGGGAATTCTTTAAGGAACCGTATCGGAAGTTCTACGGAGAGATTCGGGATGCGGGATGCATCGCCATCCACCACTCCGATTCCTATCTGGTGCCGATTCTGGATGATATGGTGGAAATCGGCATTCAGTGCTGGCAGGGAATCCTGCCGGAGAACAACATCCCGGAAGTGGTGCGCCACCTGGACGGCCGAATGATCGTCATGGGCGGCGTGGGCGCTGAGATTGACCGGAGCGATGCCACGGAAGAGGAAATTCGGGAATACATGCGCAAGATGCTGAAGCAGAACGGATCCCTGGAGCACTTCATCCCATCCATCACATATGGGCTGAGCGGCACCATTTTCAAGCACGTGGATCCGATTATCGACGAGGAAATCGCCCGGTACAACAATGAGCTTCACTTCCGGCACTACAACTATCCGGTGACGGAAAAGAAATATGCCCTTTCCACGGGCAAAAATAAATCCGCGTCTCACGGGGAACAGAAGGTGTCCGACAGTGTTCGGAAGAGCCCGCTGGGAAAGGTGGCGGACGTGCTGATGAAGGGGAACCGGAACCGGATGGAGAAGGTGTGCCGGGAAGCCCTGGATGCGGGATATGCGCCTCAGGAAATTCTGAACAAGGGATTGATTACCGGAATGACGGAAGTGGGCAATGCCTTCTCCCGGGGAGAGGTGTTCGTCCCGGAAATGCTGATGTCCGCAAAATGCATGACCACAGCGCTGGATCTGCTGAAGCCCATGCTGGTAGCCGATGCAAGCGCATCCTTGGGCAGAGTGTGCATCGGCACGGTACAGGGGGATATGCACGACATCGGGAAGAACCTGGTGAAAATCATGCTGGAAGGAAACGGCTTTGACGTGATTGACCTGGGAAGCGATGTGCCGGCGGAGACCTTCGTCCGCACCGCCAAGGAAGAGAAGTGCGATATCATCTGCTGCTCCGCGCTCCTCACCACCACCATCGAAGAGATGCGGAAGGTGGTGGAAGGCTGCAAGGCAGCGGGCATCCGAGAGGACGTGACCATCATGGTGGGCGGCGCCCCGGTGACTCAGGATTTCTGCGACAGCATCGGCGCGGATATCTATACGGACGATGCCACCGCCGCGGCCAAAGCAGCGGTTCAAGCGATGGAAAACCGGCAGAGACCGGCGTAACGAAATATGTTTTTATAGGAGGAAAAGAAAATGCTGTTACTATCGAAAGAAGACATTCGCAAAGTCATAACCATGGCAGATATCATCGAGGGCAACAAGGTGGCCTACAAGAGCGTGGTGGACGGAGAAGTGGAGAATCCGCTGCGCACGGTAATTCCGGGAAAATATGACGGATCCTTCGTGTTCATGCCGGCCTACGCACCGGGTCTGGATGCGGCGGCGCTGAAGGTGGTGGATATTTTTCCCCACAACCCGGAACAGGGGCTGAAGACCTCTCCGGCTCAGGTACTGCTCATCGACGGTAAGACGGGATACATCAGCGCCATCCTGGACGGCACCTACGTGACGGAAGCCCGCACCGGTGCGGCATCGGGAGCCGCTTTCGATATTCTGGGAAAGAAGGAGTGCCGCAAGGGGGCCATGATCGGCACCGGCGGACAGGCGGCTTGCCAGCTGGAAGCCATGCTGACGGCAAGAAAGTTGGAAGAGGTGGCCGTGTACAGCCGGAACAAGGAGAAGCGGGAGGCTTTTGCGGCGGAGATGCAGGAGGAACTGAAGGAATTCGGTACCCGAATCTATGCGGCGGACAGCGCCGACGAAGCGGTGGAAGATGCGGATCTGCTGATTACGGTAACGGGATCTTCGGAGCCGGTATTCGACGGCACCAAGGTAAAACCGGGCTGCACCATCAGCTGCGTGGGCACCTACGAACCGCACAAGCACGAGCTGGATCCGGCGGTGCTGCCGAGAACCGCTAAGATTATCTGCGACTCCAAGGACGCGGTGATGGCGGAAAGCGGGGACCTGCTGATTCCGATTCGGGAGGGCATCATTTCCGAAAGCGACGTGCTGGGAAGCCTGGGAGACGTGATTAACGGAACCGTGGCCGGCAGAGAGAAGGACGACGAGATCATCGTCTTTGAGAACGTGGGCATTGCGGCTCTGGATCTGGTGGCGGCAAAGGTCATTTACGATAAAGCGGTGGAGAAGGGCATCGGTCAGAGCTGGGGCTAGAGCCGACACCGAAGCGGAACATGGGAAATAGGATATGGAACAAATCGAAAAGACAGAAAAATATATTTTGGTGGCGGTAGCCACCGGCGAGGAAGAGGCGGCCTGGGCGTCCTTAGAGGAGTTAGGGGAACTGGTGCGCACCGACTGCGCAGAGGTTTCCTCCATGGTGGTGCAGAACCTGGACCATCCGGAGCGGGCCACCTATGTAGGCAGCGGCAAAGCCCTGGAAATTCGGGAGATGCTGGAGGTGCAAGAAGCGGACGGAATCATCTGCGACGATGAACTGACCCCGTCTCAATTCCGAAATCTGTCGGAAGCCATCGGGGCAAAGGTGCTGGATCGGACCCTGCTGATTCTGGATATCTTTGCGGCTCACGCCAAGACGAAGGAAGGAAAGATCCAGGTGGAAATCGCCCAGCAGCGATACCGGGCCTCCCGCCTCCGAGGAATGGGCGAAGCCATGTCCCGGTTGGGTGCGGGCATCGGTACCCGGGGACCGGGCGAAACCAAGCTGGAGACGGACCGCCGGGTGATTCAGAAGCGCATCAAGGTGCTGTCCGATGAGATCGAGGATATGAAGCGGGTGCGGGAAACCACCCGGAAAAAGCGGTCCGAAAGCGCCACCATGACCGTGGCCATCGTGGGATACACCAATGCGGGGAAATCCACCCTGCTGAACAAGGTGACAGATGCGGGCATCTTGGCGGAAAACAAGCTTTTTGCCACATTGGATCCCACCACCCGAACCGCGGTGCTGCCGGACGGACAATCGGTGCTGCTGACGGACACCGTTGGTTTTATCAACAAGCTGCCTCACCATCTGGTGGACGCCTTCCGAAGCACGCTGGAAGAGGCAAAGTACGCAGATATCATCATGCACGTGATCGACGCCTCCAACCCTCAGTGGGAACTGCACCGGAAGGTGGTGCTGGACACCCTGAAGGAGCTTGGCGTGGTGGGCAAACCGGTAATCACGGTGTGGAACAAGATGGACCTGCTTCCGGAAGGAGAGAAGCGGCAGGATTTTCAGGCAGACGCATCGGTGATGATTTCCGCCAAAAAGAACCTGGGCTTGGAAGAGATGTTTGAAGAGCTGGGACGAATCGTTCGGGAATCTCGGGTGTACGTGGACACGGTGCTCACCTACTCGGAGATGGGCATTCTGGAGCAGATTCGGAAATTCGGCCAGCTGCTGGAAGAGAAATACGAGGGGGACGGCATTCACGTGAAGGCCTACGTTCCCCATGCTTTGGCGTACCTGGCAGAACGGTAGCATAGTGCCGGCGAAGGCTCCGGGAAAGAAAACGAGGCGATGATATGATAAAAACAGTTATTTTCGATATCGGGCGGGTGCTGATCGGTTTCGAGTGGAAGGATTACGTCCACCGACTGTTCGGCAATCCGGAGGTGGAAGCCCGGGTGACGGATGCCACCTTCGGCAGCGGAATCTGGAACGAGATGGACCGGGGAATCTGGTCGGAGGAAGAGGTGCTGGCGCGGTTCATCGCCCGGGCGCCGGAACGGGAGAAGGAAATCCGCGAGGCGTTTAATCAGGTGGGATGCTGTACGGAGCGAAAGGAGTACGCCATCCCGTGGATTGAGGATCTGAAGGCCCGGGGATACCGGGTGCTGTTCCTGTCCAACTATTCGGAACATGTGCGAAAACGAAGCACACATACATTGGATTTCCTGCCGTACCTGGATGGGGGCGTGTTTTCCTATCAGGTGCACCGCATCAAGCCGGAGCCGGAGATTTACCGCATCCTGCTGGAGAAGTACGAGCTGAAGGCAGAGGAGTGCGTCTTCGTGGACGATAACGGGAAGAACATTCAGGCGGCCCGGGAACTGGGCTTCCGCACCGTGCATTTTGAGAATTACGAACAGGCCCGCGAGGCGCTGGAGGAGCTGCTTCGGGAAGACGGGGAAGCGGATGAATAGCCGGATTAAAAATCAGAAGAATCCGGGCATCCGGCGGAGCCGGTTCGGCGCTGCGGCGGGAGGCCTGGTGCGGGGCTTGTTCCTGCTGCTGGTCCTGTCGCTGGTTGTGTTTTTTCTGGCGCGGGCGTGCCCCGGAGATCCGCTGCGGTCCTGGTACGGGGACGGGGTGGACCGGCTGAGTGCGGCACAGAAAGAGGTCATGCGCAGGAATCTGGGACTGGACCGGTCCCTGTGGGTGCAGTACGGCCTGTGGCTTCGGAACCTGTTCCAAGGCAGCCTGGGAATCTCCCTTAAATACAAGCGGCCGGTGACGGCGGTGCTGGGCAGCGTGGCGGGGAATACCGCCATTCTGGGACTCCTGGCCTACGTGATGACCTTCCTGCCGGCTTTCCGAATCGGGAGCAGCTGTGCCCTGAAAGAGGGCAGCCGAAAGGACCGCCGGCTCTCCCGCATCGCCGTGGTGACGGGAAACATTCCTTCCTTTTTTCTGGGGTTACTGCTGATCCTGTTTTTCGCCGTGAAAATCCGGCTCTTTCCCACCGGCGGCGCCTATTCCTACGGTATGGCTCACAGTCTGCCGGATCGCATATGGCACCTGGTGCTTCCATGCGCCGTGCTGGTGCTGGAGCACGTGGGCTACTACGGCCTGATGGTGCGGAACCTGCTGGTGGAGGAAACCCGAAAGGACTACGTGCTGCTGCACAAATCCCAGGGCATTCCCCGGGAGAAAATCCTCCGAAAATACTGCATGAAGAACATCCTGCCGGGCATGATTCCGGCCATGACCATGGCGGTGCCCCACATCCTGGGCGGCACCTACGTGGTGGAAATGGTCTTCGGTTATCCGGGACTGGGCACCCTGGCCTTCGAAAGCGCCCTGTACAAAGACTTCAACGTGCTGATGGCGGTGACCCTGCTCACCGGCGCCCTGGTCATCTTCTGCAACATGCTGGGAGAGGTCCTCAGTGCGGCCATCGATCCGAGAATGAGGGACGATGGGGCGGAATTCCGGGAGGTGGATTATGAATAAAAAAAAGAATCGCCTCGGCCCGGGCGTCCGGCTGAGCATCACCCTATTGGCCGTCGTGGGCATTGCTTCGCTGCTGGCGCCTCTGCTGGCACCTTACGGCCCCAACGAGATGGGACCGGCCATCAACCAAGCTCCTTCGGCAGATCACCTGTTCGGCACCGATTCCATGGGCCGAGATCTGCTGAGCCGTATTCTGTACGGCGGGCGGGCCAGCCTGTGCATCGGACTGATGGCGGCGGCTATCAGCACCGGCATCGCCATGGTTTACGGATCCCTCAGTGGAATGAGCCGCCGGTGGGTGGATCGGGGACTCATGGGGTTTGCGGACCTGATGCTCAGCGTGCCCCAGATCCTGATTGTGGTATTTCTCCAGGCTATTTTCGGAAAATCCGGATATCTGTCCCTGGCCTTCTCCATCGGCGTGACGGGCTGGATGACCATGACCCGGATTATCCGAAACGAAGTGCGGCGGATTCGGGAGACGGATTACGTCACCGCGGCCCGGATGATGGGCGGCAGCTTCGGGTACATCCTTCGGAAACACTTGCTGCCGGGCTTTCTGCCGGCGGTGCTGTACGCGGCGGTGAGCAGTATCGGCGCGGCCATGATGACGGAGGCCACCTTGAGCTTTATGGGACTGGGACTTCCGGTGGCGGAGGTGTCCTGGGGAGGCCTGCTGTCCGACTCCCGGAATGCACTGCTCTCCGACAGCTGGTGGATCATCCTGATTCCCGGCATCGTGCTGATCGGAACACTGATTGCCATCGCGGCGCTGGGGGAACAGGTGCGGAAGGGGAACACCCGGCTGCACAGCAATTTATAAGCCCTTGAAGGGGAAAACCGGGAAAAGAGATTGGCGTTATTTCTGCATAAGCGAAAGGTAGAAACGAGATGAAAAATATTTCTAAGAAGTGGAAGCGAATTCTGCCGGCCATGCTGCTGGTTCTGGCATTGGCCTTTCCGGCCGGGTGCGGCGGCGAGGCGAAGCCGGCCGGCGACACCATGGTGTACGGCAGTCAGGACTATACCGCCATTAACCCGGCATTGTACGAGCACGGGGAGATTAACCTGCTTATTTTTGCCGGATTGACGGCCCACGATGCGGACAACAACGTGGTTCCCGGACTGGCGGAGAAGTGGAGCTACGACAAGGGCGCCAAAACCTGGACATTCCGCCTGCGGAAAAACCTGACCTTCCACGACGGCGAACCTCTGACCTCAGCGGACGTGAAGTTCACCCTGGAATCCATCCTGGACGAGAAGAACGGATCGGAAATCGTGTCCAACTATGCGGACATAAAGAAGATTTCCTGCCCGGATGCCCGCACGGTGAAGATTCAGCTGAAGGAAGAGAACGTGGGATTTCCGGAATACATGACCATCGGGATCCTGCCGAAGCACCTCCTGGAAGGGAAGGACCTCACCACCGACGAGTTCAATCAGAAGCCGGTGGGCGCCGGACCGTACAAGCTGACGGAGTGGGACGAGGGACAGAGCATCACCCTGGAGCGGTTCGACGGATACTATGCCGGAAAAGCCAACATTCCGAAAATTATTTTTAAAATCGTACCGGACAGTGCCACCCGTCTCCTGCAGCTGGAATCCGGCGACCTGGATATGGCCCAGCTGACTCCGAAGGACGGCAAAGCCCTGATGAAAAAGGATTCGGACTGCAGCGTGTACGAGATGGACACCGCGGACTACCGGGCGATTGCGTATAATTTTGCGGGCAGCAAGCTGTTTAAGAAGTATCCGGAGCTGGCGAACATCCTCAGCTACGGCATCGACCGGCAGGCGATTCTGAAGAGCGTGCTTCTGGGTGAGGGGGAGATTGCCTACTCGCCGATTCAGAAGAATCCGTTCAACGACACCGGCATCGAGAAGTTCAATTACGACCCGGCGAAAATGAAATCCCTGCTGGAGCAGGACGGCTGGAAGAAAAACAAGGACGGTTGGTACGAAAAGGACGGCACGGAGCTGAAATTTACCATCGCCGCCATGTCCGACGATCAGGTGCGGGTGGATATGGCCAACATGTGCGCGGAGCAGCTGAAGAAGGAAGGCATCAATGCCACGGCGGAGAACCGGAAGGAGCTGGATTGGGCCGGTCAGGATGCCTGCATCATCGGATGGGGCAGCCCGTTTGACGCGGACGATCATACTTATAAGGTGTTCACCACCGGTGCGGGAGACAACTACACCGGATATTCCAATGTCGATGTGGACCGGGCACTGGAAGCGGCGCGCTCCACCGACAACAACAGCCTGCGGAAGCAGTATTACAGCAGCTTCCTCCACAGCATGACCGAGCAGATGCCGTACACCTACATCGCTTACATCAAGGCGAATTACGGCGTGAACAAGGCGGTAAAAGGCGTGGACAAGAACGTGGTCCTGGGGCACCACGGCGTGGGGATTTTCTGGAACGTAGCGGATTGGAAACTGGAACGATAGAAGATGACAAAGGATTGCGGCAATAGGGAAGAAAGGAATACGGGCAAAAATAAAACCGTTCTGAAGGTGGAGGATTTTCGACTTTGCTTTAACGGTCGCTTTGGCGCGGTGCATGCGGTGCGGGATGCCAATCTGGAAGTTCGGCGGGGCGAGATTGTAGCCCTGGTGGGCGAATCCGGCTGCGGCAAAACCGCACTGTGCCGGGCCATCCTGATGCTTCACTCCGCCCATGCCCGGTACCTGTCCGGAAGAATTCTCCTGGACGGCCGGGATGTGCGGACCTGCAGCGAAAGGGAAATGGAGCAGATTCGGGGCAAGGCGGCGTCGCTGGTATTCCAGAATCCGCTGAGTTCCCTGAATCCGGTGTACCGAATCCGGGAGCAGCTGGAAGAACCCATGCGCCGTCATCTTGGCATGAAGGATGCCGGCGCGTTGGAAGCTCGCTCCCGAGAGCTTCTCCTGGAAATGGGCCTGAAGGAGCCGGAGGAGATTCTGGAAAAATATCCCCATCAACTTTCCGGCGGACAGCGGCAGCGAGTGGCGGTGGCCATCGCGCTGGCGGGAGATCCGTCTCTGATCGTCGCCGATGAGCCTACCACGGCGTTGGACCCGGAAACCGCGAAGATGGTAACGGACCTCCTTCGCCGGGTGGCGGATGAGAAACAGAAGGGCATCCTCTTTGTGACCCACGACCTGGCGGTGGCGTCGGCGTTGGCGGACCGGGTGCTGGTGATGAAGAACGGGGAAATTCTGGAGCAGGGAACCACGGAAGATATTTTTGCTCGGCCGAAGGAGAACTATACGAAGAAGCTGGTGCGCTGTGCGGAGTGGGGACGCGGGAAAGCTCCTGCGGAATCATTGCAGCCGGAGCCGGAAAGGAAACGCCTGGCAGCGGTGCATCACCTGAAGGTGCGGTATCCCGGAGCACCCAAGCCGGCGCTGCGGGACTGCAATCTGGACATCCGGGAAGGGGAAATCCTGGGCCTGATCGGCGAGTCGGGCTGCGGCAAATCCACCCTGGCTAAGGTGCTTTGCGGCATACTGAAACCTTCTGCCGGGGAGGTGGAATTCTTTCGCCCGGTGAAACCCGTCCTGATCTTTCAGGATTCCGTGGCCTCCTTCAACGAGCGGATGACCCTGGGCGAGATCGTTCAAGAGCCGCTGGTCATCGGGAAAATGCCCCCGGAGCGGCGAAAAGAAAAGCTCCGGGAACTGACAGAACAGGTGGAGCTGGAAGAGGCATTGCTGGACCGGTATCCCTATGAGGTTTCCGGAGGACAGCGGCAGCGGGCGGCCATCGCCCGAGGGCTGGCCATGGATCCGGAATTCCTGATTGCGGACGAGCCGGTGTCCTCCTTGGACGCCCCGGTGCAGATGGAAATCCTTCGGCTGCTGAAACAGCTTCGGGACCGCCGCAATCTAACCCTGCTGATCATCTCCCACGATATTCCCATGGTGGAGCACATCAGCGACCGGATTATCCGGATGGAAAAGGAAGGACCTAGAGATGAATTCAAATAAGTTACAAGAGAAGGAAGCGCAGCTTCGGGAGAACCTGCGGCACCTGGGCTCCCTGGCGGTGGCGTTTTCCGGCGGGGTGGATTCCACCTTTCTGCTGAAGGTTGCCCATGAGGAGCTGGGGGACCGGCTGCTGGCGGTGACCGCAAAGGGCAGCGTGTTCTCGGGACGGGATCTGTCCCGGGGAATGGAATTCTGCCGACAGGAAGGCATCCGTCAGGAAATCGTGGAGATGAACGAGCTGGAGATTCCCGGTTTCTCGGACAATCCCCCGGACCGCTGCTACATTTGCAAAAAAACAATTTTCCAAAAACTGCTGGAAACGGCGGCAAGTCACGGCATCCCTCACGTAGCCGAAGGAAGCAATATGGACGACCTGGGGGATTACCGGCCGGGACTCCGCGCCCTCCGGGAGCTGCAGGTGCTGAGCCCCTTGAAAGAGGCGGGCTTATATAAAGAAGAAATTCGCCAGCTTTCTCGAGACCTGCACCTTCCCACCTGGGACAAACCTTCCGCCGCCTGCCTGGCCTCCCGTTTCGCCTACGGTGAACGGATCACCCGGGAAAAACTCCGCATGGTGGAGCAGTCAGAAGACTTCCTGGCGGATCAAGGTTTCCGGCAGGTTCGGGTACGCATCCACGAGGCTGATCTGGCCCGGCTGGAGGTGGCGCCGGAACAGCGGGAGAAGTTGCTGTCTCTGAGCGATTCGGTAACGGAAGCCCTTCGTCAAATTGGTTTTACCTACGTCACCATGGACCTAAAGGGGTACCGCACGGGAAGCATGAACGAAATTCTGAAGGATGAGGAGAAGAAGGGAGTTGTCAATGGATAGAACATTGTACTTGGAATGTGAAAGCGGAATCAGCGGAGACATGTCGGTGGCCATGCTCCTGGATCTGGGGGCGGACCGGAAGGTTCTGGCAGAGGCCCTGAAATCCTTGCCGCTGCAGGGGTACGAGATTCGGATTTCCCGGGTGAACCGGAACGGCATCGATTGCTGCGACTTCGATGTGGTTCTGGAGGAGGAGAATCACGACCACGACATGGAGTACCTGTACGGGGAAGGGGAAGGTCATACCCATGCCCACGAACACGAGCACACCCACGAACATGAGCACGAGCACACCCACGAGCATGAGCACGAGCACGAACATTCTCATGACGACGATCACGCCCATGCCCATCACCATTCCCATGCTCACGTCCATCGCCACCTGGCGGAAATCAATCGGATCATTGATGCCGGCAATCTGACCGACGGCGCCAATGCCCTGGCAAAAAAAATCTTCCGCATCATCGCGGAGGCGGAGAGTCGGGCCCACAACCTTCCTGTGGAGAAGGTGGGCTTCCACGAGGTGGGCGCGGTGGACTCCATCGTGGACATCGTGGCTTTCGCCGTGTGCTTCGATAACCTGGACATCCGCAGGGTGCTGGTGCCAAAACTCTGTGAGGGCACGGGGGTGGTTCGCTGCCAGCACGGGATCCTTCCGGTCCCGGTTCCGGCGGTGACCAACATCCTGGAGGGTTCCGGGATTCCGATGGAAATTCTGCCGTACAAGGGCGAGTTCGTCACTCCGACCGGTGCGGCCATCGTAAAAGCAGTTCGTACCGGCGGTGGTTTTCCGGCGGGCTGCACCATCGCCCGCACCGGAATGGGTGCCGGCAAGCGGCAGACGGAACGGGCCAACGTCCTTCGGGGCATGCTTCTGGAATCCGCGGACGAAGCGTCGGATTCCGTGTGGAAGCTGGAATCGGATATCGACGACACCACGGGGGAAGTGCTGGGCTACACCCTGGAGCGCCTGCTTGAGGCGGGGGCCAAGGATGTCCACTACCTGCCGTGTTTCATGAAAAAGAACCGCCCGGCGTGGCAGCTCCAGGTAATTTGCGATGAGGAGCACCGGCCGGCGCTGGAGCGCATCATCTTCCGGGAAACCACCACCATCGGCATTCGACGCATCCGAATGGAGCGAAGCATCCTGAAGCGGCAGACCGGAAATGCCCGGACCCCCTTCGGGAATGTGAGAATTAAAATCTGCCGGAGCGGGGATGAAACTTATTTTTACCCGGAATATGAGGACGTGGCGGCGATTGCCCGGGAGAAGAATGTTCCTTTCCAGGAGGTGTACCGGGCGGCACAGCAGTCGGAACGGGAGTTGTAAGGAGAACGGTATGGATATTCAGGAGATTTTGAGAGGGTACAAGGCGGGAGAGATTTCCCTGGAGATTGCGGAGGCGAAAATCCGCCAGATCGATGAGCGGCCGGGGAAGGGCTATGCCAACATGGGGTTCGCCCGGCTGGACACCCAGCGGAAGGAGCGGTCGGGTTTTCCGGAGGTGATTTTCTGCAGCGGGAAGCCGGACGATTATTTGGTGGCAATTTACCGCAAAATCACGGAGCTGGAGGGCCGGGCGTTCGGCACGCGGGCCACGCCGCACCAGGCGGCGCTGGTACAGGAAGCCATCCCGGCGGCGGAGTACGACCCGGTGTCCCGAATCTTGAAGGTGGAACGCAGTGGTGGCGCCTCCGGCAGTTGTGACACCTCCGACGTTAGCGGAGCCACCGGCGTGCACGGCGTCTCCGGTGTCGGTACTGTCTCCGGCGGCCGGGTTGCGGTATGCACCGGCGGCACAGCGGATATCCCGGTGGCCGAGGAGGCGGCGCAGACGGCGGAATTCTTTGGCGCCCGAGTGGACCGGTTCTACGATGTGGGGGTCAGCGGCATCCACCGGCTGTTCAATAACATGGATGAAATCCGCAAAGCCGATTGCGTCATTGCGGTGGCGGGCATGGAGGGGGCGCTTCCGACGGTGATCGGCGGAATGGTGCGAAATCCGGTCATCGCCGTCCCAACTTCTGTGGGTTACGGCGCCAACATGCAGGGCCTGACGGCACTGCTCACCATGATCAACTCCTGTGCCAATGGAGTGGCAGTGGTGAACATCGACAACGGCTACGGTGCCGGGTACATGGCAACTCAGATCGGCCGGCTGGCAGCATCCGGCCGAAACCGGGAATAATAGGAAAGAAAAGAAACCGAAGGCGCGCGCCTTCGGTTTCTTCATTGTTGGGATGCGGCGCCCGGGGAAAATGGGAAAGGCGCCCGGCGGACGTCCGGGTTTGCGTACGATTCCCCGGAAAGCCAATGAATTCGGTTTTGGTACGCAAACCCCGGGCCGTGAAAAGAGGAAAATGCGGCCCGGTCGCCGGCGAGGTTCGCGCTCGTCTGCCCGGAAAGCCAATGAATTCGGTTTCGGTACGCAAACCGCGGGCCGGGAAAATTGGAAAAGGCGGCCCGGGCGCCGGTAAGGTTCGCGCCTGACTGCCCGCAAAGCCAATGAATTCGGTTTCCTTGCGCAAACCACGGGCCGGGGAAACTGGAAAATGCGGCCCGGTCGCTCCAACTCCTATTGCTTTTTTCAATTGGCAAAAGCGCCGGCAATAAAATACAATCACATTTACATGCCGTGCACGCACAACATGCCAACATGCTGCACATGCACGGCGCGCCAATAGGTTGCGCATCCACAGCGCGCCAACGAGGCGTGTCAACGCAAAGGAAGGAAAAGGAAAACAATGCGAGAAATGATATTTCGGAAAATCCGGAAACCGGGAATGATCGGAATTCTTTTTATGATGGTAATGGTGCTCTCCCTGCAGGGGGCTTTTGACGGGGAGAAACCGGAACTCCGGAATCCGAAGCTGGTCGCGGACGGAGGCAGCCAGAATACCCAATGGGATACCGTTTATTACGGATACTATCCGCAGACGGAAATCGTGGGGGAGGCCGGACAGTGTGGAATCAAAACCAACCTTTGGAACTCAGAGTCGGATTATTCCCTGGAGCAGGAAGTGTATGCCAAGCTGGAGAAGGCAAGGTACACGGCGGATGGGGATACAGTGCTGAATGGCATCAAGTATCGCCGCATGAAGACGGAGGACCGGACCTACATCTCCAGAGGTGAAATTGACAATCGTTACTTCTGGAATGCCAAAATCAAATGCCATTACTTCCGCTACGAACCGATTCGCTGACGGGTTCTTTACGTGCAGGACACCACAAAGGGGAAATGGGCACAGCTTCTGGCGGACAAAATCCTGGACGATCGGAAGTACAACGAAACGCAGACTGACATCACCTGGGAAAAGTCCACGATTCGAAGCTGGCTCAACGGATACGGTGCGGAAGCCAATCAAGACGGGCAGGACTACAGCAAGAACGGATTCATAAAAACAGCATTCCGAGAGGCCCAACAGGCACCGATTGTTGCCGGGCGCGTGGAGAATAAAAACAATTACGACTGCGGCACCAACGGCGGAAACGACACGGAAGATCGCATCTTTCTTTTGTCGGAGGATGAAGTGTACCGGTCTCGGCTGGCGTGGCATTATGGATTCGTTGCGGCACCGAACTCCGGTTCGCCGGAGGATGCGCGGAATATGGAGGATGAAGGCAGGCGCGCTCAGGGCAGCACCTACTCCAAGGCGAAGGGACTGTGGTGCAATCACGAAAAGGGTTTTGAAGGAAACAGCATGTGGTGGATGCGTTCCCCGGGGCAGTTCGAATGGAATGCCGCGTTTGTGTGCAACAGAGGCTTTATCCGCTACTTCGGAACGAGAGTGGAGGCCGCAGACGTGGGAGTTCGTCCGGCCATGGTTTTGAATATGGATGATGCCGACTGGACATACGGCGGAACCGCAATTGGTCAAAAGGGCGGTACAGAGGCCGCGCCGCCGGCCCTGAATGTTTTCGGGGACGAGGTTCTGGAATATGAAGAGGGGGAACCGGAGGCACCGGCCAATGTCATGGTTTCCAAAATCTCCATCGCCGCATCGCCGTCTCTGAAGATTGCCGCCGGTAAGAAGACCACCCTAAAAGCAAAAGTCTCCCCGGCGAAGGCGACCGACCGCACCGTCACGTGGACCTGCAGCAATACCAAATACGCCACGGTAAACATCAAAGGCGTGGTGACGACTAAGTCCAAGGGAAAAGGCAAGACGGTAACCGTCACCGCAAAGGCCAAAGACGGAAGTGGGAAGAAGTGCTCGGTGAAGGTGCGCATCATGAAGCACAGCGTGAAATCCGTTTCCTTGAAAGGACCGAAATCCATCAAACGAGGCAAGAGCGGAAAGATTAAAGCCAAAATTAAAACCACCGGAAAGGATGCCAATCGCAGCCTGCGGTATTCATCCAATTCGAAATACGTAAAGGTGACCTCATCGGGAAAGGTTTCGGTGCAGAAGAAAACCAAGAAAAACAGCACGGTAAAAATTACCGCAAAGACGTTGGACGGCACCAATCGCTCGAAAACCGTCAAGATTCGAATCAAATAGGCGGAATCGGGAAACACCGGAAAAATAAATAGCAATGAAGGCGGATATGTATAGAAAAAAATGATACGTATCCGTCTTCGTATCTAGAAAAATAATTATAAATATTGCCAATTATGTAAAACATATTAGATTGGATATAATTATACGGAAGAATAAAGCGTTAGTTTAATGCTGTTTGTTTTTTTAAGAAAGGAAAATTATGAGAAAGAGAACACAGAGAATCTCTGCAATTCTTCTTTCCCTGGCGATGGTGCTGACCGCACTGCCGTTCCACCTGGTCTACGCAGACACAGGGGCCTCGGCAGACGCACCGGCGGTGGATGAAACCCAGGGCAAGACCGATGCGCAGGAAAATGCGAAGGAGACTCCGGAGAAAGCGAAGGAGAAACCGGAGAAAAAGGATGTCAAAGCGACAGAAGAGAAGATTGTAACCATCAAATCCGTTAAGGTGGCTTACGTGAACGGAAAGCCGCTGGAAGACGGACATTTGATTAGTGCATATAGAAGCGATAAGGATGACAGCGGAACCGATTACGAAGTGAAGGATGGAAAAATCCATAATCTCAAGTTGGTTGCAGGAGTTCCGTATAAGATTGGCATCAGCATGGATGATGACATGTCTTGGGACTATGATTTGGCATACAACGAGAATGGTTATGTTCGAGTGGCGGTCAACGAAGATTCTACCCAGCTGCTGAAGTATGACCTTGGAGAAAAGAAGATTACGGATATACCGGTGACAAAACTGGTGGTGAAGGACTACGATGCGGACAGTCCGATTCCACAGGGCAAGGAAGTAAAGGTGGCCGATATTCCTGTCGTTTACGAAGACGGCACCCCGGTTTCCGATGATGAGAACATGGAGCTAGACCTCATCGATATGCAGAAATTGATGGATAACGGATGGGGCGGCGCCTATTCCACTCGTTATAAGGTAAAGGACGGAAAAATTTCCGGCGTAAAGATGTACTCGGAGGTGCAGTACAAAATCGGATTTGATACCGCAAATCCGTTCTGGCACACGCACGACGTAGTAGGTGCATACAACAGTAAAAAGCTGCAGCGCATCTACGCAAGATACGACGGAAAGGCTCCGCTGGAGTACGACTATGACGAAGGAATCAACGCTCCGGAGAAAGAAGTTAAGAAGATTGTAGTGAAGAAGACCACGGAAGTACAGGATCCTTGTGCAACTCCTTCTTCCTGTTGAGTAGAACTGCTTCTTTCCGATAAAGGGTACTATGCGGAAAACGGTTTTGCGTGGAAGGTAACCCGTATGGACACCGGAAAGTCCAAGACTCTCTATAACAGAGAGGGTGCTTTGACCGTTATCGGTGCGGCAAATGTAGAATATCTTCTGACGCTGGAGGAGAATGACACTTATGAAATCGACTTCGACTCCAATCCGATCTACAAGAAGTTTAAAGACAGAGGCGGAATTCCGTTCCACTTCGCACAGGACAGCAATGGGAAATGGCAGGCGGTCCTGGAGGGATACAGTGTAGAAGATTCCATGAGCCGCTTGAATTACAATTATGTTGATCTGAAGAGAATCGATGGAAAGCAGAACAGCACCAACCACAAATTCTCCGACGATATGTGCGGCGGAAGCGGAAGTGAAGATGCGGGCGTAAAGACTCTGTATGCGAAGGACATCGTGACCCTCAAGGGAATGAAGGTGAACGAAGTTTCCGGATCCACTCGGACTCCGCTGAAGAAGGACGTTACTTTTGTTTTCTATGATAGTTCTACTCAGACAATTGAAGCAAAAGTTACCGCAAAGAACGGCGTTCTTCCGGATGTTTCGATGTACAAGGATCACCGTTACATCGTCTATGCGCAGGACAGCCGGTACGAAATGCCGAATTACTACATTCAGATTTCCGCGGATGGCAAAGTAACCACCTACAAGAACGGAATCAAGGAAGTATCCGGTTTTGACATGACGCGCCGTGCAGAAGACTTGGCGAAGCCGGAAGATGCGGCTAGAGTGCACGTTACCATGCCGGTGTTCTACGTAGATAAAGACGGAAATCAGAAAACCGTTTCTGGCGTAAAAGTAAGATTGGTGAACCAGTACGATACCGTAGAGACTGTCAGCGATAAGGATGGAAACATTAATGTTAATCTGATGGAAGATTACAACTATATGGTTCTCGTGGATGATGAGAAGTATAGCATTGAATCCTTCCCACTCACCGTCAAAGACAAGTCTGAATACGGCTGGGGAAAATACACATTTAACCACTTCAGCTGCGGAAGTGTCAGCTCCCTCTTCCTGGTAGACAAGGGAACCGAGCATGACAGAGACGTGCAGATGATTGGTTCTTCAAAGAACACGACCGTAACCGGACTGAATTTCGGAAACGGAAGCTACTTCATCAACGATCGTGTGGTAGACCAGAAGGTTAAAGCACTGGAAGGCAAGGACTACGAAGTCGTAGATGTGGATGCGGTGAACATGTATCGTACGGAGATTTCCAAGCTCTCTGCAGGTGACTTTGTTTATACCCGTGCGGTTCCGGAAGGAAAGAAGTTTTCGAAGGTATACTATATCGACGATAATGACAAGCTCCATGAGCTGAAGTTCGTCGAAAGCAATGGCGTCGTTACTTTCAAGATGGGATCCGTTTCCCTGTACAACAATGTAATCGTATATGGCGGAGAGAAGCTGCAGGCAAAGGGCGTTTCCTTGTCCAAGACCGCTTACACTTACAGCGGCAAGGCAAAGAAACCGGCAGTGACCGTTACATTTGACGGTAAAAAACTGAAGGCAGGAAGCGATTACACCGTAAGCTATTCCGCAAACAAGAATGTGGGAAAAGCAAAAGCAGTCGTTACCGGCAAGGGTAAATATGAAGGCACAATCACAAAGACCTTTAAAATCAACCCAAAGGGTACTTCCATCAAGCATCTGAAGAAAGGTGTGAGAGCGTTCAAGGCAACCTGGAAGAAGCAGACCAAGCAGATTAGCGGATACCAGGTTCAGTACTCCACCAAGAAGAACTTCAAATCGGCAAAGATTAAGAAGGTTTCCCCAAAGAAGAAGTCCACATGGGTCATCAAACAGAAGAGACATAAGAAGTATTACGTAAGAATCCGTACCTACAAGAAGGTGGGCGGAAGCAAGTACTACTCCAAGTGGTCTTCCGCAAAGAGCATCAAGACGAAGTAATTTTCGGGAAAACGAAAATCATCCATACTTTAAAGAAGAGATTGGCGCTGCCTTCGGGCGGCGTCAATCTCTTCTTCTTTTCATCACCGTATGAACATTGAAATGGGACGTCGTTCGGGCTATAATGATGCTGCTTGCAATTGGGCGAAAGCCCGTAACGGAAAAGGAGGAAAGGGTGGAGAAAAGTCTGGAAAAAGTTTTGAGCGTGCTGCTGTCCAAAGGGATGATTATCAGCGCCACTTACATTGTGGCCGCCTTCATCTTGGTAGTGGTGCTGAACCATTTATCCAAGAAATATCGGGAGAAAATCGATCCTGCGGACATTCGTCTGAATGCTTTTGTGCGGAGCGTTTTCAATACCATCAAGGGAATCGTTGTTGTCATCTGCCTGTTTGCGGTGCTTCAGGCCAACGATATCAACATCACGTCCATGATTACCGGCGTCGGCGTGGTCAGTGCCATTGCCGGCCTTGCGCTGCAGGATTTCTTCAAGGACATCATCATGGGGATTCACATCGTGAACGATCATTCCGTAGTGGTGGGTGAAGTGGTGGAAATCAACGGCGTGGAAGGCATCGTGCTGAGCTTCTCCCTGATGACTACGGTGCTTCAGGACCTGAACACGGGCAATACGGTGGTGATGTGCAATCGAAACATCACTCAGGTGGCCAAGGTGAACGGCATCTACGACATCGATTTGCAGTTGGCTTATTCGGAAGATCCGGATCGGGTAAAAGAAGTTTTTAGCGAGGCGGCAAAAGAAATCGCCAAGAACAAGGGGATTACCCGAGCGGAGTACTTGGGCATTCAGCGGTATGAGGCGTCCGGGGTGATCTATCGGATTCGCTATTACTGCTCTCCGAAAATTCACTGGCCGATGCTGCGAGCATCCATGGCCATCATTCAGCGATATATTATCGCCTCCGGTTTGGAAATCCCGTATCCGCAGATGGATGTGCATCATCGGAACATGTAATCTATGGGAATATCTTTTTTTATTGAAAAACAAAATAGTGGACCGAAGTTTAGACTTTATACTAGTTTATGAAAACCAATCGTGATATTATAGGGTCAGAGTCATTATATATAAGGAGGACGAAATAATGAACGAAAAATTCACTGCAAAGCAGAACGAAAGAATTGCTCGTGTAATGGAGAAAATGAAGGAAAACGGCCTGGAGCAGCTGCTGATCAGCGATCCAAAGAGCATCGCATTCCTGACCGGTATCTTCGTAGATCCGTATGAAAGACTTTGGGCACTGCTGCTGAAGTCCAACGGAGAGCACGTATTCTTCATGAACACACTGTTCTTCGTTTCCGAAACAGGATACAAGGAAGTTTGGTTCACCGACATGGACGACCAGATCGGTCTGATCATGGAAAACATCGACAAAGAGGGTACCCTGGGAATCGACAAGACCTGGGCAGCTCGTTTCCTGATTCCGCTGCAGGAGCGTTGCCCGAACCTGAAGACCGTATGGGGTTCCAACTGCGTAGATGATGTTCGTGCAGAAAAGGATGAAGAGGAAATCGCTCTCATGAAGAAGGCTTCCGAAATCAACGACACCGTAATGGAGAGAGTTGCAGAGTACATCAAGGAAGGCATGACCGAGAGACAGGTTGCAGACTTTATCGATGCAGAGTACCTCAAGGAAGGTGCATCCGGAAACAGCTTCCCGACCATCGTATGCTTCGGTGAGAACGCTGCAGACCAGCACCACGAACCGAGCGAAACCAGAACGCTGAAGGCCGGCGAGTGCATCCTGATTGACATGGGCTGCGTATGGAAGGGTTACTGCTCCGACATGACCAGAACATTCTACTGCAAGAGCGTAGATGAAGAGCAGGCAAAGATTCACGACATCGTTCGTACCGCTGTTCTGAAGGCAGAAGAAGTAATCAAGCCGGGAATTCCGGTTTGCGACATCGATAAGCAGGCAAGAGATTACATCGATGAGATGGGATATACCAAGTACTGGGGCGTTCGTCTGGGACACTTCATCGGTCAGGACGACCACGAATTCGGTGATGTAAGCCCGATTAACCACAATCCGGCTGCTGTCGGCAACATCTTCTCCATCGAGCCGGGAATCTACATCGAAGGAAAATACGGCGTTCGTGTAGAGGACCTGGTTCTGGTAACAGAAGATGGTCACGAACTTCTGAACCACGTTGAGAAGAAGTATCGTATCGTTGGCTAATCTCTGAGCAATCGGAAGATTTTGAATTTCAGACGATGAAAAGAAGCGGATGTAACCTAGGTTATTCCGCTTCTTTGCATTAAGGGAAAAGGAGAGTTGTGTATGCTGGAACAGGTGCTGCTGATATTGTTGGTTCTGATGAGTGCCGCCATCATTGCGCTTTTGTGGATGCTGGCGGGGGGCGTGCGGCGGAGCGGAGCCAAGACCGGAGAGTACTTCCGGTTGTACAATCAATCTGCGGTGGAAACTCAGAAGGCTATTGCCCAGCAGCAGGACGCTTTGCAGCGGGCAGTGGCCCAACAGCAGGATGCTCGGCTGAAGGCTTTGGATGAGAATTTCAGCCGGCTTCGTCAGGAGAACGCCCAGCAGATAGAAAATATCCGAAAGACGGTGGATGAGAAGCTTCAGGATACCCTGGAAACCAAACTCACCCAATCCTTTGGCCTGGTCAACGAGCGATTGGAACAGGTGTACAAGGGCCTGGGGGAAATGCAGACCATCGCCTCCAATGTGGGAGATCTGAAGAAAATCCTTTCCAACGTAAAAACTCGGGGCATTCTGGGGGAGGTGCAATTGGGCGGAATCCTGGAGCAGATTCTCAGTCCGGAACAGTACGAGGAGAACGTGGCCACTCGGCCGGGAAGTTCGGAGCGGGTGGAATTTGCGGTAAAACTCCCGGGTTCCGGTGCGGGAGAGACCGTATACCTTCCCATCGATGCCAAATTCCCGGGGGACACTTACAGCGCTCTTCAGGAAGCGTATGATACCGGAGACAAAGCGGAAATTGAACTGGCGCGGAAGCGCTTGCTTACGCGGATTGCGTCGGAAGGGAAGGACATTCACGATAAGTATATTGCCGTCCCGTACACCACGGATTTTGCAGTGATGTTTTTACCCTTTGAGGGGTTGTACGCGGAAGTGGTGCGTAACGGGATGATTGAGATGCTTCAGCGGAAGTATCGGGTGACCATTGCGGGGCCGACCACCATGGCGGCGCTGCTGAATTCCCTGCAGATGGGATTCAACACTTTGGCGATTGAGAAGCGGTCTAACGAGGTGTGGAAGCTGCTGGCGTCGGTGCGTTCGGAATTCGACACCTTTGCCGACGTGCTGCAGAGCACGCAGCATCGGCTGAATCAGGCCAATGCGGATTTGGATCGGCTGGTGGGCGTGCGGACCCGGCAGATTCAGCGGAAGCTTCGAAATGTTTCGGAGATGGGGAATGAAACCGAACAAAAAAATCTGGACGAATAAAGCAGTTGACTACCGACTTGGTATGTGGTATTTTTAAATGATGTTGCATGAAAGTGAATAATATTTCAAACTGCAGTGGCGACAGGAAAGAATGGGGAATTTGAGGACTGGAGAAAGAAAGGAATAAGAAAAATGCTTTTTACAAGAGAAACGGATTACGCATTACGGCTGCTGCGGAATTTTGATGCAAAGAAGCACAAGAGCATCAGCCAAATTATCGACAAGGAACTTATGACCACTGCTATTACCTATAAGGTTGCCCGAAAACTGGATCGAGGCGGCCTGATTGAAAGTGTCCGGGGAAATTCCGGCGGATATAAGTTAACCAGGGATATGAGCGAGATTACCCTCTATGATGTTTTTAAAATCATGAATCCGGACACGGTACTCAACGATTGCCTGCATCCGGATGTGAAATGCCCGTTGGATTCAAAGGATGCCCCTTGCCGATTCCATAAGGAGCTTTGCCGAATCCAGAAAGTCCTGTTTGAAGAGCTTCAGCGAAAGTCTCTGGCGGAGATTATGAAGGAAGAGGCTTCGGAAGAGCACGCAGAATAGTGAGTTTTTAAATTCGTTAGCAGCGGTGGAAGTGATTCTGCCGCTGTTTTTTGGTACGCGATTTGCTCCCCGCTCCCCGAAAATCCTTGCTGCTTCGTTCCGGGGAGCAAAATCTTCACAGAAATTCCGCGCCGCCATCTGCCACCGGCGGCTTTTTCAGCGGCGCGATTTGCTTCCCACGCCCCGCAAAGCCTTGCTGCTTCGTTCCGGGGAGCAAAATCTTCACAGAAGTTTCGCGCCGCCATCTGCCACCGGCGGCCTTTTCAGCGGCGCGATTTGCTCCCCGCCCCCCGCAAAGCCTTGCGCCATCGTTTCGGGGAGCAAAATCTTCACAGAAGTTCCGCGCCGCCATCTGCCTCCGGCGGCTTTTTCAGCGGCGCGATTTGCTCCCCGCCCCCCGCAAAGCCTTGCGGCTTCGTTCCGGGGAGCAAAATCTTCACAGAGATTTCGCGCCGGTGCGTGCCACCGGTGACTCATGTTGGCGCCGCCCCGCCGGCAAAGCCATATATCACCGTCGGGCCACGCCAACAGGGCGCCCCGAATCTCGCCTGCCGGCCAATCATGTTGGCGCCGCTCTGCCGGCAAAGCCATATATTTCCGTCGGGCCACGCCAACAGGGCGCCCAGGCTATGATGAAAAAGAAAAAGACTGCAGATACTTATCCATTTTGAAAAGCATGGGATAAGTATCTGCAGTCTGAAAGATTTCAATAAAGAAACTGAGCTTTAGTTGTTGGAAGTCGGAATATACTTCGCTACGGCGTCTGCCAGGGAGTGCACGTTCCGGGTCTGGATGATGACCTTGCCGGTTCCGTGGAATTCGTTCACCAGACCTTCGCCGGACATGAAACCGAAGGTGCCGGAAGCCACGCGGATGTTGTAATCCAGGGATGCATCCCAAGCAACCACGTGCTCGTTGTCGATGGCCATCGGTGCGTTCGGGGTGATGTCCAGGACAACCAGGTCACCGAAGGCATTAATCAGAACCTGACCGTTTCCTTCCGTTTCCATTACGAAGAGACCGCCGGTGCCGCCAAAGAAGGCTTTACCGATATCCTGGCGCTTGATGTTGTAGAATACGGAATCATCGCAAGCCAGGAACGCACCGGTGTTCAGACGGTACTGATTTCCGCCGCCCACGTTGAGGCATGCCACTTTTCCCGGTACTGCCGGTGCGATGCCCAGCCGGGCGCCTTCCGCCTGACCGACTGCTTTTGTGATGAACATGCTCTCGCCGCTCACCGCACTGCGGGCAATCGCGCCCACCAGTCCGCCAAAGCCGGACTTTTTGCTGTTGGTTTCCGCCTGAAGGCTGACGTTCTGCATAAATGCCATAGCGCCCCGTTCCACTTTGATGGTTTCGCCGGAGCTGAGAGTAATATCTACGATTGGCGCATCGGAGTCGCCGATAATTTTGTAATTCATTTGATCCTCCTGTCTATACGACGAGAATTATACGGTTGGTTTATTATAGCATATGGGAAAAAAGAATGGAAATTACACATTTGGGTACTTTTCCGGGCAGAGCATAGGCGGCCCGTTTGCGAAGAATCCGATAGACGGTTCACACAGAAGGCATATATTCAGTTAACAAAAACAACACAAACGGATGGTACTATATTGGTGCGGAAGGGAAATGATACAGAGTACCGGAAGCGAGAAACCATAATGCATTTTCTTTAATTGTTCTTTCTTAATTAATAATTTCGTAGTAGTGAAAAGTCGCCGAGCCCCCATCGGCGGCTTTTTACGTTCCCCAAAATAAAAACGGCGCTGCAATTGCAGCGCCGATGCGATTTTTAATAATTAGTGCAGCACACCGAAGTACAGGATGACCAGTGCGCCCAGCACGATTCGGTACCAACCGAAAGGTTTGAAATTGTGCTTTCGGATATAGGAAAGCAGAAACTTAATAATGAACAGGGAGACCACGAAGGCCATAATCATGCCCACCGCCAGGATGACGTATTCCGTGGAGGTGTACAGCAGTCCGTTTTTCAGAAGTTTTAACAGGCTGGCGCCGGCCATTACCGGAATCGCCAGAATGAAGGTGAAGTTGGCCGCAGCCGGACGTGATACGCCAATCATTAATCCTCCCAGGATGGTGGCGCCGGAACGGGAAGTACCCGGAAATACCGCCGCAATGACCTGGAACAGACCGATGGCAAACGCTTCCTTATAACTGAGGTCCGCCATGGTTTCGGTGCGCGGGGTTTTATGGGAGTTGCGGTTTTCGATGATGATAAATGCCACACCCACCACAATCAGCATGATGGAAACCACCAGCCAGTTGTAGAAGTGAGCGTTCAGCCAGTCATCAAAAGCCACGCCGATTACCGCCGCCGGAAGGCAAGCCACGATGGTTTTGCCCCAAAGGTTCAGGACGCCTTTATCCAGACGGATTGCTTTCTGGGGATTGGTGGCGTGCTTTCCCTCCACGACAACTCTTTTCAGCGGCCAGATTTCGCCCCAGTACAGGAGCACCACCGCCAGGATGGCACCCAGCTGGATGACTACCAGGAAGGTGTCCCAGAATTCCGGGGAGACATTCATCTTGACGAATTCGTCCAGAAGAATCATGTGTCCCGTGCTGCTCACCGGCAGCCATTCCGTAATACCTTCCACAACGCCGAAGAGCACGGCCTTCAGAATTTCAAACATATATTACCTCATTTCTGCGATTTCCCTAAAAATAAAAATCAGACGAGTACAATACCGCGTCCGACCATGTATACCATATTGGTGCGCCCGGCGAGATTCGAACTCGCGACCTTCACATTCGGAGTGTGCTACTCTATCCCCTGAGCTACGGGCGCTAGGCGTGATTCACAAATCACTCAGTGTAGTATATCAGATTTTATGAGAAAAAACTACCCCCGAATTGCATTTATTCTTATAAGTTTTGAAGAGAGAACGGACCGAACGGCGTCCTTCCGGGGTAAGTCGCCTCAAATTTCCGGAAAAAGTCCCCAAAACCCTTGACTCAGAACCTTCGGAGGATTATAATTTAAAGGCTTGCAAATGCGAAACTGTATTTGTGTGCAAAAAAGGAGCAGGCCTCGTGCCGGTAACTCCGACGCTAATAATTTATTTTTAGTATGCCGAACCAAATCGAGAGATTCCAGTAGGCAATGCCGAAACCGATTGAGTTGTAAGCAATCTGAGTAGGTAGAAAGGAAGAAAAATGAAGTCTTACATTGCAAAGCCTGCAGAGGTAGAACGTAAGTGGTACGTTATCGATGCAGAAGACAAGACTCTGGGAAAGATCGCATCTGAGGTTGCATCCATCCTGAGAGGAAAGAAGAAGCCGATTTACACCCCGCACGTTGACACCGGTGACTATGTTATCGTAATCAACGCAGAGAAGGTTCGTGTAACCGGTAAGAAGGAAGAGCAGAAAATCTACAAGAGCCACAGCGGTTATCCGGGCGGCCTGAAGGAGACTACTCTCAGAGAACTCCGTGCGAAGAAGCCGGAAGAAATCATCCGTCACGCTGTTAAGGGCATGATGCCAAAAGGCAAGCTGGGCAGACAGATGTTCAAGAAGTTAAAGGTATACGCTGGACCGGAGCATCCGCACACTGCGCAGAATCCGGAAGAGTGGACATTCTAGGAAGGGAGGAATAGAAGATGGCTAATACACAGTATCAGGCAACAGGCAGAAGAAAATCTTCGGTTGCAAGAGTCAGATTACTCCCAGGAACCGGAAAGATTACAATCAATAAGAAGGATCTGGAAGAGTACTTCGGAATGGATATTCTGAAGAACGAAGTAAAAAGACCTTTCGACGTAACAGGCACAGCCGGCAAGTATGACGTTATCGCAATCGTTGAAGGTGGCGGTACAACAGGTCAGGCCGGTGCACTGAGACACGGAATTTCCAGAGCTCTCTGCGTAGCTGATGAGGAAGCAAACAGACCTGCACTGAAGGCAGCTGGTTTCCTGACCAGAGACCCGAGAATGAAGGAAAGAAAGAAATACGGACTCAAGAAGGCGAGAAGAGCGAGCCAGTTCTCCAAGCGTTAATTTCAGAGAAGTATTGCAAAACCCCCGGAAACATTTTTTCCTGGGGTTTTTTCTTTCGCCTTTTTTCGTCAAATTCTGCATCTTTCTCGAAAATGTTTAGAATTAGATATTTCGCCACTCTGTTTTGTCTGTACATAGCTGCTGCAGATGTTCCTTCCGGTTAGACAAGCATAACTTTTTTCTAAAATCTTATTGACAAGAGGGAAAGAGGGAAAGAATCACTATAACACCTGACTTCCGTAGTTTTACTAAAGATATAGTACTTTAGAGAAAAAATTCGCAGCCGATGCTTCAGTGCAGGGGCTGCGATTTCTTTTTAGGATGTTTTTGAGTTGGATCTAACTATCGAGCAGTATGCAGCTTTCGAACAGATTATCGCTCTCTTTCTTCGTCAGAAACAGAGCATCAAGATTGACAAGCCCGGTAGCGGCTTTGAGCTTTTTATTTGTGACCTGATCTTCGGATATCCTGACGCTGTCATAAAGGTGAGGGAATACGGAGGATGCTGTCTTTGATTTTGAAGAAGAAAAACGGATTTTCGCGCCGGAATTCCCATAGTACATCTACGGAAGACGGGCTTGATTTTCGATATCATGATGATATAATTGATATACATATCAATTAATGACGGAGGCTATACATACACATCATGAGAAAAGACGGAGCCAAAACCAGAAAGAAGATACTTTCAGTCTGTGTCCGGCTGTTTCTGCAGCAGGGATACAAAGAAACCACTGTGACTCAGATAGTCAGGGAAGCCGGGATCACAAGGGGAAGCTACCAGAACCAGTTCCCCACAAAGGATGCAGTACTGATGGAGCTTGTGAAGACCATGTTCAGCAGTCAGTTCGATATGGCACGCAGCATTGCAGGAGATGATCTACCACCTGTTTACACCTATGCAGTCGAAACATCGATCCAGCTTGCACTGACGGAACTGAACGAGAACCTGCGGGAACTTTACATAGAGTCATATACACATCCGGATACCGCAGAATACATTTATCTGCAGACGACATCAGAGCTGAAAAATATCTTCGCACCATACTTGCCGGATCACAGTGAAAGTGACTTTTACGACATGGAGATCGGCACTTCAGGACTCATGCGCAGCTACATGGCAAAAAGATGCGATATCCACTTCCCGCTGCAGCGAAAGCTCGAATGTTTCCTTACAGCTGCCATGCGAGTATACAGAGTACCGGAAGAAGACCAGGAAAAAGTGCTTGCGTTCATCGCAGTGCTTGATATAGAAGCTGTCGCCAGCGAAATCGTACAAAAAGTCTTTGCTATGCTTGAAATGAAATTTGATTTCAAGCTGTCATCAGAGAAATGAATGGAGGTAACCATATGAAAAAGAAAGTGGCTAGAGTCCTGTTCGCATTTGTTCTCATACTTGCGATGATCCCTTTGACAGCATCGGCAGAATCGTCTGCTGACACTGAGGATAATGAAGTGACGGAACAGTTCGATCTCGCAACAGGAGAAACATATTATTTCGCTCTCACCTGTCTTGGCAATGCGACTGGTACAGTGAATGACTCACTGCCTGACAAAACACTGCATTATGTTCCTGTGACATACGTCGGTACAGTGGATGCATACAGACTGCCGGAATATACCTGGCCAATGGACCGCGATTACGGAGAATCCCATAAGTATGAACACAGTCTGTTTATTGCAGACTATAACATCAAATACAGAGTGAGCTGGATACAGCTGGCAAATGATCTGAAGTATACAGATGGGAATCACACATTGAACGGTGTGGAATACGGTATCCGTACACCATCCGGCAGATCACAGAGTTACAACGAGTGGGATCAGATACTCAATAAAAACGAGTCATACATCAAAAACTGGAAAGAATATCTTTCATGGACAAACGATCCCGGCTCAGCAAAAGATGACAGAACGCTCAGAGGCGGTAGTAATGGCATCAGACACAACTTCACATTCCCGTATAATGATACATCTCCCGGAAATATAAAAATCCTTGGATTCCGTCCTGTAATGGAGATCGTAGACACATCGTCGATGACCAAAGATGCGCTCAAACCAGTCAGGCTTGATCTTAACGGAAGCAGTATGAATGGTAAAAGCAGCATCACGATCGTTGTCAGAAACGGCAGATCTTTCGATGCACCAGCATCTGAAGGTATTGAGGAACCGACAACAGATCAAGTTTTTGCCGGATGGAGCGACGGAAGCAAGATCTACAAACCTGGCGACAGCGTCCCTGCGGATGTGACCTCACTGACTGCGCAGTGGAAAAAGCGTGCTCCTCATGTCCACTGCATATGTGGCGGTGATGTTACCCTATCCGATGAACACAAAACACACAGCGATGTCAGTTTCCAGCCCTGGAGAGGGACTAAAAGCATCAGCTATGATGACGATGGCACAGCTTACAGATATCTGCTGGATGATGCAACGATAAACAGAGATCTCGTCATAAACGGCAAGACACTCTACCTTTGCCTGAACGGCAGGAAATTCGCCTGTGACAATACACATACCATCAAAGTTCGCAACGGCGGTCGTCTGGTCATCTGCGACTGCCATGATACCGGTTCTATCAAAGGCGTATACAACAATTCCAGCTACGGAAGTATCCAGCTCTTCAGGAGTACGCTTGATATTTACGGTGGGACGATCACCGGCAGCACCGCAAGGTGCGGAGGTGGTATCGCTCTTGAGGACAGCGAATGTGTATTCAATATGTATGGAGGCAGCATCACCGGCAACAGAGCAATCGGATACAGTAATGAGCCACCAAAAGGCGGTGCAATCTTCGTGAAAAACGGCGGCACACTGAATCTTTACGGCGGACAGATCAGCAATAACAAAACAACGAACAGCAGCAGCGGAAGCTTCGGCGGTGCAGTATATATGTCAGGCAACGGTACTGTAAATCTTCACGGCACCGATTTTACTGGCAATTCAACGGGAGGCAGCGGTGGTGCAGTATATTTCGACGGAGACGGTACATTGAATCTCTGCGGCGGTACGATTACCTCCAATACCGCAGTGACAAAAGGCGGCGGTATCTGTGCTGGAAGCAACACCGTTCTTAATATAAGCGGCGGCAAAGTCTGGGGGAATATCGCAGACGGATCTTCTGACAACATCTGCCTTGCCGACGGTAATATCATAAGCCTGGGCAATCTGAAAAGCGACACAGTTATCGGCATCATGACAGAATATAAAACATATCCGTTGATATTCTCTGATGCAAGCGACAAGGACCTGTCGGAGCATTTCTTTGCAGATGATGCAAAAAATGCACATGTCGCCTTCAACAGCGAAAAGAAACTTGAACTGGCAAGAGGTAGTGAAGATCAGCATCCTGTCATCATCGACAGCGCCAATGGCGGTACAGCATCAGTCTCCTCTGTCAAGAACAAAGCAGGCGAAAGCGTTACACTGACCGCATCTGCGTCAGAAGACTGCCACTTCAGGGAATGGCAGGTCATCAGCGGCGATATCGATATCAAAGACAACAAATTCATGATGCCTGACGATACTGTGCGTGTGAAAGCAGTCTTTGAAAAACATACTGCCAAAACAACGAAAACTCCGGCAACACTGTCGAAAGCAGGCGTAGAGATATCAGCATGCTCCGTCTGCGGCAAGGAACTGAACAAAACAGAGATAGCAAAGATCTCCCGTGTGACACTTTCCACATCGGAATATACTTATAACGGCGCCGTAAGATCACCTTCCGTAACAGTAAAAGATTCTGCAGGAAAAACCATCAGTTCCTCCTGCTATACAGTGAAAAAATCTACCGGCAGGAAAAACGTCGGCAGATATACATATACCATCACGTTCAGAGGTGACTACAGCGGCAGTAGGACCCTGTCATTTGTGATAAAACCAAAAGGCACCGGCATATCCTCGCTGAAAGCAAGATCAAAGGGGTTCAAGGTCACATGGAAAAAACAGAAAACGCAGACTGCAGGATATCAGATCCAGTACAGTACTTCTAAGAAATTCAGTAAAACAAAAACGGTCACTGTAAAGAAGAATTCAACAGTATCGAAGAATGTTTCAAAGCTGAAAGCCAGAAAAAAATACTATGTAAGAGTCCGGACATACCAGACCTTCGGATCTGCAAAATACTATTCAGGCTGGAGCAGTGCAAAATCAGTAAAAACAAAGTGATGATATCAAAGAAGGGGCTGTCGCATTAACGTATTTTGGTCGTTAATACGACGCCCCTTTTACGTTTATTGAAATTCAGCCATCCGACTATATCAGGTTTTGCAAATCAAAAATATTTGCCTGTACCACAAAGTGAGCTAGCCCAGGCTATCTGTAGTATTTCAGCTGTATTTTAACTTTCTGAATCACGCAGCTTCTTCTGTTGGTTTCAATTCATAAAAGAGAGTGCAAAAGTAAATGACCGGCATATCGTTCCATGGGAGATACAAAAACTCTTGGGCGTGTTTCATCAGCAAACAAAGCAGCACGTTCTTCATTCATTTTGTCCACATACTTCTTGTAATCGGCAACCGGATCGGGGATCTCGTCTGAAATAAGTTCTTCGATATAGCCGATTGACTCGACGCTTGTTGATCTTGGCTGTTTCAACCCTTTTAAAGGCAGGGACTATTTTATATGAAGAAAAACGGATTTTCACCCCGGAATTCCCATAGTACTTCTACGGAAGACGGGAGATACTCCTTCCGGTTAGACGAGCATAACTTTTTTTAGAAATATTATTGACAAGAGGGAAGAAATCGCTATAATAGTATAGAAGTTAGTTAAGATGAACTAACGAATGTAACACCAGACTAACAGAAGTAATATACAACTAACGCACCGGGTGCAAATGCCGGCAACGGCTGCGAAGCGCCTGCAGGCCCTGCGGAGCATCAACGGAGCCCGCGAAGCACCGCAAGGACTGCGAAGCACATGCACGTGCACACATATACGACGAGACGGAGAAGGCCTTGTCAGGATGAATGATACAGGAGGTGGAAACATGCCAATCACAATTGCAAAAACCGGTGATATCGTTCGTATCATCCGAATCACAGGGGATGATTCCATTCGGACCCATTTGGCGGAACTGGGTTTCGCGGTGGGCGCGGAAGTTAAAGTCGTGAAGGCGGTGAAAGGGAATTTAATTCTGCAGGTACACGGAACGCGGCTTGCTTTGGATCAGAGCATGGCCAGCCGGCTGCTTGTAGAGTTTTAGAAGTTAAGGATAGAGAATGAAGTAATTCAGGTCACTATTTAAGAGAACATTAAGGAGGAAAAAATGGAGACATTGAACAATCTGGCGGTGGGCGAAAGCGCAACCATCAAGAAAATCGGAAGCGTGGGACAGACCCGAAGAAGAATCATGGATATGGGCCTGACCAAAGGAACGCAGGTTTATGTTCGCAAAGTAGCACCGCTGGGAGACCCGATGGAGCTGACCGTAAGAGGGTACGAGCTGTCAGTGCGGAAAGGCGATGCGGAGCTGATTGAAATCGAGAACATTCAGAAAGCAAAGTAAAATTTTGAAGATAAACGAATTTAGGGTATTAAGAAAGGAGTTATTCAGTGGCAATTAAGATCGCACTTGCAGGAAACCCGAACTGCGGAAAGACAACGCTGTTCAACGCGCTGACCGGAAGCAACCAGTATGTGGGAAACTGGCCGGGCGTTACTGTAGAAAAGAAGGACGGTAAATTAAAAACCGACAAAACCATTACGATTCAGGACCTTCCGGGAATCTATTCCCTTTCCCCGTACACCATGGAGGAAGTGGTAACCCGGCAGTATTTGGTGAGCGAAAGACCGGATGCCATCATCAACATCATCGACGCCACCAACCTGGAGCGGAACCTGTATCTCACAACACAGCTGTTGGAGCTGCACATTCCGACCATCATTGCACTGAACATGATGGACATCGTGAACAAGAACGGAGACCGCATCGACGTCCCGCAGCTGAGCAAAGAGCTGGGCTGTCCAATCGTTCCGATCAGTGCTCTCAAGGGAGACGGCAGCGAGGAGCTGATCGACCAGGCGGTCAAAGTGGCAAAGAAGAGAACCATGGGAGACACCCCGCACGTGTACTCCGGCAGCGTCGAGCACGCCATCGCACACATTGAGGAATCCATCGAAGACAAGGTGTCCGCAAACAACCTGAGATGGTACGCCGTAAAATTCTTCGAACGGGATGAGAAGGTTCGGGAAGAAATCAAGCTGGGCGCTTCCGTTCTCAGCGAGATTGAAGGTCACATCGAAGACTGCGAAAAAGAAATGGACGACGATGCGGAGAGCATCATCATCAACCAGCGCTACGAGTATATCAACAGCGTGGTCCCAAAAGCAATTGAAAGAAAACAAGGTCACGAAAAGCTGACTTTGTCCGACAAAATCGACCGGATCGTAACCAATCGAGTGCTGGCACTGCCGATTTTCGCCCTGGTAATGTTCCTGGTATATTACATTTCCGTGACCACCATCGGTGGTATTGTCACCGACTGGACGAACGATGTGTTCGTTGCGGGAATTCAGGACTGGGCGTCCAACGGACTGACCCATATGGGTGCATCGGATTGGGTAATTTCCCTGGTATCCGACGGCATCATTGGCGGCTTGGGTGCGCCGATCGGATTCGCACCGCAGATGGCTATCGTGTTCTTCTTCCTGGCATTGCTGGAAGACTGCGGATACATGGCGAGAGTTGCTTTTATCATGGACAGAATCTTCCGTCGTTTCGGACTGTCCGGAAAGAGCTTTATCCCGTTCCTCATTTCCTCTGGATGCGGCGTGCCGGGCATCATGGCAACCCGTACCATCGAGAATGAGAAGGACCGCCGCATGACCATGATGACCACCACCACCATTCCATGTGGTGCAAAACTTCCGGTAATCGCTACCATCGCCGGCTACATCGCAGGCGGTGCATGGTGGGTAGCTCCGGCAATGTACTTCCTGGGCATTGGACTGGTTATCGTATACTGTATTATTTTGAAGAAGACAAAGATGTTTGAAGGAGACCCGGCTCCGTTCGTTATGGAACTTCCGGCATACCACGCACCGTCTCCAAAGGGCGTGCTCCTCAGCGTATGGGAAAGAGTATGGGCGTTCCTGAAGAAAGCGGGAACCATCCTGTTCCTCTGCTGTGCGGTAATGTGGTTCTTGGGCAACTTTGGTTTTGCAGGCGGAAGCTTCGGCCTGGTGGACGCAGAAGATTCGCTTCTGGCGGTTATCGGCGGCGCAATCGCATTCATCTTCAAACCACTGGGATTCGGAACATGGCAGGCTGTTGCGTCCTCCCTGTCCGGTTTTGTGGCAAAAGAAGGTATCGTATCTACCATGGGCGTTCTGTCCGGATTGGGCAAGATCGAGGGATACAGTGCAGCGTACCAGGCACAGTTCGCCGCATTCTTCCCATCCATGCTGGCAGCGTTCTCCTTCATGGTATTCAACCTGTTTGATTCCCCGTGCCTGGCGGCTCTGTCCACCACCGCGAAGGAAATGAACAACCGGAAATTCTTCTGGTACTCCGTACTTTTCCAGAACGTCAGCGCATACTTCGTGGCTCTGATCGTGTACCAGATTGGCGGACTGATTCTGGGCGAAGTGTCTTTCGGCATTGCAACGGTAGTCGCATTTATCGTGCTGGCATTCGTGCTGTACTTGCTGTTCCGTCCGGATCCGAATAAGAAAGCAAAGCTTGCGCTGGAGAAGAACTAAGTTATAATTGTTAAAGGAGAAATGGCATTGAACGGCGTTGACGTGATTGTACTGGCCGGAATCGGCATTTTGATGGTGATAGCCATTCGAATTGTAATCGGATTTTTCCGATAAGACAGGAAAGGAGGAAATGCTTTGAACGGAATTGATATTGTAATCTGTCTGGTTATTTTGGCCCTGGTGGTCGTGGTAATCCGGTATCTGATTAAGGAAAAGAAGGCAGGGCATAAATCCTGCGGCTTCGACTGTTCCACTTGCTCCATGTGTTCCCGTGGAGGACACAGCTGCAGCGGAGGATGCCACTCAAAGAAATAACAGATAAAACGCGATTCCCCGGCAGCCTTGTCGGGGATTTTTGCTAGACGAATTTGTTTTTACGGTAAAAAAAGGAGATGGAGAGATGCGTAAGATTACGGCACATATTGACGGAATGCAGTGCGGCATGTGCGAGAGCCATGTGAACGACCTGGTCCGGAAGAATTTTAAGGTAAAAAAAGTGAAGTCCTCCCACCGCACCGGGGAGTGCACCATCGTTGCGGAGTGCGATATTCCGCGGCCGGAGCTGGAGAAGAAGCTGGGGGAAATGGGCTACCGCCTGCTGGATATGGAGAGCGAAGAGTATCAGAAGAAAGGGCTGTTTCGATAAGGCTCCGGTCCGGTGGATGCCTCCGGCTCGAGACCAAGCATTGCCTTCGACATTGAGTGATGCTGCCAGCCGGGGGTGGAAAAATTTCCCCAAATGGTCTATAATTCTTTTATATCATTTGCACTGAATGGAAACTCTTTAAGCCGGGCGCCGGTGGGCGAAGAAAAACCGGCAGGGGAAATAGAAAGGAGTGGACCGTGGCTTCCAAGAACAATAAGAAGAAGAAAAACGAAGCGGCCAAAACCGGTCCGACCGGTTTCGCGACGGACCGGCGGAAAATTTCAAAGTTCAGCCGTGTCATGGCACTGCTGCTGGGTATCATCATGATTGTCTTCATGCTGTTGTCCTCCAGCGTGTACTTATTTAATTAATTAAAAGTGCCCCGCGGGACTGGGACCTGCGGGGGACTGTACTGCCCCGCAGGGGATCTGCATGAGACTGTGCAGGCCCGCGGGGGAACTGTTGGAGAGAGGGAAGCACCTTGCCGATAAATCGGCAAGGTGCTTTTTTGTGCGCCGACGCGGGGCGGTGCGTGCTCTGGACCGCCGGGTACGGGCTTGCGGCGCGGAAATTGTGTGAAGAATTTGCTCCCCGGAACGAAGCCGCAAGGGTTCGCGAGGAGGGGGGAGCAAACCGCGCCTTGGAAAAGCCGGCCGGCACTGGGCGTCGGCGCGGAATCTATGTGAAGAATTTGTTCCCCGGAACGGAACTTCAAGGGTTCGCGGGGAGGGGGGGAGTAAACCGCGCCTTGGAAAAGCCAGCCGGCGGACCCGCCCCGGCCGTCCCCCGGGCCCACTTTGCTTACCGGAGGATTTGCAAGTATGCCCGGCGGGCCCAACCCGGCCCCGCCGCATAAAAAACACCGGGCGGCAGCCCGGTGTTTACTCCTATCCTATTAATCCTATCATCCTTGCTATTCCAGCGGACTCAGGTCGATTCCCTCGAATCCTTCCAGGTACGCTTTCAGCAGCGGAAGCACTTCTGCGATGCCCCCTTCGTGGGTGGCTTCCACGTTCAGCGGAAGCACCGGATCGTGCAGGGACTTCCGCAGGAGGAACCAACCGGTGTGGCCGTTCCGATCGTAATTGACCCGGACACCTTCGTGATTCGGCTCTTCCAGGGAAAGACCGGTTGTTTTTGCAACCCAATCCGGCATGCCTTCCAGAATACCGGTGCCGATTTCCACAAAATTCTCCCGATCCAGGTTGAACCGGATTTCCTTTGCCTCCGCCGGAGAATCCAGTGCATCGATCAGGGTTTCGATATCCTTGCCTTCTTTTTTCAGCTTAGCGGCGGCGGCCACAATCAGGCAGGCCAGGTAGGCGCCGTCATCCAGGTAGTAGTTGTCGGAATAGGCGGCATGGCCGGAAGTCTCGATGGCCAGGAAGGCATCCTCGCCTTCTTCTTTTAGCTGAATGGCCTTGTTGATTACGTTCCGGTAGCCCCGCTTAAAGCGCAGGTGTTTGAGACCCAGTTCCTGTTCCAGGAAGGTGTGAAGCTCGTTGGAAGTGATGCTGTCGGTAACCACGGTGCCTCCCGGATGGTTTGGCGCTTCCAGAGCTGCGGCCAGCGCCACGATGGCATTTCGGCTGATTGGCTGACCGCTTCCGGTTACCGCCGCACTGCGGTCCACGTCCGTGTCAAAAATAATTCCCAGATCCGCACCGGCTTCCTGCACCCGTGCGCAGATGGACGCCATGGCCTCCGGGTTTTCCGGATTCGGCACGTGATTCGGGAAGTGACCGTCCGGCTCCAGGAACTGGCTGGAAGAAACATCCGCTCCCAGCGGTGCCAGAACTTTCTCCGCAAAAAATCCGCCGGCACCGTTTCCCGCATCCACGGTGATTTTCATGCCATCCAGCTTTCCGCCCACTTTGCGGGTGATGATGGAGCGCAGGTGCGCCGCATACATATCCATCAGTTCGTTTTCCTCGCACTCGTAATGCTCCGCAATCGGGTAAATGGTGGACGCCCGCTTTAGAATTGCCTGAATGTCCGCCTTCTCCAGTCCGCCTTCCGCGGTGAAAAACTTGAATCCGTTCCGGTTCCACGGCAGGTGGCTGGCGGTAATCATGATCGCCCCGTCAAACTGGTACACCGGCATCACCGTGGACATGAACATAGCCGGCGTGGACGCCAGACCCGCATCCGTGCAGCGCGACCCCAGCATGCAGATGCCCCGCATCACGTCCTTCTTCAGATCCTCCCCGGAAAGCCGGGAATCCGTGCCGATGCAGATGTTCAAGTCGTACTCGCTCTTGCCCAGCTTCAGCGCCAGCCAGTAGACGAACGCCTCTCCAATGGCAATCGCGTCGTAGCGGTCCAGGTTCACCTCTTCTCCTTCCACGCCGGGAAGGGCGATGCCCCGAATATCGCTGCCGTTCTGCAAATCCATAATATTTTTCATTTCGATACCTCTAATTCTAATCCGGCCCCGCAACGTCGGACGACCCCGCGAAACGCCTGTATTTTTATCACAATGCTATACTAACCGATTTGTGAACCAAAGTAAAGTTGTAAAGCCCGGGGGTCATGGTATAATAACAGGGAATCGGTTTAGAAGGAGGGTGTATGAGCTCGGGTAAAAATAAAAATACGGCGAACCGAACACGTCCGACTCGTCAGGAGAAGCGGGCGGCGAAGAGGGAAGCGAAGATGCGGCGGAAAGAAGCGCTTCGGAATGCGCCCCTGTCGGTACGGATTCGAAACGGGGCACTCAACGTGATTACCGTTTGCCTGATTGGGATTATTTTGGTGAGCGGATATAAGATCGGAAAGACCGTGTGGGAATATCAGGTGGCAAAATCCGCGTATACGAATATCAGCGAGAAGACCGCGAAGGTGGATCCTAAGCAGTTCACCGGGGTGGTGGATTGGAAGGCGCTGAAGAAGGTGAATCCGGATGTGCAGGGCTGGCTGTACCAGAAGGACACCGTGATTAACTATCCGGTGGTTCAGGGAACGGACAACGACACCTATCTCCATACGCGTTTTGACAAGCAGTGGAGCGGCGGCGGCACCCTGTTCGTGGACTGCAGGATGGAAAAGGATTTTAAGGGCTTTAATTCTATTATATATGGCCATCACATGAAGGATGGCAGCATGTTCCGAAGCATTCGGGGATATACAAAGGAAGACGGTTATTACGACAAGCACAAAACCCTGGAGCTGGCGACGCCTCACGGGAACTATCATCTGGTGGTGTTTTCTGCTTTTATCACGAAGGCAACGGACGAGGATACTTATAAAATGACGTACGACGAAGCGGAGAAGCAGGCCTATATCGACCGGGCTTGGGAGCGGTCGGAGCTGCCCATCACCAGGGATTCGGTGGACGTAACGAAGAACGACCGGCTGGTGACCCTGAGTACCTGCGCCTACGACTATGAAGAGGCCCGGTACATCGTGATATGCAAGATGGTGCCGTGGACAAAAGCGGAAGTGCAGGCGGGCAAAGACGCCCAGAAGCAGATTGACGCCCAGAAGAAATAGAGGACAGATATCGAAAAAGCTGCGGCCGGCCGCAGCTTTTGGTATAGGAAGAAAAAATCCCCGGAGCCATTGCTTCGGGGATTTTCGTCATCAGTATTTTTTTATTATTCCTTAATGGTGCCGTCGGCATTGAATACCGGCAGGACGTTCAGGTAGGTGATGTCGTCTCTCTTCGCCGCATCGCCTTCGGCCAAAACCGTCATTTTGCCGACGATGTTTCCGCCCACGCTGTTCACCAGCTGTTCCAGGGTTGCCAGAGACTCACCGGTGCTGATAACGTCGTCCACAATCAGAATGCGCTTGCCGTCCATGGCTTCCCGCTCGTCGTGACCCAAGCACAGGGTCTGCACGTGATCCGTTGTGATGGAACGAACTTCGATGGTAACCACATCCTGCATGTACAGCTTGCTTCCTTTTCTGGCAACGATGTACGGCTTGTTGCCGGCCTGGCGCGCCATCTCGTATGCAAGAGGAATTCCCTTAGACTCCGCCGTGATGATGACATCGAACTCCGGAGCTTTCTTCAGAAGCTCGGTGGCAGCGGCTCTGGTAATCTCCACATCATTGAAGAGGATGAAAGCGGCGATGTACAGGTCATCGGTGACTTTGCAAAGCGGCAGGTTCCGGTCCAATCCGGCGATGTTCATTTTGTAGTCCATGGGTAATCTCCTTATATATGCTCAAAAAATAATGTTTTATCAAACGTAACAATTATACATGGGCGGCCGGGAAGTTACAAGGGGGGTGGGGAGGCCGGATGTGAAAAAGTTTGCTCCCCGGAACGGAAGAACAAGGGCTAGCGGGGAGAGGGGAGCAAACCGCGCCCGGGGAAAGCCGGCCGGCCCGCTTGCCGGAATCGCCTACCGGAACACTCTGTTAATGCCGTTTTGCCTGAGATTTTAAAAAACGACAAGTATAGATTTAATGAATACTGTTTTTATCCAAATTACTTTTATCAATTGGACCTCCCGTGTCGGATATAGCACAATGTAGGGATGGATGGTAAAGATAGAATTTAAAGTGCCGCAGAGGGTGGCACGGAAGGGGGATGAAATGCAAGGAAAAAGCAACACGCAGGGCAAGCGGCTGCAAAGAGGTCGTTGTCTCCTGGGTGTCATTTTTATGTTGATGGTCTGGACCATAGCATTTCCGCAGAAGGCGGACGCGGCGGTTCTGGGAAAGGATATCCGGGAAGGGGATGTGATTTCCTTGGAGGCCGGAAGTTGGTCGGAGAACTATGCGGTTCTGATTCCGGATACCACGAATATCGGAACCGAGGGAACGTTTCTGATGATGGATGGTTTCAAAGAGAAAATCATGCACGATGAGACCGGACGCTCGAACCTGTGGGCAGGAAGCACGTCGCAGCAGTGGTGCACAAACTATTACCGGAAGTTGCCGGATTCGGTGTCCTCGAAAATCATCGGAGTGAAGACCACTGACACCGAGAGCGGAAGTCAATGGCTTGTGGTCAGCAACATCGATGGAACGAAAACGGATAAAGACAAGGTATTCTTCCTTTCCGGAAAGGAGTATTTGGAGCACACCGAAGCGGCGGACCACAGCAAGGGGTACAACTGGCTGCTGCGTTCTCCGGGATCGGACTGCAGTGTTTATGCGGATTACATCGGTGTTGCTTGTAATGGATCGATACACAATTTTTCCATTGAGCACGTAATGGCGGCACGTCCGGCATTCAACATTCGCTTGCCGCACGATGTTTGTGTGAAGGCACGGACGGAAGAGAACGGCACAACGGTGTGGACGGTGGATGCGGAGGCAATGGAACACCGCCAGGATGCGGCGTCATACACTTGGTCGAAGGACGGCAAGGAATGCCTGGCAGAAGCAAAGTGCAGCCGATGCGGAGAGGCGGTTCGCGAGAGCGGCGAGGTGAAATCGCAGGTTATAAAAGAACCCAGCGAGAAGACCGACGGAATCATTCGGTACACGGCGACATTCCAAAATGATGCTTTTACCGAACAGACTACCGAGCTTCCGCTGGCATGGGAGGATTTCAAGGATGATACGGAAGAGCCGTTGGAGCCGGAGAAACCGGTAATCAAATCGGGCACGGAAGTTGAGGCTGGCGATTACGTTTTCATGGGCGAGAAAAATCCGAATGGATACAGCGGAATGCCGTACTGGAAGGTTCTGAGCAAGGAAAAAGACGGAACGGTTTTGCTGATGTCCGAATACCTCTGGAGAGGAAACGGAAATGAAGCGGCAACGCCTCCGGCATTCAATCTGCACCGTTCAGACGGAAACGAATGGCAGAGCAGTTTGACCCGGAAATGGTGCGGAGATTTTGAGCGCCTGGTTCTGGCAAACGTGGAAGGGCTGGAAATAAAGGAGACGACGAAATCCGACAAGCACATCCAGTCGCCGGACGATCCGTTGATTCAATATGCGGCACGAGAAAATATCCTCAATAAAGAAAAGGTGTATTTCCTGTCTGCCGAGGAGGTGCTGAAATATATGCCGACTTGTGATGCACGGGTTGCGTACATTTCCGACGGAAAGAAAACCGGAAAGGTCGACAGCTGGTGGCTCCAGTCCCCGAGATATCAGAGTGAAATCTGCAGCGGCAGGGTGTCCAGCGACGGCAAAATGCTGAAGCACTACGTGGACGAGCTCAGTGCAGCAAGACCGGTATTCCGGGCGAATATTGACAAAATGAATTTTGAGGTGCAGGGCACCAAGGACGACCACCTGGTCCTGGCGGCGGAAAACGCCGGAATGGAACATTCCTTCGAGAATGCGAAATATGAATGGTCTTCGGATATGAAGCAGTGTCATGTCGGCGGCGTATGCACCACTTGCGGAGCGAAGGCAGAGGCGGATGCGGAAGTGACCTCCCGCTTGACGGAAAACGGCACGAAGTATATTGCAAGGTTCCGGAATCCGAACTTCAAAACGCAGGTGAAAGTGATTTCTGGTGAGAAGCCGAAGCCGGCAAACAAAGGCCTGAAGACCGGAGGAAAGTATACGGTGAGCGGCGCAGTTTACAAGGTAAGCTCCGCGAAGGCACGCACCGTTGCTCTGGTAAAAGCAAAGAACGTGAAGTCCGTCAGTGTTCCGGCAACCGTAAAGATTTCCGGAAAGAGCTGCAAGGTCATCCAGGTTGCGGCCAAAGCCTTTACCGGCAAGAAGATCCGCAAGGTGACTGTGGGCAAGAACGTAAAGAAACTGGACAAGTATGCCTTCGCAAAATCCAAGACGACGACCGTAGTTCTGAAGACCAAGTCCCTGAAGAAATCTACCGTAAAAGGATGCTTCAAGTCTTCCAAGGTGAAGACCGTTCAGGTAAAGGTGGGCACCAAGAAGCAGAACAAGAAGATGGGGAAAAGCTGCAAGAAGATTTTTACCAAAAAGAACTGCGGAAAGAAAGTAAAAGTGCGCTAAGCCTACGCTGAGATATCAATCCCGCGGCAAATCGGTGCGGGCTGTGATATACGATGTTGCTTTTTACAATAGGAAATGAAAGGAAAATAGGATGAAAGCGAGCGTATCAAAGAAGCTGACCGCGCTGGTGCTGACCTGTGCGGTGTGGTTCGGAATGTCGGCAACGATGGGAACCGTTACGGCAAATGCGGCGGAAAATGAAGCCATGAAAGCGGGCGACCACGTGAAGATGGGCGTTGCAAGCGATGAATATGTAGGAACTCCGGAGTGGACCGTGCTGGATGTTATGGACGACAATGCGGACGGAACCCCGGACAAAGCGTATCTGGTATCGACGCATCTGTGGAAGGATAAAACCGGAGTGGATACCATGATCTTTGGCAATGCCGGAAGCAGCAAATGGGATGGAAGCAATGCAAAAGCGTGGTGTGAAAAATTCTATGCTAATGTTTTGAAGAACTCTGAGCTGGTGGTAACTACGGATATCAACGATCCGAAGGATGGTAGTTTTCCGGCAGTAGAATCCAAAGGGAATAAGGTGTTTTTCCTGTCCCATGCGGATGTTATGAATGAAAAATACTTCAAAGACGATGCTGTACGGAAAGCGGAGGTTCCGGGTGGAGGAAAAGCAATGTACTGGACCAGAACACCGGGAGCAGTGTCAGGAAGAGTAGTAGTAATACAAGAGAGTGGGAAAAAGTTTGCCGGTAATAATGTTATAGATAACCGTGTAAAAATGCGTCCGGCAATGTACCTGAATCTCCACAGCGGCGCATGCGTACAGCGCACCGAAGCAGAAGGTTCGGTAACATGGGAATACGACGTGGAAAACACAGCTCACACTTACGCAGAGCCGACCTACACCTGGGCCGAAGATCATTCTGCATGCACTGCAGCAACAGCCTGCACGAAGTGCGGCGCAGCACTGAGCGAAGAAGGAAAAATTTTCGCCGAAGTTACAAAGGAGCCGACAGAAAAAGAAGAAGGAAATCGTTCTTACACCGCAACCTTTGAAAATGAAGTATTCAGCCCGCAGGTGAAGAACATTCCAATCGCAAAGCTCCCGGCAAAGCCAATCGTGAAGCCGGCAAACAAAGGCCTGAAGAATGGCGGAAAGTACACCGCAGCAGGGGCTTCCTACAAGGTAATCTCCGCAAAGGCACGCACCGTCGCTCTGGTAAAATCAAAGAACACCAAGTCCGTAAGTGTTCCGTCGACAGTGAAGATTTACGGAAAGAGCTGCAAGGTGGTTCAGGTCAAAGCAAAAGCGTTCACCGGCAAGAAGATTCGCAAGGTGACCGTGGGTAAGAACGTGAAGAAGCTGGACAAATATGCCTTTGCAAAATCCAAGGCAACGACCGTAGTTCTGAAGACCAAGGCCCTGAAGAAGTCCACCGTAAAAGGATGCTTCAAGTCCTCCAAGGTGAAGACCGTTCAGGTGAAGGTGGGCACCAAGAAGCAGAATAAGAAGATGGTAAAGACCTACAAGAAAATGTTCACCAAAAAGAATTGCGGAAAGAAAGTAAAGGTAAAATAGTTACATTAACGGATTAAATTGTAAAACAGCATGAAGAAGAGAGGAAGGACCCGGCCCACCGCCGGCTCCTTCCTCTCTTTACTTTCCCGGCCCGAGATTCGCGCCCGGAAACCGAAACCAAAGGCTTAGCGGGGAGCAAACCGGCCGGCCCGGCCGCCGGCGAATCAGCACTTTTCGGCGGGGGATTGTGTGAAGATTTTGCTCCCCGAAACGGAGGCATAAGGCCTAGCGGGGAGGGGGGAGCAAACCGGCCGGCCCGGCCGCCGGCGAATCAGCACTTTCCGGCCGGGAATTGTGTGAAGATTTTGCTTCCCGAAACGGAGCCACAAGGCCTAGCGGGGAGGGGGGAGCAAACCGGCCGGCCCGTCGCCGGAGAAATTGCATATTCCGGCCGGGAGTTGTGTGAAGATTTTGCTCCCCGAAACGGAGGCATAAGGCCTAGCG